>Ga0307373_10006092_pt1 | contig 19359 bp, 20 predicted proteins | sample OX2MG_FD_202534 | JGI IMG/M metagenome (GOLD analysis project Ga0307373, IMG submission 202534) | Soil microbial communities from Risofladan, Vaasa, Finland - OX-2 | ecosystem: Environmental > Terrestrial > Soil > Coastal area > Acid sulfate soil | place: Finland: Risofladan, Vaasa | collected...
GTGTTCGAGTCGTCGGGGGTCGCATCGGAACGAAAGTCCCGTGGCCAAGTCACGTGAGTGCCACCCGGAGCTCATCGCTGTTCGCCATCACCTCGGCCGCTCGTCCAACCAAGCTCACCGAGATGAGGCCTAGATTCCTCCCAGATGCCGTGCCAGTTCCCCGGCCCGGTGGACTGCCACGCGAGCGTCGTCCCGCGTTCTCGATAACTCGTCGGTTCGGTGCTGATCCGAGAGCAGTGATGCATTGACATCGACATTGAGAAGCGCGATCAACAGAGCCGACCGAGCGACTTCAACCGCCGCCACGAGGTCGGCTCGGATCCTGAAGGGAACGAGCGGCGCGAGCTCCTCCGCCAGTCCAAGTAATCGAGTACCGACCTTGAGAACACCGATCTGCGACAAGGTGGCATCCGCCAACACCGCTTGGAGAGTCGAGGACTCAGTCATTCTCGCCGCGTAGACGCCCCTCCCCCACGGCAACGCTGGAATGAGGGCGTCGACCGCCCTACAGTCCTCTTCCATCAGCTCCAGCAACTCGGTGATCATTTCCTCACACGCCGATGCTACTGAGCCGGATTCCATCTGGACAGATGGAGTGTTACCGGCTGCATCGGTTGATTGGGCGACCATCATGACGAGAGCCGATGCCTGCGCGGCACACAATGCGGCTACTGCACCCCCCGTCGGAGCGATTCCACGCTGGGCCAGGGCCTGAAGGTACTCAGTGATGGATCGGTCCCGGAGCGTCACTCGTCGTGCTCGTCGCTCCGATGCGGTTGGCTCACCTAGACAAACCGCCAAGGAGGATGCAGACCTGACTGACTGCGATGGTTTCGCCATGTTTTGGTGATCTACCGCTTTCGCTTTTCGGTCTTGGCGACTGTTCCAATGGCAGCTTCGGCCTCTCCGACCAATGCACCAACGAGGTCGCTCGCAGACGACAATTCCGTGATCAGATCGATCCCCTCGCCGGCCCAGATCGGAACGACGGCCGGGTCTTCTTGCGTCGCTGCCATTTCGTACGCGTCCAACAACTCTTCATCCGCTTGCAGCTCATCCTCGCGGCCTCGCCAGCGATCGAGGAAGTCATTGCGCAACGTGCGTGCCGTGTAGCGGTGGGGCCAGGAGGAGCGTCGAGCGATATCGATGACGCGGCTCCGCTCGGTGTCGTCCCCGCTTCCCTCGAGTAGCGCCTTGGTGAGCCCCGGAGGAACAAGTGCTTCCAAACTTGCTTCGAACCGCGTTCCCACCAGTGCGCCGGCCCCGCCGAGTACCAGCGCAGCGGCCAGGCCGCGTCCGTCGGCGATGCCGCCCGCCGCCAAAACCGGCGTGGGGGCGGCCAGATCGACGACCGCAGGTACAAAGGGGAGAGTGGCCCGTCGGCCACCGTGGCCACCGGCTTCGGCGCCCTGGGCCACGATTGCGTCGGCCCCGACCTCGATGGCCTGACGGGCTTCGTGGAGGTCGGTCACCTGGACAATCAACGTGGCCCCTGCGTGTCGGACGATCTCGGCGAACGGACTCGGATCACCGAAGGACAGCATGATCGCGTTTGGTTTGTGCTCAAGGGTCCACTCAAGCGTCTCGGCATTGAGAGCCCAGGACAAGAACCCGACCCCCCAAGGGAAGCTCGTGGACACTGCGACCAAAACAAGCTCCCGCTCCAACCAGGCTCGATTGCCACCACCGCCGCCGACGAGGCCGAGGCCGCCGCCGTTGGACACCGCTGCGGCGAGTGCACCGCCAGCAACGTCACCCATCGGGGCCAACGCCACGGGGTGCGCCACGCCAAGCAACTCCGTGAATGCGGTCCTCATCGGCACCCGCCCTTCATTGCTCGCAGCTTACGGAGCACCGGACTCAGAGTCATTGTCACCTGATGGCGATGGCGTCCACGTGACATCCACCAGACGCCGCGCAAGGGTGCCCCCCATCCGTGCTGCGTGCTCCTTGGCCAGCTCGGAGAGTGGTCCCGCCCAGCGGGCGTCAATGCTCTCGACCCACAATGCGTACCATCGATGGAAGTGTTCGACGCGGAGTGCTTTCAGATCGTGCACATGTTGATGCGCTTCGAGGATCGATCCCTCATACCCAGGCTGGCGGAGCAGAACCCGGCACCAATAATCGATGAGCTTTGGAATGTGGATGGCCCAATCGACCTCAGCGACTTCACCGAAAACAGGCTCGAGGAGCTCGTCAAAGACGATCTCCCGGTAGAAGCTGACGACCAGATCATGGATCTCGGTACGCGTAGCGAGATCGCGATCCCGTTCCACCACGCGCTCCGAAGAGCTCATCGGCTGATCACCCGGCGAGAACAAGCTGCAAAGTTCCCCGTTTGGTCGCTCACCGGAGTGCGTCGCCGTCGATGCCATGTCCCGCTTCAACGGAGCTGACTCTCCTGCAACTCTCGGGCGACAGGGGGACCCGGAAAGCCGTGAGTCCGTTGCACTGGGGCCAGATCTTCCCAAGCTCCCGGGAGGTGAGGCGCAAGTCGCTTGAACTCTTCGAGGTGGAGAGCTGAAAGGACCTCCAGTCGTTCAGCGCCGTCGTCTGTGAGATGCAATCGGACAACCCGGTGATCGTCTTCGTCTCGGGTCCTGCTCACCAGACCAGCCGCAACCGCGCGGTCAATGAGACCCACCGCACTGTTGTGGATGAGGAGCAGATAGTCGGCTACTTCTCCGATCGTTGGACCACGGGGATCACCATGCCCTCGGATGGCCAACAACAACTGGTGCTGGGCTGGAGTGAGGCCAGCGGCGCGCGCTTGGCTCTCGCTCCAGCGTTCGAAATGGCGGAGCCCCGTACGCAGAGCCAACAGACGGGAGTAGATGGAATCGGGCAAACTCACTCGTGTCAGGATATCATCCTGGCACGATATATTTGACCAAATGTCAACCAGACCTCCCCAAACGGCCCCCAGTCACGCTCCGCAACGTTGCAGGCGAAAGCATCGAACGTGAGTGAATCCATCGCGGAGGACGACGAATACCCAGGTGAAAGAGCCGACGCGGCACGTCACCTAGAGAGCAGCGAGGACACAGCGGCCTCGAAGAACGGTCCAAGCGTGCCTGACATCGCGCAACCTTTCGCCGATCGGCCACCCCGCGACAGGAGCGAACGCGTGCTCGGCGACTTCACAACGACTCGGGCGATTCTCCCTCTCGTGCCTTTAGCAGTAGTGATCGGGGCGCTCGGAGCCGGCATCTCGCTGGCTCTCCTCGACATGATTGGGTTCTTTACAAACCTGTTCTACTTCCAGCGACTCAGCGTGCACCTGGTCTCCCCCTACGGCAACACCTTGGGCGCAGTCGCCGTCCTGATCCCGATCGGCGGCGGCCTGGTTGTCGGACTGATGGCACGGTTCGGCTCCGAGCAGATTCGAGGCCACGGCATCCCCGAAGCGATGGAGCGGATCCTCATCAATGGCAGCAAGGTCCAACCCCGCCTCGCCATCTTGAAACCGATCTCGAGCGCCATCAGCATCGGGACCGGGGGGCCTTTCGGCGCCGAGGGACCAATCATCCTGACCGGCGGTGCAGTCGGGTCCGTCGTAGGCCAGCTCTTCCACCTCACCGCCGCCCAGCGCAAAAGCCTCCTGGTCGCCGGGGCCGCAGCAGGAATGAGCGCTGTGTTCGGAACCCCGGTCGCAGCCACGCTGTTCGGAGTCGAGCTACTGGCCTTCGAGTTCAAACCCCGATCGATGGTCCTCATCGGGATCGCGGCGGCCACCGCCGACGGCCTCCGCATGGTGATGGCCAGCGCCGGCCTGGTCGCGCCTCAACCGATCTTCCCGGTTCTTTCGCATCCGCCGCTCGGCGGAGTGGTTCTGCTCGGAGCAACGGCGGTCGGCGTCGCCTGTGGCTTTGGCGCCTGGCTGATGACGCAGGCGGTCTATCGATCCGAAGATCTCTTCAAAAAGTTGACTGGCCATCTGGACTGGATGTGGTGGCCGATGATCGGAGGGCTCATCATCGGTCTCGGTGGCCTTGTTGATTCCCGGGCGCTCGGCGTCGGGTACGACACCATCCACGCCGAGCTTCTCGGCGAACTCGGCGTGAGCGCCTTGGCCGTCCTGTTCGTCGTCAAGTTGGTCATCTGGTCGGGTGCACTCGGCAGTGGGACCAGCGGCGGCATCCTCGCCCCGATCCTGATGATGGGAGCTGCCCTTGGGGGGGTTTTAGGCCACGTCCTCCCGGGAGCATCTCCTGGGGTCTGGGCCCTCATTGGCATGGCCGGGGCGCTGGCGGGGGTCACTCGCTCACCCTTCACCGCAATCATCTTTGCCTTCGAACTCACACACGACGCCAACAGCCTGCTTGCTTTGTTGGTGGTGGCCACCGTGTCCCACCTCGTCAGTGTGCTCGTGCTCAAGCGGTCGATCTTGACCGAAAAGGTGGCCCGGCGAGGTTTTCACGTCATGCGGGAATACTCCGTCGATCCGCTCGAAGCAACGTTCGTGCGCGAGGTCATGGACACTGACGTCTTCACCGTTGAACCGGATCGGCCGCTCTCGGATCTCTACGGCGCACTGGGCGAAGGTTCGCCGGAACGACGCCAACGGCTCTATCCAGTCCTGGGTAACGGCGGCGAACTTGTGGGGATCTTGCCGTGGTCCTCCGTGCTCGCGGCCCGCGCAACTGACCAAAACGTCTGCGAGGTGATGCTCGCACCGAGGGCCATCGCGTACCCCGATGAGATACTCCGAACGGTCGCTGATCGCATGGCTGAGCTAGGTATCGGCGTGATTCCCGTGGTCGAGCGGACCGATGCGAAGCGTCTCCGGGGCCTCATCACCCAGTTCGACCTACTCCGGGCCCGCCAGAAGCTCCTCGAAGAGGAGCGCCACGCCAAGCGAGTACTCACACTGCGGCGTGTCGCACAACCGATTCGAAACGGACCCGATAACGCAGACGGATTGGGTACCGACTGAATTTCATGGCAACGATCGGACCTGACTTCTGCGTACGCCGCCCGATCTCCCAGATCAGCAACCCTCACTCCGTTCGGTTTCGCTCTCGCGAGGGCGCTGAGCGATCGTCTCGATAGGTTGAAGTAGTGCGGCGAACGATCACTGACTACTCCCTCGACGGAGAGGACGAATGGGTAGCGCATCTGTCGTGTGGCCACGGCCAACACATCCGCCATCGCCCGCCCTTCCAGCTCCGCGAATGGGTGCTGGACCCCGAAGGGCGCAACACCCATATCGGAACGCCACTCGACTGTCCTCTCTGCGACCGGACCGAAATGCCCGATAGTCTGCGCCTTATTCGAACGAGTGCGCGGTGGGACGAGCACACGATGCCGAAAGGTCTCAGGCGAGCGCATCGAGTCGCCGCTGGGACGTGGGGACGGATAGTCGTATACGACGGACATTTGCGCTTTGCCGCGCGAACCGAGCCAGAGTTGGAGACCGTACTGAGCGGTGGTTCGATCCAGGCGATCCCTCCCGATGTCGAGCACGAGATAGAGCCACTAGGCGGGGTTTGCTTCTCAATCGACTTCCTCTCAATAGACGACGAAGGTGCGGATCGCAGCCGTCAGGCGCTGCGTGAGCATGACTTCGAGAGCGGGGGCGAGACGGCCTGCTGGGCCCACCTTCTCTGCGACGAATGCGGAGCCGTGCTCGACGGTGGACCGCACGCAATGGGGTGCAACAAGAGGTAGGGACAAAGTCGAACGAAGAATCACCTCTTCCTTAGGCTGGCTCCGAGGTCTTCGGACGCCAGCTGACGAGTGTCACGGTTGAAGGCGCCTATCTCCGGGGCCGATTTGGAATGTGCCGTTCTCTCAGACTGCCACAGGTGGTGGTGGTCGGAACCAGCTTCAGGGTCCGCATCGAACCTTTCGAATCGATCGGCCTCCAAGCAGTGGAACATCCGAGTGGACTCGGCGATGTCGTCGAGACCGACGCCACGGGCGAGACGATGGTGGCGGGTCTCTTTGCCGCTGGCAACGTCACCGACCCAAGTCAGCAGGTTCTCCAGGCGGCAGCCAATGGCAGTCGGGTAGGCGCCTGATCAGTTCCCTGCTCGCCGATGACGATCTGCGAGCCCTGGTTCGCCCATCAGGAAACGAGGCCGACTGGGATCATCGCTACGAGGGCGAGCAGATCTGGAGCGGTAATCCGAATGGGACGCTCGTCGACGAGATCGGCGGCATGAACCCAGGCCGGGCGCTCGATGTTGGAGCCGGCGAGGGCGGTGATGCCCTCTGGCTCGCAGAGCAGGGCTGGCAGATCACGGCGAGCGACGTCTCGCAGCGGGCGCTGGACCGCATCGATGCCGAGGCCAAGCGGAGGGACCTTGCCGTCGAGTGTCACCGTGCAGACGCGAACACGCTCGATGCGTTCGAGATGGGTGCATTCTACCTGGTGACGGCACAGTACGCGTCCATTCCACGCACCCCTGACGGGAGCGGTGTGCGCAACATTCTCAACGCAGTGGCACCAGGTGGCACGTTGCTCATCGTGGGCCACGACCTAGATGCGATGCATGCACAGATCGAAGCGCAAGATCACGTCATGCCTTTCGATCCAGATGCCTACGTGCAGATTGAGGACTTCATTGCCCTGCTTTCTGACTCACGAGAATGGGACATTGAGGCCAGCGAGAAGCGATCCCGTCCACCAGGATCGGCTTCTGCTTCACACCACGTCGAAGACGTCGTCCTGCGCGCACGGCGCCGGACCAATTGACGCATCGTGGCCATTACATTAGGACAGTTCAGCAGATCAACATCACGTGCTTCGGCCCTTCGTACCGAGAAGCTGAGTACCGATCGCCGACCCCAACTCGCCGCGATGGAGGCTCAGCCGACAATACAGAGCCGAGCCCGGATCACCATCAGAGGATGCGCTGAATGCTGGCGGGTTAGGCCGCCCCGGTGGCGTCGCTTTCACTAAGGCCAGTGCCAATATTGACCCTGACCTGGAGTTTTATTGGAGCGGAAGACGGGATGCGAACCCGCGACCCTCACCTTGGCAAGGTGATTGAGTTGGTCCACCGCGTCCGGGTCAGTCCTGTGAGCTGCTCCCACGTCCAAAGACTGTCCACCGGGATCGCCTGAATTCAATCCTGTTGTAGAGCGCTCTACTACAGGGGTCCCCCACTCGTGCAAGCGGCCCCGCCCAAGAGACCTTCTCAGATCGGCCATTGTGCGTTGCCGCGTCGGGCATCTCAGAACGGGTCGCGATCAGTCGCACCCGGATCGACCTCCTGGACGTTCGCTCCTCTCGTACAGCCCAACCCACCCAATGACCCGCCACACCCTGGGCGTGGAGTGCGTCGAGCGGCGTGCCGCCTTTCTCAAGGGTCGGCTTGTCCGGAGAGGTTTTGCAAAGCTCGCTTGCCGTGAGCAATGAGGGCGGCGGGGGGTGATGGGTCTACTTCGGAGTTGGTGCTGTGGGAAAACGACGGCCGCTCACAACGTCGGCACGGATTCGGACGACACGTTGACCAGGATCGACCACCTCGGGCCGCGGAACGTGTCTCGTCGGCACGTTTTCGCCGTCTTCGATAGCCAGACCTTGCACGAGCACACTCCAGGTCTGCTTGGGTTGAATGTCCTCGACGCCACTTAGTTGGGTGACCCCATCCACCTGGAATGCCACGAGCCGGGCTTCGACCTGGTCAAACAGCCCGTCTCCGATTAGGAGGACGACATCCGGCCCATGCATGGAGTAGTCGACCGGCAGGACCAACGGAGCACCGCGCTGCGGAACACCCAGATGCCCGTGGCGTTGTTCTTTGAAGACGACTGCAAGAAGGCGGCAACACTCGGGCCGCGTAAGAACTTCCGAGCCCCGGTCATCGATCCACACGCAGCCGTCATCGACGGATTGCCCCCTCTTGGACAAGGGACACAGGTCCACAACCGTTGACCGGAAGGAGTCGCACCTCAAAGGGTCATAGGTCCCTTGGAGCTCATCGATCTCCCTGGCATTATGGACGTCATGACGCTACGCCGAGTATGCGGGAACCCTGACCAGGCCATGGCCCGGGGGTCGCTGCGCGTGGGCATCATCGCCCCTCCTTGGCTTCCCGTGCCACCAGTTGCCTACGGCGGAACCGAGAACGTCGTCGACATCCTCGCCCGAGGCCTGGTCACCGCTGGCGTCGATGTCCTGCTCGTCACGACCGGCGACGCGACCTGCCCGGTGCCACGCCGGTGGGTGTTCCCTCATGCGCTGGGAGTCGGCAATGGGGGTGTCGCCGAAGAGGCATGCCACGTCATCGGCGCATATTCCATGTTGGGTGACGTTGACATCGTGCACGACAATTCGATGGTAGGCCCGATCTACGCGTTGAGCGTTCCAGGTCCTCCCGTCGTCACGACGAATCACGGACCGTTCAACGAAATATTGACCCCGGTGTACCGGGCCATTTCCCAACGAACGCCCGTGATCGCCATCTCCAACCACCAGGCGTCTGAAGCGGACGGCGTCTCGATTGCCGCCGTCATCCACCACGGCATCGATGTGGAGCGGATACCGTTCGGCACCGGAACAGGGGGCTATGCAGCGTTCCTGGGGCGCATGCATCCGGACAAGGGGATCGAAAAAGCGATCACGGTGGCGCGGGCAGCAGGTATGCCCTTGCGGATCGCGGCCAAAATGACCGAGCTCGCCGAGCGCGAGTACTTCAAAGCCCTGGTGGCGCCGCGTCTGGGCGGTGATATCGAGTTCGTGGGCGAGCTCGGCAGGACCGAGAAGTACGAGCTCCTCAAGGACGCCGTCTGCCTGCTCAACCCGATTCGGTGGGCCGAGCCTTTTGGCATGGTGATGATCGAAGCCATGGCGTGCGGGACTCCCGTCGTCACCACCAACTGTGGATCGGCCCCCGAGATCGTCGATGACGGTGAAACCGGCTTTCTTTGTGACGACGAATCCTCGCTCGTCGCCTCGCTTCACCGGGTGATATCGCTTGACCGATCGCGTTGCCGGGCGGCTGTCGAGCAACGGTTCTCGTCTCGTCGGATGGCAGCTGATCACATCGCGCTGTACCGACGTCTCATATCGGGCACGGCCGATTGCCCAGACAATGACCGGCAGGCCGCCAGCTTCGGAGGCCCACGACTGGAGGGATCCCCGCGGGGCCGTCGCCCGGCGAAGTCGGCCACAGTCTCGGTGGCCTAAAGAGCAATGCCCGGCAGGGCGGCGCCAGCGTCAGTGGTCACGCTTCGTTCATGGGCATGTATGAGTACGCTTACGGCTTCTCACCTGTCCTGAAGGCATGCGTCGGGGATTCCAGAGCTCAGGTAGAAGGCTCAGGCTGCGGATTCATCGTCAGGCGCACGGTGGACGACCTCACCGTCCCAATCATGAGGCAGAAGGTGGCTGATCAGTGACACAAGCGTGGGCCTATGGGGGGTCTCCGAGCGTTGGGGCAGCCGGATCAGTGACGCTGGTCGAAGGTACGACCTTTTGCATAAGCGCGCCGAGCGGCGACATCCGACCGGGGGCCGAGCAGGGACTGTTCTTCCGTGACACCCGGTTCCTCAGTCACTTCGCGCTGACGGTCGACGGTCTCGAACTCGAAGCTCTGGGCGCGAACTGTCCGGCGCCCTACGCAGGAACCTTCATCACCCGGCGACCCCCGAGTGCTGGGACCGCGGACAGCACCCTCCTCGTCGTGCGACGCCGATATGTGGGCAGCGGCATGCGTGAGGACGTCGTGGTGCGCAATCTCGGGAGCGAGACGGCCGGTGTTCTCCTCCAGCTGGAAGTCGACGCAGACTTCGCTGGCCTGTTCGAGGTCAAGGAGGGGAGGGCCCGACGCCGCGATGGCATCGAGACGAGAGCCGACGAATCTGATCTGTCGATGAGCTATCAGTTCGGTGCCGATAGCCGCGCCGTGCGGGTGTCAGGGGACGCGCCGGCCAGGGCTCTGCCCGGACAGATCACATGGCAGCTCGTGGTGGAGCCCCAGTCCGAGGTCTCGGTGAGTATTCAGGTGATCCCGGCGCAAGATGGCGTCGAGGTCCCTCCCCGCTACGCGCCCGGCCAACCCATCGAGACCAGCCAGCCCGCCGCTCGACACGAGGCCTGGCGCCAAGCCGCGCCCATGGTGCACACACCCGAAGAGCGACTCGGTGACCTCCTGGCCACCAGTGCCGAGGACATCGGCGCGCTCTGCATGTTCGATCCCGACCACCCAGATCGCGTCGTGGTGGCGGCGGGAGTCCCTTGGTTCATGACCTTGTTCGGACGCGACTCGCTCCTCACCAGTTGGATGCTGCTCCCGGTCGACCCGACCGTGGCCCTGGGAACCCTCCAAACGCTGGCCCAGCTGCAAGGCGAGAAGGTGAACCCCCTCACCGAGGAGGAGCCTGGCCGCATCCTCCACGAGGTCCGCTCAGGGCCTGACGCCGAGATGGCCCTGGGCGGGAGCAACCTCTACTACGGCAGCATCGACGCCACCCCCCTATTCGTGATGCTGCTGGGAGAATTGCGGCGCTGGAGACTGGCCACGTCAGAAGTGGACGCTCTCGTCCCCCACGCCGATCGCGCCCTGGAGTGGATGGAGCACTACGGCGATCGGGATGGTGATGGTTTCATTGAGTACCAGCGCGCCACGGACCGGGGGCTGGTCAACCAGGGCTGGAAGGATTCCTTCGACGGCATCAACTTCGCGGCCGGGGATCTGGCCCGACCCCCGATCGCACTCGCCGAGGTTCAGGGCTATGCCTATGCAGCGTTTCTCGCCCGGGCGCATTTCGCTCGAGAAGCAGAGGATCTCGACGTTGCGCGCCATTGGTCGGAGCGAGCACGTCGGCTCAAGCAGCAGTTCAACCAGGCGTTCTGGCTCCCCGACCAGGGTCATTTCGCGATCGCGCTCGATGCCGAGAAGCGTCAGGTCGATGCCATGGCTTCCAATATGGGTCACTGCCTGTGGACGGGAATCGTCGACGAGGACAAGGCTGTGTCGGTGGCGCGCCATCTCATGAGTAACGAGATGTTCACCGGCTTCGGGGTGCGTACTCTCGCCTCGTCGATGGGTGCCTACAACCCCATGAGCTACCACAATGGGTCCGTCTGGCCCCATGACAACGCCATCGTGGCGGCGGGTCTCATGCGCTACGGCTTCGTCGCCGAAGCCCAACGGATCGTCCTCGGACTGCTCGATGCATCCGAGCAGACCGGCAGCCGGCTACCCGAACTGTTCTGCGGATTCGACCGAGAAGAATTCAATCTGCCGGTGGCCTACCCCACGTCGTGCTCTCCGCAGGCCTGGTCTGCGGCCACCCCGCTCTACCTCCTGCGAACGCTGTTGCGCTTCGATCCGTGGGTGCCATTCGGGAAGGTGTGGTGTGACCCGGCTGTGCCTGAAAGCTTCCTGCCGCTCCGGGTCGACCGGATCGACGTGGCTGGAAGCAAGGTGAGCGTCGACATCAGCAATGACGGGTGGCACGTCGAAGGTCTGCCCGAGGGACTGGTCCTCGAGAGCACCGCTCGCGACCCGATCACGGCCACCGATACCGAGCTGGACTTTGGATCATGACTCTCACATTTCCGCAATCTCGGATTCAGGGACGCCACGGCGCTCGAAGCCGGTGCCTCGAGCACCTATTTGGGCTGCTCCCGAGGCTCTCGTATGGGAGATGCTCCGTCGGACCGGCGATATTCCTGTGACGATCGTCCCTATCGGTCCCGGGCGCTTACGACGATCATGACCAAATGCGGCATCACGTAGACGTCGATCAGGCACGGACCGAGTGATGCCGAGAACGCCGCCTCCTAGGTCGTTCTCTCGTCGCCGGACAGGGCTCTCGGATGAAACCTTCGACACACTCGTCTTTGACTGGGACGGCACAGTGGTGCCGGACCGTCTCGCCGATGCCAAAGAAGCTCGCGACCGCATCGAAAAACTCAGTGATGCGGGTGTTCATATTTTCATCGTCAGCGGCACCCATGTGGAGAACGTGGACGGTCAGCTCCGGGCGAGGCCACGCTGCCGAGGCCATCTCTTCGTGTGCTGCAACAGAGGCTCGGAGGTCTTTCGGGTGACTGGGGATGGGACGCAGCTCTTGGACCGGCGGACGGCCAGCGTTGATGAGGATCGAGCACTCGACCTCGCCGCCGCACGGACCGTGGAACACCTGCGGGAGCGAGGACTCGAGGCACGAGTCGTCGCCAACCGTCTCAATCGTCGCAAGATCGACATCATCGCGGTCCCGGAGTGGGCCGATCCCAAGAAGGCAGAGATCGGCCGGCTGCTCAATGCCGTGATGGCACGCCTCGCGGCGGTGGACATGGCGGACCTGTCCGAGGTCATCGACGTCGCGGCCGGCGCGGCGCACGCCGCGGGGCTGGCCGATCCTCGGATTACCAGCGATGTCAAGCACGTGGAGATCGGACTGACCGACAAGTCCGACTCGGCGCGCTGGGCCGCCGGCTGGCTGGTCCAGCGCGGCATCACCGGCGAGCTCATTCTCGTAGGTGGGGACGAGTTCGGCCCCATTGGTGGTGCCACGGGCAGCGATTCGTTCATGATGGTGGACGCCCTTTCCCGTGCGCCGGTCGTATCGGTCGGAGTCGAACCGAGCGGCGTGCCCGAAGGCGTCGTGCAGCTCGGTGGTGGTCCGGACCCGTTTCGCCAAGCTCCTCGATGTGCAGCTCACTCGTCGAGCTGAGCACCGGGTGCCGCAAATCGACCGCGACCCGGGCTGGGTCCTACCGCTTCCCCCGCGGATCGACCAGGTCCGGGTGGCCGAGTCGTTCGGCTGGCTTGGCAACGGGTGGGCAGGAACCCGTGGTTCGCTCGAAGAAGACGGCCCCGACTCGACCCCACTGTTCCCCGTGAGTGGCGTCTACGACGACGGCGGGAAGATCCTCCCCGGACCCGTATGGACCGGCCTCGACCAGCCCCTGGGCTCCCGCGGCCGTACTGGCCACCATCGTCTGCTCGACCTGCGCACGGGCACGCTGGCGCGCGGCAGTCCGACAGGGTCCGACTTGCGATCCATGCGCTTCGTCTCCGCCGCTTCCCCCCAACCATGGGACTGAGAGCCGAGGCGTGAGCCGGCCGTATCGAGCCAGGAGATCCCTTGCGTCCTCCCGCCGATGACCACGGGTTCACGCGGGTGGAGATGCAGGGCGTCGACCTCGCCTTCACCCGCTCGGGCGACGCGAGCGTGGCTGTGGCGACGCAGCAACGGATGAGCGTGGTCGATGGTCGCGATGTCCTCGAGCGTCTGGCGGCGTGGGCTGCTCCCTCTGCCGGAGTGGACGGGTCCCGCCTCGCAGGCGAGTACCTCGAGCAGGCAGAAGAACTTGGCTTTGACGGATTGCTGGCCGAGCACAGATGCGCCTGGGCCCAGATGTGGGAGGACGCAGAGGTGGTGATCGAGGGAGATCACCGGGACGTCGCGCAGGATCAACTGGCGGCGCGCTTCGCGGTCTTCCACCTGCTCGCTGCGGCCGCTCCCGATGGTGAGGCGGCGGTGGGAGCCCGCGGCCTCACTGGGCAGGCATATGAAGGGCATGTGTTTTGGGACGCCGACATCTTCGTGCTTCCGGCCCTCGCCGCTATCCGACCGGCATCTGCGTCGCGCCATGCTCGAGTACCGCATCCGCCGCCTGCCCGCGGCCCGACGACTGGCCGAGGCATATGGCCTTGCTGGCGCCCGCTTTCGCTGGGAGTCGGCTGGCGACGGACGCGACGTGACCCCGAGCCAAGCCCTGGGACCCCGGGGCACCAAGATCCCGATAGAGACGGGTGCGCACGAAGAGCACATCGTGGCCGACGTGGCGTGGGCGGCCGCCGTTGACCAGTCGGGGCACGCTTCGCCGCCCAGACGGTCTGACCGGCGCGTGGGGACTGAGATACGGTCCGGAAATGGAATCCAGCGCATCGGGATCATTTGCGCGCATGGACTTTGGCCCATTTCCATGCGCCGTAGTCCGGAGGGCGGGGCCTCAAGGTCGCCGCGGTCTACTGGCTTGCTCAGATCACCGGTCGGGCGGCTCTCATCGGCTTAAGCGCGTCATCGATGGCATTTTGGCTGGCAAAGCCGGAACCCTATTCATGCCCACTGGCACATGCCGGAACCCCGGCTGGCAGTTCGGTGAGACGACCGTCACGCATGCAACCGCCTGAAGCGACTGCCGGTCCGTTCACTGCTTCAACTGATGAGGCACCCGACCGGGAAGCGTCTGACTCCGCGGTGGTTGATTTGCCGGCGCTCTCGGCGGAGGCCGTCTACTCGTCGTTGGACAGCTCGCCTCGCGGTCTGAGCGCTGCGACGGCAGAGGCTCGGTTCGCTTCGTCCGGCCCCAACGAGCTTCCGACAGCGAAGCGACCACCGATCATCGGGAAGATCCTAACGCAATTCACGAACCTGTTCGCGGTCGTGCTACTTGCCGCTTCGGTCATCACCTTCGGCTCCTATCTGGTCCAGTCACCTCGGGACGTCGGAAATCTCGAGTTGGCGATCGCCATTTTGTGCGTCGTGCTCCTCAACGCTGGTATCGGATTCTTCCAGGAGTACTCGGCCGAAAAGACCGCGGAGGCGCTCGAGGCGCTGGTCCCGCACTCCGCCAGAGTGAGGCGTGATGGCGAGACGGTCGATGTTCCCGCCAGTGAGCTGGTGCGCGGTGACGTCTTCGTCCTTGAAGCCGGTGATGACGTCTGTTGCGATGGCCGCCTAGTTGAAGCAAATGGTCTCACCGTCGACGACGTCGCTTTGACCGGCGAGAGCGCTCCGGTGCACAGAACGGCAAACGCGGCCCCGTCGGGCACGGCCACGATGGAGGCCGCCAACCTGGTCTTCATGGGAACCTCGGTGGTCGAGGGGACGGCTACCGCGGTGGCGTTCGCCACCGGAACCGACACCGAGTTCGGACGGATCTACCAGATGACTGCCCACGTCTCCGACGTTGCCAGCCCTCTGCAACGCAAAGTCAACCGCATGGCTAAGCAGGTGTCGCTCGTGGCCATCGCTCTTGCCGCGGTGGTCTTCGCCGTGCGCGCAGCCACCACGAGTGCTCGAGTGGTCGACAACTTCGTGTTCGCCCTGGGGGTCATGGTCGCACTGGTGCCCGAAGGCCTTCCTGCCACCCTCTCGGTCTCGCTGGCGATCGCAGTGCGACGCATGGCCACCCGTCACGCCCTGATCAAACGCCTCGCCGCGGTGGAAACCCTCGGATCGACCACCGTCATCTGCACCGACAAGACCGGGACGCTCACCAAAGCCGAGATGACCGTCACCGCCGTGTGGGAATCCGGCCACCGCCACACCGTCACCGGGGTCGGCTACAACCCCAAAGGCGACGTCAGCGAACCCGCGCAGGTCGCCGACCTGCTGCGCGTCGGCGCCCAGTGCTGCGACGCGAGGATCCTCGCGCCCGACCCGACCAACCACCTCGACTGGAGAATCCTGGGGGACACCACCGAAGGGGCCATCGTCGTCGCCGCGACCAAGGCCGGCGTCGATGTCGCAAACGCGAGCCGTGACACCCCCCGCATTGGCGAGTTTCCCTTCGACTCCGAACGCAAGCTGATGACCACCCTGCACCGCAGCCCGGCAGGGTGCGTCTCCTACGTCAAGGGTTCACCGCAAGAACTGCTCAGCCGCTGCACCAACGTCTCATGGGACGGCACCGACGCCCCCCTCACCGACAACCACCACCGGCAGATCACCGACGCCGACGACCAACTGGCCCGCGAAGCCCTCCGAGTCATCGCCGTCGCCTACCGCCATCTCGACACCGATCACCCCGACCAGAACACTGCCGAGCACGATCTAACCTTCCTCGGGCTCATCGGCATGATGGACCCGCCGCGTCCCGAGGTGATCGACGCCGTGGCCGCCTGCCGCCACGCCGGCATTCGAATCATCATGGACACTGGCGACTACGGCGTCACCGCCGAAGCCATCGCCAGACAAGTTGGTATTGTCACCGGCCCGGACCCGGGCATAATCAGCGGACCCCAACTCGACACAATGAGCGACGAACAGCTCGTCGACGCGCTCGCCACGAATCCGGAGACGGTCTTCGCCCGAGTCCGACCCGAACACAAACTTCGTGTGGTCGCCGCCCTCCAACACCTCGGTCATGTCGTCGCGGCTACCGGGGACGGCGTCAACGACGCCCCCGCTCTCAAGGAAGCCGACATCGGCGTGGCCATGGGGGTCACCGGCACCGACGTTGCCCGCCAAGCCGCGGTCATGGTCCTCCTCGACGACTCGTTCGCGTCCATCGCCGCCTCGGTCGAGCTCGGCCGGGCCGTCTACGCCAACATTCGCAAATTCCTCGTCTACATCTTCAGCCACAACATCGCCGAGCTCGCCCCCATCCTTCTCGCCGCCGCGGTCGGCTTCCCGCTCGTGCCGCTCAGCGCGCTCCAAGTCCTCAGCATCGACCTCGGCTCCGACATCCTCCCCGCTCTTGCTCTCGGCGCCGAACCACCCGACCCCAGTGTCATGACCCGGCCGCCCCGACCCGTGAGGGAGCGACTCCTCTCCGGGGCGGTCATCCGACGCTTCATGTTCCTCGGGGTTATCGAAGCCATCGGGGTCTGTTGCGCGTTCTTCTGGCGCATCCATTCCGCCCATCTCGGCTACAGCCAGTTCACCGCCTCGAATCACACCTACCGTGAAGCACGCACCATGGTCCAAGTTGGAATCGTCGTCAGCCAGTTCTTCAACGCCCAAACCGTTCGCAGCGACGACGCGAGCATCCTCACCGTCGGCGTGCTCACCAACCTCAGGCTCCTCGTCGCTGGTGGGATCAGCCTCGTCTTGGTCAGCTGCATCAGCTACGTGCCCATCCTCCAACATGTCTTCGGCACGACTGGTCTGACCCCGACGGACTGGTTCATCCTCACCGGCTTCGGGGTGGCCCTCTTGGCCGCCGACGAACTCCGGAAGGCTCTTGTCCGCTGGCGGCGTCCTCGCGCCGAGCCGCTGGGTGAAGCCGTGAATACGGCCGCCCAGGAGCTGCATCACTCACCATGAGCGCTTGGCGCGCTTCGGACCCCATACACGTGCGACGGCCGACGGAACCTCCGTCGGTCAACGCCGCAGCGAGTTGAGCCGAGCGACCCGGCTGCCCAACGTTGAGTACAGCAAAGATGGTGGCGCCCACCGATCTATCGTGCCCGCTGCCCGGTCTTGGGAGCTGCCGGTGTCGAGGACTACTCGCGAGCGGCCGATCACTCGGCACCCTTGCTGATGAGACGGACCGTCTTGCTGAGGTCAACCACTGCAGACCTCGGAAACCGCCTCTACCAGGGACTTGTACCAGGGACTCCTCGTGACCTTGACCCCGTTTTCCGAGCCCAGCTTGTAGGAGATGGGAGCGACGGTAATGGGGCTCGAACACGAGTCGGGTTGACCGTCGGTGACTACTCAGCGACAAGTCATCGAATCAGTATTACCCTGCGCGTCAGCCAGCGACGCCTTCCCGAGCTTGGGTCAGGCCCTCCGTAGACCCGCAGCTCGAATGAATCGCTCCCCCGCTCACGAATTGAGCCCTTGATTTCATCCATCGCTCCAGCCTTGCCCATGATGGGCAACTGATGGGCAACTGATGGGCAGTGATGGGCAGTGATGGGCAGTGATGGGCAGTGATGGGCAGAAACAGTGAACTGAACCCAGCGAGCGGGCTCCCATCGGCCCAGCTAGAAGACGATTTCGCGAGAGCGGAAGACGGGATTCGAACCCGCGACCCTCACCTTGGCAAGGTGATGCGCTACCGCTGCGCCACTTCCGCGTGGGACAACACATTACCGCGCTGGGCACACCCCGACGGGAGGGGGCGGCAAGCTTGCAAACCGGTGCTGAGGAGTCCCGGGAGGCAGCGGACCACCGGCGGTCGATCCGCTCGCCGGTCTCACTAAATTGCGGTTCGTGCGCCAGGACCAGGAGTCCGCCATCCTCAGCCGCTCTTTCGGCGAGGTGGCGGAGGAGTACAACCGCCTCCGATCAGGCCCATCGGATGAAGCGCTCGACTGGCTCATTCCCGACAAGGCGACCGATGTCCTCGAAATCGGAGCCGGTACAGGCATCCTCACACGTCCCCTGGCTGATCGGGTCGCCCACCTGACCGCCGTCGAGCCCGACGAGCGCATGCGCGCCGTGCTGGGCGCCAGTGACGCTCGAGTGGAGGTCCTCGCCGGCCAGGCCGAGGAAATGCCCGCCCCTACGTCGTCGGTCGACCTCGTGATCGCCCAGTCGGCCTGGCACTGGGTCGACGAGGAGCGCGCCGTTCCCGAGGTGGCGCGGGTGCTCCGACCCGGAGGGCGGCTCTCGCTTGTGTGGACGGGCCCGGATCGCTCCGTCGACTGGATGCGGTCACTGTGGGCCGGGGGGATCATCTTCAGCCCCGAGGAGCGCTCAGAAGAAGACGGCCGCCGGAAGCGCAGGCACCTCGTCAACGTCGACCTCGGGGGTCAGAGCCCGTTCCTCGAGAGCGAGACCGTCCTCTTCCGCTGGATCCGGCCAATGGCCAAGGCGGACCTGGTGGCACTCTCGGGAACCTATAGCGCCGTGATCACCATGGATCAGGAGACCCGCCTGGAGCACCTGGAGGCAATGACGCGATTCCTTGACTCCTCTCCGGCGTTTGCCGATCTGGACGTCATCGAGGTGCCCATGCGCTCCTACTGTTGGCGGGCCACCAAACGCTGAAGGGCTGGGCAGCAACGAGGAAGATATGCCCTGAGGATTAGGACCAAGGTCCCTAAGGAAATCCCCAGGTACAGAAGTACCGTGACGGCATGAGCCTCGCTGTCTTGCTCGGAGCACTGATCAACCTCAACGGATCGGGTCGCTATATCCACTGGGGCTTCATCCAGATCTCGGTCGCCAACTTCATCGTCATCATCTTGATGGTGATCGTGTTCGTGCTGGCGATCCTTCTCCCGTTCCCACGGCGAAAGGGTGGTGGGCAGTGAGCATCGACACCGGAGCCCCCGAACGGTCACCGGAACACACATCGGCAACCGAGGTGTCCCGTCAATGGACAGCCAAGGTACGCGGAGCCGCGGAATTGGCCTTCCCGCCCGACCGTCTGCTCCCCGACCGTCAGCCGGCCTACATGTCCTCATGGATCTACGTGTTCGGAGTCCTGACGGTGGTCAGTCTGGCCTGGGTCATCATCACCGGCTGCGTCCTCGCGATCATGGGACCGAGCTGGTGGCACGTGTCGACCGCAGGGCACTTCGTGAACTCGCTGCACCTGTGGAGCGTCGAGGCCTTCTTCTTCTTCATGGTGATCCACCTCTGGGGCAAATTCTTCATGGCGGCATGGCGGGGCAACCGTCGCCTCACCTGGGCCACCGGTGTCGTCTCGTTCCTGGCGTCAGTCGGCGCGGCGTTCACGGGTTACCTCTCGCAGCAGAACTTCGATTC
>Ga0307373_10006093_pt1 | contig 19355 bp, 13 predicted proteins | sample OX2MG_FD_202534 | JGI IMG/M metagenome (GOLD analysis project Ga0307373, IMG submission 202534) | Soil microbial communities from Risofladan, Vaasa, Finland - OX-2 | ecosystem: Environmental > Terrestrial > Soil > Coastal area > Acid sulfate soil | place: Finland: Risofladan, Vaasa | collected...
CATCCCTGACTTGCTGCAGGGTCGCCGATTGCTCCAGGACAATGCGGTACTGTCCATCAAAACAAATAAGTTTCTTGTTGGACTTCCCGATATCAAATATGGCAATGACAGGCGTTCCGTGCATGGGACCGGTTTTAAGAGATCAAAGTCCTGTAGCCCGGATCAGTCTTCCCCTTTCGGCGACGAGCTTTTCCCGGATGCGGAGATCCCGGAATAGCTGCCGGGGGTTAAGTGCACCTCCATTCCTCATCCTGGTCTCCGCGACGAGCGGCCGTACATCGGTTCGGAATGCCTGCTGGAGGATATCCTGGGCCATGGCAGCGTCATTGTCCTGCCTGGCCTTGTTTAAGGCCTCCTGATCAACTATCAGGGCTTGGGTATAGGCTATCTGTATGGCTTCTACGGACTGCAGAAGGTCTTCCAGCGGATCTTTGATATTATGAGATGCATCAATCATCCAGCTTAGGCTTCTGGCATGATCCATTCCCCGGGCATTCATTCCTTCTACCAGCTCCTGAAAAATCAGGAACAACTGGTATGGCCTGAGGCTGCCTGCAGTGAGATCATCATCCCCATATTTGGAATCATTAAAATGGAATCCTCCCAGCTTGTTTTCCATGAGCAGCAGGGATACGATCTGTTCTATGTTCGTTCCGGGAAGATGGTGACCGAGGTCCACCAGCGTGAATGCCTGTATGCCCAGTTTACTGGCCAACAGGTAGGATTGCCCCCAGTCTGCTACCGTCATGGAATAAAAGTTCGGCTCATAGGGTTTGTATTCAATAAACATTTTCCAGTTTTCAGGAAGGGCCTGATAAATGACCTGCAGACTTTCCAGGGTGTTTTCAAAAGCATGGCGGAAATTCAGCTGGCCTGGGAAACTGGATCCATCGGCAAGCCAAATGGTCAGGGCATTTGAGCCCAGCCCCATTCCGATACGAATCACCTCAATATGGTGATCTATCGCCTGCCGCCTGATAGCAGGGTTCACCTGTTGCAGGGATCCGAACTGATAGCTGAACTGCTGGCCTGGCTGATCCTGGAAAGTATTGGAATTCACTGCATCAAACCTGAGCCCGAAATCCGCAGCCAGCCTGCGGATAGCCGCTGAATCCTCAGGGAGATCCCAGGGAATGTGCAGGGAGATCCCTCCTGCAGACCGGGTGAGGGCATGCAATAACCCTGCATCTGCAATCTTTTCTTCCAGGTTACGGGGTTCTCCTCCTGCAGCGAATCGCCCGAAACGGGTTCCCCCGGTACCCATCGCCCAGCTAGGAATGGATACCTGGAAACTTTTAAGCTGATTCATTATTGATCCTGGATCATTGAGCTTGGACTGGATAAATTCCAGGCTCTCCCGGTGGGTTTTATCCCCTTGTTCATTATGTGCGGCTATCAGGTGAGCATCAATCAGCATACGAGGAGTTTTTAGTTTACCGGACAAAGGCTGCAGCAAGTCCTCCATCCACATTCAGCACATTACCGGTAGATTTATTCAACAGACCACCAATAAAAACCAGGCAGGCATTGGCAATATCCTCCGGGTTGATGGTTTCACCCAGCAAGGTCCGCTTTGCATAAAAGGCTGGTAATTCCGCCACACTTATTCCATATGCCCGGGCTCTTCCTTCTGCCCAGGCTCCAGTCCAAATATGGCTATCTGTGATGACCGCATCCGGGTTAACCACATTAACCCGGATCCGGTCTTTGCCCAGTTCTGCGGCATTCAGCCGGCTGAGATGGAGCTGGGCAGCCTTCGCTGAACCATATGCGGCATTATCCGGACCGCTGACCAGGGCATTCTTGCTGACAATATTAATGATATCTCCGCCAAAATCCTGTTTACGCATTATTTTCAGTCCAGCCCGGGTGATTAAAAACTGCCCCTTCACCAGGATATCATACAGCATGTCCCAATCCTGTTCCGTATGGTCCTCCAGGGGTTTTGAAACCGATAATCCGGCACAATTCACCAGGATGTCCACTCCACCGAAAGCCAGCGCTGCAGCGTCGAATGCCTTTTCCACTGAACCTGCTTGGGTAACATCCAGCGGTAAAGCTATGCAGGCATCATGGCCGTACCGGCCCCTGAATTCCTTTTCCGCTGCAGCCAGCCGCTGTGGGTCAATATCACTGATTACGATGCAGGCTCCTTCCTCCGCCATTTTGCGGGCAATCGCCCTGCCAATGCCTCCCCCGCTTCCTGTAATCAGGGCAACCCGGCCACTCAGCCTGCCCGCTGCAGGCATCCGCCTCAGTTTCGCCTCTTCCAAAAGCCAGTATTCAATATCGAAAGCTTCCTGCTCCGGAAGGGCGGTATACTCAGAAACTGCTTCAGCTCCTTTCATCACATTGATGGCATTGATATAGAATTCCGAAGCAATTCTGGCTCCCAGTTTACTGCTGGCAAAAGTGAACATCCCGATGCCTGGATACAGGAGGACCACCGGATCAGGATCCCGCATGGGAGGGCTTCCCGGATGCTTGCAGGCATGATAATACTGGATATACTTTCTGCGATAATCTTCAAACTGTTCATTCAGTATCCCGCGGATCGTTTCTCCCTGTCCCGGGTCCTGATCTGGCGGGAGACGGAGCACCAGGGGACTTATCTTGGTGCGAAGGAAATGATCGGGACAACTGGTACCCAGGGGAGCCAGCCTGTCCAGATCTGCTGAATTGATGAATTCCAGCACCCGATCATCATCGGAAAAATGACCGATCTTCCGGGTGACAGTACTACAGTAACCCCGCAGCCAGGGAATAATAGCCGAAGCTTGTTTCTGCCTGTCCTTCCCCGTTACCTCAGTTCCCTTTATCCCCCCAAATACCGGTCTTGATTTGGTCGAATGACTGATCTGGAAATCTGCGCACATTTCCACCACCTGAAGGGTATTGAGGTAACAATCACGAGAAGATTCCCCCCAGGTAAAAAGTCCATGTGATCCCAGCACAATTCCCCTGATACCGGGATGCTGCTGCTGATAATCCTGGATTTTCAGGCCCAGGTCAAATCCCGGTCTTTGCCATTTCACCCAGCCCAGTTTCCCTTCAGACAGTTTCCGGGTAAGCCCTTCCCCGTCCCTGGCAGCCGCAATGGAGATGACGGCATCCGGATGCAAGTGATCAATATGGCGGAAGGGCAGCAGGCCATGTAGCGGGGTATCAATGGATGGAGGTTTCCCATGCAGGTCAAAAAGACAATGATTATAGAGTTCCACCATTTCATCTTCATATTCCAGGCCCCGATAAATATTTTTTAAGCCCTGAAACCGATCCAGATACAAGGAAGCCAGGCCCTGCCTGGTCATTGTACCCAGGTCTCCCCCGGATCCCTTTACCCATAAGACTGCAGTTTCGTTTCCGGTGAGCGGATCTTTTTCTTTAGCCTTGCAGGAGGTATTGCCTCCCCCGTAATTGGTTAACCGGAGATCTGCGCCCAGCAGGTTGGACCGATAGACCAGCAGATCGACCTCATTGCCATGCATAGCGTCTGCTTTTTGCTGATCCCAGAGAAAATTGACATGCTTGAATTTCCCGGATGATTTTATGTCCATAAAATGATGCTTGCTTATTTACCCTTATCGCGTTGAACTATGAAGTTATTTCATTGAATTCCCAATACCTACCAGGATCACGGATAAAATAACCATCAGGACTCCCAGGGTAATCGTTGCCCTTGTTTTCGCACTAACCCCTTTCCATTCCTTGAGTCCGATCCCCCAGAGATTGGCTACTATTATGATGAATGCCATATGCAGGATCCAGGAACTGGCTCCATTTCCCAATTTGCTTTCTCCCATGCCATAAAAGAAAAATTGTAAGAACCAGGTTGTTCCTGCCAGGGCAGAAAGCAGGTAATTAGCCCTCAATGGAGTGCCTTTATTGGTGTAATCCCCAAACGAATGATTCCGGACATTCAGGGCCAGACACCAAACCAGATTGGTTGTCAGACCTCCCCAAAGCAATACGACATAGGTGACATTGTTTTGAAACAGGGGGTTCATCCCTGCCTGGACCGCTGCATGCGCCATTGGGGTTCCCGCTTCAATGCCAAAATTAAAGCAGGCGCTGAGTATCCCGGAAATGATCGCTACAGCCAGTCCTTTACTGAGGCTGAACTCGGCGATGCTTTTTTTCTGCTCCTTTTCCGGCAGTTCCCTTTCCTTTCGCATCCCCGCACTCCCACAAATATAAATGCCGAGTAAACAAAGAATCACCCCGGCCAGTACAATGCGTCCCCAGTCATGGGTCAGGAGATCGGTAAAACTGATCTTACCGGTGGTAGGAACAAAGTTATAGTAGATGGAAGGAACCAAGGCCCCGAATGCAGCACAAAATCCCAGTACGATGGAATTCCCCAGGGACATGCCCAGATAACGGACTCCCAGCCCATAGGTAAGGCCCCCAATTCCCCATAACAATCCATAGAGCACCGTCCATATGATCACTCCAGCAGAGGTATGGCTGATGATTTGTGTAAAATCAGGAATGGTGAGCCAGGCAGCCAGGGGAGGCACGATCAGCCAGGAGAAGAGTCCGCCCACAATCCAGTAATTTTCCCAGTGCCACTTCCTTACCTTCTTGTATGGCATGTAAAAACTTCCGGAAGCCGTACCTCCGATCAAGTGGAATATGACCCCCAGTAAAACCTGCATGGGCTGAATTTAAGGTTATTTCACTGGTTTTAAAAGTAAAAAACCGTTTGGGATGACCTGCCATTTCTGCCATGCTATAAAGGTCCATCCATCAGTACTTCCGGTCAATCCATTTACGTTATGGCGCTAAACTGCAAAGCAATAATTCGGAATGACGCTGACCTGTGCAGGTAAAAGCAGCAATCATTTTATCTGAAACGCGGAGGTTTCCGCTGTTCGGTTATAGGACTGAACTGATACCCGGGTATCCTGCGGATGATAATCTGGAATATTTGCCTTTTGCTTTGGAGAGTATGGCTTCCCTTCCCGTTTTACCTTTTGATTGTGTCAACTGATGTATGTTTTAAAAGATTTTCTCAGCTCATCAATAGCCAAATCCCGAACCCTGAACCTTCGTTTTATGGCTGATATTATAAGACTGCTCAGCGGTTTTGTGACCCATTTGGGTTTTGACTCCTCAAACCTATTTATTCCCCCGTTGAATTCAGCCATCAGTTGCCTGCTTTTACCTGGAATTCTGGAGGTCCGACATTATTTTCAGGATATCCCCGATCTCTTTTCGCCTGCAAGGGATAGCCAGCGCCTGGATACACCACCTTCAAGAAGTCTATTATGCAGATTACGGACTTTCCTGCGAATGTTACCAAGCATTCACAGACAAACCGGAAAAGCTATTCAATTCCATACTGATCCTGTACACACTCACTCCGCAAATCCATCATCATACATTCACCGCATTGGGGTCGAAAAATGGTACTGTCCGGACCCCGTTTTCAATTCGACATAGCCTTGTTTCATCCCAATCACCTGGATATCTTTTGCATCAGCAACCTGTGTTCCGCTTTCCGTGATTGATGCGGCCGATGCGGCAGGTACAAAAATATCAGCGGTAGTGTTGGGGGGAATGGTATCATCCATACGTAAAATTCCGCTATCCAGGGTCCATGCAGATCCTGCCCGCCCATAGTATGTTTCCAGGGAAGCCGATACGCGATGGAAAGCATGGTCAGGGTGGGGCATGATCCGGATATGGTGATATCCTGGGCCGTCCGGATAAGTGTCAAGGCCTGCCAGCTTCCGGTACATCCAGTCTCCAATGGCCCCATAGGCATAATGGTTAAATGAGTTCATGGATGGAGTTTCAAAAGTACTGTCGGGTTTAATGCCATCCCAGCGTTCCCAGATTGTGGTGGCTCCCATTTTCACTTCATAGAGCCAGGATGGATAGGTTTGCTGTAATAGCAGGGAGCAGGCTATACCATTATATCCGAACCTGGTCAGTACATGACAGAGGTAAGGGGTCCCCAGAAATCCGGTCGTGAGATGATCATTGTAGCTTTTGATATTGTCCACCAGCCTTCGGGCGGCCTGGTTGCGCATTGAATCAGGAAGCATCCCAAATTCCAGGGCGAGCACATAGGCAGTCTGGGTTCCGGACACCAGGCGCCCATCGGGTGTCATATACTCCCGGGCAAATGCCGATTTGATCCTTTGCAATAGGGCAGTATAAAAATCCACATCCGGCTGTTTCCCCAATACCCTGGCTGCATTGATCAGCAACTGGGTGGAATGCGCATAAAAGCATTGGGCGATAAGATATTTGTCAGTCACCGCCGACCTGCCATCATTATCGTCTGCAGGCCGGTAGAACAGCCAGTCCCCGAAATCGAATCCGGTATTCCAGAGATCATGGTGGGCCTGGTGGCGGATATATTCCACCCAGGCCTTCATACTGGGGTACTGCTGCCCCAGCATGCGGGTATCCCCATAGGCCAGGTACATGTTCCAGGGAACAATCGTGGCCACGTCCGCCCATCCCGCACTGCAGGAGGGTGACCCCAGAATATTGGGAATAACAAAAGGGACCGCCCCTGAAGGGGCCTGGTCGGCAGCCACATCCTGCATCCATTTGGCAAAAAAAGCATTGACATTCCTGTTGAAACTGGCCGTCCGGGAAAATACCTGTGCATCCCCTGTCCAGCCCAGCCGTTCATCCCGTTGCGGACAATCTGTGGGGATATCCAGGAAATTTCCGCGCTGTGACCAGCGGATATTATGTTGCAGTTGGTTGACCAGGGGATTTGATGTAGTGAATTGACCTGTGGAGGGCATGTCCGTGTACAGGGCAACTGCCTTGAAATCCTCCGGAAGGATCTTTCCGGGATACCCGGTCACCCGGACATACCGGAAGCCATGAAAGGTGAAATGGGGTTCAAATATTTCCTCTCCCTTGCCGTTCAGGATATAGGTATCCAGGGCCTTTGCGGATCGCAGGTTCGCGGTGTAAAAATTTCCAGCCTTATCCAGGACTTCCGCGTGACCGATGGTGACCGTATCCCCGGCCTTGCCCCTGACTTTCATCACTACCCATCCTACCAGGTTCTGTCCGAAATCCAGTACCTGTTCCCCCTTTGGGGTCATGAATATCCTCAACGGAGAAAAAGTCTCATGCTTTGTCACCGGTTCACTACGGGTGGCGATCAGGTTATCCATGGGGAAATCCACCTGTTTCACCTGGCTCCAGGATGCATCATTGTAGCCGGTATGGGTCCAGCCAGCCGGATCCATCCGGGCGTCAATGGTTTCCCCATTATAAATTGCAGCACTCCGGATTTTCCCGGTCGAAGACTTCCAATGACTGTCCGACACGACTTGCTCGGAACTGCCGTCAGTATACATGATATTCAGCTGCAGGAGTAAAGCAGCATGCTTGCCATAAACATTTTTATGACCGGAGAACCCGATTGTACCGCGGTACCAGCCATTGCCCAGGGTCACTCCGATGGCATTAGATCCCGGATGCAACATAGCGCCTACATCATATACCTGGTACTGCAGGCGGTGATGGTATGAGGTCCAGCCGGGGGTCAGGTAAGCATCCCCTACCCGCCTGCCATTGATCTTTGCCTCATAGAGTCCATGGGCAGTAATGTACAAGGTGGCAGATCGGATCTTCCGGTCCAGGGTAAATTCCCTCCTAAGCAGGGGACAGGGCCGGGGATAGCTTTCCACAAATCCGGGTTCAATCCATTTTGCCGTCCAGTCCGATAAATGCAGCAACCCCATCTGCCAAAAATCAGGCTTGCTCCAGGAGGATTGATTACCCTGATTATCCCATACCCTGACCTGCCAGTAATAACGGATTCCGGATTCCAGGGGAATTCCCTTATAGCAAACCTGTACCGAAGAATCCGAAAATATTTTTCCACTCGACCAGGACAACCCTTTCACTTCGTTTCCCTTATAACGGGTACCTACCCGGATTTCATAGGCTGTCTGCAGTACATCCCGGTTTGCTGTGGATAACTTCCAGGTCAGCCTGGGCTGCCAGGCATCCAGGCCAACAGGATCTTTCCTGTTTTCGCAAAGCAGCCCATTCACGCGGAGCTGGGCCGGGGAATTCAGGCTAAGCTGAAACAGGAAAAAAATAAAAGCAGCCACTGATTTTCTCATATGTTGAAATTTAGTTGATACGAAGTATGGCTTGCCGAACAGGGCATACTAGGGGCCCCAACCAACCCATCCAACGCTAAAGTTTTCTCACCAGGTATCCTGATCAGTTTTCCTCCAGGGCCTGTTTTGACGGAAGGGGTGGAAATGGGGCATGGGGCTCCTGCTGGTACCAGTAAGCTACGGAAGAAATATCAGATTGCTGGGGAAGATAGGTCCCGTTATGCCGCCATCCCAGGTCCTGTATGGTCACTTTCAGGTCCTTACTGAACCTTACCGGGTCTGTAATATGCCAGCGGTACATCCCGAACCTTTCCTGTGTACGGTATAGTCCGTCCGGTTTAATGACCTGGCATAATCCGGAATAGGGAGAAGTAAAGGTTTCATATTGGTGGGTCTGCGGATCTTCAAAATCATAGGATCCGCAAAAATAATCCTCTGTACCGGTACCATTGATCGTAGGAAATTGCTTATCCCCGTCAATATAGAATTTCACCTCTCCTTCCCCCCACCAGCCATTGTTACGTACCCCCCAGGCAAGGTAGGTGCCCACATACTGCCCTTCCCCCCTCACTCCATCCAGGATAGTGTATGCTGATTTGTAAGGATTGGGATTGGAACGCCGGAACTGGGCATGGAAATACCCCGCATCTGCAGGTACCCTGGTCTTTGCATAGGTCACTTCATAGTACAGGGAGATGGCCTGGCTGTTCAGATTCTCCAGGGTGATACGGCCACTATGCCGGAAAGGCATTGGCCAGTAACAGTTCAGTCCGCTACCCGGATTAACACAAACGGCGAGGGAACGCAGGGGCGCAAAAGTTCCCCAACCCATGCAGAAAAAATCACCTACCGGAACTTCCACCGAAGGGGTTGATTCCTTATCCCAGTACATCCGAAGGATGGAAAGACGCCAGTTACCGGTGATGGTCATCCAGATATGCTCAATGGATCCGGCTCCGCTGATATCAGCCAGGGTGACTGTCTGACCTGGTTTGATAATGATATATGGATTTACTTTCCACCCCTGCCCAAGGTCCCTGGCCGCTCCTGCGGCCGTTCCGTTGCGCAGGGTAGCCATTCCTCCGCTGCCTTTGCCGCCGGTGGGGTTTTCAGGACCGATGGAACGGGTGCGCGCATCCGATAGGAGGTAGAGATTCCCCAGTTGGGTACCCAGGCCGTTAAATTCTCCTTTTACCTGGGCATTGGTCATCAGGGCGGAACCGGTGATGGCCAGAAAGAGACAAACCAGTTTTTGCATACTTCAAATATTGCCCTTCTTCAATTCCTGGACTGCATGATCGGATGCCCTCGCCGTCAGTGCCATGAAAGTCAGGGATGGGTTGCAGCAATTGGTGGAGTCCATACAGGCTCCGTCGGTCACGAAGACATTTTTGACTGCATGCATCTGGTTCCACCCGTTGAGTATGGATTGCTTGGGGTCCTTGCCCATCCTGGCTGAGCCTACCTCATGGATGGCCTGACCAGGGGTGGAATCGCCATCAAAGGTCTTCACTTTCTTCATCCCAGCTGCGTCCAGCATTTCTGCAGCATCGTTCATCATATCTTTACGCATATTCATTTCATTTTCCCTGAACCTGACATCGAAAACCACGCTGGGCATTCCCCATTTGTCCAGCTTTTTATGGTCCAGATAAACTCGGTTATCATAATAAGGCAGGCATTCCCCGAAAGCCCCAAGCCCCATGGTCCATATGCCAGGCTCGGAAAGGCTATCCTTGAAGGCTGCCCCCACACCCATCTCAGCAATGCCCCGCTGCCATCCGGTCCGGGATGCTCCGCCCTGGTACCCGAAGCCACGCACATAATCCCTTTTTTCCGAGTCATCCACATTGCGGAACTTGGGCACATAGATCCCGTTGGCCCTCCTTCCGAAATAATAGCTGTCGTCAAATCCCATGGCTTCGCCCGAAGCCCCGCACCTGAAATGGTGATCCATGAGGTAATGACCCAGGACACCGCTGTCATTGCCCAGCCCATTGGGGAACCGGCTGCTGACTGAGTTCAGGAGTATAAAGGTCGTTCCCACAGTGGAGGCGTTCACAAAGATGATCCTGGCATAATATTCCCGGGTTGCCTGGGTGTTGGAATCAATGACCCGGACCCCGGTCGCCTTCTGGCTCCGATCATCAAAGATCACTTCACTGACTATGGAATCAGGTTGTACGGTAAGCCTTCCTGTAGCCATTGCAGGAGGTAATGTAGTGGACTGAGTGCTGAAATAGGCTCCGAATGGACAACCCCTGCTGCAGAGATTACGATACTGGCAAGGACCCCGGTCATGGTGGCGCACGGTCACATTTGCCGTTCGGCCGATGGTCATGATCCTTTTTTTGAAATTGGATTCGATGCCTTTTTTAACGGCCTGTTCCACACAGTTCATTTCCATCGGAGGCATGAACTTACCATCAGGAAGGGGTGCGTATCCTTCACGCTGACCACTGATACCCGCAAAGGTTTCCACATAATCATACCAGGGCTCAATGTCCTTATACCGGATCGGCCAGTCCGAACCATGGCCATCCCGGGCATTAGCCTCGAAATCCCGGTCACTCCACCGGTAGCTCTGCCTGCCCCACATGATGGATTTACCTCCGACAATATTGGGCCTGAACCAGTCAAAAGGTTTTACTTCCTCGTAAGGAGCATCGGCATCCCTGAACCAATAGCTCGCGTTGTCTTCACTGTATGGATAGTCGCGGCTGAGAAATTCATGGGATTTGCGCTGGGCTTCGGTGATGCGTCCCCGGTGCTTGAAATCCCAGGGATCTTCCATAGCCGTCTTGTATCCGCTGATGTGCAGAAGCTGGTGACCTCGCTCAAGCATCAGCACTTTTAATCCTTTTTCTGTGAGTTCCTTGGCGGCCCAGCCCCCGCTGAGCCCCGATCCGATCACTATAGCATCATAGGTGTTCTGCTGATCGGCTTTTCCGTTATAATTCATGTGAAGTGGTTTTAAATGCAAAAACAGATGGACGACTTATTGTTCCTTAATGAGGCGGTTTGCTGACCAACCAGGTTATGTGGCCCAGGCCTTGTCACCCGGATGATAGGGCACGCAGCCATCATAGCGCCCGGGGATCTGCACATAGCGGAGCGCTTCGGTTGCGCCGGGTTTTGAGGTAAAGTAACCTAACAGGGTCAGTTCCTTAAGATGCCGGTAAAAATCCAGGGGATCAGCTGGCGTACTGTTTGGCTGTTTCCCGGAAAAGCGACCATCCTGCCCGGGCTTTTTGGCGAGCACCCGGCTGTCCAGTTCCTTCACCGCTGCCACCTGTTTGTCGGGGGTAAGATCCAGGAAGCTATTCCCGTAGGAATGGAGGCAAAGATCATTGAATGATTTGAGCCCGGCATGAAAATCAGCCTGATCCCTGTCGGGATAACATTCCTGCATCATCATCACAACAAAGGCCGGCACCCCTGCATCCTTTGCTCCGGGAGTATGGGTGCGGGGTATGATGATCTCGCACATGGCGGAGATCATATTGTTTTCATCGGCGGTAAATGCCGGGCCGGCGCCATACTGCTGCTCCCGTTTGCATTCCTCCAGCATGACGGCCATGGTGGAAACGGAAAGGGCTCCTCCCATCAGGATGGCCACCCGTTTAACTGCATCTCTGCGATCCATGTATATCTGTTTTAAATCGTGAACAGGTTAATGCGGTGAGTCAGACATCACAGATCCGTACGCACTTATCCAGGGCTTTCAGCATGTGCTTATGATCCTTGGCCGTGGGCACGAACTCCTGGGCTACATAGTCCTGAAAGCCTGTGTCCAGGATCGCCCGCATAATAGCCGGATAGTATAGTTCCTGGGTATCATCGATCTCATGCCTTCCGGGTACTCCCCCGGTATGGTAATGGGCAAAGTAGGTATTATTATCCCGGATGGTGCGGATAATATCCCCTTCCATGATCTGCATATGGTATATATCGTACAACAGTTTGAAATTCTCCGAACTGATCCGCTTGCAAAGCTCCACTCCCCAGGCGGTATGGTCACACATATAATCATGGTGATCGATCTTGCTGTTCAGGAGTTCCATCACCATGGTGATCCCATGCTTTTCGGCTACAGGAAGAATTTTCTTCAGCCCTTCCACACAATTATTCAGTCCGGTCTCATCATCCATTCCGCCCCGGTTTCCTGAAAAGCAAATAACATTTTTATATCCGTATGCAGGCATTGCGGGAATATTGGCGGAATAGTTCTTCACCATCTGATCATGGTACTGCGGGTCATTCCATCCCCGGGGAATGCCCAGGTCTCCCCCATAGCACATGGCACAATAAATCCCATGTTTTTTTGCGGTATCCCACTGGTTCGGCAACAACAGGTCAATCGCTTTAACCCCCATCCTGCTGAGGTCAAGGCAAAACTCATCCAGCGGAATGGACTGGTAAACCCAGTAACAGGCTGAAGCATGGATATGGTCCCTAAGGACCCTATTTACAAGTGGTGGATTGGATGGTGCCGCCAGGGCATCCGGACTGACTGCCAGGACTGCCGCTCCAAGGGCAATCTGCTTTATAGCCATTCTCCGCGTCGGATAGTTTGACATGCAGCTTTAAAATTTCGGCCGATGAAGTTAACCATCAATTCTGACAATGTAAAGGATTACTTGACCTGTGGTTTAAATTCTTCTGCACGGGTCATCATGCGGTTAATCAGTCCCGCCCAGATATAGGTCCGGTGGTATCCTCCCCAGGGTTTATCCGGACTGTAGAACTCCCAGAGTTCATGATTGCGGGCCAGTACAGTGATCATCTCCCGGGATAACCGGTCAGCCAGCTCAGCTGCCAGCTTTTTATATCCGTAATGCAGGAGGCCCCGCTGGATGAGGTAGTTCCACTGGACCCAGACGGGTCCATTCCAATAACCCTGGGGATGGTAATCAGCATCCGCGGCAGACAGGGAGGGAATACCTCCCTGTCGCCAGAAAGCCGAAGTATCGGTCAGTTTTTTTACCAGCCTGGCCGCCTGGTCCGGGGAAGCTATCCCGGCCCAGAGCGGCAAAAAACCACTGATCTCATCCCTTTTGAGGTCATTTGGATGATGATAGGAGAACAGGTGTGTTCCCTTGGTGACATTATAATAAAATCCATTGACCGGATCCCAGCAATATTTGTTAATCAGGGCTGCCCGCCGGGTATAGTCCGCTTTCCAGACCCTGGCTTCCCGGTCCAGTCCCAGGGCAACGGCCATCTTTTCCAGCGACCTGGCTTCCATCACTAGCATGCAGTTCAGGTCGGGAGAATCAAAATTGGAGGGCCAGCCCACCTGGTCCCAGACGGCTGTCTCGCCATCCCGGACACTTTCCAGCACGGCTTGTCCGCCCCACTCACAAAGGCCGTCCCGGTCGCTGTCCCGCCGGCTGATGAACCACTGGTAAAACTTCTTGCCCGAGCGGTACATCCGGACCAGGAAACCCCGGTTATGGGTGGTCTGGTAGATCTTCCAGTTTTCCCAATTATACCAGGGCGCTGAAGAAGTCAGGGATCCGTGGAAAGGGATGGTTTCATCGAGCCAGGGGCCTGTGCGGTAATTAATATACCCGTCCGGGTGCTGCCGGTCAGCAAAGATTTCCTGGGAACCCATGGCTCCCCGGGGATCCAGGTGGACATATTCCAGCATCGAGAGGCTTTCCTGAAATACCTGGCCACCATGCCCCCACCCCCATAAGGGCTGACGGGAAAATACATAGTATTTATGTCTGCAGTTCCCTTCCGGAGGATAAAAAACCTGTCTCATCATATTGCAGGCACTCCAGTACAGGGCAGTCTTGCCAGGATCTTCAAAATGGGGAGCGGGAGTATGTTCCGCCACCCGTTCATCGGTGATGAAATAAGGCATCAACGAGATATCCAGCAGGGAATCCGCAGCATGTTCCATGACTTTCAGCCCCTCTCCCGCAGGCGATACCGCCCTGGCCAGCCTGATGGATGCTGATTTTCCGGGAGCAATGACCAGCGCTTTGCCCAGACCTTCCAGGGATAAATGACCCGAATGCAGCTCGGTTTTTCCTGACGGGGAATCTGCCCCGGAAAATGGACCCTGATCCTGGAATATACTTTGGGGAGCAATCAGCATACGGTCCGGCGGTTTACTGATCACCAGCAGGTCCCGGATATTTTCCACATAGGGAATCTGATGATCCCTGCTCCAGCTGTCCGGTTTTTCCTGGTGGTCAGATACCAGGCCATTCCCCCCTCTTGTGGATACTTCCCCTTCAAACATGCTGTCCCTGGCATGGATAAAGAACAGTACTTCGGGTCTGAAGATTTTCCCCGACAGATTCTTCAGGTCAAGCTGCCAAAGAGCAACCCGGGAACTGTAAATAAAAAACCAGGCCCTGACCAGCAATCCTTTTACCGGTTCGAAGCGGTAGCGCACCATATCCGGGTAAGATGCGGTGATCACCGGAGGCTGGTAAAAATCGGATATCCGGTAAATGGTCCGGCCCCGGATGCGGAAGGCACAACCCAGGTCCCCGGCCTTGTCCGATATCATATCAGCCCCCAGGCTATCCGTGAAATACCGGAAACGGTATCCTTCATCCAGCAGGTATTCAGACCGCGCACAGGCAGCGGCATACCCGGTATACAGCGGAAAGTCCTTCCCTGCATGAAGATGAGAGAGATAGGGAGATTGCCCGAACCCGCTGCGGAAAAACAAGCCCAGCGGGATAAGCATGTAAATGCCTGCTTTCAGGAGCGTCCATTTCAGTGGGTGCCGGCCGGTGTCCATATATTGTTCGCAGGATTTTCATCCGGCAGCTTTCGGTCAGGATCCAGGACGACGGAGTCGATCGGGGCAGTGGAAGGGTAGCGGAAGGAATAAACACCCCCCCGTTCCCAGATCTCTACCGGCAGATGGATAACGGTGTCTTTGCCGCCGGCCTGGCCGATCATCATCGTCACCGGCATGGCCATCTTATCCAGGTTGACCAGGGTGATCACGGCCCCCCTGGAGGGATCACCGGGATATTTCACGCTTTTGATGCCCTGGTCCAGGCTCCAGTTATGCATGAACCATTCCCTCCAGTACCAGCTCAGGTCCTCCCCGGCCCCATTTTCCATGCACCGGAAAAAATCCATGGGAGTGGGGTGATGGAATGCCCATAGGCGGATATATCTGCGGAAGGCATAATCAAAACGGTCAGGACCCAGGATCTGTTCCCGCAACATGACCATGCCGAGGGCTGTCTTATAATATTCCAATGGATGGACCAGGCCCGGGTCAATGCCATCAGCCGGGAACATGATGGGGGGCGCAGCCCGGTTTTGTAATAAAGGGACGATCTCCCTGGCGGGATCTCCTCCCTTGGGTGCATATTCCCCATCCCGCTTGGGCGCATATTCTCCATGATTGAACTGCTGGGATGCATAAATATCTATGAAGGTATTGAACCCCTCGTCCATCCAGGCATCCCTGCGTTCATCACTGCCCACCACCATGGGAAACCAGGTATGTCCGATCTCATGGGCCAGCAGCGCCCAGAGGTTTTTTCCCCCGCCATTCATCCAGTCAAAGGTGATCCCCGGGTATTCCATGCCTCCTACTGATCCACCGGCATTAATGGCTACCGGATAGGGATAGGGAAACCATTGGCGGGAAAATATTTCCACCGCATTTTTCAGGTACTCAGTCGCCCGGCCCCATTTGCTTTGAGATGCGGAAGATGCGGGATAAACCGACATCGCGAGGGCTTTTTTACCTCCGGGCAGGTTGATGCGGGCTGCATCCCAGACATAGGCACAGGACGCCGCGAAAGCCACATCCCTGGAATCATTCATCCGGAAATGCCAGGTCAGCATACCATGGCTTACCGGACGGGTGGAGGGATCGTTGACCTCCGCCACAGTTCGGATGGCTATTGTTTGATCAGAACTGGCAGCCCTGGACAGGCGACTGATTTCTTTTGCAGTCAGCACTTCCCTGGGATTGACCAGTATTCCGGAGCCTACCACGATCATGTTCCAGGGCAGGGTGACCTGGTAATCAAAATTCCCGTATTCCAGGTAAAATTCCCCGTTCCCCAGGAAGGGCAATGTGTTCCACCCCAGCACATCATCATATACGCAGAGGCGGGGATACCACTGTGCAATATCATAGATTGTCCCATCCCGGGTACCCACATATCCGTCCCTTCCGCCGCCCCCTCTGCGGGGCAGGACAAAATGGTAATTCATCAGGATTTGCAGCTTTCCGCCCCGGGGGGACAGGGGATGCGCCAGCCGCAACTGCATCCGGGTATCGGTGATGATATACCTGACCCCCGTGACCCTGCCCTGTTGCATGACTTTTACCGAACTGAACACAAATCCCGAAGTGGTGTCCCGGGCACCGATATTGCCATCAATGAGATGACTTCTGGATCCCGGGGTAGATATCTGTTGGTCCAGTTGGATCCAGATATAACCCAGGGTATCGGGGCTATTATTGGTATAGGTAATCCTTTCAGTACAGGAAATCCGCTTATCTGAGGTATCCAGGGTGGCATGGAGCATATAATCTGCCCTGTTTTGCCAGAAATCCGGACCTGGCGCGCCGTTTTCACTGCGGATAAAATTGCCACCATGGGTGTAAAACAGGGGCGCGAATAAAGTGTGGGCATTATAGCCGCTCCTGGTGGTCTGTGCCATGGCTGCTGGGCAGCCAGAGATGAGCAAACTGATAAACAAGATCCTTTTTTTCATTTGCAGATTTTTACTTGGTGTTCAATGAATATTTTCCAACCCTTTCCCGGCGAACTTACCGATTAAATGCTTTGCATATATAGGTGATCCCAATAGGACCGGTTAGGCGAAATTATCCAAAATAAACTTTCGACAATATTTACAGCAAAATCATCCTCCCGCAATATTTATGGAGCTTAATGGGGAGAAATGGCAGATTGCCTTTTAAGTTCAATACCGGCCTCATCAAAACGATCTCTGTCCGGCTTATTAACAGACAGATCAGGATTTCCGGATATTGTCATTGCTTCTGGCAATCGTTATTCAACCATAGCGATGAATGAACCGATCATTTGAATACCTGCTTTGTTTAACCCCAATGGCTTGATGAATCATGTCCAATATCGCCTTTTTACATTCAACCCTTTACCGGTACTTTGATTGATTGAAAAGATGGGCTTTCCAACGCTTCAAATCGAAAACCCGAACAGCAGGTAGCTGCTATGTGTAATAAAGTGATATTGTACGTTCGTACTGGCCTGATGGCCGAATGCATACCTGAATTCCAGGGAATAATGCGCTTTATATTTCAAGCCGAAGCCAGTTACAAACTGAACCTGTATGGAGTAGGGGACCTGGGGGCCGTCCAACTGATCTGCAGCAAAATCGACATTAAACAACCCCGTAGACGGGCCTCCTTCTGCAAAGATTTGGAGCTTGGGGGCAACGGGAAGATTTAACCTCACCATTGAGGTCAGGTCAATATAATTCATGTTTATGTAAGTATAACTGCCCTGCTGCAGGATAGTGGTGAGGTATCGCTTAAAATGGATATCCCCATACAGGGAAATCAGGTTTTTCAGTTTTTTTAGCGGGAAATCCAGGCTAATGCCGACTATGAACTGCTGGTGGGGGGTGACCAGGGTGTAATCATAGGAAGTAGGCACAATGGAATTACTCGCATACCCCAGGATCAATCCCGGATGAATGAACAACTTTTCAAACGGTTTTTTCTCCACGTAGACACTGGATTGCCCCAGGCATTGATTATAATAATCGAACACCGCAGCCAGGCTTTTCCCGCTATAGTAGGAATTCCTGATTCGATTATCTATCCCCTTGCATCCTCCCCCGATAGCATTTATCAGCTGGGTTTTATAGGTATTCTGGACCAGGAACCTTTGACTGCCTCCCTGGTTATCCAGGCGGTAATACACATCCAGCTCCCTGACAGGCTCCTTCCCCACCTGGAAGAAATAGTGGTGCCGGTTGTTGTAATCCACATAAAAATACAGGCTTGCCATGCCCTTTACGATCACCTGAAGGAAAACAGTCATCGTGGCGGTCGTATCCCTATTTCCGGAAAAAAGCAATTTATTGATGGTATTTGGGGACAGGTCAATGACCACCGTCCGGCTGGTAAAGTATTCCCTGGTGACGGAACTGTAGTATCCCCTGATCTCCCCTGGTCGGTAGGTCACTTGCCTGGTACTTCCCAGTGCAGTGAAATAGATTTCCCTGGGGCTTGTCTGGTAAATTCCATACCTGATTTTGCCAGGGACCTTTGTTCCCGAAAGCGTGATCAGGGTGTCTGTGCCCTTATTATCCTGGCTCTGGCAGGGAATAGTAAATGGAAAGGAAAACAGGAACAGGGCGACGGCAACGGATAAGACAGTTTTCATAAAAGTAACTTGGGTTTTAGGGAATCTTTTCACCCAGGATAATCCTACATAGCGGTTAAAGGTAATAGTACCCGGATAATATTCTATCCCAATTACAAAATTTATTCCGGGTCTGAACAAGGAAGACAATCATACCATCATTGAAATCAGCAGGCCGGCGGGCAGGCGGAAAATTACCCGCCCCTTTAATTTGCTTAATTTTGTATCCGCTCAGATGCCATTAGCTGCACCCATATATCTGGATAATAACGCCACCACCCCCCTGGATCCCAGGGTGCTTGAGGCGATGATGCCTTATTTTAAGGAAGACTTTGGAAATGCAGGCAGCAGGGACCATTCCTACGGATGGAAAGCCGCTGAAGGGGTGGACATTGCCCGGGAAAGGGTATCCGCCCTGATCCATGCGCAACCGAAGGAAATCGTATTCACCTCTGGGGCTACAGAAGCGGTAAACCTGGCCATAAAGGGTGTTTTTGACCGGTATTCAGCCAAGGGGAGCCATATGATCACCTGTTCCACCGAGCACCAGGCCGTCCTGGATACCTGCAAAACGGTCAGTCGCCTGGGAGGTAAAGTAACCATACTGCCTGTTCATGCCAATGGGTTGATTGATTTAACACAGCTTGAAAAGGAGATCACCAAACAAACCATCCTGGTCAGCATTATGCTGGCTAATAATGAAACCGGAATCATCCAGCCGATAGAGGAAATAAGTCTGTTGACCCGAAAAAACGGCACGCTTTTATTTTCAGACGGCACCCAGGCGGTCGGGAAAATTCCCCTTGACATGGACGCCCTTGGCATCGACCTGATGGCCTTCAGCGGACATAAGATTTATGGCCCCAAGGGTATCGGTGCGTTATAT
>Ga0307373_10006096_pt1 | contig 19353 bp, 20 predicted proteins | sample OX2MG_FD_202534 | JGI IMG/M metagenome (GOLD analysis project Ga0307373, IMG submission 202534) | Soil microbial communities from Risofladan, Vaasa, Finland - OX-2 | ecosystem: Environmental > Terrestrial > Soil > Coastal area > Acid sulfate soil | place: Finland: Risofladan, Vaasa | collected...
AACCCGGGGTGGTGACGAGAACTCGACGTGTCTGGGCGGGGAGAGCCGGCGATCCGAGTGGACGTTCGATCTCGCGTGGAGGCTGAGGGCTGCGGCGGATGCGGCGCGGCGAGTGGCGGCACGTCGTTACGGGCGGCCCTAGGGCCGGGTGCTGCTCCGCGCCAGCTCGGCGGTGCGCAGGCGCTGGGCGCAGCGCTCCACCTCGGCCGCCAGCTCGGAGGCCTCGGGCAGGCCACGATCCTGCGCCAGCCGGTCCTCGGCGGCCTTGAGCCGGACCTGCGCCTCCCCGGGGTCGATCTCCCGTCCCGGTTCGCCCGCGTCGGCGAGCACGGTGACGCGCTCGGGCAGGACCTCCAGGAATCCCCCCACGATGAAGAGAACCAGCTCCTCTCGGCCCTGGCGCAGCACCAGCGGACCCGGCTTGAGGGTCGTCATGAGCGGGGCGTGGTGGGGCAGCACGCCGAGCTCCCCGTCGCGGCCGCGGGCCACGATGAAGTCGCACCCCCCGCTGAAGAGGGTGGCCTCGGGGGTGACGACCTCGGTGGGAACTGCCACCGCTAGCGACCGCCCTCGGCCAGCTTGCGCCCCTGTTCGACCGCCTCGTCGATCGTCCCCACCATGAAGAACGCCTGCTCCGGGAGCTCGTCGTGACGGCCCTCCAGGATCTCCTTGAAGCCCCGGACGGTCTCCTCCCGGGAGACGTAGCGGCCGGGCACCCCGGTGAACTGCTCAGCGACGAAGAACGGCTGGGAGAGGAAGCGCTGGATCTTGCGCGCCCTCTGGACGGTGACCTTGTCGTCGTCCGAGAGCTCCTCCATCCCGAGGATCGCGATGATCTGCTCCAGCTCCCGCAGCCGCTGCAGCACCCGCTGCACCCCCAGGGCCACCTCGTGATGCTCGGCTCCGACCACCCGCGGCTCCAGGATCCGCGAGAAGGAGTCGAGCGGGTCGACCGCCGGGTAGATCCCCAGCTCGGCGATCTGGCGGGACAGCGCCACGGTCGCGCCGAGGTGGGCGAAGGTGGTCTGGATGGCGGGGTCGGTCATGTCGTCGGCGGGGACGTAGACGGCCTGCACCGATGTGATCGAGCCGCGGTTGGTGGAGGTGATCCGCTCCTCGAGGTCCCCCATCTCGGTCGCCAGGGTGGGTTGATAGCCCACCGCCGACGGCATCCGCCCGAGCAGGGCGGAGACCTCACTGCCGGCCAGCATGTAGCGGAAGACATTGTCGATGAAGAGGAGCACATCGGCGCCCTCGCTGTCGCGGAACTCCTCGGCGATGGTGAGCCCGGTGAGGGCGATCCGCGCCCTCGCCCCCGGGGGCTCGTTCATCTGCCCGAAGACCAGCGCGGTCTGCGCGAGCACCCCCGACTCCTGCATCTCCAAGTAGAGCTGGTTGCCCTCGCGAGTGCGCTCCCCCACCCCCGCGAACACCGAGAAGCCCTTGTGCTCGCGGGCGATGTTGCGGATCAGCTCCATCACGATCACGGTCTTGCCCACCCCGGCGCCGCCGAACAGCCCGATCTTCGAGCCCTTGGCGAAGGTGCAGACGAGGTCGATCACCTTGATCCCGGTCTCCAGGATGTCGGTGGACACCCGCTGCTCGCTGACGGTCGGCGCCGCCCGATGGATCGGCATCCGCTTCGCCCCCTCGGGCGCCGGCTGACCGTCGATGGGATTGCCCACCACGTCGAACATCCGCCCCAGGGTGGCGGTCCCCACCGGGACCGTGATCGGGCCGCCGGTGCTGCGCACCGAGTCGCCCCGGTGGACCCCGTCGGTGGAGCTCATCGCGAGGCACCGGGCCACGTCGTTGCCCATGTGCTGCTGCACCTCGAGCACCACCGTCTCGCCCGCCTTCTCCAGCAGCAGGGCGGTGTAGATGAGGGGCAGCGTGTGCGCGTCGAAGGCGACGTCGACTACCGCGCCGATCACCTGGAGGATGCGGCCGGTCGCGCCGGCAGTGTCACCGGGGGGAGCGGGAGGAGTCGCCGTCAGGGTGGCGCCGGCGGTCTCGGGTGCGCTGGTCTCGTCGGTTGGCATTCGCCTCTCCTCAGCGGGCGCCGGCGCGGAGCGCCTCGGCGCCGCTCACGATCTCCATCAGCTCGCGCGTGATCGCCGCCTGCCGCACCTTGTTGGCGGTGAGGGTCAGCTGGCGGATCAGATCGTCGGCGTTGTCGGTGGCGCTGCGCATCGCCACCATCCGGGCGCTCCACTCGCTCGCCTGGTTCTCCAGCACCGCCTGGTAGACCCGGCTCTCGATCGCGCGCGGCAGCAGGTCGTCGAGGACCGCCTGAGCGTCGGGCTCATAGATGTAGTCGGAGCCGAGCCCCGCCCGGGCCGCGGCGTCGCCGGGCGCGGGCGGGGGCACCGGAATCAGGGGCTCGACCAAAGCCTCCTGGACCAGGGTGCTGCGGTAGGCGGCGAAGGCCAGCATCACCTGCTGCACCGTGCCGGCCAGGAAAAGGTCGATCGCCGCACGCGCCGCGGGCCGCACCGCGGCCGGCCCGGGCCGGTCCGGCAGCGGGCTGACGTCCAAGACGATGTCGAGGCGGTTCCGCCGCGCGAAGTCGCGACCCTTGCGCCCCACCGTCACCACCTGGTAGCCGGGGCCGAAGCGGCGCAGCATCTCGCGATGGGCGAGACGGATGGTGTTGACGTTGAGCGCCCCGCAGAGCCCGCGATCGCTGGTGACCAGCACCAAGAGCCCGCGGGTGCCCTCGGCGGGGACCAGAAACGGGTGACGGTACTCCTGGGCCCGCTCCCTAAGGGTGGCGAGCACCTGCGCCATCTCGGTGGCATAGGGACGGGCGGCGCGCACCCTCGCCTGGGCCCGGCGCATCTTCGCGGTCGCCACCATCTGCATGGCGCGGGTGATCTGCTTGGTGCTGGTGACGCCGCGGATGCGGCGGCGGATGTCGCGGAGGGTGGCCACGCCCCACTCGTCCTCAGCTGGCGCCGGTGTCGAAGCCCTGGTTGAAGGCCTCGACCGCCTGGCGCAGACGCTTCTCCAGGTCCTCGTCGAGGGCCTGGGTGCGGGTGAGGTCCGCTTCCAGCTGCTGCTGCTCGTGGCTGACGTAGCGCCGGAACTGCTGCTCCCAGGCGCTCACCCGGGGCACCGGGATCGCATCGAGCAGGCCGTTGACCCCGGCGTAGATCACCATCACCTGCTGCGCCACCGGGACCGGCTGGTACTGGTCCTGCTTGAGCAGCTCGGTCAGCCGCTGACCCCGCTCCAGCTGGTCGCGGGTCGCCTTGTCCAGGTCTGACGAGAACTGGGCGAAGGCGGCCAGCGCCCGGTACTGGGCGAGGTCGAGGCGCAGGCGCCCGCAGACCTGACGCATGGCGCGGATCTGGGCCGAGCCTCCGACGCGGCTCACCGACAGCCCCACCGAGACCGCGGGGCGGTTGCCCGCATAGAAGAGGTCACCCTCCAGGTAGATCTGGCCGTCGGTGATGGAGATGACGTTGGTGGGGATGTAGGCGGACACGTCGTTGGCCTGGGTCTCGATGATCGGCAGCGCCGTCAGCGAGCCGCCCCCGGCCTCCTGGCCCAGCCGGGCGGCGCGCTCCAGCAGGCGGGAGTGAAGGTAGAACACGTCGCCCGGATAGGCCTCCCGGCCGGGGGGTCGGCGCAGGGCCAGCGAGATCTCGCGATAGGCCCAGGCGTGCTTGGAGAGGTCGTCGTAGACCACCAGGGCGTCCTCGCCCCGCTCCATGAACCACTCGCCGATGGTGCAGCCGGTGTAGGGGGCCAGGTACTGGAGCGCGGCGGGCTCGCCCGCGGTCGCGCTGACGATGACCGTGTACTCGAGCGCGCCCTGCTCCTCCAGCAGCGCCGCCACCCGGGCGACGCTGGCGGCGTTCTGGCCGATGGCAACGTAGACGCAGGTGAGGTTCTGGCCCTTCTGGTTGATGATCGTGTCGAGCGCAATCGCGGTCTTGCCGATCTGGCGGTCGCCGATGATCAGCTCGCGCTGGCCGCGTCCGATCGGGATCATGGCGTCGATCGCCTTGATCCCGGTCTGCACCGGAGTCGCCACCGGCTGGCGCGCGATCACCCCGGGGGCGACCCGCTCCAGCGGCAGGGTCTCGGTCGCACCCAGCTCGCCCTTGCCGTCGAGCGGCTCACCCAGAGCGTTCACCACCCGTCCCAGCAGCTGGCGCCCCACCGGCACCTCCACCACCCGGCCGGTGGTGCGGACCTCGTCGCCCTCTTTGATCTCTTCGAAGCGCCCCATCACGATCGCGCGAACCTGGTCCTCCTCGAGATTGAGGGCCATCCCATAGATCTGGTGGGGAAACTCCAAGAGCTCGCCCGCCATCACGCCGCCGAGGCCATAGATCTGGGCGATCCCGTCGCCGAGCGCGGTGATCACGCCGGCGTCGGCCGCCACCACCGGCGCCTCGAAGTCCCGGATGCGCTGCTGAATGATCTGGCTGATCTCGGCCGAGCTGATGCTCATCGATTCCTCACCCGGTGGGGGCCTCGCTCACCATGCGCTGCCGCAGGCGGCGCAGGCGGCTGGCCAGGCTGCCGTCGAAAATCCGGTCCCCAATCCGGAGCACCATGCCCCCGATGATCTGGGGATCGACTGTGTGCTCGAACACCACCGAGCGCTGGAGGCGCTGGGCGAGGGCCCCCTGGAGCCGGCCGAGTTCGGCCGGGGGCATGGCGATCGCGGTCGTGAGCTCGGCTCGAACGCGCCCCTCGGCACGGTCGACCTGAGCGAGGTAGGCGACCTGGATCGCGGGGAGCAGCGACTCCCGCCCTGATCCCACCAGCAGCAGGGCGAGATTGCGCGCCTCATTGTCCACGGCCGGCGACTTGGCGAGCACCGCCGCCACCAGCTGCTGGCGCTCGGCCACAGTGTAGCCGGGGTTGGCCAGGGCGCGGGCCAGCTCAAGATCACCAAGGATCGCGACCAGCCGCGCCAGCCGGTGGCGCCAGGGCGCGTACTCGCCCGCCTCACGGGCCAGCGCCACCAGCGCCTGGGCGTAGTGCTGGGCGCTGCTGGGCACCCGGGGAGCCTCAGGCACGCAGGTCGACCTCGGAGAGGGCGTCTGCGACCAGGCGCTGGTGGGTGGCCGGGTCGAGCTCGCGACCGAGGATCCGGGAGGCCGCCGCCACGCTGAGGTCGGCGACCTGGCGGCGCAGGTCATCGACCGCCCGGCGTCGCTCCTGCTCCAACTCCGCGCGGGCACGAGTCAGCATCGCCTCCTGGTCCTGACGCCCCTTGGTACGCAGCTCCTCGCGCAGCCCCTCGCCCAGCTTCTGCGCCTGGTCGAGGATTGCCTGCGCCTGACGCCGAGCCTCCCGGAGCGCCTGCTGCGCCTGCTCGCGCCCCTCCTCCACGGCGGCTTTGAGCTGTTCGGCGTCGTGGATCGACTGGGCGATCTTGTGCTGGCGGGCCTGGATCGCCTGGTCCAGCGGGGGGTAGACATAGCGGGCGAGGATCCAGAGCACCCCGAGGAACACCACCACCTCGACCACGAGCGTCAAGTTGGGGATCAGGATGTTGGTCGACAGGATCACCGGCATGGATGGGCTCGCGTCACTTGGCCAGCGTGATGAAGACGAACATCAGCGCGAGGTTGATGAAGTAGACCGCCTCGGCGAGGCCGACGGTGAGGAACGTCCAAGTGAGCAGGCGCCCCTGCGCCTCCGGCTGGCGGGCGATCCCGGCGATCAGCTGGGCGCCGGCGAGGCCGTCGCCGATGGCAGCGCCGACCGCGCCGACGCCGGTGCCGATCATGGCTCCGGCGTAGACCGTTGCGTGGGCGGTGTCTAGCACGGGTTCATCCTCCCTTGGGTGGGGTGTCGGTCAAAGGTTTGCCGGCCGGTTTCGGTCGGGATGCGATCGGCACGGGCGCGGAGACGATGATCAGGCGACCGCCGGGGCGTCGAGCGCTCCGGCCGACGCCCCCGAGACCTCCTCGGCCTCGTGGCTGGTCGCCATGCTCATGTAGATCACGGTGAGCAGGGCAAAGATGAAGGCCTGGATCACGTCCACGAAGACGCCCTCGAAGATCTTCCAGATCCCGTTCAGCACCCACCCCAAGTAGATGGGGAGCAGCGCGATGATCTGCAGCATCAACGCCGCCGCGAACATGTTGCCGAACAGACGCAGCGAGAGCGAGACCGGATACGAGATCTGGGCGATGACGTTGATCGGCGCGAGCAGCAGGTAGAGGGGTTTGGGCAGCCCGGCTGGATGCGCGTAGTTCACCTTGAAGTAGCCGCCGATCCCGAGGCGACGAATCGAGGTCACGTGGACCAAGATGATGACCAGGAACGCCAGGCCGAAGGTGAGGTTGGTGTCCGCCGTCGGCGAGGTCAGCCGGTCGCCGGTGGGGATCAGCTCTAGCCAATTGCTGATGAGGATGAAGAAGAAGAGCGTGGTCACCAGCGGCACCATCCAGCGGGCGAAGGATCCCACCATCTGGGCAACGTAGTCGTCGATGGTGCTGAAGACCGTCTCCAGCGTCGTCTGCAGCTTCCCCGGCACCCCGTCCGTCACCACGTGACGAAGCCAGAAGCCCACCGCGAGGACCACCGCCGACGCCACCAGGGTGGAGACGATGGTGTCGAGGTTGAGGGTCTGGCCAAAGATGGTCCCGGTCCAGTGCTGCCCGACCGCGACGGTGGAGGCGACCACAGGGTCCATCAGCGCGCCATCGTCCGCAGCCCGTAGCGGAGCACCGCGCCGACCTCGATCAAGTGGGTGACCAGCAGCCCGACCAGGGCCCAGACCGCGATCGGCCCGAGCACGAGCCCGAGACCCAGGACCACGACCGTCACCACCGCCAGGCGCGGCAGGCTGGTGCCGATGACCAGTGCGGGCAGGCGCCGGAGGGCGCCGGCGGCGACCCAGAGGTTGAGCAGCCCGAGCCCGGCGCCCAGCCCGGCCAGGCCCGCCCCCCGGGGCCCGGCGATCAGGAGGCCAAGGATGACCACCAGCGTGCCCGACGCCAGCGCGGCCAGGGCGCTGACGCGCATGGCCCCCGCCAGCCCCGGTGCGTCTGCGCTCACCCCCCGTGCCTCCTCGCTTCTCTCAGCTGCGGCCGAGCGCGCGCACACCGCGGGCGAGCACGATCGTCCCCCCCGCCAGCCCGCAGAGCAGCCCGGTCACAGTCAGCCATGGATGGGTATGAAAATGGTCGTCGAGTAGCACCCCGCCGACGATGCCGACAGCGACGGTCACCGAGAAGGCGCCCACCAGAGCGATCGCCTCCCCCGCTCCCGCCACCGATCGGGCCCGTCGGGGCCCGTCCCCTTGGGTCAAGCCGCGCGCGAGTGTAGCATGGCGCCCCCGCCGCCCCTGGCGCTCGGCCGGCGGCGTCTGACCGGCCCGTAGACTTCCGCCCGTGGTGATCGGAGTCGACGCCAGCCGCGCCTGGAGCGCGTCGGGCTCGGGCATCCACGTGTACGCGACCCGGATCACGGCCGGGCTGATCGCCGATCCGCCCGCCCCGCTTCGACTCTACTGGCCGCACCGGCGCCCGCCGCGCCAGGCGCCCGATCTCCCCACGGGGAGCAGGTGGCGATGCCTTCCCTTGCCGCGGGGCTGGACCCGGCTGCGGCTGCGCCTGGAGGTCACCCGGCACCCACCCGACGTCCTCTTCGTCCCCGCCTACCGGCTCCCGCCCGGGCGTCTGGGCCGGGCCGTGGTCAGCATCCAGGGGATAGAGCACCGCCTCGCCGCGGGGGCTTACCCGCCCCGCGAGCGCAGCCGCCAGGAGGCGTTCGTGATCGATTGCCTGCGCCGCGCCAGCGCGATCATCGTGCCCTCGGAGACGACCCGGGCCGACCTGGTGGAGCACCTGGGGGCGGACCCGGATCTGCTCACGGTCATCCCCCACGCCGCCCGGGATGACCTCCCCGATCTGGACGAAGCCGAAGCGACAGCAATTCGGCGCCGCCTCGGCGTCCGGGCTCCCTTCATCCTCTGCGTGGGCGGCCAGCATCCGCGCAAGAACGCCAGGTTCCTGGTGGAGGTGCTCGCCGACGCGGGCCCAGGGTTCCCGGGCCAGCTGGTGGTGACGGCGGTCAACCGCGAGCGCCAAGGGGAGCTGATGCGGGCGGCGCGGGCGGCGGGAGTCGAGGACAGGGTGCTCTGCCTCGGGCACGCCGACCCCGGGGATCTGGCCGCCTTGTACCAGGAGGCCCTGGCGGTCGCGATCCCCTCCCTCTACGAGGGGTTCGGACTGCCCGCGCTGGAGGCGATGGCCGCCGGCGTCCCGGTGCTCGCCAATGAGGTGGGCGGGGTCCAGGAGATCGCCGCGGGTTCCGCCCTGCTGGTGCCGGTCGAGGACCGCTCGGGCTGGCGGGAGGCGCTGCTGCGCCTCGCCGCCGAGCCCCAGCTGCGCCTGCATCTGGCCCAGCTGGGACGGCAGCGCGCAGCCCGCTATAGCTGGGCCGCCAGTGTGGCCGCCCACCGCGACCTGCTCTTACGGGAGCTGGCCCGATCCGGTGACGGATCGGCGCACAGGTGAGCCGCGGAGGAGGTCGATGGTGGAACGCGGAACCCGAGGTGGCGATCAATCTGCTGGCTGGTCCGCTGGCGACCCTGCAGGTGGCGATCCCGGTCCGCACCGCGCTTGCCCCATCGACCGACTACTCGTGGATGGTCGATCAGACCCTCGCGGTGTCCCGCCACCTCGCCTTCGGCACCGGCGTCCTTTGGCCCTACGGCCCGCTCGGGTTCGCCGACCACCCGGTGGACCTCAGCCGACCGCTCCTGGCAGCTGCTCTTGTCCATTGTCTCCGGCGGCGGATGCGAATCCGCCGACCGGTCGCGGCCGCGTCGGTCCTCGCGCTCCTTCCCGCCGACGCTGTCCTCGGGAGCCTGGGCACGAGCTGGCTCGTCACCGAACTGATCCTCCTGATCCTGGCCGATCTCCGAGCGCGCTCGCGCTCGGCTAGCCCCCTGTCCGTCCCGGGGTGCGCGGGGGTCGCGCAGGTCAAGCGATCATTCGCCGCCGCTCTCGCTCTCCTCATCGTCTGGTCGGTCCCGCAGATCGCCCGCCGGGCCGGGGCCAGAATGGGGGGCACATGGGGGCCGCTGCCGGAACCCGGTTCCTAGGCTTCGCCCTCGAGGGAGGCGAGATCAGCGATGGACTCAGCTGGCCGGAGGGACTCGTGCAGCTGATCGCCGGGTACCCCGCGGTGAGCCAGGGAGCCCGACCGAGTAGCTCGCGCTCGCCGTGCTCAGGGCAGTGGTGATCGGCCGGTGCGCGCTCATGATGGTGCGCCGGCGACCCAGCGCAGGGTGGGCAGCTGGGTGCGTCGTGGTGGTGGACCTCGAGGCGTTCAGGGAGTCGTTCGTCCGTGAGAACGTCCAAACGTACGTCTGCTTCTCCATGCTTGGATGGCTGGGGCTCGCCTTGCTCGTCGCCGCCGGGTCCGGGGAAGCCCTCGCGGACTCGGCCTTGAGGTGGAGAGTGGCGCCGCGCGGAGCATCCCGCGCTGCAATCGGCGCCGTCCGGCTCACCGCCAGCGTCCTGATCGCCCCACTGGGCCTGGGGGTGCTCCGTCTCGGGCCAGGCCTCGGCATGTCTATCGAAAGGCCGGCCCCGTGGCGCGGCGAACTCGCGGCCCTTCACTTCGTGGCTAGCGCTGGTGGCGCCCGCCCGGTTCGTCAACAGCAGAACGCCAGCGGACTGCGTAGCCGCCCGGGCCTGTCCGAGCTGGCGGCCAGGACCCGCGGCCATGCCGCCTTCAGCTGGCCAATCGATGGCAACGCCATCGTGGCGGCTGGGGGAATCGAGCGCTTCGCGCCTGTCCCCCAGGAGTACTCCGCCCACACCCCGACCCTCGATGCGATCGACGCTGGCTACTTCGCAGGCGCCAGCGGGCCCCGGCTCGGCCTCGGGGCTCCGGTGGCGATTGATCAGGAGCTGCCCCTGCAGACAGCGCCGCGAACGTTTCTGGCCCTGCTGGCGTGCTACCGACCGCTGCGCGAGTCCGGATCACTTGTCCTCATCACCGCAGCGGGGCATCCTCGCCACGGATGCGGCGCAGAGCCGCAGCGTCGCGAGCGGTTTCAACCATGGCACAGCGGTCGTCTCGGTCGATGGACGAGGGCACCATGGCAGCCTCATACGATCACCCTCGCAGAGGCCCGCGTTCACCCCTCGCTGCTGGGAGCCAGTTGGAGGGCACTCTTCCGCACCGACTCGATCTACCTGCGCCTGCGCGGGCGCCAGGGGCAGATCGCAAACACGCGGGTGGTCGCAGCCACGGTCCCCGACGGGATTCTGGTGTCGGCGGTTCCGCAGACCGCATCCGGCCTGGCCCGAGTGTGGAGCGGCACTTCCGCCCAGACGGTGGCGGCTATCGACCTCGGAACCTGGGCCCCTCTGGACGGGGCGGCCGAGCACTCAATCCGACTCGAAGCGGTCCCGCCGCCGCCGAGCCGAGGGATCTGAGCAGATGGCCGAGAGCCTCGTCGGCGATCCGGCCGACGGTCCACAGCAACCCCTCGGGAGCTCCGCCCGGCGGTGGAAACTCAGCCAGCCCAGCGCGGACGGCCTGCGCAGTCGCGAGGCATGTCGCCTGATCGGCCTGTGCCTACTGTGTGCTTCGCTGACGGCGGGCCACGGGTATGCCACCCCGATCGCGGTGGGTACTCTGATCGCTAGCGTGGGCATCCTCGCATGCACCGCCCGCATGCGCCAAGCTCCGGCTCCGCGTTGGCTGTGGCCAGTCGCGGCGGCATTCCTCGCGGCGCTGAACCTCCGCTACGTCCCGAGTCCTGCCGCGGTGTTGGTCGTCGTGGCCCTCGCCATCAGCACTGGCCTGTACGCGCTCGCGAGTCGCCCGGCGACCAAGGTCGTGGCGGGCGCCGGTGCCCTGGCCGCAGTGACAGCCATCCTCAGGTGGCATTGGCACTGGGGGCGAGCCACCGGTGACGTGTACCACCTCCTGCAGGGAGGCGGCCGACTCCTGGTGTACGGACACGATCCGTACTCAGTGCTGATCCGCTCCACCACCCCGGGGGTTCGCTGGTTCCATTTCACCTACGGTCCCGCCACGGCCGCCTTGGCGGCCCCGGCCGCGTGGCTGGGGGACGCGCGCGCCAGCCTGTTGGTGATGTTCTTGATCCTGTTCGCCACGACCGCCATGATCGCGCGGCGCACCGGCCAGCCTGCCCAGCGACGAGCAGGCATCGTCGCGCTGATGCTGTCCCTACCCTTGACGGTCGCGATGATCGTGACCGGGTGGACCGAGGCCTTTCCCTTGGCAACCTGTGCACTCTGGCTGCTGCTCCGCGAGCGGCACCGTTGTTTGGGTCGGGTCGCTCTCGGCATCGCGTTGGCGGCCAAGCTGACCATCGTTCCCCCGCTCATCGTGATCGGGTTCTGGTCGTCTGCCCTGCGCCGAGACTTGCTCTGGGCGAGTGTAGGGGCGGGCGCAGTCTACGGTGCCTTTGCCTTGTGGACCGGCCCATCGGCTCTCGCGCACGACCTCATAGGCGTCTTCTTCTCGGCGTCGGGGTCCCCCGACAGCTTATCCGCCAACGGGATCTTCCAATTGGAGCTCGTGGAGCTCGATCGGTCGCTCCCGGGGATCATCGGTGTCGTCGCTATTGGAGGAGCGCTCGTCTGGACCCTGCGACGCCGGCCCCGCGACGGAGCGGATCTATTCGACGCGGCCGCGCTCTTCAGCCTAGTCGCCTTTTTCTTCGCGAAGTGGGCCTACTTCAACTACTACACAATCCCTGCGGTCATGCTGCTGCTCGCCTTCGCCTGTGAGCGGGCCGAGACCGAGGCCCCCCCTGTGCCCTGGCTATCCCTCGAGCCGCTTTTCCCCTACCGCATGTAGAGGAGCTGGCGCCCGGAGGCATCCAGCCGGTCGAGCGCGCGCCCGGTGCCAAGCACGCAGCAGCGCTCCGGGTCCTCCGCGACCGCCACCGGCAGCCCGCAGTGGGCGGCGAGCCAGCGGTCGAGCCCGACCAGCTGGGCGGTGCCGCCGGTGAGCACCGCGCCGTGGCGCCGGTGGGCGGCCGCCAGTCGGCTGGGAAGCTGCTCCAGCAGCTGCACCAGAGCGTCCGCCAGCTGGGCCATCCGGGGCAGCAAGGCCGGCCACAGATCCGCCTCGGCGCAGGTGGCGATGGCGGCGGGCTGGTCAGAGGCGGGATCGCCCGCGGTCACCGTCAGCCGGTGGCCGGAGCCGAGCTGCGGTCCCTCGCGCAGCTCGCACTTGAGACGCTCGGCCCCAGCCCGCCCCACCTGGATCCCGGTGAGCTCGGCGACCCGCTCCTGGAGCAGCCGGTCCAGCTCCTGGCCGCCCAGGGGCTGGGTCGCCTGCGCCACCGTCCCCTCCTGGCAGACCACCGCGATCTCGGTGGCCGCCGCCCCGCTGTGGACCACCAGCGCGCCACTGGTGGTGTCGGTGGGGAGGTCAGCGCCCAGAGCCGCCGCCAGGGGCGCGTCGACCAGGTGACAGGTGCGGCTGCCGCTGCGAGCGGCGGCGGCGAGCAGCAGGCGGCGGTCCCGGCCGCTGCTGGCGCTGGCGATCGTGAGCACCACGTCGGGCCGGAAGAAGCGCGGCGATCCCCCGCCCTGGCCGGTGGCGTGGCGGACCAGCGCCTCCAGCGCGACCTCGTCGACCACCCGCCCCCCTGCCAAGGGGCTGATCAGCGGCTCGGGCCCGGCCGGGGCGGCGGGGTGGCGCACCGCCCACTCCAGGGCGTCCCGCCCCGCCGGGGCGCGCCGGGGATCGCCGTCGGTCGCGGCCACCAGGCTGGGCTCCTCGGCCACCACTCCCTCGCCGCGGACCAGCACCCGGGTGGTGCGGGTGCCGAGGTCGACGCCGATCCGGCGGGTGAGCATGGGGCGGGCTCAGCTGGTCGGGGACGGGCTGGGGTGGCCCAGTGCCTTCGACCCGCCGCGGCGCTCCAGGTCGGCGCCGAGCTGGCGCAGCTTGCCGCCAAGGTCCTGATAGCCGCGGTCGAGGTGGTGCAGCCCGGAGCACTCGGTGGTCCCCTCGGCGCAGAGCCCGGCGATCACCAGCGCGGCCCCGGAGCGGATGTCGGGGACGGTGAGCCAGGCCCCCGCCAGACGGCTGGGGCCACAGATGATGGCGCTGCGGCCATCGACGCTGACCCGGGCGCCCAGCCGCACCAGCTCGCCGACATGGCGGAAGCGGTTCTCGAAGAGGAACTCCGACACGATCGCGGTTCCCGTCGCCTGGGTCATCAGCGCGACGTAGGGGGCCTGGAGGTCGGTGGCGAAGCCGGGGTGCGGCCAGGTGGTCATGTCCACCGCCAGCAGCGGCCCGGGGCGGCTCACCCGCAGGTGCGCCTCCCCCTCCTCGATCACGCATCCGGCCAGTCGCAGCTTCTGCAGCACGTGGCCGAGGTCCTCGCTGACCAGGCCGTCCAGCTCGACGTCCCCCCCGGTGGCGGCGGCGGCGAAGGCGAACGTGCCCGCCTCCAGGTAGTCGGCCCGAACCGCGTGGTCGGAGCCGTGGAGGGCCTCCACCCCCTCGATCACGATCCGGTCGCTGCCGGCGCCGTCGATTCGGGCGCCCATCCCCCGCAGGCAGAGCGCGAGGTCGACGACATGGGGTTCGCGGGCGGCGTTGGAGAGCACCGTGATGCCCTCGGCCGTGACCGCCGCCATCATGAGGTTCTCGGTGCCGGTGACGGTTGGCATGTCGAGACGGATGTGGGCGCCGTGGAGACGCGACGCGTGCGCCACCACCTCGCCGGCGTCGGTCTCGCTGATCACCGCGCCCATCGCGCGCAGCCCCTCGATGTGCTGCTCCACCCGGCGCAGGCCGATGTCGTCGCCGCCGGGGAGCGGGACTCGGGCCTCCCCGGCCCGAGCCAGAAGCGCCCCCAGCAGGAGGAACGACGCCCGCATCCGCCGCGCCGGCCCCGCCGGCGGCGCCACCGAGCGCAGCTCGGCCGCCTCCAGGGTGCAGCCGGAGCCGCTCCGCTCCACCCGCACCCCGAGCGCGTGCAGGCACTCGGTCATCGTGTCCACGTCCTCGATCTCGGGCACGTTGCGCAGGCGCAGCGGCTGCGGGGTCAGGAGCGCGGCCACCATCTCGGGCAGGGCCGCGTTCTTGCTCCCGCTGATCGTGAGCTGGCCGCGCAGCGGCCGCCCGCCCCGGATCAGGAGGCGCTCGTCGTCGGCGGGGACCGGCCCTTGGCTCACGGCCGCGGGTGGCTCGGGTCGACCGGCCGGGGCTGCGGCCGCGCGGCCTCGGTCGGGGCCGGCGGGGCGGGGCGCTCGCCGACCGGGTCGAGCCCGCCGCGGAGCGGTCGGGCGACCGGGAGCGGGCGTCCGCGCACCAGGGTCATGAGGTCCAACGGATGGCGGCGCCGCACCCGCACCACCAGCAGCACCAGCGCCACCGCGAGCAGGACCAGGGCCAGGGCCAGGATCTTCTTGTGCCCGAAGATGGCGAGCCCGAGGCAGCCGAGGATGGCGGTCACGAGGTAGAAGGCGATCGAGGTCTCGCGGGGGCTGAGGCCGAGCGCGAGCAGCCGGTAGTGGAGGTGGTGGGTGTCCGGGCTGGCGACGCTGCGCCCCGCCCGACGCCGTCTCACAATCGCCAGGGCAGTGTCCCCGATCGGCAGGCCGAGCGCCACCACCGGGACGAACAGGGCCAGCACGGCGGTGGTCTTGGCGACCCCGACGATGCTGATGATGCCGATCAGCAGCCCCAGCAGGTGCGCCCCCGAGTCCCCCATGAAGATCCGCGCCGGAGCGAAGTTGAAGAGCAGGAATCCGAGGCAGGCGCCGATCACCGCCGCGCTCAGGATGATCACCTCCGGCTGACCGGGGTTGCGACCCAGCCGGTCCACCGCCGCCACCGTGAGGATCGCGGCGACGATCGCCACCACCCCGGCGGCGAGTCCGTCCACCCCGTCGAGCAGGTTGATGGAGTTCTGCATGCCCACCAACCAGAGCACCGTGAGCGGGATCGCCAGCCAGCCCAAGGTCCACACCACCCCGGGCAGATGGACCGTGGCCACGGTGATGCCAAAGCCCCAGGCGACCACCAGAGCGCCCGCGGTCTGGAGCACGAGCTTGGTCCAGGCGGGCAGGCCCTGGCGGTCGTCGACCGCGAAGAGGACCACCACCGCGATGGCGACGCCCACCAGCTCGCCCCAGTCCCCGATGCCGCGCCCGAAGGCGCCGATCGCCACCACGAAGCCGAGCAGCAGGGCCAGGCCCCCGAGCAGCGCCGTCGGCTGGTCGTGTTGGTGGCGCCCTCCGGGGACGTCCACCAGCCCCACCCGAAAACTCAACCAGCGGGCCAGCGGCACCGCCGCGGCGGTGACCACCAGGGCCGCCAGGAAGGGCGGCAGAGCGGGCAGCCAGGGGTTGAGGGGGGTGGGCATGGCTCCGGGGGGAAGGGGCGGGCGTCCAGCGCGCCCAGCGTACCCGGGCCGCGCGGCACCGTGGAGGACCCGCCGGGAGCGCCCCGGGTCAGTACGGCAGCGGGTAGGTGTCGCAGAGGGCGCGGGCGCGGGCCCGCACCGCCTCCACCACCTGGGCATCGCCCAGGTGGTGGATCATCTCCACCACCAGCTCGGCGATCACCTCCATCTCCTGCACCCCCATCCCCCTGGTGGTCACCGCCGGGGTCCCGAGCCGGATCCCGCTGGGATTGAATCGGCTCGCCTCATCGAAGGGGATGGCGTTGCGGTTCACGGTGATGCGAGCGGCGTCGAGAGCGTCCTGCACCGCCCGGCCGGTCAGCCCGAGCGGGCGCAGGTCCACCAGCATGAGGTGGGTGTCGGTGCCGCCGCTGACCAACCGCAGACCCCGTCGACTGAGGCCCTCGGCGAGGACTGTGGCGTTGGCGACCACCCGCTGGGCGTAGCCGGCCATCTCGGGCTGCCCCCAGGCGTGCAGTGCCACCGCCTTGCCGGCGATGGCGTGCAGCAGCGGGCCGCCCTGGTATCCGGGGAACACCATCTTGTCCACCCGGGCGGCGTGCTCGGCGCGGCACAGGATCATCCCGCCCCAGGGACCGCGCAGGGTCTTGTGGGTCGTCAAGGTGACCAGGTCGGCATGCGGCACCGGGCTGGGGTGGGCGCCCCCCGCGACCAGTCCGGCGAAGTGGGCCATGTCCACCACGAAGGCGGCGCCCACCTCCTTGGCGATCGCCGCCAGGCGAGCGAAGTCGAGGATCCTGGGGTACGCGCTCGCCCCCGCCATCAGCACCCGGGGCCGAACCTGCTGGGCCCGGCGGAGCACCTGGTCGTAGTCGAGCTGCTCGGTGGTGGGGTCCACCCCGTAATGCTCGGCGTGGTAGAGCTGGCCGCTGAAGTTCACCGGCGAGCCGTGGGTGAGGTGGCCCCCATGGCTGAGGTCCAACCCCAAGATCGTGTCCCCGGGCTTGCAGAAGACAGCGTAGGCGGCGAGGTTGGCGCTGCTGCCGCTGTGGGGCTGGACGTTGGCGTGCTCGGCGCCGAAGAGCCTGAGCGCACGCTCCTGGCAGAGCCGCTCGAGCCGGTCGACCTGCTCGCACCCCCCGTAGTAGCGCCGCCCGGGGGTGCCCTCCGCGTACTTGTTGGTGAGCCAGGACCCGACCGCCTCGAGCACAGCGCAGCTGGCGATGTTCTCTGAGGGGATCAGCTCGAGGGTCTCCGCCTGGCGCCCGAGCTCGTCGCGCAGGATCCCGGCCACCTCGGGGTCGCTGGCACCGATCCGGGCGAGCTTGTGCTCGGCGAAGTCCACCTCAGGCGCTCCCCGTGCTGCCGTGGTCCCCTCCCGCCAGCCCGAGGGCGCTGGCGTCGAGCGCGCCGACCCGAACCAGGACCGGGCGGTCCGCGGTGCAGTCGAGTATAGAGGAGGGGATCCCGGGGCCCGCCGGGCCCGCCGGCCGCTGCAACGCCGCGTCGATCAAGGGGAGCGCCCGCAGCGCCGCGGCGGCGCTGGTCACCGGCGGCTCGCCATGGCGGTTGGCGCTGGTGGTGGCCAGAGGACCGCTCTGCTCCAGCAGCGCCACGAGCAGGGGGAGGGCCGGCACCCGGACCGCGATCGTCCCGGGACCGCCGAGGCGCCGGCCGGCGGCGCTCGCGGCCAGGATCAGCGTGAGCGGCCCCGGCCAGTGGCGCTCGCCGAACCCCTGCGCGAGCGCGGTCCAGCCCACGAACGGCAGCAGCGCCGCCGGGCTCGCCGCCATCAGGATCACCGGCTGCAGCGGCGAGCGGCCCTTGACCCGTGCCAGCCGGGCGGCGGGCGCCCGATCGCCGGCGGCGACGCCGAGGCCGAAGACGGTGTCGGTGGGGATCGCCAGGATCCCGCCCTGGTCAAGGCAGCGGGCGGCGGCGGCGACGCCGCCCGGATCCGGCGCGAAGATCGGGCGCTCGTCCCCCACGCCGCTCACGCCCCCGCGGCCGCCGTCCCCACCACCGCCGGGGCGCCCCCGGGACAGCGGAGCTCGAGGACCCGGAGACGTCCGGCCAGGTCGGGGCGGATGCTGAGCTCGGCTGCGGGCCAGCGCCGGGCGCACAGGTCGGCCAGCTGATCCGCCCGGCGGGGGTCGACCTCGAGCAGCACGGTCGCGCCCGGAGCCAGGATCGCGAGCACCCCCCCGAGCAGGGAGCGGTAGGCCGCCAGCCCGTCGGCGCCGCCGTCCAGGGCCTGCGCCGGCTCGTAGCCCGCGACCGTGTGGGGGAGCTCCCGCATCTCCGCCGAGGTCACGTAGGGCGGATTGGCGACCACCAGGTCATAGCCCCCCTGCGGCCAAAGCGGCTCGGCCCAGTCGCCCTCCCAGATCCGAACGCGCTGTTCCAGGTGGTGCCGGCCGATGTTGGCCACCGCCACCTGGAGCGCCGCCGGCGAGCGGTCGACGGCGTCCACCGTGCAATCCAGGTGGTGGTGGGCGAGCGCGACCGCGATGCAGCCGCTGCCGGTGCCGAGGTCGGCCACCCGCGGCGCTGTGGCCCCGGGGGGGCGGGCGGCCAGCACCGCCAGCGCGCGCTCCACCAGCTGCTCGGTCTCGGGCCGCGGGATGAGGACGGCCGGCGAGACCGAGAACGCCAGCCCCATGAACTCCCGCTCGCCTACCAGGTAGGCGGTGGGACAGCCCTGGGAGCGGCTCCGCAGCAGCGGCCGGAGCCGCTCCAGCTCTCCCGGCTGCATCGGTCGCTCGAACTGCAGGTAGAGGTCGAGGCGGCGAAGCCCCAGCACCGAGCCGAGCAGCAGCTCGGCGTCGAGGCGGGCGGTCTCGTCGTCGCGGGCCGCGAGGTAGGCCGTGCTACGGCGCAGGACCTCGAGCAGCGCTAGGGACATCCACGCCGATGGTACCGGCGGGCAGCGGGGCGCGACGGGGGCTGCGCAGCGCCGTCCCCACCCCGGCCAGGCAGGCGACCAGCACCACCAGCGGCGCCAGGTCGGGAACGCCGTCGCGCAGCGCCTGGACGTACGGCAGCGTCAGCAGCAGCATCGCCGGCCCCCACCCGGACGGCCGGTCCAGCCGGGCGGCTCCGGGGCCGAGCAGGACCACCACCAGCGGAGTTAGCAGGAGCAGGTCCTCGACGTGGTCGTAGGGGGTGGCCAGCAGCCACACCGCCAGCGGGGCCAGCACCGCCAGCGCGACCGCCCCCGGCGATCCCCCGACGCCGCGCGCCCGCCGCCGAGCCAGGGCCACGGAGATCGCGGCGACCACTGCCACTCCCGCGATCGCGGTGGCGGCGGCGGTCCAGCCGGCGGCCACGGCGGTGACGCGCACGGGCAGGTCCGCCCGCAGTCCGGCGATCCCGGCCAGGTCGCCCTGGAGACGGGGCACCGCCCCCGCGAACCTGTGGAGATAGCCCCACCAGCTAGCCAGCAGGCCCGGCATCGCCGCCAGCTGGAGGGCGAGGCCCGCCCCTGTCCCCAGGCCGAACCCGGCCAGCACCCGGAGCCCCAGCCGGCGATCGGGCCAGCAGCTCAGGGCCAGCAGGGGGGCGGCGGGCAGGAGCAGCTGGGGCTTGCACCAGGTTAGGGTGAGCAAGAGCCCGGCGGCGATCCCGCGGCCGCTGAGGCGCAGCAGCAGGGCCGCCACCAGCCCGGCCACGAGCAGGCCGTCGGGCTGCCCCAGCACCAAGCTGGCGAGGCTGACCCACAGGCACACGCCCAGCAGCGCCGGGACCACCGGGTGGCGCCACTCCAGCCGGCGGGCGAGGGCCGCAAGGGCGAGCCCGGTGAGCACGGCATCGGCCAGGGTCACGACCGCATAGCTCGGCCAGAAGGGCAGCCGGGCGAGCGGGATCAGCAGCCAGGCCACGATCGGCAGGTAGGCGAAGTTGGCGGCAGCGGGGGGAGGCGCCACCCCCGGCCACACGCGCCGCTCGGCGAGGTCGAGCACCGCCTGGCGGTAGGGATCGCCGCCGTGGGC
>Ga0307373_10006100_pt1 | contig 19347 bp, 24 predicted proteins | sample OX2MG_FD_202534 | JGI IMG/M metagenome (GOLD analysis project Ga0307373, IMG submission 202534) | Soil microbial communities from Risofladan, Vaasa, Finland - OX-2 | ecosystem: Environmental > Terrestrial > Soil > Coastal area > Acid sulfate soil | place: Finland: Risofladan, Vaasa | collected...
ATAGGCTTTCTCAATCTCAGCCAACTTCTCCTCAAAGACTTTCCGCTCCTCAGCCGCCCACTCATCTTGTGCTTTCCGCCTCGGAACCGCCCCATCGTCATAGGCTTTGTGTAGCACAGCCATACCCTCAGCGAGGGTTTTTTCGCGCATTTTTATCAAGGATTTCTCTACCCCAGCCAATATTTCATCAAGGGCTATCCGAGCCTCAGCCACCATCTCGAGAAACGCTTCCGGCGTCGGAGCATCGGCTTCATCAGAAGCTTTCGGCGCCAGAATTCTTTGTAGTTCCATGTTTTATTTTTCCCTGCTTATTTTATCCGCCTTGCGGCGTTGTATTCGCAGCCCAGCATGGAGCGAAGCGGAATGCTGGGTCGCGAATTTCAAAAACATTTTTCAAGCCCCGGAGGGGCGGAGTACTTCGTCCTTTCAGGACTCCGCTCTCCGAACGCCTCGCGAACCCAGGGTTCCGCTTCGCTTCCCCCTGGGCTGCGGGTACTTCGTGCCTTCGGCACTTTGTCCGTCAATTTGTCACACCATGCTCACACATTTGTTCAGCTTTCGGCGGAATTTCTCGCGTCCCGAAAAATTATGTGAAAACTACTCTTACAACGCACACGCATTTGTGCTTCATTAACTATGCCTATTTTGAATCAAAATAATAGATTCTAAAATTCATTCAAAAAAATCGAGTCACTTTTTTAGTGCCATCTTTTAAAATTTTAGAAAACTAATTTTACACTTGCATCTTTTATTATTAAAAGGACCATGCCAAATCGAAAAGTGGCGAAAATGACCCGATATTGATAACTATCAATAATAGTAGTAGGACGGAATGGCAGAACAGCTTAAAACACCTATAGGCAACTATTTTGGTATCTACATTGTCTATACATCATGGTACTTCAGGTTCAAAAATGGGGCAACAGCCTTGCTGTGCGAATTCCAAAACAAATTGCAAAGGATGCTCGCATTGAGGAGGGCAGTGAAGTCAATGTGACGGAAGAAGCTGGGAAGATCGTGCTCGGTCGCGTTGAAAAGAAGATGTCGCTCTCGGAATTGCTCGCGCGAATTACCGCCGATAATATTCATGGCGAGATGGATTTTGGAAAACCGCGAGGAAACGAAATCTGGTGAATCCATACGTCCCTGAACGCGGCGACATCATTTGGCTCGAATTCGATCCGCAAGCGGGCCACGAGCAAGCTGGACGAAGGCCCGCCATTGTGCTCTCTCCTAAAGCGTATAATGAGCGCAGCGGCCTGATGGTCTGCTGTCCGATCACGTCGAAGATAAAAGGTTATCCATTCGAGGTGTTGTTGCCAGAGGGAATCGAGATTTCGGGAGCGATTCTAACGGATCAAATTCGGAACGTCGATTGGCGGGCACGGAACGCGCGGTTTATCACACAACTGCCCACTTCGCACGTTCAAAATATTTTGCGAATGGCATGTACCCTCCTCACCAATTAATGTGTCACAAGCACCTGATCCAATACAATATCCTGCCGGAGAATCCGTCTTCAAGATGAACTAACACCATTCATTTTTCTATAGCACAATTATGCTTGATGAAGTACTCGATATGGTTACCGGCGCGCTCAGTTGGATCGGCGGCGGCTCTAACTTTGAAGGCCAGGACCTAAGCGGCAAGGATTTCAGCGGCGTGGACCTGAGCATGTCCAATCTCAAGAACGTCAATTTCACCGGGGCAAAGCTTGCGGGTACGAACCTCAGCAAGTGCAATCTCGAAGGCGTGAATTTCGAGAACGCGGACCTTGCCGCCGCCGACCTAAGCTATTCGAACCTCAAAGGAGCGAAGGGTCTCGCCTCGCTGGCCATGCCCGGCATCAAGCTGCGCGGCGTGAATTTGCCGAACTTGGATTTCAGCGGCCACGAATTGCTCGCCGCTGTGTTCCGCGCTTCGAACCTTGCGAACGCGAATTTTTCAGGCTGCGATCTCACCGGCGCAAATTTCAGCATGTGCAATCTGGAGAATGCCGATTTCACGAACGCCGATCTCGAACACGCCGATTTCAGTCTCTCGAATATGCGTAATGCCAAAATGGATGGCGCGAAGATGGCGCATGTGAAGATCACCGGAACGAATATGGGAATGAAAGAGCGCGCGGAAGCGGCGGCGTAAGAGTTCCATAGCGTCATTCTCTATGCACTGTTCACATGAGGATAATCGAGAATTTTCTTATCCTCAGTCAGAAGCAGACAATCTCGGCTTCGAGCGGTTGCGACAATCATTCGGTCGGCGGGATCGTCATGGAATTTTCCAGGAAGTGAGTACGCGTCAGCAGCGATTTGGGGAGTCAGGGGAAGCACCAGAATACCGGATTGGGCGATAACCTTCTCAAACCATTCACTCACCGGAGCGCCAAGGTCAATTCGCCCTTTTGAGTGTAGCATCGCGATTTCCCAACACGAAACGGCGCTCACGCAGACGTTCTCAGGGTTATCACTAATCAGATCCGCGAATCGGCCGCTGAGTCGTGGACTATCGTCGACGCTCCAAAGCCAGACATGCGTATCGAGAAGCTTCAGTTCTTCGGTTTCTCGCCTGGCCATAATTCTGGCTCCTCTGTCGGAAACACGGGATCGAATGGACGTTCATACTTGATCAGCTTCCCGGCAAATTCGGTGTGGAAAATCGGATGCGTTCGTTTACCTTCTCGCCGTTTTGGAATGGGCGGCACGGTTTGGGCCGTTCGCTTTTTTCGCGACTTCGGCACATGCAGGCTCGGTGCGGATTTCTCTGATGGGGTATGCCGGAATGCCTTTTTCATAGGAGCTTCAACGTTTGGACCGAAGGGAATGTTCACGTCAAGGCGCAACCTTCAACCGCTTCGCGTGTTCTATCGCCAATGAAAAAACTCCTCGTCTTTTTCTTCCTCGGGTTTCTTGCGGTTCCCACGATTGCGGTCGCACAGCAGATGATGATCGGCGCTCGCGGTGGGGTCAACCTTGCGAATGAGCATTATGATAATCTTCCCGATGGTGAAAGCATCTCGGGCCGAATGCTGCCGCTCGTCGGTGGTCAGTTAGATTACCACGTCGGCGATTCTTGGGTGCTTAGCATTCAGCTTCTTTACGATCAGAAAGGAGCAGAGGCCAATATGAAGTCATTTTCTTACGGTTACAACGGAAGCGAGGGAATTGCCGATTGGTCGATTAGCTATATTGAACTTCCCATCCTGGCAAAAGTTAGCTTTGGCAGCAGCGCCGTAAGACCGTATTTTTTCGCCGGTCCGTCGATCGGATACCTGCTCTCGAATACCGAAACAGTGCAGGCTGGGGGCGGAACTTATATTCCGAATGGAATCGGAATTAATTATAGAATAGATACAACGGTAAGCATCACCGATTACACGAATAAAATCGATCTCTCCCTTGTCGCGGGTGCTGGGGTTTCATGGGAACTTCCACATGGAGCCGAATTCTTTCTCGATGCATCATACGCATACGGACTGACTAACAGCGATCATTATTCCTGGGATAATGATGAAGGGATCTACGTTTATTCGCGCGATATTCGCATCGCCGCGGGGGTGCTGTTTCCAATACATTAGGCAAAGTCCGAAAGCGCTTCCTCCAGCGACTGCGTTAATTTTGGCGCGGCGCGGCGAAGGCGAGAGTCTTCGGTCACAAGCGGGATTGCCAATTCTTGCGCCAGGGCCAAATAGCGCGCATCATAAGCAGAGACGCCAAATTGATGCGCAATTTGCAAAACATTGCGGTGATCCATTCGATGAAGGTTATCTCCGATAAGGGCCTGGGCTTGCTGGAGCGTGTTCTGAGCCTTATTCATCGTTAAGGCATGAGATCGAATGCAGCTTGCAAGAACATTGGAAAATTCCGTCAATATGAATTCCTCGCTATGCCATATTGGATCGAATTTTTGAAGGCGCACAGCTTCCGCATTTCGATCGCCTTCGATGAGAAGGTATGCGAGAATGTTCGTATCGACGAGTTTCATCAATCCCTTCCCCAGTTTATCGCCGCTTCGATGTCCTCGATTGTGAGCGGGCCGCGTCCTTTTAATTTCACTGGTTTTGGTAGCGGTCGTGGTGCGGAAGCTTCGCGGCGAAGACCTTGTTCAATTAGCTCCGCGACGATCTCCTTCAATTTTTTATGCTCATGCACAGCGCGGATTTTCATTCGGCGCATGAGGTGATCGGGTAATTCGACGGTCATTTTCATAAGCTTCTCCCATTTAGCTGGTAAAATGGTAAACTGGCAGCCGGGATATTGCGTTCACCTTTATAGGGAAATCGCCGCGGGCGTGCTGTTTCCGTTACATTAATCGACTCACCCAATAACCAGGTTTACGTTTTTCGTGCATGATCGCAACGACGGTGATTCGATCCTCCCTGGCTCGATAGAGTACTTGAAACGGGAAGACTCTCGCTTGCATTGCCCGAACTTCGCCTCTCAATCGCTTCCAACGTTCCGGCGATTCTTTGATGAGGGCGATTCGGCTTTGAATTTCCGAGATGAAGCGGGCTGCAAGTTGCGGACTGATCTCCGAGTAGAAGTCCACGGCCTCTTCGTATTCTTCGACAGCGGCTGGATGATAAACAAGGGTCATGGTAAACGAGCGTGAATGCGCCGCTCGACTTCATCCTCGCTGATCGGCTCAACACGGCCCTCGTCAATTTCCCTAAGCCTCTCTTCCGCAACATCGAGCCACGAGTCCTGAATCTCGTTATTGGCTGCCATGTCCATACTCTCGATCAGGCGTGTTGCCAGGATTCCACGCTCGCGGAGCGAGAGCGAAAGAGCATTCTGAGTAATGTTGTCCAGATAATTATCCATAATTTATCAAAATGAATAACTAATGCCGGCAATATCTGGTTCGCAAATTTATGCCACCGCTTCCTCCTTCTTCACCAGCGCCGGCTGAGGGTCTCTCCCATACCAGTTATTCGGCGTGCTGATCTGCGCGCCGCACATTTTCGCATAGAGGAAAAGCTGATGCCGATAAGCGGTGAGGTATTTAGTGACCGTGAGCAGCGCGTCGAAGAGCGCGGATTCCTCGTTGCTGAACGGGTGGTATGTCATCCGCGAGAGATCGGCATCGGTGATGTTGTCGTACACCGAATGGAGTTGCTCTTTTTCGCGCTCGATAAACTCGGGGAATTGATCGAACGTCATCGCTTTCGAGGCTTTGGAATGTTCACGATATTGCAGCCGCGCCGCTTCACGATCTTCGGAAGTATGAACGAAATGGTTCGTCATCGTGCCACCGATGAATGTGAGATACTGCATGAGTTCGAGTGTCGAGCGCATGTTCTCGCGCGGTCTCCAATCGGCCATCGCCGGATCGAATTTTGAGAATAAATGCTGGCAGATATTGAGATCGAGCAAGCAGCTTTTGAGGAGAGTATCTTTGATCATGATGGATTTATACAATTGAAAAAGTGAGTGATTAGTACAATCATTCGTGTATTGTCATTCCCGCGAAAGCGGGAATCCAGTCTCGGAGTGATGATCGGGTCTGGATTCCCGCTTTCGCGGGAATGACACTTATAAAATAAAAAGGGACGCACTTCGGTGCATCCCTTTTCATCTTTAGCTCTTAATCGAAATTTCCCGCTCTATCGGTTTTTCCGGTTCGCGTTTGGGAATTTTAATTTCGAGCACGCCATCGGCGAAGGTCGCTTCGACGGCATCCTCGTTCAAATTATTCGGCAGCGCGAATTGCCGTACGAACTCGCCATGCGAGCGTTCTATGCGGTGGAAGCTTTCGCTTTTCGATTCTTCCGAACGCTTCTTCTCGCCGCGCAGCGTAAGCGTACCTTCAGAAAGCGTGATCTTTACGTCCTCCGCTTTCATGCCCGGCATTTCGGCGCGGACGAAGACGTTCTCTTTCGTCTCCGAAATATCGACGCGCGGCGAGAATGTCCCGAGTTCGATATGAACCCCGTTCTGTATCCCGCACGTGATCGCGCCTTCGACATCGTTGTAAAATCTACGGAGCTTGCGTGACGCTTGTTCGAAATCGCGCCTCGGCTCCCATCGGTAAACTGTCATATTTTTATTACTCCTAAAAAATGGTTGAAAAACTATTTCCGGCTATCCCATTAAGAAGGACTGTGCCAGAAACTAAAATTGGCGAAATGGGCTAAATTCGAAGGTCGGCAAGAAGCAACTATGACAGAATGACAGTCGCAGGCAAGGGATGATTCTCAACTCAGCCAAAATGTTATTTTCCTCTTCCTGGAAAAGCAAGACATTAGCGCACCGAATCCGGCAAGAGTCGTGAGCCGGTCTTATACACGGTATAATGATGGGGAGGGTTCAGCACCCCTTCGATGGGTCCTATGACTTCTCCAAGCGCCGCGAAAACGAGTACTACATCGAGGGCTTCGGATGGCGTTAGGGGTGGGTTGTTCACGGACGAATTATCGCCATTATCGTTATTTGAACTTCCCAGAGCATAAACGCCCCCAACTATTCCGCCAATGGGCCCTAATAATGCTCCTTGCCATAACCCGTCCAGAGGACGGGCTTTACTAAGGGTGACGCTCGCGACATCGTTCAGCCCAGCCCCGGTCCACACCGAATCGTGTTCGAACCATTCGAGTGTGTCGTCGCGCACGGTGACACGGTAGGCATCGGTGCTATAAGCGGAATCATCGACAAAGGTAATGGTCGCAGGCTCGCGCGTCGTGCGATCGAGGAGGTCTTCGAGCAGCGTAGGATCGGATGTGAGGCGTGCGGTAGATGTGGAGTCACACCCAGCGACCAGTAGGGTCAGAATGAACAATCCGATTCTTTTATGCTTCAAGCAGCGGATATTTACGAATGGCATGCTCATAATACAATCCGGTAAAATCCAAAATTACTGTTACTCTACCTGAATCCTCGGATTTTGTTTCTTGTGAACGACTTCTATTCACTGACGGTTGCAATTTTCAATGAACCTATCTCTTCATATCGAACACATGGATGAACCTGTGATGCGGACGCTCCAGCAAATGGCGCACGAGCAGCACGTGAGCGTCGAAGAGGTCGTTCGGCGATATTTGCGGGAACTGAGCAAGAATCGAAAACCTGTCGATTTTGAGTTTGTCGACGACCTTACTCTTATAAAATTCGCTCCCGAACACCGGTCCTAATGCGCCTCGAACCACGTCGGCCCGATCCCCGCCTCCACTTCGATCGGCACGACCATCGGCATGGCGTTCGACATTAAGCGCGGCACTAATTCCTGCATCGCGTCGGCTTCTTCGGGGTCGACATCGAATACCAATTCGTCATGCACCTGCATGATCATAATGGATTTCAACTTACGCGCTTCCATTTCGCGGTGGACATTAATCATCGCGAGCTTCATCATATCAGCAGCCGTGCCCTGAATTGGCGCGTTGATGGCGGCACGCTCGTCGGCGCTACGAACGGCTTGATTTGCAGCCGCGATATTGCGCATATAGCGGCGGCGTCCTAAGAGCGTTTCGACGTAACCATGCTGCCGCGCGAATTGGATGGTATCATCCATATATTTTCGGATCAGAGGAAATGCGGCGAAATATTTTTGAATAATTTCGCTTGCCTCTTTCTGTGGAATTCCGATATTTCGCGCGAGGCCGAATGCGCCGATGCCATACATGATGCCGTAGTTCACGCCTTTCGCTTTGCCTCGCATTTCGCGACTAACTTCTTCGAGCGGAACGCCATAGACACCGGCCGCAGTGCGAGTATGAATATCCACGCCGTTTGCAAATGCTTCAATCAGTCCTTCATCGCGCGTAACGTGTGCCATGATTCGCAACTCGATCTGCGAATAATCAACGGAGAAAATCTGGCCGTTCTTAAAGCGCGAAACGAACGCCTTGCGAATATCGCGGCCCATTTCCGTCTTGATCGGAATATTTTGTAAATTCGGATCGGTCGAGGAAATGCGGCCCGTCGCGACTACCGCTTGGTTATAGCTCGTGTGGACCATCCCCGTCTTTGGATTGACGAGCTTCGGAAGCGCATCGACATACGTTCCGCGGAGTTTTTGATATTGCCTGTAAGCAAGCAGGCATTCCGCAATCGGATGCTCGTGCCGCAAATCTTCGAGCACGGCAGCATTGGTTGAAAGCCCCGTCTTCGTTTTGCGTCCGGATTTCAGTCCGAGTTTCACGAAGAGAATTTCCTGCAATTGCTTCGGCGAGTCGATATTGAACGGCCCGCCGGCGTGCTCGTAAATTTGCCGGCATAGGTTATCGGCTTCGCGCTCCATTTCTTTGCTGGCAAGGCCGAGAAGTTTGGTGTCGATCTTCACGCCGTGAAATTCCATTTTCGTTAGAACCTCGACGAGCGGGAACTCCACGTCTTCCAGCAGCTTCCAAATTCGTTCATCCTCATGCAGCTTCGGCGCGAGCGCGTGCTTGAGGCGGAGAGTAACATCCGCATCCTCGGCGCCATATTCGGCAAGCTTTATGGTCGAGGCAATCGCCATCGAGCGTCGCGCGTCGCCCCCTTTCAGCGGGCCGGACACATCGCTGAGTGGAACGGGCCGGTAGTTCAAATGTTCGAGCGATAGCGTGTCCATATCGTGCGAACCATCGAAGCGATAGATATAAGAGGCTATCATCGTATCGAACACAAGCGGCTTTAGCTCCACGCTATGGTGCCGCAAAATCAGCGCGTCATATTTAATATTCTGCCCGACTTTATTTATTTTCTGATTTTCTAAAACGGGCCGAAGAACATCGAGCGCTTCCTTTAGATCGAGGCCCATTGTAAGCGCGTTCTCGGAGGCGGCTTCTTTTGCAAAAAGTGTGTTTGCGTCGATATCGGAACCAATATCGGGCAAGCGAATGGGAATGTAAAACGCCTCGAATGGTTTCACGGCGAAGGAAATGCCGATAATCTCCGCAGTATTCGCATCTTGTCCAGTGGTTTCCGTATCGATGCAAAATTCTTTTGTTTTCGAGAGCAGCTTCGCGAGTTCCTTCACCCCTTCCATCGTTTTGACCATCACATAAGCGTGCGGCGTGGAATGAATGTCCTGCAAGCCGCTCGGCATTTCCGCGGAGAAGTCGAACGATTCGAGTTCTTCTTCTTCGGTTCGTTCTTCGGGAGCTTTTTCTTCCGGCGCAAGCGCAAGTTCCAGCGCTTCGGGCGATTCCGCTTTCAGGGCTTGCTCTTTCTCCTTGAGCACGCGGTTCGCGAGCGATTTGAAACCGAGGTCGAGCGTCAGGTTTTCCAGCACTTCGAAGTCGGGCAGCACGCCATAAGACAGATCGTTAATCGTAATCGGCAGCTTCACATGGCAGTCGATTGTAGCAAGCTCATACGATAGGAAGGCATTGTCGCGTTCGTTTGTGAGCTTATCTTTAATTCCCTTTTTATCGACTTGATCGAGATGCTCATAGAGGCCGGCCAGCGAGCCAAATTTCTGGATCAGCGGCGTGGCCGTTTTTTCGCCGATGCCGCGAACGCCGGGGATGTTATCGCTCGCATCGCCCACAAGAGCGAGATAGTCGATTATTTGTTTCGGCTCGATTCCATATTTTGCACGAACGGCGTCGGTGTCGAAAATTTCCATCGCGCTGCTATCGCGGGAGGGGCGCAACAGTTTAATCTGGTCCGTTACAAGCTGGCAAAAATCTTTATCGGGAGTAACAATCAGAGATTCGATCCCATGCTCCGCCGCGCTGCATGCCAGCGTGCCGATAATATCGTCCGCTTCGAATCCCGGCATTTCGACCAGTGGAATGCGAAAAGCGCGCACTAATTCCTTGATCTTGTCGAGCTGGGGAATGAGGTCCTCCGGCATGGCCTGCCGCGTGGCTTTGTAGGCTTCGAATCTTTCGTGGCGGAAGGTCGGGTGCGGCGTATCGAAGCAAACGGCGGCGTGCGTGGGCGTGTGGTGATCGAGGAACTGAAAGATCGAGGTCATGAATCCATAGACCGCGCTCGTGTTCTCGCCGCGCGCATTTGTGAGCGGCCGCGTTATAAATGCGAAATACGACCGATAGGCGAGCGCCATCGCATCGAATAACACGATGAGGGGTTTGCCGTTTTTGTCGTATTTGGGTAGTTTCATGCCGGTGTGTAGCCGTGACCTTCAGGTCACGGTGACGAAGGACCCTGGATTCCCGCATTCGCGGGAATGACAGCGATCCGTAGTTTTTATGCGCTTCGCGCCATGATCCGTCGTATAGGTCATTCCCGCGAAAAGCATCGCCTGCGATGTTTGCGGGAATCTCGCCGTGACCTGAAGGTCACGGCTACGCGGTCATCGGTTCAAACTTAAATCTCGCATCGAACTTCCCTCCCGCGAATTTTTCGCAACAAGGCCGGCAGGCATAACGTAGCGCTCGCCGGGTCCGATAGCGATACTCCTTCTTGCACTCTGGGCAACGCACGCGGACCTGGTAATGCTCCGTTAGAAACCGGTCACGCTTGGCCTTTAGCAGAATAGTGACCGGCGCTTTTCTTCCCGATCCGCCGATCGATCTCAGCACTTCATAAAATCGCGGCGAGTGGGATTGCACGACAATGTGCGCTATTTCATGCTTCAGCGTTTCGAAAAATTCCTTTTCGCCATGCTCGATGGTCATCGCGAACGAAATGCCGATCGTGTGGCGTGTCTTATTATAATAACCGCCCGTTGCACGGTTGCAAAAAATGATTTTCGGTCGCGGCAGTACATCCTGAAAATGCTTTCGATTGATTTCCTCGAAGCTGCGATAGGCTTGTGCCAGCAGACCGCTCAATCGAAACAGCCAGAAAAAATCATTATCGAGATCGAGCCCGGGCGCCACAGTGCCGAACTTTAAAAGCGCATTCCGATACGATTGGAGTAGGTCAAGCTCGGATCGCTCCCGGTCCCGGTTCGGGTATTTCTTTTTGACCTGTTTTCGTGGAGCGTGCAATCTTTTCCGAGCGTTATTACTTTATTATTGTATACAAACGTTACTCTTTATTCAGTAGTGCGCCTCAAAGTAATTAGCATTCTTATTCTTCTTGCGACGAGCCTGCCGCTTCGCGCGCAGAGTGTTGCCGATTACGCCGGTGAGTTTCTCGAACTCGGCGTCGGCGCTCGCTCGCTGGCGCTGGGCGGAGCCGGCGCGGCCATCAGTGATGATGCGACGGCGGGATATTGGAATCCGGCGGCGCTCAACGTCCTCCAATTTCCGACGGTCACCGCCATGCACGAATCGCGCTTCGATGGATCGGTGAATTACGATTATGGCGCGTTCGCTCTCCCGCTAAATCAGAATTCTTCCGCCGCGTTGTCGATCCTTCATATCGGCGTGAGCGACATTTTGGATACTCGAAACGCGCTCGTCGATATTAATAACAACGGTCAACTTGACCCGAACGAATATCTCGATTACTCCAAAGTTACCACTTTCGGTAATTACGATTGGGTCGCCATGCTTTCCTATGCGAAGCTGGTGAATCCAATGCTTTCCTGGGGAGTAAACGCGAAGCTGATTTACCGGCGGCTCGATCCCGAAACGACCGGCTCCGGTCTCGGCTTCGATGCCGCCGTGCGTTACAAGCCGAGCGATGCGCTTACGATTGCGGCCGTCGCGCAGGACATCACAACCACGCTCCTCTCATATAGTACCGGCACAAAAGAACTGGTTTCTCCCACGCTGATACTGGGCGCCGCCTATCTCTGGAAAATTACTTCGGACGGAAATCACCGGTTGCTTCCGACGGTCGATGCCGATCTTCGGTTTGAAAATCGCGGCCAGGATGCCCAACTTCATGTTGGCCCGGCTTCCGCCGATTTTCACGAAGGTCTCGAATATGAATTCAAAAATCTCTTCGCGCTTCGCGGCGGCTATAACGACCTACACATGTGGAGCGCGGGCGCGGGCATCACCTTCTCGAAATTTCACATCGACTACGCCTATCTCGGCGCCAATGCGCAGGACCAGCTCGGCTCGACTCACCGCATCAGCATTTCCTTCCTGCTCGATAATCCGAAATGGAAACGGGCGGAATAATTAAAAATGAAGAATTAAGAATTAATAGATGGGAATTAGGAACGGGCAAGAGTTCTTAGTTCTTTAACTATTCATTCTTAATTCTTAATTTTTAATTACACGGTGGTCGATTTTTTTGAAGTGCTCGGCGTAAAACGGACGGCTTCCGATCGCGAGATCAAGGAGGCCTACCGGCGGCTGGCCAAAAAATACCACCCCGATCCCAATCCCAACAATCCCGAGGCCGAGCGGCACATGCAGGCGATCAACGAAGCGAAAGCCGTGCTGTTCGATCCCATAAAGCGGGAGGAGCACCGGGCGACGCTCCGAATGCGCGAAGGTGTCTCCGCCGAGCGGCTCGAAGAGCTTCGGCGCAATTCCCGATTCCAGGGAACGACAACCTACACTCCGCCGCGGCCGCGCCGCCAGCGAAGCAAGTGGGATAAGCGCTGGAAAAAATATTTCTACGCCGCCGCGGCCCTTCTGCTATTATGCGCCGCTGGTCTCATCGCATTTCAACTTACCTCTCATCCGAAGTTTATTTCGGATCCGGTCCAGTCGATCATCGCCCGCTACCGGCCCGCGCCGAATCCCTTAGGCGATAGCATTCCCGCGCCGCCGGATACGCTGAACTTCCCCGACGATACGGCGCCCAAGCTCCGCCGCATGGGCGATATTCTTTTCGGACTTGGCGAATATCGTTCCGCTGCGAAATACTATGAAATGTACCTCAAAAAAGTGCCGGGGAACGATACGGTGATCGGGGATCTTTCGTATGCGTATTTTAAGGAAGGGCAATATGCAAAAACACTCGAAGTGCTCTCGCGCCAGATGCATGGCGATTCGAATTTGGTTGTTGCCTACTATAATCTCGGGGAGTTATTCCAGAAGGAAGGCAAGCCGCTGGACGCCCGCGATGCCTTCCGCGCCGCCACGCATATCGCGGACAGCATGACGGCCATCGGACGCCATCCGCCGGAACAGGCTCTCCACGCACGAAACGAACTCAATAAAATACCATGAAAATCGCAGCTCGAATTATTGCAGTGCTCCTTGCGATAGCGGGAATCGTGTGGTTCGGGCAGGGCATCGGCCTCATCCGCGGCAGCTTCATGACTGGCGAAGCTCGCTGGGCCATCATCGGCGCGATACTCATCGTGGTTGCGGCGGGGATTTTTTGGTTCGCGCGGAAGCGTACGGCCGGGTGAAGTCCGCTCTTCCGACACTGCGCACTATGCAATCTCCAACTTGATCTTTCTTCCAAGAGCATGGGCATATTTGTGGAGTGTTGAGAGGCGAATGTCATCGGCATGATTCTCGATTCGAGAGATCGCCGATTTATTCGTTCGCAGCTTTACCGCTACCTGCTCCTGTGTCATGCCAGCCCGCTCGCGAGCGAGTTTCAGCAGCACACCGATCTTGAATGCCGCAAAGCCTTCCTCATAGCCCTTTGCAAATTCCGGATCGATTTTCTTTCTTTTTTCAATGATTCTGTCGAGGTCGTCTTTCATAACGGGTTTCTCCTGATATAATCTCTTCGTCGTTGCTCCGCAATGGCAATTTCGGATGGTGAGGTCTTTTGTTCCTTCTTTTCAAATCCATTCGTGAGTACGATCAAATTTCCTCCATGCCAAAATCCGAGGAGCCGAATTTCTTTTCTGCTGCTCTGAGCGCGAACCTCCCATATTTCATCGGTATCGGTCAGCTTTTTCAGATACTCGGCAGGTACCCGCGGCAATGACCTCACGATTTGTAGCACCCATGTTATTTTCCGAAACGCTTTGGTCGGAAGTCCGAGCAGGAATTCATCCACTGGAGACTTACCGGCCTCCGTTTTGTAGAATTCTATTCTCCGGTCTGCCATTCGGAAGTTAACATATTCGTAAACGTCAACCCTGCTTTGCATTCCGTCGTTCCCCGATTACTTAGGCACGCAATGAGATTCCCTCCCCCGTTGTTATCCGCCCTATCATGAGGCCCACCCGCGCGGAAATTCACGTCGATCATTTTCTTGCCAACCTGCGGCTCGTTCGCAAGCAGATTGGCGAGCGGGCGCGTATCATGCCGATTGTGAAGGCGAATGCGTATGGTCATGGCCTGGATATTATCGCGCGCGCCGCGATTAAAAGCGAAGAGATCGATGCCTTCGGCGTGGCGACCGAAGAAGAGGGCGCGCGGCTGCGCCGGCTTACAACGCTGCCGATTCTCGTCCTCACCGGCGCAGCGCCGGATGAGATCGACGCGTTCCTCGAACATCAATTGGATTTTACCCTGAGCGACATGGAAACGCTCCGCACAATCGCCGCGCGCGCTTCGGCGTTTGGTACAAGAGCGCGCGTGCATCTAAAAGTCGATACCGGAATGCGGCGCATGGGTGTCGAGCCGGAAGAGGCGCTCGAATTTCTCCGCGCGATCGAATCGCTCCGCGAGCACGTCGAGTTGATTGGCCTTTCCACTCATTTCGCTACGAGCGATGAACTCGATCAAATATTCTTCCGAAAGCAGCTTGCTCTTTTCCGGACTGTCATCGATGAAACTCGCCTGGCGGGAATTCACATCCCTCTCATCCACGCGGCAAATAGTGGCGCTATCCTGCAAGCACCGAAAGAATCTGCCTTCAATATGGTGCGGCCGGGCATCATGCTTTATGGCTATGCGCCAAGCGCGGAATTACAGGAGCAATGGAAGAACGATCTGCACCCGTGCCTCGCGCTCGTCAGCACCGTCGTACTGGTGAAGCAGGTCAAGGCTGGCGAAGGGGTAAGCTACAATCTTCGCTGGCATGCGGAGCGCGATACACGCATCGCAACCGTTCCCATCGGCTATGGCGATGGCTACCCACGCCTGCTCACCAACCGGGCGCGCGCGATGATTCACGGGAAGCTTTATCCCATAGTAGGAACGATATGCATGGATCAGGTGATGCTCGATGTGGGGGATGACGATGTGAACATCGGCGATCGCGTGGAATTTATCTCGGTCACGAACCGGGAACTCGATGCAGGGTCGCTCGCGGAAACAATCGGGACGATACCGTATGAAATTCTGACGGGCATTGCGGCGCGGGTGCCGAGAATCGCTCTTTGAATGATGAGATCAACCGAAGCGTAACGTACCACATTTTTTCCCAACGTTCAGGAAAATCCGACGGAACGTTATCAAATTATCCTTTGCAGGCCTCTTTCATCCACTTCGATTCGATGGATTTTCGATAATTTGCAGTCATTGGCGAGGAAGATTGCGATCATTGCCGGATTCTTCGTTTCCGTCGATCCCACGTAGCTCGCCATCCCTAATTGAGCGAGCACTTCGAGTCCTTTTGAATGGATGATTTTTCCATAGCCTCGGCCTTGCAGTTCGGGAATTACTCCCAGCGCGAAAATGGAGCCTTCTTCCGGCACGTCCCAATACCGCTGTGGTAAAACGTAACCCACGGGATTTCCATCCTTGAATGCGATGAGCCAATGCTCCGGGGCATACGCCGAACCTGCAAATTCGACAAGTATATCGAATTCTATTTGCGTCTGCGATAGCGGATCGGTTCCTGGGATAACATCGAAGAAGGGAGCCTTTGCAATCAAGCTATAAACTTCGTCCATCTCAACGCTGGTGATAGGGCGGTACTCGAATGGATCTTTGTATGGAGAGCGATAGCCCAAAATATCGCGGCGGGCATATTGCTTCTCGATGATTTTAATCTTCGATTCTGTCATGGATAGTGATGTCATTGCGAGGAGCATTTGGCAACCGAAGGTAGACGAATGGGACGAAGCAATCCGTTGCTTCGACGAACGGATTGCTTCGTCGAGTGATTCTCCCTCCGGTCGAATCACGCTCCTCGCAATGACGTAGAACTAACATAAAAATAAGAACTCCCTGAATTCGTAATTCTTAATTCAGCCGGTACCATTTCCCGATCTCCGGCGCGCTCACGGTCATCTGTGGGAACGTTTCTAAAATAAGCTCCCCGAAGGCCGACATCGCCTTTTCATCGCCATGCGTGAGGACGACATGCTTCGGCTGCAACCGGCGCACAATTTCGAGCAACTCCTCGCGCCGGGCATGCGCGCTAAAACGGAACCGCTCGATCCGGCAGCGGACGGAAACGTCGCGCTTCATCGAGCCGAAACGTATCCGCGAATCGTGCTCGGCATGAGAAACGATATAGCCCGGCGTGCGCGGATCGGTATAGCCTACGAAACAAATAGCAAATTCCTTATGCCGTAGCCAGCGTTGCGCGAGCATATAGCTGGCGGTGCCGTCCTGCATCATTCCACTGGCGGCCAGGACGATGCTCGGCTCTCGAAAATAATTACCGCCGAACAGAAATGCCCGACGTGGCAATTCCGATTGCACGACATCGGACGTTTTATCAATATCGTTCGTGCGCGACCGGCTCGTCAAGAATTGATCGTACACTTCGCTGATCCTTCGTCCCATCCCGCCGGTATAAACGGGTACATTCGGTATTTTTCCATCTCGCTTGGCATCCCCGATCATCGCCAGCATTTCCTGCAATTTGCCAAGCGCGAAAACTGGAATTAGCACGGAGCCTCCCGCAGAAAGCGTCTCGTTGATCGTTTGAATCAGCCGTTCCAGCTCTTTCTCACGTGAATGAGTAAGGTACGCATCGACAACTCCATTCGTCGATTCGGAAACGAGCACATCGATTGGCCCTTCGGGAAGCTGCGCGCCGGCAATGAGGCGCTGCGGGTGCAGGGAGGTATCGCCCGTGTGAAAAATGCGAGTTCCTTCATGCTCGATCAAAATTCCCGCCGCGCCCAGGATATGGCCGCTCGGATAATAGGTAACTTTCGTGCCCGAGTTCCCGAGTTCTTTCGATGTTCCAAGTTCGAGCGGTTCCATTTTTCCGAGCACTTCCGGCAGCGCAAGCACCGAATAATTCGGCAGCGCGTCGATTACGTCCTGCGTATGCTGTTTCGGCAGCAGGCTCGCGGAATTGAGGAGCATGATCTTCGCCAACTCGATCGTTTCGCTCGTCGCATGGATCGTGAGATTCGGATGGGATTGAAGCACGAACGGAACGCCGCCCAAATGGTCGGTGTGCGCGTGCGTAACGAGGAAATGATCGATCGGCGCGCCCGCCAGCGCTTCGATGGCGGGGAACGCGGCCCAGCCGGTCTTCTCCGGATGAAGACCCGCATCGATCAAAACACCCCGGCCGCCCAAGCTATAATAAAAGCTGTTAGCGCCGATTTCGCGCCCGCCGCCGAGCGCCATAAACGTGATTTCCGCCAATCGAATGTGGTCCCTGGTTGATGAAGTACCTTGCGCAAAGAGGGCTTAATAGAATGATCGAATCATCCTGCTACCTCAACCGCAATGGCGAGACTCGTGCGGATAATTTCCGCCAAAATATCGATAGTGTAACAGCTTTTCCGCCATGAACAGTTCAACGATTTCACAATGATAGGCTCTTTGAATTCTTTTATAGGCTCTTTGAATTCTTTTATAGGCTCCTCGAATTCTTTTATAGGCTCCTCGAGTTCTTTTATAGGCTCCTCGAATTCTTTTATAGGCTCCTCGAATTCCATTCACGTGTCGCCGGCCCGAACGGAGCCTTCTCCGGAATTGTCTTACAGCCATGCGCGAATCTTTTCCGGCGGCGTATTCGGAACGGCCTCGGCCGGAAGGATATGGCTACCCAACCGGTGGCCGGCGGTGGAAGCGCCTGCTCTTTATCCTGATGCTCGCCGCGCAAGCCATCGGATATATCGTGCTTGTCCAGGCCCGCTATGAAGGCCAGGGGCTTACGCCGATCTACGTTCGCCTCACGACGATGAGCGACATCCTCTCGATCGTGTTCCATCTCGCCATCATCCTTCTACTCGTAGCCGCCCTCGCGAGACCGGCTCGCATCGGGCGCGGGCGCACGATTAGCGTCGCAATGCTCTCCGGCATTTTGCTCTGGCTCGATTTCGGGGTCCGCCGGACGCCGCCCGACGAATTCGCTCCGGCCGCGGCGGTCGCGCTCTTGCTTGCGATGTTCGCGTTGCTGGCCACGCTGCTCACCCGTTCCCGCTCCTGGCTCCGGCCATTTCGCCGCGTGCTTCGCGTGCTGCGAAATACCATTTCCATTGCCGTGCTCCTGATACTCTTCGCATTTTTTTACGCCTTCTTTTTTCCAACCTATTCGCGCATCGAGGATATCGCATCCTTCAATGCCGATGCCGGCGTCGTCCTCGGAGCGGCCGTTTGGAGCGGACTTGGCCTGGGCGAGCGGCCCAGCCCCGCGCTCCGAGAGCGAATCGAACTGGGCTACGAACTCCTCGCCGCTCATGCGATCCCGCGCATTGTCGTAACCGGCGCGAGCGCGCCCGGCGAGTTGGCCGAAGCAGAAATTTCCAAACGGGTGCTCCTTAAGCTCGGCGTCGATCCCTCGCAGATCGTGGAAGAGAATGCTTCCCACACCACGCTTGAGCAAGTCCGCTACCTGCACGACCAACTTCTTGAAAAGCAGGGCTGGACCCGCTTCGTCATTGTGAGCGACCAATACCACCTCGCCCGCGTCTGTGAAATGTGCAAGTTCAACGGAATCACCGCCATTGGCAGCCCCTCGCGCATCCACCAGCCGTTCCTCGATCTCCTATACTACCGCTTCCGCGAAAGCATGGCGCTACTCGAATATTGGCTGCTGGGGAGATGACGGCTTTGAGCCGTTCTTTTTCAACGTTCGGAAAACTATTTTTCAGGGGCGCGCGCATTTGTGCTTCATGAACTATGGCTTTCATGAGCCATATTAGCCGTTTTTTAAAATGTGGTAACTTTTTTTGTCGCTTTTTTACGGGATGGTTTAAAAAAAACCAGAAAACGGTTGCTCATCAAAATTGAGCCAGTTTCATCGCTTTATTTTTCATACTTCATCCTTGCCCCGGCAAGGTTTCCATAAATTGTAAGAGATTTAATTTAGGCACCTTTGCGGTAAGACACAATTTATTTCTCTCTTTTCAAGCATTCCTGAATTTTATGCTGTATCTTTGTAAGTCAATCAAACGCTCGAACTGCCTGACTGCTCTGAAAACAGGCGACAGCTCCCCCGCTTGAAGCGAGTCTCGCTCCCATGGTCTCTCGCTCAATTTATTTGTTCCGGTTTTGAAACTTTTTTAAAAATACGTCCATGAAAACCCGCATCGCATCGCATCGCATCGCATTTCGCGCTATAACCGCGTCTCAGAAAGGTTCCTAACCATGCTGGCTCTTCTTGCCGCGTTCCTGATAAGCCTTTCGGGCGCGCGGGCGCAATCGAATACGGAATACAGCTTCCGGCAGCAATCCGTTATCGATGGAACTGCCTATTTCGCTAATGGTCTCACGGCTTCCGTAGGTCTGTCCGACCCTGACCCAAACCCTCCTCCGCCATGGGCATGCGGAAGTGATCCAGA
>Ga0307373_10006101_pt1 | contig 19343 bp, 20 predicted proteins | sample OX2MG_FD_202534 | JGI IMG/M metagenome (GOLD analysis project Ga0307373, IMG submission 202534) | Soil microbial communities from Risofladan, Vaasa, Finland - OX-2 | ecosystem: Environmental > Terrestrial > Soil > Coastal area > Acid sulfate soil | place: Finland: Risofladan, Vaasa | collected...
ACTGGCTCAGGGTGATGGCGGCGTTGCTGGTGGCGGCGATTCCGTTCGCGGTCCTCGGGGTCCTCCTCGGTTACCTCATGACCAGCGACACCGGCGGCCCCCTGACCGGAGGGCTCCTGTTCCTGCTCGCCTACTTCGGCGGCCTGTTCCAGCCGGTGCAGTCGATGCCATCGGGGCTGAAGACCATCGCCTATCTCACCCCCACCTACCACCTCGCCGGCGTCGGCTGGTGGGCGCTCGGCGGCCGGACCCAGGTGCTGCCCGATGTCGCCGTGCTGGCCGCCTACCTCGTCGCCTTCGCGGCGCTGGCGGTCTGGCGGGTCCGGGTCGACGAGGCCCGCCCCGGCGCCTGACCGGGACCGCGGGGCGCGTCTCCGACCAGGGCGTCGCCACGACCCCGAGACGCCCCACGGCCCTCGCGAGCGGGGCCGCCTTGATGGACCCCGGGGTGACCGCGGGCGAGCGGCTCGGGGACCGGAGCGCCTGCCCGGGGGGGCGCCGGTGGAGCGGGTGGCGGCGCGGGTGAGCCGCTCGGTGGGCAGGATCCGCGATCGCCGCTCGGGGGCGATCCGCACGCTCGACCTCCGGACGCGGGCGGTCGCGTGCGCGGCCGGGGCGCACCGCCCCCCCGATCGCCGATGATGGCCGGGCCGTGACCCGTCCCCGCCCGGAGTCCGCGTGAGCCGCGCCCTCCCCGGCTTCTTCGTCAGCCTGGAGGGGGTCGACGGGGCCGGCAAGAGCACCCAGGCGGCCAGCCTCGCCGCCGCCCTGCGGGCCGAGCGCCGGGATGTGGTCGCGATCCGCGAGCCCGGTGGCACCGGGCTCGGGGAGCTGGTCCGCGAGGTGCTGCTGCACCGGCACCTCGGCGCCGAGCCGGCGCCCCTGGCGGAGGCCGCGCTCTTCCTCGCGGCGCGTCTGCAGCTGGTGGCGGAGGTCGTCGGTCCGGCGCTGGCCCGGGGTGCCATGGTGGTCGCCGATCGCTTCGTCGACTCGTCGCTCGTCTACCAGGGGCTGGCCCAGGGCGTCGACCCCGACGTGATCCTGGAGATCCACCGGCTCAGCGGGGTGGACCGCCTCCCTGACCTCACCCTCCTGCTGGACCTCCCGGAGGGCAGGGCCGCGGGGCGGCTCGGGCGGGGACGGCCGCTGGACCGGATCGAGCAGGCGACGAGCGGGGGGGACGGCCGGATTCGCGAGGGGTTCCGCGAGCTGGCCCGGCGCTTTCCGGACCGCATCGTGGTGGTCGACGCCGACCGGCCCCCCAGCATGGTGGCCGCCCGCTGCCTCGAACTGGTCCGCCTGCGTCAACCCGCGGCGGTGCGCGCGTGACCGTGGCAGGCGGTCGCCGCTCGGTGCGGATGCGGGCATGAAGATGGTGCTGGCGGTGGTCCACGAGCACGACGCCGTGCGCACGGTGGAGGCGCTGGCGGCGCGCGGGTTCGCGGTCACCAAGCTGGCCAGCGAGGGCGGCTTCCTCCAGCAGCGCAACGTGGTCCTGCTCACCGCCGTCGACGACCTCGCCGTCGACGACGTGGTGGCGACCCTTCGCACCGCCGGCCGCTCGCGACACGAGCCGGCGCCGGAGCCCATCGCCGAGCGCGGAGCGATGCCCGCGGCTCCGGTGGAGGTGGAGATCGGCCGTGCGACCGTCTTCGTCCTCGGTCTCGATCGGGTCGACCGTCTCTGAGCGGCCGTATACTCCCGGCGTGCAGGCTGGGGCACGGCTGACCCGCTCCGGGCCCAGGGACTGCTGATGGACCCCGCGGCGCGGGAGGCCAGCGCGGCCATCCACCGGGTGGTGGACACGGTCGGGACCGTCATCGTCGGGGACCGCCACCAGATCGAGCTGTGCACGATCGCGTGGTTGTGCGGCGGCCATGTCCTGATCGAGGACGTGCCCGGGGTGGGCAAGACGATGCTGGCCAAGGCCCTGGCCCGCGCCACCGGCTGCCAGTTCGAGCGGGTGCAGTTCACCCCCGACCTGCTCCCCAGCGACATCACCGGGGTCAACATCTACAACCCCAGCCGGGCCGAGTTCGAGTTTCGGCGAGGCCCGGTCTTCACCCAGATCCTGCTCGCCGACGAGATCAACCGCGCCACCCCCAAGACCCAGTCGGCGCTGCTGGAGGCGATGGAGGAGGGCCAGGTGACGGTCGATGGCAGAACCCACCTCCTGCCCCAGCCGTTCGTGGTCCTCGCCACCCAGAACCCGATCGAGTACGCGGGGACCTTCCCCCTCCCGGAGGCGCAGGTCGACCGCTTCCTGCTCCGGGTCAGCCTCGGCTACGCCGACTTCGCGGGCGAGCTGGAGATCCTGGACCGCTTCCGGCGCAGCTCCCCCCTGCTCGCCATCGAACCGCAGGTGGAGGCCGGGGAGCTGCCCGGGCTGCGCCGGTCGGTGCAGGCCGTCCACGTCGACCCCACCCTGCAGGAATATCTGGTCCGCCTGGTGCAGCGGACACGCTCCCACCCGGAGCTGGCCCTCGGGGCCAGTGCCCGGGCCAGCCTTGGGCTCTTCCACGCCGCCCAGGGGCTGGCCCTGGTGCGCGGCCGCGACTACGTCATCCCCGACGACATCAAGGTGCTGGCCCCCGCGATCCTCCTCCACCGCTTGGTGCTGCGCGCCGCCGCTGAGCTCCGCGGCGCCCAGGCGGCGGAGGTGCTGGACGACCTCCTCGACACCGAGCCGGTGCCGGTGGTCGGCCAGCGCGCCGCCGGCTGAGCCGCCACGCCGCCGGCCGCCTCCGCATGAGCCGCGCTCCGCTCCTCGCCGTGCTCCTGGTGACGGGGTTCTTCGCCTACATCAACGGCGTCCGCCTGGCCTTCGTCGTGGTGTATGCGATCGCGCTCCTCGTCGTCGTCGCCGCTGGCTGGAGCTGGTGGGCGGCCGGCCACGTCCGCCTCACCCGCACCACCCCGCCCGGCCCCTTCGTGGCCGGCTCCCGGTTCGAGGAGCGCCTGCGCATCGAGAATCGCTCGGCCCTGCCGCTGGCGCTGGTGGAGGTGCGCGACCGCTCCCGCCTCACCGGGTACGAGCCGGGGCGGGCGTTCAGCCTGCGACCCCACCAGGTCCTGGCCTTTTCGACCGAGGGGACCTTCCGGGTCCGGGGCCGCCACCAGCTCGGGCCCACCGAGCTGCGTCTCGCCGACCCCTTCGGGCTCTTCCCGCGCACGGTGCGCCTGCCGACCATGACGCCGGTCCTGGTCTACCCGAGGCTCCACGCGCTCACCGCACCCTGGTCGCCGGGGGCCCGGACCGGTCGCGACGCCCCGCGAGGCACCCGCCCCAACGACCGTCCCCCCAGCGTCGCCGGGATTCGCGAGCACGACCCGGCCGACGGGATGAGCCGGATCCACTGGCTGGAGTCGGCACGGCGGGGCCGGCTGATCAGCCGGCTCTTCGACGCCGACGAGGGGGCCGACCTGCTGATCGCCCTCGACTGCCAGGCGGGGGTCCACGCCGGGGAGGCCCCCGAGCGCTCCTTCGAGTACGCGGTCAGCCTGGCGGGGTCGGTGGCCCAGCTGGCGCTCCGCCAGGGGCGGACGGTGGAGCTGGTGGCCAACGATCGTGCCCTCAGCCACCTCGTCCCCGGCCGCGGCACGGCCCACGAGGTCCGGCTGCTGGAGTGGCTGGCCCTCGCCTCCGACGACGGCCGGCTCGGCCTCGGGCCGCTGCTCGCGCGCCACCTGCCCGGCTGGCGGGGCCGGGGGCCGCTGGTGGTCGTCACCGGTGCTCGCGATCCCGGCTGGGTCGAGGCGATCGCGGCCCACAGCCGGAGCGGCGACCGACCGCTGGCGATCTACGTCGACCCCGCCACGTTCGGCGGGTGGCGGCCGCCGCTTCGCGTCCCCGCCCGCTGGCGGCTGGTGGTCGACCTCTGGCTGGTCCATCGCGGCGACGACCTCGACGCGCTCGGGGAGGGGGGCAGCCGTGCCGCCGGCTGATCCCGCCGTGCTGGAGCTCGCCGCCTTGACCGGCGCGGTCGGGCTCGCCGCCCTCGCGGCCAGCTGGAGCCGGCGGGGGACCGCCGGCGACGGCCCGGCCGCGGTGGTCAGCCTGCTGCTGGCGGCGGGGCTGGGCGTCGCCGCCGCGGCGGTGCTCGGCACGACGATCCTCCGGACGGCGGGACCGTCCCCGGAGCTGGCGGCCGCGACCGGGGTCCTGGCGGCGGGGGCCGTCGGCGCCGGCGGGCGCCGCCGCTGGGCCGCCCTCATGTGCCTCCCGGTGGCCGGGCTGGCCGCGCTCCTCCTCCTGCGCGGCCTTCCGGCAGGGTCCGGCTCGGGCCCGCTCGCCGGCCTCGGGCCGATCCTCGCCGGGCACCATCCGGGGCGCGCCCAGGCCTTCGGGCTGGAGCTCCTCCTCCTCCTCCTCGGAGGGTGGATCGGATGGTGGGCCCTCCGCGAGGGGCGCGCCCTGGTGGCCGCCGGAGCCGCGGCGCTGATCGCCGTCGCCGACCTGGTGAACGTTCCCGGCGGGCACGTGGGCCCAGCCTTCTGGCCGGTGATCGGGGCGGTCGCGATCGCCTCCGCGCTGGTCGGATGGGTTCACCAGGAGCGGGTCCGCACCGGCTGGCGCGCGCGACGGGTCGCCGTGCTCGACGGCACGCCGGGTCGGCCGTGGGGGGCGGTGGTGGCCGGGGCGATCGCCCTCACCGCGGCCTCGGCGGCGCTCCCGCCCCTCAACCTGGTCAACTTCAGCGGCCGGTTCTTCCACTACGGCACCCCCCGTGGGGGCCGGACCGCCCCGGGTGCCGGCGCCGACGTCGTCGGCTACTCGGAGTCGGTGATCCCCGCGGGCCCCTTGCGGTCGGTCCAGACCCCGCTCCTCACCTACACCGCCGGCGACCCCCGGCGGCCCGTGTACCTGCGCGGGGTGGTCCTGGACGACTTCGCCCGGGGCGACTGGTACCCGGCCACGGGCGCCGTCCGGCGATCGGGCCCCTCGCCCAGGGCCCGCCCGCTCGACGCCCGGCTCCGGCGCGCCGGCACCCCGCTCCGCGCCCGCCGGACCATCCGCCTCACGGTCCACGTCCTGGCCAGCGGCGACGCCGAGGTCTCCGACGTGCTCTTCCCGGGCGCCCCCGCCGACCTGCCCCGCTCGGAGACCCCGCTCGTGGTCCGGGGGCGCCGCGCGGGCGGCCGCCTGGCGTCGGTCATCTCGGTCCAACCCCAGGGCGGCCTGGCGCAGGTCGCCGGCGGGGGCGCCACCACCACCCTCGGGACCGTCTCGACCGCCTCCGACCGCCAGCTGCGCCTGGCCGGGACCGCCTATCCGGCGTGGGTGCGGTCGGACGCCGGCCTCCCCCCGGCCGCCCACGCCGAGGCGGCCGCCCTCCGCCGGATCGCGCGGACGATGATCGGGCAGGCCCGCGACCCCTACGACCGCGCCCTGGCGATCCAGGATGCCCTCCGCGCCGACGAGGCGTACACGCTCAACCCGCCCCCCGTGCCCGCCGGCACCTGGCCGATCCTGTACTTCCTGGAGACCAGCCACCTCGGCTACTGTCAGTACTTCGCCTCCTCGATGGGGGCCCTGCTGCGGTCGATCGGCATCCCGGCCCGACTGGTCAACGGCTTCGGGCCCGGCGAGGCCGGGGTCGCCGCCGGGGCCGTCCACCTGGTCACCGCCGCCGACGCCCACACCTGGGTCCAGGCCTACTTCCCCCGCTACGGGTGGATCCAGTTCGAGCCCACCCCGGACGGCTTCTACCTCGGCCGCGGTGAGGCGCCGGCGGCTGTGACCGGGCTGCCCACCCACCCCCGCCGAGTCGCGCCCGCGACCAGGCCGGCGCCGACCGTCCGGTCGGTCCGTCCCTCCCGCCCCCCCGGGCGTCCCGCCGCCATCGCCGTCGGACCGGTGGCGCTCCGGGTCGCGGCCGCCCTCCTCGCCCTCGGCCTCCTCGGCGGCGGAGGGGTGCTGGGCCTGCTCCGCCGGATGGTGGCCACCCCGCTGGGTGCGCGCCGCCGGCTGGGGCTGGTGCTGTGGGTGGGTCGCGGCGGGTGGGGGCGGGGCCGGACCATGTCCGAGCTGGCGGCCTTCTGCCTCGCGGCCGCGGGGCCCGCCGCGCCCGAGCGGGTGGCCCGGGCGCTGCGGGCCGTCACCGTGCTGGCGGACCGGGCGGCCTTCGCGACGGGGCCGGAGGCGGCGGTCACGCCAGCGGAGTGGCGCAGGGCCTGGGCGCCCCTCCGCTCCGCCTACCCCGGCCTGCTCTGGCGGGCCTGGCGCGGGCGCGCCGGCGGTGCCGGCGGCGCGCCCGCGTCCGCCCCGGTCCCGAGGATCGGATGAGCGGCGACCCGACCGCCGAGCCGGCTCCGGACGCCCCGCCCGAGCTCCGGCTGACCATCCTCGGCAGCTCGTCGTGCTTCGCCGGGATCGGCCACAACGCCGCCGCCTGCCTCGACGGACGGCTGCTGCTGGACTGCGGCGCCCCGGTCCTGACGGTCCTGCCCCAGGCCGGACTGGACCCGCTCGGGGTCGAGACCGTCCTCCTCAGCCACCACCACGCCGACCACAGCTTCCAGCTGGCGCTCCTGCTCGCCGCCCGCCGGTGCGCCCATCCTGAGGCGCCGCCGCTGACCGTCGTGGGGCCGGAGGGGACCCGGGCGTTCGTCGAGCGCCTCCTCCGGCTGGGATTCGGGGACCGGCTCGCGGGAGAGGTCCTCGCGCCCGGGGGGCCGCAGGTGCTGGAGTGGCGGGACGGCGACGGCGGCGAGCTCGGCGGCTTTGGCGTCGAGGCGGTCCGGGTCGTCCACGCCCCCGACCTGGAGGCGCTCGCCTTCCGGGTCGAGCGCGACGGGATCAGCCTCGGCTACTCCGGGGACACCGCCTGGTGCGACGGGATCCGCGCCCTCGCCCGCCGCGTCGACTACCTGCTCTGCGAGTGCACCGGCATGGACGGCCCCGAGCCGACCCACCTCTGGCGCGAGGAGGTCCTCCGGCTGATGGCCGAGGCCCCGACCACCCGCTTCATCCTCACCCACCTCTCGCAGCGGCGACCGCTGCCGGGCGCCCTGCTGGCGGCCGACGGGATCACCCTGCCGCTGGGCCGCCTCGGCGAGGCGGGGGCGGATCAGCCTCCCAGCGGGCGCAGGCAGGCGGCCGCGGCCGAGGGCCAGTAGCCGGCGCCGTCGAGACGCTCCAGCTCGGCGACGACGCCGTCCGCGACGCCGTGGCCGGCGTGGGCGATCCGGACCTCCTGCCGCCGCAGCGCCGGTCGCAGGGTCGGGGGGGCGGCCCGGCCCTCGTCGTGCACCCAGGCGGCCAGCACCAGCAGGTCGTGGTGGTGGCCGAGGAGGTCCTGGATCCCGCGCAGCTCGGCGAGGCAGTCCCGGTGGACGAGCGGCAGGACCTGGCCGAAGCACTCCAGCCCGTATCGGAGCCGCTTGACCGCGATCCGCCGGGAGTGGAGGGCGGCGCCCGGCGGCCCCCCGGGCGGAGCTGGGTCGCCGGGCGCCGCCTGGTCGCCGACCGGGGGGGCGGCCCCGTAGGTGGCGGCGCGGCGGAAGGGGGCGCGCAGCCGGCGCCGGGCGAGGGCGCGAGCCGAGCGCGAGCCGGGATGTCCGCGGAGGATGGGCGGGGTCCGCCCGAGGAGGGGGAGCAGCGTCGGCAGGGCTCCCGCCGCCTGCAGCCGGGTCTCGGCCACCGCCTCGTGGGCCCGGTCGAGCAGGTGGCGCAGGGCGGCGTGGGCCTGGCCGCGGCGGTCGAGCGGCGCGGCCGCCCCCGGCCGGGCGATGACGATCGCGTGCCCCCCCGCGCTCGGGACCACCTCGTCGGAGCGGTCGACCGCCACCGCCAGCGGCGGGAGGACCTCGCCGAGCCGGTCGAGCCGCACCTCGGCGTCGCGGGCTGGACCGAGGAGCCCGCCCAGCTCGCGGAGCGCCGCTGCCAGCTCCGCCGCGGAGGGGTCGAGGCAGTCCCGGAAGGCCCGCACGGCGCTGCGGAGGCGGCGCCCCGCGACCCTCGTGTCGTGCACGCCCTCGGGATCCCCCCCGGCACCCGTTCGGCCGACCGCCCGGTGGAGCGCGGCCAGCCGGGGGGTCAGCGTGGCCGCCGCCAGGTCGCAGCAGCGGAGGCGGTCAGCCGGTGCCGGCTCCCACGATCGCTGCGGTGGCCGGGTCACGCCACCAGTCTGCGCCGTTGCGCGCCAGCGCCGTGACCATGCCGTCGCGGATCCCGCGCTCGGAGAGCTGCAGGGCGGTGAGGTGGAGGAGGTCCATCAGCTGGGCCAGGATCACGATGCCACCGACGCAGAGCCGGATCCGCTCCAGGTCGACCCCGGAGCGAGCCCGCAGCTGTGCCAGCGGCTCGCGCCGCATCCGCTCCAGGATGCGCTCCACCGTCTCGGCCGCCAGCGTGGTTCGCACCGGCGGTCCTTCCAGGCGGGGCAGGTTCGTGATCGTCCCGCCGGTGCCGAGCGCCCGCACCGCGCCGGTGACCGGGCGCAGCTCGGGGATCCGGCCCTCGACCCAGTGCTCCATCGCCTGCCACTCCACCGCCGTCGGGGGATCGGCGCCGGCCAATTGGGCGACCATCCCCGAGCCCACCCGCAGGGAATCGACGTGCTCCAGCGGCCGGCCGACCTGCCCCACCGCCAGCTGGGTCGAGGCCCCGCCGATGTCGACCAGCAGGGTGGGCCGCCCCCGGGGCGCTTTGGCGGTGGCCCCGGCGAAGGCGAAGGCCGCCTCCTCGAGGGGAGCGAGGATCCGGACCGGCTCCCCGGCGGCCGCCGCCAGCCGCTCCGCCACCTGGGGCCCGTTGCTGGCCGCCCGGAGCGCCTCGGTGGCGCCGATGGCGATGGACCGCACCCCCGCCCGGCGCGCCGCCGCGACCTGCTGGGACAAGGTTCGCGCGGCCAGCTCCAACCGCTCCGCGCCCACCATCCCGGTCCGCGCGACGTCCTCCCCGAGCTGGACGAAGGCCCGCTCGCGGAGCCGCGGCTCGGGCAGCCAGCCCGGGCGCAGGTCGGCGACGAGGAGATGGATGGTGTTGCTGCCGACGTCGATGGCCGCGTAGCGGGCGGCAGGCGCGCTCACCGCCCTCCATCCGCCCCGCGAGCGCCGAGGGAACCCGTGCGGCGCCCGCCGCCGGCCTCCCCCGGCGGCGGGGCGGCGGGAGCGCGGGGCCCGGTCACCCCCGCCGGCGTGGTCCGGGGCCGGCCGGGCGCGCCCCGGCGCGGGTCGGCCCGGTCGTCGCGACCCGGCGAGCGGGGGTCCGCCGAGCGTCCGCCGCCGGGGTGGCCGTCGCCCGCGCCCGGGGGGTCGGCGCGGCCGCGGGAGCCGCCGCGGGCACCGCCGCCGCGCGGGCGCCGGCCCGCCGCGCGACCACCGCCAGCGCCTCCCGCAGGGCCTGCTCGGCGGCGCCCACGGACTCGGTCAGCCGCTCCGCCCGGGCGACCAGGTCGTGGGCCTTCTTCACCACCCGGGCCTGCTCCTTGCGGAGCTTGGCGAGACGCGCCGCCGCCGTCTTGACCGCCCTGTTCGCCCCGGCCATGTTCGCGACCTCCACGGTGCGGGGCGTCGGGCCCCGTCGGCGTCGAGCCCTACGGTGCCACGCCGACCGGGGCGCGTCCAGTCCTGGAATCCGCCCGCCGTATACTCCGGCCCGTGGCGGACCGGGTGCTGTGGGTGGTGCGTCACGGCGTGGCGATGGGGGCCGACGAGTGGCCCGGGCCCGACCCCGAGCGCCCGCTCGTCGCCCGCGGCTGGGCCCAGGCGGTGGGGTTGATGGAGTTCCTCGAGGGCCGCGATGCGCAGCACTTCCTCAGCAGCCCCACGGTGCGGTGTCGCGACACCCTGGTGCCGGCCTGCCATCGCGCCGGCCGCACCGTCCGCGACGAGGACCTGCTCGGTGACTGCAGCGGCCTGGACGTCGGCGAGGCGGTCCTCCGCACCCGGATGCGGCGGGTGCTGAGGGTCGTCGCCCAGCTCACCCCGGGGACCTGCGTCGCCTGCAGCCACGGCGACACCATCCCGCTGCTCCTCGCCGAGGCGGGGGTGTCGGGGCGACCGACCTGCCCGAAGGGGAGCGTGTGGGAGCTCCGGCTCGACGACGCCGGTACCGTCACCGCCGCCACCTACCGGGGGCGCCCCGGCGAGTCGTGACCGGCCCCGAGCCGGACGCCCTCCCCGCGGTGCTGCGGGGCCGCGGGTCCCGGCTGCTGGCGCGGCTGGCCGCCTACGGCTCCGACCTGGTCCTGCTGGTGGACGCGGAGCGCCGGGTCCGGTGGGCGAATGCGGCCGCCCGGCGGGTGCTGGGGCCGACCCCCGCCGGGGACGGCGGGGTGCTGGCGGAGCCGCTCACCCGCTGGGTGCAGGACGCCAGGCTTCCGCCGGCGCTCAGTCGGGCGCTGCGCTCCGGCCAGGTGGTCGAGGCGGAGGTGCAGGAGCAGCCCGACGGCCGCAGCTACCGGGGCCTGCTGGTGCCGATGGGGGAGCGGCGCCGGCCCGACTGGGCCCTGGTCCTCCTCCGCGACGACTCCGCGGCTCGTCGGGTCACCCGCACCCACCAGGACCTGCTCGCCAACCTCTCCCACGATCTCCGCACCCCGCTCGCCGGGCTCCGTCTCTTGGCGGAGACCTTGAGCGGGGCCGCCCGAGACGACCCCCAGGCGATGCGCACCTTCGCGGCCCGCATCGCGATCGAGTCGGACCGCCTCCACACGCTGGTGTCGGGGCTGCTCGACCTCAGCCGTCTGGAGGCCGGGCTGGACCGGACCGAGCCCGTCCCGACCGACGTCCGCCAGGCGGCGGCGGCGGTGGTCGAGCGGCTCCAGCCCCAGGCCGAGCGGGCCGGGGTCGAGGTCGTCATCGAGCCCGGCAGCTGCCGGGCCCTCTGCGACCTGCCGCGGTTCGAGCTGGCCCTCAGCAACGTCCTCGACAACGCCGTCCGGTTCACCCCCCGCGGGGGGCGGGTGACCCTCACCGCCGACGAGATCGAGGGTGAGCCGGTGCTCACCGTGGCCGACACCGGCCCGGGCATCTCGGCCACCGACCTCCCCAGGATCTTCGAGCGCTTCTACACCGGCGACCGCGCCCGCGCCACCCCCGGCAGCGGCCTCGGCCTCGCCATCGCCCGCCACGCGGTGGAGCTCCAGGGGGGCCGGATCGAGGCCCGCAGCGGGCCGGGGGCCGGGACCCGGATGCGGATCTGGCTCCGGTCGGTCTGAGCCGCCGGGTCCTCTACCATCGGCCCTGTGGAGGGGCAGAGCCTGGACGCGGAGATCACCGAGCTCCGTGACGACGTCCGCCTGCTCGGCCACCTGGTGGTGGAGGCCCTGGCCGCCGCCATGGGCGGTCTCTCGGGGCGCGACGGGGACCGCCTCCGGACGGTGATCGGGGGGGACGCCGACATCAACGAGCGGCATCGGGAGGAGCGCGAGCGCGCGCTCCTGCTCATCGGCACCCGCCGCCCCACCGGCTCCGACCTGCACCAGGTGGTGGGGCTGATGCTGATGGGCTCGGAGCTGGAGCGCATGGGCGACCACGCCAAGAGCTGTGCCCGCCTGGCCCTCCCCCTGATCGAGCTGCGGTCCCGGCCCCGCCTCGACGACATCGAGCGATTGGGCCATTTCGTCGAGGAGCAGGTGCGCGACATCCTGGAGGCGGTCACCGAGGGCGACGCCCGCCGCGCCCAGGACATCGCCGCCCGCGACGACCGCATCGACCGCATCTACCACCGGGTCTTCGACGACCTGGTGGAGACGATGCGCGAGCAGGCCGACCACGTCTACGCGGCCACCAACCTCCTGTTCATCGCCCACAACCTGGAGCGCATCGCCGACCGGGTCACCAACATCGCCGAGGACGTGGTGTTCCTGCAGAGCGGCCGGATCGTCGAGCTCGGCTGAGCGTGACCGAGCCCGCGCCACCCGCCGGCCGCGGCCGGCGGGTGCTCCTGGTGGAGGACGACGAGGCGGTCCGCATGACCCTGCGCTACAACCTGGCGGCCCAGGGGTACGTGGTGTCGGAGGCGTCCACCGGCACCGACGGGCTGAGTCTCGCCCGCTCGCGGACCCCCGACCTGGTGGTCCTCGACCTGATGCTGCCGGAGCTGCCCGGGCTGGAGGTGTGCCGCATCCTCCGCGAGGAGACCGACGTCCCCATCCTCATGCTCACCGCCCACGACTCCGAGGCCGACAAGGTGCGGGGGCTCAGCCTCGGCGCCGACGACTACATGACCAAGCCCTTCGGGGTGCGAGAGTTCCTGGCCCGGGTGGAGGCGCTGATCCGGCGCGCGGCGGGGCGGGCGGAGCGCTCCCAGCCGGCCGACCGGATCACCATCGAGGACTTCGTCCTGGATCGTGGCGCCCACCGGGTCACGGTCGGCGACGTGGACGTGCGCATGAGCCCGCGCGAGTTCGGGCTGCTGGCCCAGCTGGTCGCCAACCCCGGGCGCGTCCAGAGCCGCGACGCGCTCCTGCGCGCGGTCTGGGGGGCCAACTTCGCCGGCGACACCAAGACGGTGGCCGTCCACATCCGCTGGCTGCGGGAGAAGTTCGAGGCCTTCCCCCGGCTCCCCTTCCGGATCGTGACGGTCTTCGGGGTGGGCTACCGGCTCGACGTCAGCCCCGCCAAGAGCCCCGGGTCCGAGCCGGCGGACCCGAAGGACCCGGCGGAGCTTCGGCCCTGAGGGCACCGGGCTCCCCGCGGGGCGCGGCCCCTCGTCGGCCGACCGCACAATGGCCGCGATGAGGGCAGCGGACGACGGGCGGGCTGGGCCGCACACCGGGTCCGCCGATGGCGCCGCGGCGGCGATCCACCTGGACCGGGTGGATCGGCACTACGGGCGCACGGTGGCGCTGGACGGGCTCACCCTGACGGTGGGTCAGGGCGAGTGCCTCGCCCTGCTGGGCCCCAACGGGGCCGGCAAGACCACCCTGGTGGAGCTCTGCGAGGGGTATGCCCGGCCCGACGCCGGCCGGGTCCGGGTGCTGGGGCTCGACCCGGTCGCCGATGCGGCTCGGCTGCGCTGGCGGATCGGCATCATGCTCCAGCAGGGAGGCATGTACCCGACCATCCGGGTGGCCGAGCTCCTGTCGCTCTTCGCCCGCTTCTTCGCGGCCCCCGCCGACCCCGGGCGGCTGCTGGACGCGGTCGGGCTGACGGCGCGACGGGGGGCGCGGGTGAAGCAGCTCTCGCAGGGGGAGCGTCAGCGGCTCAGCCTGGCGCTGGCCCTGGTCGGCCGCCCCGAGCTCTGCTTCCTCGACGAGCCCACCAGCGGAATGGATCCGGGGGCGCGCCGCACCACCTGGGCGCTGCTGGCGGCGCTGCGACGGCGCGGGATCACCGTGGTGCTCACCACCCACGACCTGGAGGAGGCGGAGCGGCTGGCGGACCGGATCGCGATCCTCCACCACGGGCGGCTCCTGGCCCTGGACACGCCGGAGGCCCTGCTCGGCCAGGGGGGCCAGGACCGGCTCCAGGTGGAGACGCTGCAGCCGGTCGACCTGGCCCGGATGCCGCGGCTGCCCGGGGTCGGCCCGGCCACGGTCACCTCACCCACCGGCTTCAGCGTCGTCACCGCCGACGCGGCGCAGGGGCTGGCACAGCTCACCGCGTGGCTCCGCGACGAGGGCATCCGGTGCCGGGTCATCCGCACCGGGTCGACGACGCTGGAGGAGCTCTTCCTGGACCTCACCGGCGGGGGCTCCGCCCCCGGGGCGCCGGCCCCGGCACCCGCCGGCGTCCCCGCGCCGGTGGCGGCCGGCGGCGGCGAGTGACCCCCGTGCCGGCGCCGACCCCGGCCGCCGCGCCCGCCGGCCCGGAGCTGGCCGCGCTCCTGGACGTCCCCGGCAGGGCCGGCCCCGCCCGGGCCCTGCCCCGGGTGCTGGCCCAGGCCCGGGTCGAGTTCCTCCTCACCGTCCGCCAGGGCGAGAACGTGCTCGTCACCCTGGGGCTGCCGGTCATCCTGCTGGTCTTCTTCGCCAGCTCCCGGATCGCCCCCGCCGGCCCCCGCCCGGCGATCGACTTCCTGCTCCCGGGGGTCCTGACCCTGGCGGTGATGTCGAGCGGGATGGTGAGCCTGGGGATCGCCACCGGCTACCAGCGCGCCTACGGGGTGCTGAAGCGCCTCGGGGGCTCGCCGCTCTCGCCGGGCGGCCTGCTCGCCGGCAAGGGGCTCGCCGTCCTCGGGCTGGAGGTCTGCCAGGTCGTCCTCCTCGTCGCGGTCGCCGTCCTCGCCTACGGCTGGCGGCCCCAGGGGGACCTCGTCGCCGCGGCCCTGGTGCTGGGACTGGGAGCGGCGACGTTCGCCGCCCTCGGCATGCTGCTCGCGGGCGGCCTCAGGGCCGAGGTCACCCTCGGTGCCGCCAACGGCCTCTACCTGCTGTTCCTGGTCCTCGGGGGGGTGGTGATCCCGGTGTCCCACCTCCCGGCGTTCGTCCAGCCCCTGGCCCGGGTGCTCCCGGTGACGGTGCTCAGCGGCGGTGTGCGCTCGGCGATGTCCCGCGCCGGGACGGTGCCGTCCGGCGATTGGGCGCTGCTGGTGGTCTGGCTGGCGGTGACCGCGGTGCTGGCGGTGCGAGCCTTCCGATGGGAGTAGGGGGGGGGGCGCCGGCCGCCCGCCAGGAGGTCGCGCTGGTGACCGGGGCGGGGAGTCCCCGCGGGATCGGCTTCGCGTCGGCGGCACGGCTCGCAGGGTGGTGCCGGGCGGTCGCCGTCACCGCCACCGGTCCGCGCATCCAGCTGCGGGCCGACGAGCTCTCGGGCCGCGGGGCAGAGGTGCTCGCTGTGACCGCCGACCTCACCGACCCCGCGGCCGCCCAGCTTCTGGTCGCCGCCGTCCTGGAGCGCTTCGGTCGCCTGGACGTCGTCGTCGCCAACGCCGGGATCGCGGCCGAGGGCGAGCAGCCGGCGACGGCCCACTTCGCGACCATGAGCGCGGCCAGCTTCGAGCACGCGCTGGCGGTGAACCTGGCCACCGCCGTGCACACCCTGCGGGCGGCGCTGCCGCCGATGCTGGCGGCCGGGTACGGCAGGGTGGTGGTGGTGTCGTCGGTCACCGGGCCGCTGGTGAGCACCCCCGGTGATGCCGCCTATGCCACCGCCAAGGCCGGCCTCACCGGGCTGGTGCGGACCGTCGCCCTGGAGACGGCCGAGCGCGGGGTCACCGTCAACTGCGTCCTGCCGGGCTGGATCGCGACCGACAGCTCCACCCCGTCGGAGCTCCGCGCCGGCCGCCACACGCCGGCGGGCCGGCCGGGGACCGCCGACGAGGTCGCCGCCGCGGTGGAGTTCCTCGCCGGCCGCGCCGCCGCCTACGTGACCGGGGTGGGGCTGGTCGTCGACGGCGGCAACACCCTCCAGGAGGACAAGGGGCCGCCCCGGGCCGGCGGCTGAACCGGAGCCGGCGGGCCCGGCGGCCCCGGGCCCGGCCCCGCTACCATCGGAGGCGATGGAGACGAGGACCCTCGGCACTGGCGGGCTGCCGGTGTCCGCCATCGGCCTCGGCTGCATGGGCATGTCCGAGTTCTACGGGCCCCGCGACGATGCGGAGTCGATCGCCACCATCCGCCGCGCCCTCGAGCTGGGGGTGACGCTCCTCGACACCGCCGACATGTATGGGCCGTTCACCAACGAGCGTCTGGTCGGGGAGGCGATCCGCGACCAGCGGGCGGGGGTGGTGCTGGCCACCAAGTTCGGCAACGAGCGCCGACCCGATGGCTCCTTCGTGGGCATCAACGGCCGCCCCGCCTACGTCCGGGAGGCCTGCGACGCCTCCCTGCGGCGGCTGGGCGTCGAGCACATCGACCTCTACTACCAGCACCGGGTCGACCTCACCGTTCCGATCGAGGACACGGTGGGGGCGATGGCGGAGCTGGTCTCCGCCGGCAAGGTCGGCCACCTCGGGCTCTCGGAGGCGTCCAGCGCCACCGTCCGGCGCGCCCACGCGGTCCATCCGATCGCGGCGCTCCAGGTCGAGTACTCGCTCTTCACCCGCGACCCCGAGGCGTCCCTGCTGCCGACCCAGCGCGAGCTGGGCATCGGGCTCGTCGCCTACAGTCCGCTCGGGCGCGGCCTGCTCACCGGCCGGATCCGCTCCGCCGCCGACCTGCCGGAGGGGGACTCCCGCGCCGACCGCTTCCCCCGCTTCGCCCCCGGCAACCTCGAGCGCAACGTGGAGCTGGCGGACCGGGTCCGCGCGGTGGCCGAGGCCCACGGGGCGACGCCCGGACAGGTGGCGCTGGCCTGGGTGCTGCACCAGGGAGCCGACATCGTGCCGATCCCCGGGACCAAGCGGCGCTCGTACCTGGAGGAGAACGTGGGGGCGGCCTCCTGCAGCCTCACCGCGTCGGACCTGGCCACCCTGGACGCCGCCCTGGCCCCGGGCGCGGCGGCCGGCGACCGCTACCTCGACATGTCCACGGTGGGACGGTAGGGGGGCGACCGGCGCGCCACCGGGCCTGCGCCCGGCGCTTGCCGCCCGGCTCGCGGCGCCGGTACGGTGGCCGCATGGCCGACGCCGAGGCTCCCCGCGCCGCTGCCGGGCCGGTCCCGGCGGGCCGGGGGGCAGCGGCGATCGATCCGCGTCTGCGCGGCGAGGTGGTGGGCATGATCGTCGGCCTCCTCCTCCAGTACTCGGCGGGGATGGTGGTCAATCTCTTCGTCACGATCCCCCCCCGCCACCCGGGGCGCGGCGCCGCCGACTTCTTCGCCGGGGTCGCCCAGGTGGTGCCATGGGCGATCCGCCACGGGGGCGCGCTCGCCATCCACGCGTCGCTCGGGCTCCTGCTGGTCCTGAACGCCCTGCTGATCGTCGGGCGCGCCCTCCGCCTCCACCGGACCGGGCTCGGCTGGCTGGCGGGCGTGGGGGCGCTGGGGGTGGTCGGGGCCGGCTTCAACGGGGCCAGCTTCCTCGTCTACGACCGCGACCAGAACTCTCTGATCATGGCGCTCCTCTTCGCCGTCGCGCTCCTCTGCTACATCCTCTGCCTCACCCGGCTCGCCAGCCGCTGACGGCCCCCGCCCCACCCGGCACCTGCGGCCCGGGGACACAAGATGGCGGGTACACTCTCCTGCGGGCCCCCACATCTTGGGGCGCCCCGCGGACACGGCGCCCCGGAGCCGCGGCCGATCCGCCCCGGCCGGGGCCATCACGGAGCTGCCCCGGTGCGCTGCCCCTACTGCCAGAGCCACGACCTCCGGGTGGTCGACTCGCGCGACTCCGAGACCGGCGAGGCGATCCGTCGGCGGCGGGCCTGCAACAGCTGCGGCAAGCGCTTCACCACCTACGAGCGGGTGGAGGCCGTCCCCTTCTACATCGTCAAGAAGGACGGGCGGCGCGAGGACTTCGACCGCCACAAGCTCTTCACCGGCCTGATGACGGCCTGCAAGAAGCGCGACATCTCCCCGGACCGGATCAGCCAGGTGGTGGAGACCATCGAGGCCGACCTGCGCGGCCGCGGCCAGTCGGAGCTGCCCAGCGGCGACGTGGGTGAGCTGGTGATGAACCGGCTGCGCGAGCTGGACGACGTCGCCTACGTCCGCTTCGCCTCCGTGTACCGGTCGTTCCGCGACCTCTCGGAGGTGAAGCACGAGATCGACCAGCTGCTCTCGGCCGATGCCCGTGCACGTCCCCGCCGGCCCCGCGCCTGACCCCGCCGGTCTCACCCGCCGGCTCCGGTCGGTGCGGGAGGCGATCGACCGGGCCGCCGCCGCCGCCGGGCGGCCGGCGGGCTCGGTGGAGCTGCTGCCGGTCACCAAGGGGCAGCCGGCCCGGGTGGCGGCGGCGTGCCGCTCGGCGGGGCTGTCCCGCCTGGGCGAGAACTACGTCCAGGAGTGCCGCGCCAAGGCCGAACAGCTGGCCGCGGACGGGCCACCGTTGCACTGGCACCTCCTCGGCCACTGCCAGCGCAACAAGGCCCGTCAGGCGGCGGCCCTCTTCCACGAGGTGGAGACGGTCGACAGCGTCCACCTCGCCCGGCTCCTGGGGGAGGCCCGCCCGGCCGGCGACCCCATCCCGGTCCTCTGCGAGGTGGAGCTGACCGGCCTTCCCGGGCGCACCGGCTTCAGCCCGGAGACGCTGCGGCGCCACCTCGCTGAGCTCCTCGCCGTGCCGGGCCTCGCCGTGCGCGGCCTCATGACGGTGGCGGCGCCCGCCGACCCCGGGGCCTTCACAAGGTGCCGGCTCCTGCGCGACGAGCTCGCCGCCGGCACCGGCGCCCCCCTGCCCGTCCTCAGCATGGGGATGAGCGACGACTTCGAGGCCGCGATCGCGGCCGGCAGCACCCGGGTCAGGATCGGGCGGGCGCTGTTCGGGCCCCGGCCGAGCGGGTGACGGCGGCGCCGGCCGGCGCCACCGTCGCCGGGCTGAGGAGGTGCTGCGGGCCGTGCCGGCGCGGCCGTGCCCACCCACCGCGGGCCGGCCCTCGTCGCGGGCCGGGATCGCCGCCTCGACGGTGGCCCCGGTCGCGGGCAGGCGGGCGCCCCCCACCCTGACCCTGGCTGCGGGCAGGCTCGCGGACGGGGGGCCCGGCGGATCGCATGCCCCCATCGGTCGCAATCGTCTGCCTTCGGCGCGGCCCCGGGCGGTCAGCCGGCCGACGGCTGGGGCGCGGGATGGATGGACTCGGCGGGGACCAGCCCCTGCACCACCGGCCACGCCGCCAGCGTGATCCCGGCCGCGACCACCAGGGCCAGGGGGGCGGACGCCGCCACCAGGAGACCGCCCAGGGCCGCCCCGATGGGGGTGCCGACGTAGTTGAGGCTCATGGAGATCGCGAAGGCGCGTCCGAACCAGACCCGCTCGGTGCGCCGCTGCCGGAGCGAGAAGAGGGCGACGTCGAAGGGGCCGCCGCCGGCCCCGATCACCAGCATCCCGGCCGCCGCCACCACCAGCGAGCCGGCGAGGGCGACGATCAGGGTGCCGACCGCGACCACCACGATGCTCCAGTTGAGCACCATCCGCTCGCGTCCGTCCGTCCCCAGCCGGCCCACCGCGAGTCCGACGACGAGCCCCATGGCGCCGGACAGCCCCCACAGCCACCCGACCGCGGCGGGCCCGGAGTGGAGGCGGTGCAGGACCAGGACCGGCAGCCCGATCGTGAGGATGCCCCAGCCGGCCGCGGTGAGCGACATCCCGAGGGCGAGGCCGCGCAGGGTGGGGTGGTGGAGGACGTATCGGAGGCCCAGGCCGGCGTCGCGGAGGAGGCCGCCCCGCCGCACCGGCGCCGCGGCGGGGACCCGCACCATCGCCACCGCCGCGATCGCCAGCGCGTACACCGCGGCGTTCGCGATCAGGGCCGGGCTCTCTCCCAGCAGCGCCACCAGGACGCCCGCCACCCCCGGCCCCAGGATGGTCGCCACCACGTAGGCGGCGCTGTCCAGCGCGTTGGCCCGGTCCCACA
>Ga0307373_10006103_pt1 | contig 19339 bp, 17 predicted proteins | sample OX2MG_FD_202534 | JGI IMG/M metagenome (GOLD analysis project Ga0307373, IMG submission 202534) | Soil microbial communities from Risofladan, Vaasa, Finland - OX-2 | ecosystem: Environmental > Terrestrial > Soil > Coastal area > Acid sulfate soil | place: Finland: Risofladan, Vaasa | collected...
CACCGGCCGAAACGATGAAAGGCCTGGTCAGAAGCTCCTCTTCAACCCAGTTGGGAGCCGTTTGGGCAGGGTCACGCGAGATGTGATCTCCCAAATTCCTCCCAGTTGATCAAGGAGGAAGCTGCATGTCAGAGGACAAGATCCGCCAGCTCAGGCAGGGTTACGCCGACGACGACTACCAGGCTGGTGAGCCACCGGACCTGGGCCCGCTGCGGGTGCTCGCCGAGACGGAGGAACTCGCGGACGCGGCAGGGAAGCTCGCCGACGGCTTCGGCCGCCCGCTACCTGCCGATGATCCGCTGGCGCCCTTAGCCCGTGCGGTCGCCCGGTCGCTGACCGAGGCCGGGTTCACCCTCCATCACTGCGCCCAGCACCACCCGCTGTACCGGCTGGGCGGGGTGTGCCTGCTGCCCGTCGCCTGCGGCCACGACCCGGATGGTCGGGGTGGGGTCGTGGTGTCCTGGGCCACCCACGACCTGCTGTCGCTGGACTGGGCCCGGTGGCGGGAGTTCCAGGGCGCGCACGATGCCATGAACGGGGCGCTCGCCGAGGTGCTCGACGCGCTCGGGTTCCAGGTCAGTCCGTTCGGGCTGGGCGGGGCATGGATCGTGACGGGCCGCAGGCCCGGCCGGGACGAGGCCGGGAAGTGAGCGCCGCCGACAAGGCGATCCGCGTGACCACCGCCCTCGCCGTGCTCGGCGTGGCGGGCATCGCCGCCTACGTCTCCTACCAGCACGCCCTGGAGGTGGTCCGCGCCCACGGCGAGAGCGGGATCACGGCACGGCTCGAACCGGCCACCATCGACGGGCTGGTGTACTCCTCCTCGATGGTGGTCCTGTACGCGGCCCGCCACCGGCTGCCCGTACCAGCCCTGGCCCGCTGGCTGCTCGCGCTGGGCATCGTGGCCACCCTGGCGGCCAACGTGGCCCACGGCTGGTCCCACGGGCCGGTCGGCGCCGCCGTCGCTGCCTGGCCCGCTGCCAGCCTGGTCGGCAGCTACGAACTCCTGCTCTGGCTCATCCGGACCGCCGCCGTAGGCACCGCGGTTCGCAAGCCAGATGCGGGCCAGCCATGCGGACCAGCGGACCACCCGGCCGCTGCGCTGCGGCTACGGCCGATCCTTGACCCGGGTGCGGAGGGCCACCAAGACGCACCAGGCAAAGACGTCATGCTCGGCGAACCGGACGGCCAGGTCGTGGGCCCTGCCGGAAGCACCGACTGGACCAGCGTGCCAGATCGGACCAGTACAGGACCTGCGTACCGGTCCGCAGACCATGAAACATCTCCTTGCCGGTCCGTCATGAACGGAACGGGCGTCATCGGCGTGAGCGGTGACCAGAGCATCAACCAGGCGGCGGCCTCTGCCTACCTGGCCAGTGTCGATACTGGAAGGCCGCTGTCCGAGCGGAGGCTGGCCGCCATGTTCGGCAAAACCTCTCGCCGTTGGGCCCGCAATCGCATCGCCGAGGCTCGTGAAGCCGCCCCTCATTGGGCGAAGGCAGGCAAGTTGTAAGATCGTCTGGCCACGTGCCGACGCCGCGACGCTCAGTGCCGCCATGAAGCCCATACTGACAGGCGGGGCACGGACAGTCGTGCGGGAGAACGCCAAGTTGCCTGTTCCAGGCGTGATCGCGGAGCACGTAGGAGCCGGACGTCCAGTGGTGGCGAGTTGTGGATGTATATGTCTTGTCGTAGCCGCGCCTTAAGGTGTTCCTAGCACTTCCCTGTGCTGGGCCGATGGTGAGGGACATGGCAGACGGCGGGCGGAACGCGGCGCGGGGCCTGCGATATCAGTACCTTCGAACACTCGAAGCCCTCATGGATGTAGTCGAGCGAGTAGACCATGATGGGGGATCGATCCATGTGGAGGGATTGCCCGATGCAGACGGCAGCTACGCCGACAGTGTTGACTATGAACTGACCAATAGAGATCAGCAGCTCCTTTCAGTCGTACAGGTTAAGGCCCGTGCGCCTGAATTCACCATGGGAGCAGGGGAGATCTTCGGAGCGTTGGCAGCACTCGTTCGAGAGCGGGAAGCGTGTCGATACGAATTGCTGACTAACGCTCGGGCGGGCGACTCAGCACGTGGTCTGGCAGCAGCGCTTAATTCTCAGGCTGATACCCAGGCCTTGCGGGTTACGCTGGACAGGATTCTCCGCCCTGCGGGGCGGCGAAGGAATGAGTTGCGTCGCCTCGACAACAAACACTTGCTCCGGTTGAGCCGGGCAACTGTTGAATTCGATCCCCGCGACGATACGGAAATCAGCGACAGCTTGATAGCTCGGCTGCGCCACTATCGGAATCTGCGCTATGCAGGGCTAGGGGAACAGTCGGCCGGCCTGATGATCGGATACCTGCTGTCAGAAATCTTCAGGCGTGCCGGAAACGCAACAGAGGCAACGTTTACAATTGCCGAATTTGAGGCGCTCCTAATGGTTGACGGCCTCACGCTTGCGCGGTCGCTAGGACACCGTGACTGGGGCATTGTGGTGGGGCCAGCACCTGCTATGCCTGACGTGCGCCGGACGGAATTGCTCAGCCAAGTTCATGCTGTGTTTCCCTTTGCGGGTAGTGAAACGGCAATCTCTCGATGCACATTAACTGGCATGTCCGGCATTGGTAAGACCAGTCTGGCCGCTGGGTATCTGCTCGATCGTGCTGATGCTTACGACGCGATCTTCTGGGTCGACGCTGAAAGCGAACAGACCCTCGCTTCATCGTTCGAGCGAATCTTCCGCTTCATTTGCAGCAGTGAGAACCGCCTCATGCCGTCGGATCCGGCGCAACTCAGAGATGATGTCCATGCTGGACTGTCCCGCTCCGCTGGGACTTGGCTGCTGGTGCTTGACAACTGCGCAAGTCCGCGTCTAGCTGAAACGTGGATACCACGCGCTGGGTCTGGCCACGTCATCGTGACCACAACTGATAGTTCCCAGCCGCCAAGAAATGGGACGACGATCGCAGTTACCGCTATGGATACTGGCCAGGCGGTCGAGCTACTGACCCATCGCCTCGGACCCTTGAGCGAAAACAGCCGTGCTCAGAAGAAGTTGCTGGAGCAGTTGGCAGCCAAGATGGAACGCTGGCCACTTGCCCTTGAGCTTGCCGCCTCTTACATTCACGGCAGCGGACTGGGCATAGAAGGGATCCCCGAATACCTGCGTCGACTCAAGCTTCGATCACTCGACGACTATCGCTCGATCCCGCCAGATTATCCCCGAACGCTTGTTCAAGCGATTGCGCTTTGCCTAGAACGCATCAACGAGCAGGCTAACCGGCCTGAACACCAGGGGATTCCGGCGGCTGTTGCACTGACAGTGATAAAGCTTGCCGCTTACATGGCGTCCCAGCGCATCCCCGTGTACCTGCTCGCCTCAGTCCCTATGATAGACCCCGACGTCAGCGGATTCCGTGGGATGCAACCGGTCGTTGTGGACGCTCCCAATTGCCCGGCTACGGAGATCGTCGCTACCCTTAGAGCCCAGTCGCTAGTGGCGTTCGACGAGCCCCTCCCAGGCGATGGCGTCAACGACGACACGCGATTCGATCAGACAATCTCGATCAACGCCATCCTGCAGGAGGTCATCAGAGGTTGGCTCGACCACAGTCTGCACACGCACGAGGCACTCGATCGTCTAGCATGGCATACCGAAAGATGGATGAAGGCAGCATTCGAACTGTGCGCCCACTCGCGGGCCCTCATACTCACCGCACACGCTGAGGCTATTGATACTCACGCCGCACGCTTGGGGGTTCAGACAGACTACGTCGCCTATCTCCGCGGCAATCTAGCTTCTCTATATCTGCGGCAGCATAATGAAGCGAAAGCAGTCTCGCTGCTCCGAGCGGAGATTAGCCATTTCGCCAACCGTACGGAAGAGCATGCCCGCCTGCTGACGTGCCAGGCCAGCATGCAACTCGCCAGCGTCCTTGTCGAAGACGAGAATCCCGACACGGAACAAGTCGTCAGTCTCATAGAGAACGCATTTCTGATTGCACGCGAAAATGCCTTGACCGCTCCCGAAGGTACCTCCTTCCTCATGGATACTATCCGGACCGTGTTGAAGAACGTAGAACTGAAACATATGATTCACCCAAAGTTGGCTCCGCTCACGGTAGCGGTGGGCGACTTGATCGGACGACTTCCTTCAACGTTTCTCACGGAGACTCGCACCAAGCTCAGCGATGCGGAAACGGCGCTCCGGGAACGCGAAACTCAGCGGACAATTGAACTATGCCGCAGCGTTCTCGGCGAAGAGTTCCTCGTCGAGGAATCCCAGATCCAAACGCAGATCCGCTGCGAAGCGCGGAGGATCTTGGTCGAAGCGCTTCTCTGGACAGACAACCTGGCCGCTGCGAGCACAGAACTGGACACACTTCTCAGGGAGGCACAACCACCTGCGTTCTTCGTACGCCAACTCCAGCAAGTGATTCACAACGCGGGCCTTAGGTGCGCATGGCTTGCGATCGTGAGCAAGATCCCTGAAGCAGTCAACCTATTGGCGCAGATGCTCGACGGTGGCAACGCGGATCTAATTGAGGCAGCATATCCAGGGGAGACAGCGGCCAGGATACGTCTACTACGCGCCGCTGATTCCCTCGCTGCTGGAGACGTCACCCGGGCAGGCCAGTACATGGACAGTGCCGCAGAAGAGTTTTCCCGCCAGGCCAGCTCCGCCCAGCGCCAGGCGTGGATTGGGCTTACCACCATCCTTGCCGCAGAAGTGAACTACCTATCCATGCGGCAAACCGGAAAAGGAACGGCACGCGGTAGTCACGATCATATTCGATATATGCGATACATCCATAGCATGCTTAAAGGGCTTGAAGGCCGGTACTTTTTGCCATGGATCGCATCATCGATGATGGAAGTCCTCGCTGCCGTTTCCGTCGACATGATTCCACTGTACGCGGCGCTGACGCTGATTCACAGCACGATGAGTGGTTCACCAGCAGAGATCTGCGTTCCTGCCTGCTACCAACTCATGGAGGCGCTTGGCCACTTGGGCTTCGATGCAGAAGTAATGGCCGCCTGTGTGACGGTATTCCCGCGAGAAAACCCAGAGGCAGGGCACTTTGACGTTGGCGTATGGGACCGCGCGCCGACCATCCAACTGGACGGCACCACTGATGGACACGCGGTGCTGTGGGCCGGATCATTCAGCCGACTGGTTGATCCCGTGATCCCGCAATCACCTAGGCTGCTAGCTGCTGCTCAACAGGACATACGATTCACTCACCCGGTCGTCCTGCCGATGACGGATCGCGAACAGCTTTTTGCCTCGGCATCACTCGTTTCGTTCAGGGATCCATTCATGCTGTCTTGGATGCTGTTTCCTGAACGTACGGATGCCTTTACCCCTGCTCTCGCTGGGGATCTTGGCGCCACCTTGCCTTATGCTGGTCTTCTCTTGGCCCACACAACTCTTGGCCTGATTCAAGCTCTCGGCGAGCTCAGGGGCGACCTAGATCGACTGCACAGTCGATATGCTCGCCTTGGAAGACTCTTGACGGGCCGCAGTCAACTGCCCGAGCTACCCGACGAACCTCCTACATAGAACGTCTACGACCCGTTGATCTCGTTAGTCCACCCGGACAGGGTACAAGGGACGTTGAACAATCGACAACCGTGCTAGACACAACCGAACTTTTGTGAAGAGAAATCAGCTTAATCAGATGCGGCCGTGATCAGAATAGTGAATCTGTGGGGTCAGTGCATCGACAGGCGAAGCAAGATATTGCATAACGTTCAGCTATCTCTGGACCGGCGCGGTCCAGAGATGCACAATAGCCATAAGAAATCGGCATCAGGCAAAGGACTGGACCGTTGTAGGTAGCCGGTGGTAATGGCAGCGGATGAGCAAAAGCGTCAGGGAGCGGCGGGGTGAGCATGACCGGCGTACGGGACGGGCGACTGGCGGCAGGCGGCCGATCGCGGCGTCGGCCCCGGCAGCAGGTCAAGCGGTCGCGGACGCTGCGGTTCGATCTCAGCGACGAGGAGTACGACGAGGTCGGAGTCGCAGCGGAGCAGGCCGGATTGGCGAAGGGCGCATACGCGGCCGAGGCGACGCTCGCCGCCGCTCGGGGCGCTGGCGTCCCCGCGGGATCTCCGCTCCGGGAGGCGCTCGGTGAGTTCATCCGAGCCGCCGGGCTGGTCCGGCGGATCGGGGTCAACCTGAACCAGGCGGTGGCGAAGCTGAATGCCACTGGGCAGCGTTCCGGTGATCTCCTCCCATACGTGGCGGAAAGCCTGCGCCGGGCGGAACGTCTTGACCAGGCAGCGGAGGAAGTGCGGAAGCGGATCCGGCAATGATCGGCAAGATTAGCGCCCCGCGCGGGAAACGTGTGGAAGGGCTGATCTACTACCTGTTCGGTCCGGGCCGGAACGCGGAGCACACCGACCCGCACATTGTCGCCGGGTGGCGGCATCCCGCTGAACTGGAACCGCCGCTGCGCGGCGACGGGCGCCGTGATTTCCGGCGGCTGAACGGCCTGCTTCAGCAACCGCACGCAGCGCTTGGCCTGGGCGGGTTCGACCGGCCGGTGTGGCACTGCTCGATCCGGGCCGCCCCCGGCGACCGGATGCTGTCCGACGATGAGTGGGCGCAGGTCGCCTGCGATGTCATGCACCGGAGCGGGCTCGCCCCCTACGGGCAGGAGGACGACGCGGTCCGCTGGGTGACCATTCGGCACGCCGCCGACCATATCCACATCGTGGCGATGCTGGCCCGCCAGGACGGGCAGCGGCCCCGGTTCTGGAACGATTTCTACCGCGTCGGCGAGGCCTGCCAGGCCGCTGAGAGCCGCTACGGGCTGCGCCGCACTGCGCCTCGCGACCGCACCGCCGGGCGGCGCCCGACGCGGGCGGAGTCGGAGAAGGCCCGCCGCCGCGGTTTCCAGGAAGCTCCCCGGGTCACGCTCAAGCGCGCGGTCAGCACTGCGGCGGCCGGTGCGTCCAGCGAGCAGGAGTTCTTCTCCCGCCTGGAGGACGCCGGGGTCTTGGTCCGCAAGCGGTTCAGCATCTGCAATCTCGGCGAGGTCACCGGTTACGCGGTCGCCTTGCCCGCCGACACCACTCAGGCTGGTGAGCCGGTCTGGTTTGGTGGTGGAAAGCTCGCCCCGGACCTAACCCTGCCCAAGCTTCGACATCGTTGGCAGCCAGGCCAGAGCACGCAAGCACAGGCGTTCACTGCCGCAGAGCGCAACGAGATCTGGGACCATGTCGGCCAGACCGCGCGCCGTGCTGCCGATCAGATCCGCTACCTCGCTGCCACCGACCCGACTGCGGCAGCCGATGTTGCCTGGGCCGCTGCTGACACCCTGCATGTGGCCGCCTCTGCCCTGGGCAGCCACGCGATCCGTCAGGCAGCCGATGCTTACGACCGCGCAGCCCGCGCTCCCTACGGGCGTATCCCCCGCCCCACCCCGGCAGGGAACAGGCTGCGTATGGCAGCCCGAGTGCTATCTACAGCGGTGCTCGTCAGCAATGACCCCACCGTCCAGCAGATCAGGCTGGTCATCCGCCTCGCCATGCTCGCCGAGGCCATCGCCGATCTGCGCAACGCCCAGCGACACGCCATTCAGGCGGCCGCCGCTCGCGCAGCCGCTGAACGCTTGCACGCTGCCCGAATGGGACACACAGCTTCTGCCTCGCATGCACGAGTCAGAACCCGAACGGGCGCTACGCAAGCCAGCCATGACTGTCCTCTGCCGCTGGACACGTTCCTGCCTGGCGCGAACCCTTCGAACGATGCGTGTGGGTCGGCCCAATCCGGCCGTGGGCCTTCCCGTCATTCGCACTCCAGGCCACGTGGTCCTACCCGGTAGTGTTGCCGCTGGATCATGATCCGGTCTGCCTTTCGATATGCAGGGAGACGACAGAATTGCGGTACCGTAACTGATCAGTATTTACAATTCACTATTTACAATTCACTCCGGGCAGTCCGATCTGGGGCTTTTGTGTGCAGCTTTCCAGGTCTAATCGTTGCGTATGAAGAGATCCATCTTGACGGCGAAGGTAAAGGTCCCGGCCGCGAATCGCTATAGGCCTAGTTTCGTTCGCACCTGATCCTCCAAACCTTTAAGCTCAGGGCATCCGGAGCACAAGGACTGCCAGCCTTGATCAAGGGACAACGCTATCAGGCGCTGCCGACCTCGGCCAGGCATCTTGCGATCGGCGGGGGTTACCAGTGGTTCGAAAAACCGCTCCTTCGGATGGCACTCGTCAACAACATCACCCCATGGCACTCCAAGTTTGGACCGAGACCCCCACAACGCCCAGACCTCAAGTTCTTGGCGGGCGACGACGATCACAGCCTGTTCACCGTCGTCACACTTACTGGCTAGCCTTTGAAATAGCACATGTCGATCAAGCTTGCCACTACGGCCATCTTCGCAGTCGCCGTCAATGACAAAGACCACTAGATTCGAAAAGACGCTATATCTTTCCAAGATTGCACAGAGCTGAGCCTTGAGATCGCTGATTCCTTGAATCCTCGGGCTGGTTATAGCTCGAACGTCAGCTCTGGGGCGGCTCAAGTATGCCAGAAGTGAACTCAATACTGGGCGTGCAACGTACTGATCCAGCGTATGATCTTCACAGGCAATCGTAATCCGAATACTCATTTAAGTCACACGTCCGCTGCTGCTTGCAGCCAGCCCTCGGCCTGCAGTTCACTCAGAGTGCGGTTTGACGCAATCCTCTCGAAGTTCGGCAGATCCGCTATCCTGACCGGGTGCGAAGACATCCGATCGTGATCCCATCCGATGACAATTGAATCGCGTAGCGTTTGTTTCGAAGTATAGTCAAGGATGTGCGGTGAATGCGTGGATGCAATCACTTGGACTTCGCTCTCGGAGCCCCGTTGACGAGTAGGTGGCTCGGCTGACTGCTCCAGCATTTTGATTAGGAGAGACAACCGTGAAGGGTTGATGCCGTTCTCGATCTCTTCAATTACAAGGGTTCGCCTTCCCTGCTCAGCGATAGTGGCGAGTGCAAGCGCTGAGAATCTCAACGTGCCGTCTGAGAGAGATGGAGCAGGAATTGGATCCGAATAAGGCTCTTCCTCGACAGCGAAAATCGCCTCACCGGTTGGTGCCCGAATTGCATCAATACCTGTGATGGGCCGCGGTGTTAGTTCCGAGAGCCACGAGCACATGGCCTGCCATCGTTCCTGTGCCTTAGTGTCGCGACTCGATTCATAGATAAACTCACCATCATCTCCGCGCACCCTACGCTGTATTCTTCTACGCGTGTCTTGCTGTAGTCGCCATACGACCGCAGCAAAATTCTCGCCATGCTCTCCAAGTTCAAAGCGGCCAAGGGGGGAGTACTGTCGGAGAACTTCGGGGCGAAGCTCGAGGGGACGGATGGAAGCAAATTCAGCGCGAGCTAGCTGCGCCTTTTCTTCATTTATACGACTTTCGGCGCGACGGCTGACGAACTGAGAAAGAATAAACTCGTGCGGCGAGAATTCGCGCCTTGGGTTAAGACCGCGAGTACCTTTATGAAATCTCGCAACTACCACTGGTGACTCTGGATCTTGCTTAAGTGTGCCCGTCTCAGGCCGTGTGCTATAAACATATTGCCCAGGATGTCTATATGACCACAGCTCCTCTTGCATGACGCGATAGCGCACCGCATCCACTCTCACGTAATAACGCAGCCTATCTCCCTTGGCCCTCAACGTTACTTCAAGTTCAAATTCACCACTTTCATCCAAGAAATGTGTCACAGCGGCGCTACCGCCTCTAATTCCAGCGGTAGCAGTGAGGGAAGCTCCAGGAGACGCATGTCCTTCGATAGCGTCTCGTACGGAACGCCCGTCGCCTATTGATTTCAGGAAGCGAAGTGCATCGAAGAGGTTTGACTTCCCGGATCCGTTTGCGCCAAGGACTATTGAGACTGGCCCGAGGGGAATGGTTGCATGGCGGAAAGTCTTGAAATTTGTGAGGGTTAGGATTTGAATCATATTTGTGAAGCCTCCGGATGAGCCTCGATGGATGCACTCTGCACCGAGGCTTGAAGATCTCTAACCGCACTCTGACCGGACGATGGCGAGCCTATGTCCAAGAGCCGATCAGATATATATTTTAGGCACAGCGAGGCGTCGTCCTTCAGAAGCTTCTGCTCGAAGCGCGGTACGGCGGGCCCGGCACATCGCGTGCCGTGTGCACTGAGCTGAGATGCGATCACGCTGCCCACGATAGACCTGGTACGCGACGCCTTGACGGTGGATCGTCGTCGTAGGGTGCCGAGACTGGTCGCCGCTGGGCGTGTCGATGCTCATGACCATCAGCACAGGCAACACGGACGGAATCGACCGGTGCAGCGACCCGAATGCGGTTCTCACCCGTGTGCGAATACCCGCCGGGCGCCCCAACGTGGGGCACCCGGTTCAACTCGACGAAAGTGAGGGTCGAATCGGACAGGTCGTTGATAGTACGCACGACCCGGCCGACCTGCCCGGGCTAGTAATCCATCCTCATCTCCAGCCCCGGAGTGATGCCCAGTTCAGGTAGTGCCCCTCACCCTTGGGGAAGCTTGACCACATGAGTTCGCCACGTGAGGCTTCGTCGAACGTCTCCGATGCCCGTGAGACACTTCAGGCGGCAGCTATACCTCGCTCTGAGGTACCGCGTGTCCTGCTCACCGGCGTGCCCAAGGTCGGGAAGACCACGCTAGTGTCCCGGATTGTTAGCGAACTTCAGGGCAGCGGAATCGTGGTTGCTGGCTTCACCACACGTGAGCTGCGCGAGGGGACCGAGCGGACCGGCTTCGAGGTGGAGACGATCGGTGGCGGTTCAGCGGTCTTGGCGCATGTAGCATTCACCGATGGCCCCCGGGTTGGCCGCTATCGGGTCGATGTCGCCGCATTCGAGCGCATCGCCCTGCCCGCCCTAGAGCAGGCAATCCGGTCAGACGGCGTGGCGGTCATCGACGAACTGGGCCAGATGGAGCTGTACTCCAGCGCGTTCGTTCAAGCCGTGCAGCACCTCTTTGCGCAGGACGTCCCGCTTGTGGCCTCGGTGCATGCCAAAGCCCATCCGGTGACTGATGCGCTGAAACGGCATCCCGGCGTCGAGTTGCTGACCGTCACCCGGGCCGCTCACGAGGAACTGCTGGCCCGAGTCACCGCCCGTCTGCTGGCAGCCCAGGGGAAGGCTCCGCCCCCTCAGCTGCGTCAAGGCTCTCGTCCAGGACCTTGACGGCATTGCCGCCGCCCGTTTGCGTGAGCACCGTCCGGACGGCCTGAATCCGGGTGGCCTTCTCCGCCGAGCGGACCTGATGGTTGCGGCGGACGGCTTCGACCAGCAGGTGGGCGGATTGCTCCACATCACCGAGCCGCGCATACGCCAGGGCCTGGTCTGTCAGCAGCGTGACGCGGTAGCGCTGGAATAGGTCAGGTGTCTGTTTGTCCAGCGTGCTGAGCAGGCCCAGCGCCTCGGATGAGCCGAATCCTGCCGCGATCATGGCGCGTTGCCGCTGGACGAACATGGCATCTGGGACCCCGAGCCAGGGAGATGGTGTGTCATTCTGCGCCTGAGAAGAGAGCGCGGTCGCATCGTCGAGGGCGAGGAACGCGTCGCTGTGATCGCGCAGACCGGCGAAGGCATGTGCCCGGTAGACGGCTACATAGCACTGGGCGGCAGGGGAGCGGGCCAGCGGAGCGAGCTGGTGCAGCAAGGACAGGGCCAGGTCTCCATCGTGGTTGCGGGCGTGCATGTAGGCCACGCCGCACATGGCGAAGACGTAGAGATCTTGGGCGCGGCCCCGGGCCGCCAGCTCGGCTGAACAGCGGTACCACTCGATTGCCTGGACCCGCCGCCCCTGGTCGAATGCCTGGTACGCCACCAGATGGCAGGCATCGGCGGCCTGTGCCAGCATGCCGCGCAGCGGGTGCGCGGGGTCAGTGAGGCGCCACAGGCTGGCCAGATTACGGGCATGGACCGTGGTGGACTTGAGCAGTCCATGTGCGCCGCGCTGCCGGTCAAGCCAGCGGAAGCCCTCGTTTTGCGCGCGAAGCTGGGCCAGCAGGAACTCATCCAATTCGGGTGGCGGGGGACCCTGGCGATCGGGCCACCCGTGAATCAAGGGCGGCGCGAGGAGAGCGGCCAACGCTGCGCCTGACAGCGCCAGGAATTCGTAGCGGCGCACAACCTCAGCGTAATCACGCTCGGCAGCATCATCGCCAGACAGCCGGTCACTGACCTGGGCCACCCGGCCGGGACCGGCTGCCTGGCCGAACTCGGCAGGCGTGATCCCGAACGCCCTGCAGTAGTGCAGCATGTACCGCTCGGATGGGCCGACCTGCCCGCGTTCCCAGCGGCGGACGTAGGTGCACAGTGCCGTGTTGTCGGGCACCGTGTCCCCGCTGGCCCTGGCCGCCTGCCGGAGCTGGCGGGCCATTTCGGGCACGTTCCAGCCGCGGGCTTGCCGTTCCGCCCGCAGCCAAGCGCACAGTTCCGCTGACATTCGGTCTCCGGTTCAGATTGCCACGAGGCCAGCACCGGGGAGGGCTGGATACATACAGTGTCCATCCCTGTACGTGATTGTCACCTTCCCTGGGCAGAGTTTTGCGTCGCACCCTGGGGGAGGCCATTTCCCCAGCGGGCGGGAAGAACGCGATGGAGCCCGGTCTCGGCCCCTCAGGGAGGTAACACCCAGATCGGAGGCAAACGGATGGCTGCTCGCAGTATCGCTACGTCCGGGCAGGCAGCATCGTGTTACTTCCGGACGACGACAGACGACGGCAAACGCAAGGCCCTGGTGCAGATCGACGAGCGGTGCAACCTGCACTGCGCCCACTGCTTCGTATCCGCGACCACGCGAGGCCAGAGCATGCCCTTTGAGCGCATCAAGGACCTGCTCATCCCCCGGCTGGCGCAGTGCCAGGTGGAGCGCGTGACGCTGACCGGCGGTGAGCCGACCATCCACCCGCAGTTCCTGGACGTCGTGCGCGCGTTCCGGGGCGCGGGCATGCAGGTCGGGGTCTGCACAAACGGCACGACGTTGCGCGAACCGCAGATCACCGCCCTGGCCGCGATCGGCGGGGTGCACTGCAACGTTTCCCTGGACGGCTTCCGTCCCGGATCGCACGGCAAGTTCCGCGGTGACCGGGCCAGCTTCGGAACGACCATCGCCACGGTCAAGTCGCTCGCCGCCGCCGGTCTCTTACAGGGCCTGCTGTGCACTCCCAACTCACTGGCCGAAGACGATGAGTACCGCGAACTGTGCGAGTTCGCCGTCGAGCACGGCGCCACCTATGTGCTGATGAATCCGCTGTCATCGATGGGCCGCGGCGTGAAGGCGCGAGGTCGGCTCGCCGCCACCGAGCAGCGGATGCGGCACATCGCGGACCTGACCGTCGCGTTTCACGGCCCGGACCTGGACGTCGTCCATATCCGGTTTCCTAACGACAGTGGCAAGCCCCTGGCCGGTTGCCAGGCGGGGACGATCATCTACGTCTTCACCCCTGGCGAGGTCACTGTCTGTCCCTACCTGGTGTTCGCCGCCCGCACCCCGCAGTCGCAGCACGACCCGGGCGAGTTCATCGTGGGCAACATCTTCGCCGACGCCGACATCGCGGCCCGGCTGGATGCGTACCGCTTCGGCGAGCGGCTCCAGATGGGCGCCAATGCCACCTGCCTTTCCTGCGGCATCGCCAGCGGGTGCGGCAAAGGCTGCCCAGCCGCCGTGGTCGCGGCCGGACAGCGCATCGGCGCGGTGGACACCGAGGTATGCCCGGTGACCTCAGCGGGTCGTCGGCTGCTCCCGCTGGTGCCCGCGTGAGCAGGCCCGGTCTGTTCGTGAGCATCGATGGCCCGGGTGGCGCGGGCAAGTCAACCGCCGTGACTCTGATCGCCGCGCAGCTTGCGGCACGCGGGCTGCGGGTGCATGCGACGACCGAGCCCACCCGCACGCCGCTGGGGAACCTGATCCGGGCGGGGACGTACACCTACCGGGGAATGGCACTGGCGTGCCTGGTCGCTGGTGATCGGCATCATCACTTGGCCAGCGAGATCCGCCCGGAGCGTGAGGCCGGGGCGATCGTGCTCTGCGACCGCTATGTGCCGTCGAGTCTTGTCCTGCAGCGCATCGATGGCCTGGGCTGGGACACGATCTGGCACATCAACACCGGAGCCGACCAGCCTGACCTGGCAGTGATCCTCAACGCCAACCCAGCCGTGCTCAGCGCCCGGATGAGCCAGCGAGGAGGCCCGCACAGCCGTTTCGAACATGAGCCCTCTGGATCGCAAGCCGAGTCCGATCTCTACAAGGACACGGCTATGCGGCTGGCCGCCCTCGGCTGGCCTGTCTGCGAAATCGACAGTACTGCCCGCACAGCCGATGAGGTCGCGGCTATAGTCACCGACCGCGTACTGTCCGTCGACGCCGACCGGAGTCCTCATGGCAGCTAGCGGCTTCTCCCTGCTGACTTTCAATATCGGCAATCCGTCCGAAGAGCGTGCCCGCCGTCAGCTCGCGTGGCTTGCCGACCGTGACGAGCACGTCCTGGTCCTCACCGAGACCAAGGCGAGTTCCGGCTGCCAGTTACTGGCCGACGCGTTCGCTGCCGCTGGCTACCACGTCAGCTTCCCAGTCCCCAAACCTGGCGATTACGGGGTCATGCTCATCAGCCGGATAAAGGCCCGGCCGGACCCGTTCGGGGATGCGGTCGGCTACCTGCCCACCCGGGCAGCGGCGATCACAGTCCCCTGCCTGGGCGGCCCGGTCCAGGTCATCGGCGCGTACGTCCCGTCCCGTGACGCCGGGCTGGAGAAGACCGAACGCAAGCAGAAGTGGCTGGCTGCCTGCCGCGCGGCACTGGCCGCACGCGATCCGGGCCTGCCCGCGGTTTTCCTTGGGGACCTGAACATCCTCGAACCCGGCCACCAGCCGCATTACCCATTTTTCGCCACGTTCGAGTACGACTTCTACCGGGCGCTCGTCGCCGAGCACGGCTTCGTCGACGCATTCCGGTGTTTGCACCCAGATGAGATCGAGCACAGCTGGGTCGGCCGTACCGGCGATGGGTACCGCTACGACCACGCGTTCTGCTCCGCCGCTCTGGGCGCCGTCATCGCCGACTGCAGCTACCTGCATCAGCCGCGCGAGGACCGGCTCTCGGATCACTCCGCACTCACGGCGCGCCTCAGCCTGGAGCCCTCACCTGCGCTGCTAGTGTCTGACCCGGTCGCCGCAGTCACCCCCGCCACGCTGTTCTAGCAGGACCAAGGCCAGGAGATCTCGGCCACCAGCCAGGCGTGGCATGCACGCGGCAGCTGCCCATCAGCGAGCAGCCTAGGAGCAGCCAGCGTGACGTCTGCCGGTCACATGACACCCATGGCGGGCGCCGAGCCGGAACTGAGGCTTGGTGCCCGCGTCCTTGTCCTGGACCCGCACGACCGGGTCCTGCTCATCCACGCCCGCGACCCTGACGAGCCAGCCAGCGAGTGGTGGGAGCTGCCCGGCGGGGGCATCTCTGCCGGGGAGACCCCGCAGGCGGCTGCCAGCCGTGAACTCGCCGAGGAAACCGGCATCCTCGCTGGGGAACTCGGCCCCTGCCTGTGGACCCGCGAGACACGCTTCCGCTACCGCGGTCGGCAGCATCACCGTCACGAGACCGTCTACCTCACTCGCGTCTGCGACCTGGCTCCCACGCTGACACCGCGCCACACGCCGAACGAGAAAGCGGGCCTGCTCGGCCACCATTGGTGGAGCCAGCCCGAACTCAGCGGCTTCCACGGGCGTCTGCTGCCGCCCGCCCTCCCACGGCTCCTCGCCGCTCTGCTCGCCGGGGAACTCACGAAGCCGCTCAGGCTGGACTCCTGACACAGGCAGGTCCCGCCACCCAGCCCGGCCTGGTGGTGTCACGGACAAGTGCCAGGAACACGTCGATCTCGCGGACAGCGGTGATCCTATTGCCAACAACAGGCACTCGACGTTGTGAAGTTGCAGGTCGTCCTGGCGCGGTCCTCAGGGCACATATCGCATAAGGGCGGTGCTCGCCTTTGTCCGGCTCTGTTGCCGCTGCTCTTCTTGTTTCTGCCCGTGGTAATTCAGCAATGTAGGCATGGCACGACGACAGCCGGCCGCGAGCGTCGATGCGACGGCCACGACAGCGGGAGCTGCAAATGACATCGCCCGGATCGCGACCGGGAAGTGTGACGGTCTTCGGTCACGGCACAACTGGACCCAACCCACCAGGGTTGGTGGCACCCCGGTCACGGGCAGCGTTTCCGGCGCGGCCTGCGCAGCGTTGGCGGAGGGTCTTCCCCGGCCACGAGGCTGAATTGCGGCCCATGCGCCAATGGCTGGCTGGGTTACTGCCCGACACCCCTGCCCGTGACGACGTGATCGTGGTGGCGGTCGAGCTGGCGACCAACGCGGTGAAGCACACGGCCAGTGGCCGGGGCGGGTTCTTCGCGGTAGAGATCGCCTGGCATGCCCAGCCTGCCATTGTCCGGATCGCAGTCGCGGACGGCGGCGCTCCCACCGGGCCCCGGACGCCGTCTGGTCCTGATCCGCTCAGTGATCACGGCCGTGGATTGCAGGTCGTGCGTGGACTGGCGGTACGCACTGGCGTGTGCGGTGATCAGCGGGGCCGGCTGATGTGGGCCGACGTTCCCTGGATTGGTGGCAATCCAGCCGATTCCGGCTACCCCGCCGGGCATGAGGCCGCACTCCGTGATGGCCAGGCCAGGCTCGCTGCGGAGCATTCGGAGGCGGTCACCTGGTTCGGCCGTGCCACCCTGCAATGGTGGGCGCTCACTGGCCGTCCGGGAGCACGGCACCTGATCACCGCCCCGTCAGCGGAGGAACTCGCCAAGAAACTCGGTGGCCATCGCGCATCGCGACCGCAGCGGCGGATAACGGCTGGACCCACGATGGCCCCGAGGGCTGGGGATCAAGGCCGAAGACCACTGGATGCGCCGCCCTCGCGGGCCAGTGCCCGGATGGTGCCCGTACTGACAACGTGGCCGTCAGCCTGCTGATGGGGCGCTGAAGAGTCTGCGCTGACTGTGGTGATGACGACTCGCACAGGATTTTTTTTTGCGGTTTCAGCGGCACTGAAACGAACGGTGCAGAACTGTAGCGAACTCACCCGTACTAATCGTCACCTCTGACAGCCATTTGATCATGTCCATCTCATTTGACATAGATACGGATCATTGGCATAACTTGAGAAACGATCCCGCCGTACCAGTGGCGCACAGGGGAAGCCGCAGGCAGGCGGGCTGTTCCAGGGCATGTCGAGGTGGGATTAATGGCGGGCCAGCTTCACACTCCAGCAGAGGCAGCGGGGATCCTCAAGGTCCGTGAGTCGTGGCTTAAGACCAAGGCCAGTTCCCGCTTAATCCCCTGCACGTTTGTGGGCAAGCACCTGCGGTTCAGCGATGACGATATCGAAGAGATCATGCAGGCCGGGGCGCGCCAGCCCGTGACCGCACGCAAGCCAGGATCAAGCCGCAAGACCGCCTGACAGCCGTCGGCCGGCGGCAAGCCACCGCAGCGAACCAGGGGCAGCCCAGGACCGGCCGCCGGCGGTCCCAGGGGCCGGCGGCCATCAGCGGCCGACCAGCGGTCCGGAAGGAGAACCCATGGCATACGCGGAGAAGCGCGGGAAGGGATCGCAGCCGTGGCGGGTCAAGTACAAGCTGCCCAGCGGCACCGAAACCAGCGAGTCCGGGTTCGAGACCAAGGCTGCCGCGCTGGCCTGGGGCCGCGACCAGGAGGCCAGGATCCGGGAAGGCCGCTGGACCGACCCGAGCGCAGGCAAGACCACGGTCAGCGACTGGATCGACCGATGGCTGGCCATGCAGGACGTCGGCATCAGCACCGCGGACAACCGCGAGTACCTGATCCGGCGGTTCATCCGGCCCGCCTGGGGGACCAGCCTGCTGAACTCGCTCAGCACCGAGGGGATCACCAGATGGGAGAACGCCCTGCCCGCCCGGGCGGGCATCTCCCGGCGCACCGCCCGCGACGCCCGCAGCCTGCTGTGCACCATCCTGGGCGACGCAGCCGCCACCAAGCCTCCGCTGATCCCGTACAACCCAGCGCTCCGCCCCCGCAACCGGGGCCGAAGGACCGGCCGCAGGCTTGACCGTGGCCCGCAACGCGCCTGGGCGACACCGCTGGAAGCCTTACTGCTCGCCGAACGGGCCGCGCTGCTGTCAGGCCGGGACGACGACTTCACCATGGTCATCACGATCGGCTACACCGGCCTGCGCTGGGGGGAGACCATCGGCCTCGAACGTGACTACCTCCGCGAGAGCGAGATTCATGTCGAGTGGCAGCTCCGCGAGGTCAACGGCACGTTCCACCGGCTGCCGCCCAAGGACGACTCCTACCGCAGTCCTGCCTGGGAGCCGTGCCTGCCCGTCGACCTCCCCCGCTTCCTCTCCTGCCTGCTGACCCGCCAGGCCCAGGGCCGCGCCGACCGGCGGTGTGCCTGCACCGGCCAGCACGGCGGCACCGGCCGGTACGTGTTCCTCGGCCCCGACGGCGGCCACTACCGGCGCAGCAACTATGCCCGCCGCGTGTTCCGCCCCGCCTGCGATGGGCAGTACGAACCGGGACCCGGCCGCCCCGCCCGGCTGGTCATCGCCGATGCCACCACCTGGCCAGGCGTCCCGGTCGCCATGTGGCCAGCAGCCCAGCCGGGCACCAACCCAGACGTCGGCTACACCCCGCCCAGAGGCCGCGGAATCCGCGCGATCCCGGAGGACACCCCGCTCACCTGCTGGCTTCCGGTCAAGCCCGGCCTGACCCCGCACGGGCTCAGGCACAGCCACAAGACCTGGATGGCCGAAGACGGCATCCCCGAAATCCTCGCCGAGCAGCGCCTCGGCCACGAAGTGCCCGGCATGCGCGGGCTCTACGCCCACGCCTCCGACCGGATGCGCGACGAACTCAGGCAAGCCCTCCAGGCCCGCTGGAAGGACTCCCTGCGCGCCCGCGCCGGCATCCACCCGCACTCGCCTGTGCCGCTCCTCGACGAACTGCTGGCACCGTTCCGCGCCAAGATCGAGGATCAAGCCGAGCAAGCGGCACCACGAGTGACCCAGCAGCACCCGACGATACAGAGGAACCGGGAGAAGTTGATCTCCCAAATTCCTCCCAGACAGCCGAAAGGCCCCACCCCAGCGACTAGGGTGAGACCTATCCGACGAGCTTCTGACCTGGCCGGACACCAGGATCAGCGGGTGGAGCTGAGGGGATTTGAACCCCTGACCCCCTCGATGCGAACGAGGTGCGCTACCGGACTGCGCTACAGCCCCAAGGAACGGCTGTCAGCGTAGCAAACCTCGCGCTCCGCCCGCGCCGCTGCG
>Ga0307373_10006107_pt1 | contig 19333 bp, 18 predicted proteins | sample OX2MG_FD_202534 | JGI IMG/M metagenome (GOLD analysis project Ga0307373, IMG submission 202534) | Soil microbial communities from Risofladan, Vaasa, Finland - OX-2 | ecosystem: Environmental > Terrestrial > Soil > Coastal area > Acid sulfate soil | place: Finland: Risofladan, Vaasa | collected...
CGACATCGATCAGACGGCAGAGGCCCTCCACTCGGCCCTGACCATGCCCAAGCGCGACCGCTCCACTAGAGCCCGGCACATGCGTCAGACAGTCCGCAAGCACGACATCGTCCGCTGGATCACGGCCCAGCTCCAAGACCTAAATGAGTTGGTGGCCCGCTGAGCCCTCCGGCACGACGCCTCAGGCCGCCCTGGCCAACTCCGCGAGGACGCCACTGAGCAGCTTGGCCCACTCCTCCGGTCCGTCCAGGCAGACGTCCGCCTCCTCCCGTACCTGATCCGGGGTCTCCGGACTGAGCACCCCGAGGGCGAGTGCCAGTTCCAGGTCCCCGGCCCAGCGATGCAGCTGGACCATGGCGGGGAGGTCGCCGAGATCGTCCCCGGCGAAGACGCAACCCCGGGGGGAGATGCGCTCCAGGAGTTGGACCAGGGCGGTTCCCTTGTCGCCGGCGTGGCGGTCGCGCAGCTCCAGTACGCGCCGGCCCCGGAGGAGCTCGAGATCCTCTCGCTGGGACACCAGGGAGAGGCGTCGGCGCAACTCCAGGCCGGCCGCGTGACGGTCGGGAGCGTTTCGGTAGTGGACCGCCACGCCCAGTGTCTTGACCTCTACATCGACCCCGGGAAGATCCTGGAGCGACTCGCTGAGCTCCTCGGCGATCCGCTGCAATCGGCGGGAAGGGTTGGAGGCGGGCAAGGGCAGTCGGCCGGGACCGGCCTCGCGCCAGGGTTCCAGGCCGTAGCTGCCGAGGAGCAGGACTCCAGGCAAGGGGCACTGCACGAACAGGTTGGCCAGGTCGCGGCCGCTGATGACGGCGACCGGGGTTCGCTGGGCCAGGGCCGTCAACGCTGCCGCGGCTTCGGGTAGGGGGCGGGCCCGGCGGGGGTCGCGGACCACCGGAGCCAAGGTGCCGTCGAAGTCGGTCGCCACCAGCAGGCTTCCGGAGCGGGCCAGTCGGACCAGGGGAGCGGCCAGTTCCTCGAGGGACTGGCGGTAAGGGGCCGACACAACTTGATGATATGCGGCGCGGAAGCTCGAGCCCCGATCCGCTACGCTGCAGAGATGGCCAGCCCCGAAGCTCCCGAGCAGACAGTGACGGAGCTTGTCCACGGCCTGACCAGCGACGTTCGTCAGTTGGTGAGTGACGAGGTCGCTCTGGCCAAGGCCGAACTCAAGGCGGCCTTGAGAAGGGCAATCCGGGTCGTTTTGGGGGCGGTTGCGGCCCTGCTGGGGCTGGGGGTTCTGCTCATCTTCGCCCTGGTGACCCTGGTCGAATGGCAACCTAACCACACCCTGGTCGCCGGGATCGTCGGCCTGGCCGGCTTGCTGTTGCTGTTCCTGGGAGGGATTGTGATCTGGATCAATAGGCGACTCTGGCCGTTCAAAGAAACCAAGGCAAGTCTTGAAGAGGATTTCCAGTGGGCACGTCGTCTGAGCAAGCGCGTCAGGCCGTAGTCGCCACCCGCGGGCGGCTGGAGGCCAAATCCGATCTCCTGGAAGCGCGCCTGCGCTACGACCTAGATCCCCGCCAGCGGCTGCGCCGGGACGGAGTCAAGTTGGCGGCGGGTCTGGCTGTAGTGGTACTGGTCGGTACCGTCTACGTAGTCCGCGCCCGGCGGCGAAAGAAAGAGGAGACTCCGGTCGCCACTGACTGGATCGCCGACATGCCTCAGGGTTGGCGGGAAAGGCTAGAGGACCTGCTCGCCGAGGCAGCGGATCGAGGTGATCTGCCTCGCCCACGTGGACGCTCCGGCAAGGGCCGCTCCCTGGCCACCAACCTGGCTCTGCGTGCAGCTCGCCTGGCGGCTCCCGTGGTGATGTCGGCCGCGGCGGAGCGGATCGGGCGCCGACAGGCGGTCGCCGCGGCGGGGAGACGGGAGGTCTAGGAGCGGCGGCCCGGTTCCTCGCTGCCCAACCAGTAGAGGTGCGAGCGACGGCGCTGCAGGATCGCACTCAGGATGAGCAGCAGGTAGCCGCAGACAAGTAGAGCGATCCAGAGAATGGATGCGTCCTTGGTGTACTGCCCTGAGTCGACGAAGGCCAGCACCGTCTCCCCGGCGATTCCGGCCGAGAGTGCCGCCACCACCAAGCGTCGGCCAGTCCGCCGCTTGAGCAACATCAGCGCCCCCCCGAGAACGGCCACGGTGGCGGCGCAGACGTCGAGAAGTAGCCCGATCAGACTGAGCACGACCGGCCAGAAGTAGATGATTCCGTGGGAGAGGAGCGGAGAGGCTGTCTGCACCGCCCGGTACAGTTCCGATCCCGTGAAGACTCCCGCCGCCGCCGCCAGGCCGAGCGCGGCTACGCCGAGGGTTCTGGGACCCACCAGGAAGCGCATCAGCGACAGGGGCACCATGGGAACGTTCATCGGGCCTCCGCTCGGCCGGAGTACTCGCTGGGCGAGTTCAAGCGCCGACCGTGGATGGGTCATACACGAGCGGCCAACGCTCGTCAAGACCTAACGTGGCCATCTCCGATGCTTGCAGATGCTCCGAAACTCCGCACGCCCGTCTGGGAGTCGGCTCTAGCGGCCCCGTGAGACGAGCTCCAGGGGCTCACTCATAGCGCAGTACTTCCAGCGGGCGCACGCGGACCGGCCGCCAGGCCACCAGCGCGGCGGTACCGACAGCCACTGCTATGGCACCCAGGACGATGGCCAGCGCCAGCGGGGTGGGAATTCCCAGGGTGACCTTGAGAACAAGCCGCCCCAGAGGAACCAGAACCAAGGCGATCGCGGCCATGCCGAAGGTGGCGCCCAGCCAAGCCACCGTGGCCGTCTCCATCAGCACCTGCGCGTAGACAGCCTTGCTGCTCAGACCCACCGCCTTCTGGATTCCGATCTCGCGCCGGCGTTCCAGCAGTGAGAGTGCCACCGAGTTGGCCACGATCACGATTCCAGCCAAGAGGGCCAGGGAGGCAATGGCGGTGAGGAAGAGGATGGCGTTGTTGAGGAACTGATCGATGATCAGTGTGAAGTCAGCCAGGTTGACCACGTCCGCCGACGGATCAGCCTTGCGCAGCTTGGTGGCTGCGGCGTCGACCCGGTTGGGCGGGAACTTCAGCTCCACCACCCGGTCAATCTCGGTGCCCGCAATCGCCTCGGCCGTCGATGTTGCCCCGAGAATGGGCACCAGGGTGACGTTGAGCGATACCCCTTTACCCTTGGTGACGATCGGTATGTAGAACCCGACTACCTTCAGAGTGACGGGAACCGGGTGAGCGGCCACCGGGTCGGTCACCGTGATCGTGTCGCCCAGTTTGAGGTGATAGGGCGCCTGGCGCAGGGCAGCGCTGAGCAGCACCCCGTTGCTGGCCGCGTCGATGGCACGGAGCTGGCGCCCACTGGTGATGTCGACTTGGGGAAGGGCTCCATCGGGGAGGGAATACCCCTGAACACCGCTGAGAAGCTCGAGGGCGCTGCGGGCCCTGGTTAGCTTGCTTGAGTGAGTCCCCAACTCGGCAAAGGGACTTCCATTGACCGAGACCGGGGAGGTCGGGGCCACCTCCGTCACCGACTCCTGCTGAGCACCCAGGTGCGAGCTGGCCCGGAGCAGAGGCGCGGAGCCTCGGTCGGGGGCGACCGCGATGAGGTTGAAGGTCGTCGACTTGGTGATGAAGCTGTCCAGATCACCGCGGATGTCGGTGCCCAGGACCAGGATCAAGCCCACCGCGAAGACGCCCACGAAGAGCGCCACTGCGGTGGCGGCCGTCCGAGTGCGGTCGCGGGAAGCGTTGCGCATGGCCAGCCTGATCACCGAACGCGCTTGCCGGGGTACGTAGACCACGATGAAGCCGAGCAGGGAGGCGGCGATGAGCAGCGCGCCCACCGCCCGCAGGCTGGCCAGGAGAGCGATCCCGATCGAGATCACAAGCGCCAGACCCACCAGGATGACGTAGGAGGGGCTGAGCCGCTCTGGGACTGGCAGGCGCCCAACCACCCAGAGGGCGACGCTGAACACCAAGGTGAGCAGACCTAGGGCGATTCCAGTGCCGATGACCAGCCAGAGAGCGAGCCAGATCGAGCCCAGGATGGCGGAGGCGAGCAGCCAGAAGAGCAACGCCACCAGGGCCAGGAGGGCCAGGCTGGAGCCCACGACACCAGCAGTGGGGCCACCGGTCATATCCCGCAGCACGGCTACCGGCCGGACCCGACTCAAGCGGACGATGGGCAGGATGGCAAATATGCAGGTGGTGGCGACGCCGATGCCGACGCCGGCCAGGATCACTTCCGGGCTGAGAACAAAGTTGATCTGTACGCTGGAGACGTTCTCGACGAGAATGCGGACTCCGTCGGAGAGGACGATCCCGGCGGCAGCGCCGGCCACGCCGCCCATGAGTCCGAGCAGCGCTGCCTCCAGCCCGAAGAGCAGGTAGAGGTCGCGACGGCGGTAGCCGGTGGTTTTGAGCATGGCGATCTCGAGGCGGCGCCGGGCCAGACTGACCTGCATGGCGTTGACGATGCCGATCCCCCCGATCAGAAGCGCTGCCAAGCCGGCGACGGAGAGGAACTGGGTCAGGTCCGAGCTCGCCTTCTTGTCGGAGTTGAGGGCCTGCTTGACCGTGGAGACCGTCGCCAGCGGCATCTGCTTGCGCAGGGTCTTGGCCACCCGAGAGGCGTCCCCGGGATTCTTGGTGGTCACGTAGATAGCGGCATAGTCAAGCGCAGTTCCTGGGCCTAGAACCGAGTGGAGCTGGGACTGTGAGACGAAGATGTCCTGACTGAGCCCGACCGGCGGCGAGCCCGAGAGGACCCCCTCGACAGTCCACTTGACGACTCCCCTCGAGCCAAACACGGTCACCGTCACCTGCTGCCCTGCGCGCACTCCCAGCAGCGATGACACCGAGCCGGAGAGGACCATCGTGCGCGGCCTGGTGATTAGCTGGCGGAAGGTGCCTAAGGCGCCCGATCGAAGGGGCAGGTCGCCGGCCAGCGGAAAACTGTCCGGCGTGACCGCGTCGATCGTCATCGAGACGCCCTGGCCGTTGGGCCGGATCAGGGTCCCCGACCTCTCTTCGACGGCGGTGTAACCGGTGATCCGGCCCTGGTTGCGGAGGGTCTGGAAGAGACGGAGTTGGCTGGCCGGGAAGGGCACCGCCACCGAGACCACCGAGACGTCGCCTCCGTTGGCGGCGCGGACGTTGGCAGTCAATGAGGCGGTGACCATCGCCGCCGCCAGTTGCAGGCCAACGATGGCCATGACCCCCACTCCGACGCAGAAGCCCGCCAGCACTGTCCGGTTGCCACCCCGGCGGAGAGATCGGGTCGCGTAGCGGAAGTAGAAGCCGAGCTTCACCGCGGGGTGGCTCGGGGCCCGGGCGCGTCGCTGATCAAGTTCCCGTCCGCTAGCTGCAACCAGCGCGTTGCGTAGTCGCCCACAGTCCGGTCGTGGGTGGCGATCACCAGGGTGGTGCCGAGCCGCTCCTTCAGGCTCCAGAGGAGGTCGAGGACGTCCTTTCCCTGGGCGGCGGCGAGGTTTCCGGTGGGCTCGTCGGCGACCAGCAGGGGCGGCTCGGTGGCCAAGGCCCGGGCGATTGCCACCCGCTGCTGCTCGCCCCCGGAGAGCTGGTTGGGACGGTGCTCCAGGCGATGGCTCAGTCCCACCAGTCCGAGCAACTCGGTGGCTCGGTCGGAGGGCGAGCCCTGCCAGCTGCCCGCGTACAGGGGCACCTCGACGTTCTCCCGAGCCGTCAGGGTGGGGATCAGGTTGAAGGCCTGGAAGACCATGCCCACCGTCCGGTTGCGGATACCGGCCAGCTGCGACTCACGCATGGTGGAGATGTCGGTGCCGTTGAGAAAGACCTGGCCAGTAGTAGGCAGGTCCAAGCCGGTGATGCAGCCCAGGAGGGTGCTCTTGCCACTCCCGGAAGGCCCTGCCAGGGTGACGAATTCGCCCCGCTGGATGCTGAAGTTCACGTCGTGGAGAATTTCCAGCAACTCGCCCCCCAGAGGTAGGGAGCGGCCAAGGTGGCGCACCTCAAGCACGGGAGTGCTCGAGGTGCTAGGCGCCGGAGGCGCCAGGGCGGATGGGCTAGTGTCAGTCAACGACGGCGTAGGCGCGGACCGCCTTGATCCTGAGCACGTCGCATATATTGAGGGATCTTGCTAGCCACTGCACACCGCTCTGCCGAGGTCTCCATGCCGCGCGGCGCCAGCCTCGTCTTGGTGCAGCGCGCCCTGACCCACCTTAACGGCGCGATCAATCTCGTGGGACTGACCGACAACCACATGGGCCGAGCTCGGCTCTCCCCCCTGGCGGCCATTCCCGACTGCCTCAGATTCGGCCTCCGTCCGGTCCTCCACCTCTCCTGTCGGGACCGCAACCAGCTGGGTCTGCACCAGCAGGTGGCCGGCGCCTCGGCGCTCGGCGCAGCCGGGGTTCTGGTTGTCCAGGGCGACCGTCGCGGTGGTCTTGCCGTCGATTCGGCGATGCGGGCCACCGAGGTACTCCGGCTGGTGCCGGAGTGGGCGGCCCCAAATCGGGTCCTTCGAGGGGCGGTGGTCAACCCCTTCGCCGATCGCCGACGCGAGCTCTCCCTACTGGAACGCAAGGTGGCGGCCGGGGTCGACTTCGTCCAGACTCAGATGGTCTTCGACCTGTCCCGCTTCGACGACTTCCTGCGGGATGCGGAATCGGTGCTTCCGCCTCACGTCGGCGTCTTCGCCAGCGTGGGCATCCTACGCGCTACCCGTAATCTCGAGTTCGTGCGCCGGGCGATCCCCGATTGCCCGATTCCCGACGCCCTGGCCGAGCGGATCCGGGCCGGCGCAGGGATCGAGGTTGCCGCCCAGCTGGCCGGCGAGATGGGTCGGCGTCCCGGGCTCCGGCTGCACGTGATCCCTCTGGGCGCGGAAAGACATGTCCGAGATGTGGTCGAGGCCTTTGATGGCGCTCGTACCTTGCAGAGGGCTGCCCAGGGCTAGCTCAGGTCAGAGTTGGAAGAGGCCATCCAGGCGTCGGTAGCGCTCCCGCCGCCTGGTCGGGTTCACTCCCTCCTTGACCAGCTGCTCCAGCTTCGCCTCCAGCCGGGGGCGAAGAAGGGCTCCGGTTGCGTCCCAGTCGGTGTGCGCGCCGCCCGGGGGCTCGGGCACGATCTCATCGGCAATCCCCCACTCGAGCAGATTCGCGGCCTCCAGTCGGAGCGCTGCCGCGGCGCTCTGCTTGCGCCCGGCATCACGGAAGAGGATCGCTGCCGCCGCCTCCGGGGAGGCGACCGACAGGAAGGCGTGTTCCAGGATCAGCACTGAATCGGCCAGCAATGTCGCAAGAGCTCCCCCACTCCCCCCCTCACCGATCACGACCGCCAGGTAGGGCGTGGGCAGCGCCAGCTGGGCTTCCAGGGTCTGGGCGATCGCCCAGGCCTGGCCCCGTTCCTCGGCGGCGACGCCGGGATAGGCGCCAGGAGTGTCGATGAAGCTGACGACCGGCATCTCGAGGCGGCCCGCCAGGGCGAAGAGCCGCTGCGCTTTCCTGAACCCCTCCGGATGGGCCATGCCGAAGTTGCGCCGACCACGCTCTTCCAGAGTGCGACCCTTCTGGTTGGCCACCACTCCGAGCCGCCGACCACCCAACCGGGCGAGCCCGATCACGACGGCCGCGTCATCTCCGCCCTGGCGGTCTCCGTGAAGCTCGATGAAGTCGTCGAGGCAGCGTTGGATGAGATCGAGCGAATAGGGGCGATCAGGGTGGCGGGCCCCCTCCACCTGAGCCCAGGCCGAAGCCATCTTCTCGGTGCTGGCGCTGCCGTCGCCCTCGGCGCCGGTCATGCCGCGGACTGGGCGGTGTCCCCTGATGAAGTCGAGAGCACCCGGAGCAGGTTGGACACCACCTCTCGCAACTGGCGGCGATCCACGACCTGATCGATCAGCCCACGGGCGTGGTGGAATTCGCTGGTCTGGAAGCCGGCGGGCAGTTGCTCGTAGGTGGCCTGGGTGATGACCCGGGCGCCGGTGAAGCCGATCATGGCCTTGGGCTCGGCCAGGATCACGTCGCCCAGAGCAGCGAAGCTGGCGATGCTGCCCCCCATGGTGGGGTCGACGAGGATCGAGATGTAGGGGAGATGTCGCTCGGCCAGGTCGTGCAGGGCGGAGACGCTCTTGGCCATCTGCATCAGCGAGAAGACCCCCTCCTGCATCCGGGCGCCGCCCGAGGAGGTCACACAGATGAACGGCACCCTGGACTCGGCGCTGGCTTCGATGGCACGGGCAAGCCTTTCCCCGACGGCGGTCGAGAGGCTGCCGCCCAGAAAACCGAAGTCGAAGGCGGCCAATCCAACCGGGATCGAACCGATCTCCGCGGCCCCGCTCAGGATGGCGTCAGGCAGATGCTGGCGCAGTCGCGCCTCGTCGAGGCGCTCGACGTAGGCCCGGGTGTCGAAGAAGCCCAGCCGGTCCCGGCCTTCGAGCCCAACGTCCCAGACCTTGAACGTGCCCGGGTCGGCGAGCTGGCGGATGCGCTCGTGGGCGCTGATCCGGGAATGGGCGCCGCAGGCGGGGCACACGTACAAGTTCTCCGCCGCCTCTGTACTGGACTGGGGGGAACTGCAGACGGCGCAGACGACCACTCCATCCTCCTCGGCCGTGGCAGCCGGAGGCTGGGAGTAGGTGGGGCTTGCCGACATCGCTTCCTCCCTCACGAGTTCGGCGCTCGAGGTGCCGCCAGCCAGGACGGCTCCGACGCACCACTGAAAACAGAGTCCCCGAGGACCCCGCAAGGTTACGGTTCCGCCCCGAGTCCGACGGCCAGGCCGTAACTAGGAGGCCAGTCTCCGGCTTGAATCTGTGTGGGGCTGCCCTGGCGCGGAGAGACGGGAGCACCAGGCAGCAATGGGCGCCAGTCCGACTCTGAAGGGTGTCGGGTCATGGGGATAGGGACTTCGCTGCCCGCAACTCGGGTCTCCAATTCCGAGATCGAAAGCTTCCTTGACACCTCCGACGAATGGATTCAGTCGCGTACCGGAATCCGCGAGCGGCGGGTCGCTGAGCCCGAGCTGACCCTGCTCGAACTGGCTGCTCGGGCCGCCCGGTCGGCCCTCCAAGCGGCTGACCTGGAGCCCTCGGCGATCGATGCCGTCATCTGCTCTAGCAGCTCCCCCGACGCAACCTTCCCCTCGCTGGCCTGCCGGCTGCAGGCCGAGCTGGGCTGCCCCAATGGCCCAGCCTTCGATCTCCAAGCAGCCTGTTCCGGAGCTCTCTACGGGATGGCGTTGGCCCAATCGATGATCCAGGGTGGGCTGTGCCGGACTGTCTTGGTGGTGGCGGCTGAGATCTTCAGCCGGGTGCTCGACTGGAATGATCGCTCGACGGCGGTTCTTTTTGGTGACGGCGCTGGGGCATTTGTGATCGGCTCCCCCAACCAGGAGGGTGCCCAGATCGTTGCCCTCGACCTGGGCGCGGACGGAGGCGGGGCCTGGGCGCTGGATACGATCCGGTACGCTCCCCCGAAGGAGCCATCGGTTCGGGCACGCCCGGAATACACCTCTTCCGCCAGGGCCTTGGACCGGGTTGTGCACATGGATGGGCGCGAGGTCTTCCGTTTCAGCACCAAGATCCTGGAGCAGATCGTGCTGCGTCTGGCCGGCGCCGCCAGAATCCAGGTGGACGAGATCGCGCTGGTCGTGCCCCATCAGGCCAACTCCCGGATTCTGGCCACCGCGGCAGGGCGTCTCGGGTTCCCCTTCGAGCGCTTCAGCTGCAACGTAGATCGCCTGGGAAACACTTCTTCGGCCTCCATCCCCCTGGCCCTGGCCGAGGCCGACCACCAGGGACGCTGCCACACTGGCGAACTCGTCTGTTTGGTAGCCTTCGGAGCCGGGCTGACCTGGGGCGGAGTCCTGCTCCGTTGGCAGCCGACCGGGGTGGTGATGGACGATCCCGGTGATCTTGAAAAGTCCAACCAGCACAGTGGCGAGACGGAAGAGCCCTCCGTCCCCGGCCGTGAGGAGATCTCGAGGTGACCACCAAGACGGCTGCCGAAAGAGTCCGGGTAGTAGTCACCGGTATGGGAGCGGTCACTCCCCTGGCGGTGGGGGTAGCTCCTACTTGGGAGGGGCTTCTCGCCGGCCGTAATGGCATCGCCAGAATTCAGAGCTTTGACCCCGACCCCTACGCGTCTCAGATGGCCGGGGAGGTCCGCGACTTCGATCCGGTGGACTTCATCGATCGCAAGCAGGTCAATCGGACCGCCCGTTTCACGCAATTCGCCCTGGCCGCGACGATGGAGGCGATGGATCAGTCGGCGCTGGCGATCGACGACTCCAATCGCTACGAGGTCGGTGTCATCGTGGGTTCGGGTATCGGCGGGCTCAGAGTCACTGAGGAAGCCAGCTACACCCTGCGTGACCGAGGACCGCGACGGCTCAGTCCGTTTACCGTGCCCATGATCCTGGCCGACATCGCCGCCGGCGAAATCGCCATGAAACTCCAGGCCTGCGGCCCCAACTTTGCCCTGATCTCAGCCTGCGCCACCGGTGCCCACGCCATCGGCGAGGCCGCCGAGATAATCCGTCGGGGAGATGCGGTGGCCTGCATCGCCGGCGCCAGCGAGGCATCGGTGACGCCCCTGGCGGTCGGGGCATTTGCCGCCATGCGGGCCCTGTCCCAGCGCAACCAGGACCCCGAGCACGCCAGCCGACCCTTCGACAAAGGTCGCGACGGATTCGTGGTTGCCGAGTCCTGCGGCATCGTCGTCCTCGAGGAGTTGGATCACGCCCGCCGCCGCGGCGCTCAGATCCTCGCCGAGGTGATTGGCTACGGGGCGACCGCAGATGCCCACCACCTCACCGCCCCCGACCCCAGTGGCCGGGGGGCGCGATACGCCATGACCAAGGCGATGGCCAGGGCCGGGGCCAGCCCCGAAGACGTCGACTACATTAACGCCCACGGCACCTCAACCGAGCTCAATGACGCGGCGGAAACATCCGCCATCAAGCAGGCGCTGGGTGAGGATCGCGCCCGCCAGATTCCAATTTCCTCGACCAAGTCGATGACCGGTCACAGCCTGGGAGGCGCCGGAGCCATCGAGTCGATCTTCTCGGTGATGGCACTGGTGGACGGGCGAGTACCGCCGACGATCAACTACCGGGACGCCGATCCCCAATGCGACCTTGACTACGTGACCGAAGGCGCCCGCCGAGTGGATCCCGAGCTTGTCCTCAACAACTCCTTTGGCTTCGGCGGGCACAATGCCTGCCTGGCCTTCGCCCGCTTCTCCGACTGAGCCGGAGCGGCACCCTGGACCTCGGCTACGCCACCTGATGGGGCAGCGAGAGTCGGCCGGCTTCCGTCCTCGCTCCACAGATATCCTCGGTCGGTGCGTCAGTCGCTCGGCGCCGGATCTGCCGCCAAACTCGTCTTGATACTCCCGATCGCGGGGTTGCTCCTGGCCAGCTGCGCCGGGATGACTCCCGGTCGAATTCCGCCCCGAAACACCAAGCCGTCTCCGTCCCAGGCCGCCTGCACCAACCAGGCGGTCTTGGCGACCTGGCCGGTTGACCAACTCGCCGAGCAGGTGGTGGCAGTACCAGTAGAGGAGACCGACGTCGGTGCCGTTCAAGCCGAGGTGGCCCAGGGAGTCGGCGGCCTGCTCATCTTTGGGACTGCTGGTCCGAACGATCTCGGGGAGCAGCTGACCTCACTGGAGGCAGGAGCAAGGGGCGGGATCCGGCCGTTCGTGATGACCGATGAGGAAGGCGGCGGGGTGCAGCGGATGGCCAATCTGGTCGGCTCACTTCCCTGGGCCCGACAGATGGGGAGCACCATGACCGCGGCCCAGATTGAGGCGGCTGCCGAGTCGATCGGACAGGCGATGCTGGGACAGGAGGTGACCATGGATCTGGCTCCCGTCCTGGATGTAGACGGAGGCGTCGGTCCCGATGCAACCGACCCGGATGGCGCTCGGTCCTTCAGCGCCAATCCCAGCGTTGCCAGCACCGATGGTGTTGCCTTCGCCGAGGGTCTGGTGGCCGCTGGGGTGGTTCCGGTGGTGAAGCACTTTCCTGGCTTGGGCGGTGCCAGTGCCAACACCGATGACGGTCCCGCCACCACCCAGCCGTACACCGACCTGAAAGCAGGCGGACTGCTGCCTTTCGAGGCCGCCCTGACAGCTGGCTTGCCGGCGGTCATGGTCGGCAATGCCTCGGTCCCTGGTCTGACCAGCCTGCCGGCGAGTCTGTCGCCCACCGTCATCCAGGGGCTGCTCGAAGGGCAGCTTCACTTTCAGGGCCTGATCCTCACCGACTCCTTGAGCGCCGGCGCGATCACAGCACGCGGCCTAAGCGTGGCCCAAGCGACTGTCGAGGCCATCGCCGCCGGCGCTGACATGGTCACCTTCGGGACGGGCAGTCCGGCCCTGGTGACCACGGCAGTCGATGCCGCCATGACAGAGGCGATCGACGACCACCAGGTGTCGCGAGCGCGGCTGATCAACGCCGTCGGCGAAATCCTGGTCGCCAAGCGGGTAAACCTCTGCGCTAGTGCCGGCACACGGGCCCGCCTGGGAGAGGGGTCCAACCTTGGTTCAGTACTCGGACAGAGATAACCCCAGCCATGGATGAGTTTCGCATTGTCAATCTGAAGGGATGGGACGAGCGTGCTCCGGCGCATGCCAAGTCCCCCGACTATCAGGTCGAACGCTTCCTGAGCGAGCCTGATTTTCTTAGCGGAGTGGTGCGTTTTGACCAGCCCCGGCTGGGTGACATCGATGGTGCGCGGGGCGTGCACCTGCAGTGTCATATCGGTACCGACACGATTTCGCTTTGCCGTCTTGGCGCGCACATGACTGGGTTGGATTTCTCACCGGCTGCCCTGCACGAGGCGCGTCAGTTGGCCAGCGCGACATCGGCCGACGCAGAGTTCCTTGAAGCAGATGTCTACGATGCTCCGACGGTGCTGGGAGAGGGCGGGTTCGACCTTGTCTATACCGGGATTGGTGCCCTCTGCTGGTTGCCTGATATCGCCAAATGGGCAGCTGTGGTTGCCAAACTCCTGGCACCCGGTGGCCGCCTTTTCGTGCGCGAAGGGCACCCGATGCTGTTGTCTCTCGGCGACCCCCGCCCCGACGGGCTACTGGCCGTGGAGTATCCCTACTTTGAGGCGCCCGACCCGCTGGTCGACACCGACGGGGGCACCTATGTACAGACCGACGTTGCCTTTCTGCAGAACCTGTCGTATGAGTGGAGCCACGGCTTAGGCGAGACCGTCAGCGCCCTGCTGAGCCAAGGGCTGCGCATCACCGATCTCGTGGAACACGACAGCGTGCCCTGGAACGCTCTACCGGGTCAGATGGAGCGTTTGGCAAATGGTGAATACCGGCTGGCCGACCGCCCTGGACGGCTAGCTCACAGCTTCACATTACAGGCGAGGAAGGAGTCCCAATAGATCCGGGGTGCCCCCCGGGATGCCGGCTGAGCTGATCCCCTAGCTGGGGCTGGCGAGGACTGGATCGCTGCTACCGAAGGCTGCCATTGCCTGCCGTCCCCCGTGCTGCAGTACCGCCCCCGGCACGATCTCGGTCGCGGCGCCCGGGTGGGTGACCACCTGCCCGTCCACCATGCCAGCGATAATTACCCGCCCCCAGTTCTCGACGTCGCCGGTAGAGGTTCCGTCAAGCACGGCATCTCCGAAGCGCTCGACCAACAGTCCCCCGATGGTGCCCGTGACGTAGGCCACGCCGCGCCTACCCACCACGATGCCGTCGGTGACGACACCGGTAACCGCCGCAGCACCCCCCGCTTCGACTACCACCGTGCCCTCCACCACCCCGGAGATCCACTCCTCGGTGGTGACACGGAGATCGCCGACGTAGCGGGTCCCGCCGGGAACGCTGACCTGCGTGCTCATATCGAGATCACCCCCGACTCGGTCCTGCTCGGGCCTCGGTTACGCCACGAGAGAGTTAGCATTCGACGGAAGAATTCTACCGCATATAGTGCTCGAGCGGCCATGCGATACACGATGTAGTGCTAGTCGCCGTTGAGTAGAAGGTACGATGGCGCCGTTCGGCGAAGCGGCCTACTGGCTCCGATCCCTGATGAAACCGAGCCGGCACGATGAGGGCACAGATTTAGTCCGAGCTTGGAGGAACTTCCACGACGGCGATCCCGGTGATCTTCTCCTGGAGCGCCGGCAAGGACTCCGCGTTGGCCCTCTCGACTGTGCTTCAGGACCCTGGACTCGAGGTGCGGGCACTCGTCACCACGCTCACAGATATGTATGGTCGAGTCAGCATCTCAGGGGTACGAGAACAGTTGCTTGACCACCAAGTGGCGCGGCTCGGCCTGCCCCTCGTCAAGGTATGGATTCCGCCAGGCTGCCCGAACGATCTATATGAGGATCGGATGGCACTTGCCCTGCAACGCGAACCGCTTCGAGGTATCCGCCATGTGGCCTTCGGAGACATCTACTTGGCCCAGGTCCGACGCCACCGCGAGGAGCACTTGGCCGCGGTGAGTAAGGTGGCACTGTTCCCCCTCTGGGGCCGGGACACCTTCGACCTCGCCAACGAAGAGCTCTCCGCAGGGTTACGGGCTACGGTGGTGTGTGTCGACCGCCGCGTTATGCCAACTTCATTTGCCGGCCGTTCATTTGACGCACGCTTCCTAGCAGATCTCCCCACAGACGTCGACCCATGCGGCGAAAACGGCGAGTTTCACACGCTCGTCTGGGACGCGCCGATGTACTCGTCTCCGGTAGATTGCCGGACAGGACAAGTTGTGACCCGGGGAAAATTCGATTACTGCGATATGCTACCGGGCCGGTAAAGCCCCCGGAAGAGGCCCTGGCACACCGTGATCCAGATACGTGTCGCCTACGGTCAGCCCGACGGTTCCCAGTCTAATGCCACAGCCCCAGACGATCAACGTGAATGTCCGGCACTCGAATGGCTGTTTCTCGGGTTGCTGGACCTGGCTGGCCCTCCTATTCGCCCTCGGCCTTCTGATCGAAGCCTGGCAGGGTAGCTCTCCGCTGGAGCGGGCAGGCGAGGTCGCGTTCCCCGTGCTGGCCGTGCTCGGGCTCGCGAGGTGGGGCTCGGCGACCAGGGGAGGCCGCATCGCTCGGAGAACTGCGGCATCGACTGGTCGTCCTCAGCGTGCTTCGGGCGAGATGCTTTCTCACCACCTGGCCCACTGTGATTCGTGCCAGCGGGACCTTCCGTGTGATGAGTGGGACAAGCTGTACGACGGGCCCGAGGCCGTCGGGATAGGACCCGGCCAGCTTCGAGATCGGTTACGCGACCACCTCAGCGAGTGCGACCGCTGTGACCAAGACCTCCCATGCGCGAAGTGGGATGAGTTGTACGCAGCGTTCGAGTCGGATGGTGGCGACGAGAGTGAGGCCAGTACTACGGACTGGGCTCCCCCTTAGAGGGCGTAGAGGCGCCCCCATCCAGACGAAGACGGTCAGGCAGCAGCGTCAGCCTGACGCCCGAGCCCGCTCTAGGTTGAGTTTCAGAAGTCGACCGAGGATCGAGTCGTCGTCAAGGTCCGCTGGCCATCCGTACGCTTCAATGACAGCCTCATCGAGATCCTCATGCAGGTTCGCGAGCCACGCCGGGCGCTCGTTGTATAGGTTCGTAAGTGTCCGGGCCTGCAACTCAGCAGCCAATAGGCCTGGTGGATTGAGCCAGCCATTTCGTAGATGATCGAGATCGCGGGCGACCTTGGCTATGGCATTACGCTGGTCGTGTGTCGGCTGGGGAAAGGGGAACTTCTCTAGGCATGTGGTCGGCGTGTAACGGGGCCGCGTCTCCAGCTGGGTGCCGACCGCGAGGGACCACCGTTCGTGGATGCGCGATTGGAGGACGCCAAAGAGGTAGTCGTCCTCGCTAGCAAAGACAACGAGAGCGTGGTCCGCGAGTGTTCCGGATGGTAGCCAAACGAAGAGTCGGTGTTTGGACGTCTCGGGCGTAGCGATGTAGCGCGACAGACCTGCCAGTGCAGCCCGCATGGAGTGGCCCGGCCGCTCGTGGATCCACCAGTCAAGCTCAGTGGTTCGAGAGACCGCGCGCTCTGGGCGGACATGTTCGCGGACATACTCGAACGGGGCCTCGTACAACGCCGCCTCCGACTCAGTGAGGTCTACCCCGAAATCTATAATCCACATGTGCCGAGGTCGGCGCGTGACGTCAAGTCCGTTCACCCAAGGGCGGACTACATCTGCGTTCGCACGCCCGTCGGGGTTCGGCGCGCGTAATAGACGGAGAGCAGTGAACTCATCGATGTCGAACGGCCCGCCTTTCACGTCGGGAATGAATGCGATCCCCTTGTTCTCGCTGAGACTGCGCGCTGATCGTAAGTCCGCGCCCGTCGTCAGGTCGGAATTGACGGAAGCGACCACCTTCCCGTCAAGCGTTCGGACTTTCTCGGATCCGTCGTCCTGTCCGATGAAGCTGATATGGACCGCGGCGCCGGAGAGTACCCAGGGTTCGTCGGCATACGCAAAGAAGATCGCCCCGCTCTCGTTGATCTTCTCTAGTACACGTCCGCCGCGGCCGCCTCTGATGCCCTGCGTCGCGAGTAGCCCTGCCCGCTTCAGCTTCCCGGCTTGAATCTGCGCTCGCGCCTTTTCGTGCCAATAAGCGCAGAGATCGCTCATGCCTGGCAGGCGGCTGCCATAGACCTTGTAGAGGGACTCGACGTAGGAGTCGCGCAAGCCTGCCCGTAGTAGTTTGGCGCCTAGGAAGGGTGGATTCCCGACAACCACGTCGGCGTCTGGCCATTCCGCCTCGCGGGGAGATGTTGGATCCGAGAGGTCCAGGAGAGCGTCCTGCTGGATGATGTTATGCAGTGGCTGAAGGATCGGGTTGCGCCGATAGCTGAATCCATTGGCCAACATCCATTGCAACTCACCTATCCAGATCGTGACCCTCGCCAGCTCAGCGGCGTATGGATTAATTTCGAGCCCGACCAGATTGTGTGGGCCTACCTCCGGGAACTCCTGGGGCTTCTGGAGCACGAGCGATCCCCAAGCGAGTGCGTCCCGCTCGAGATCCTTCAAGAGCTGCAGAACCACGTAGAGGAAACTTCCCGACCCACACGCGGGGTCAAGAACACGTGTTGCCCTGAGTCGCTCCAGGAAGCTCCTGAAGACTCGGCGCGGGTCATCTTGGGCGGGTGTACGGACAGACAGTTTCCGACCTGCCTTGACAAGTGCCGTCACCCGCACCTGCATTTCAGCGTAGTCGCGTCTGAGAGGCGCCATCAGGACCGGTTCAACGAGTTTGAGGATCGACGCTCGATCCGTGTAATGCGCTCCAAGTTGGGAGCGCTGTTCCGGGTCAAGCCCCCGCTCGAAGAGGGTGCCAAAGATAGCTGGCTCGATCTGGCTCCAGTTCAGCGCAGCCGCCCGGCGGACGGTCTCGATCTCTTCGGTCGTCAAGGGCAGGACAGTCGAGTCCTCGAATAGCCCACCGTTGAACCAGTCGACTCGCTCTACCCCAAACAGACCTCCAGCGGTCGCCATCTTCGAGAATAGCTCGCCGAGGCTCGCGGAGAACGCATCGGGCTCGCGGCGAGTAGCCTGGGCGAGGCGCTCAAGGATCCCCTTCGGCAGAAGCCCCGCGTCTTCTGCGAACATCGTGAAGACCATCCGGTCGAGGAAGTTGGCCACGGCTAGGGCTTCGTGACCGCGAGATCGGAGTGCAGCCGCAAGCTCGGCGAACTGCTGGGCTGCCTTCTCTGTGAGTTCCTCTTGGTAGCGAGTGGGACGGAGCGACTCGGGGTCAGTGAACGCCGCCCGAAGGACACGCAGGGGCCCATCCGGACTGGCCGCCAGATCCGCAAGGGTGAAGCGATGGGTCACCTTGGCGGTGCCCGTGAAGTTCGTGTGGACTTCAAATCGGTCGAGGTCGCAGACGATCAGAAGTGGGGGGTTGTCGAGGGCCTCTCGGTACTCGTTGAGCTGGAGGTACGCCGCTGCCAAGTCCTTGCGCTTCCCTTTGTATTCCCACGCGAAATGGTCGCGCATCCACGCATCGGCGAATCCATCACCGCCTCCCAGCTTCTCGGCCCCCTTCTCAAAGGCATACCAGTCACCTGTCGGGTCAGCCTGGTTGGGTGTTGGCACATCCAGCATTCCGCAGACGTCAATGAAGTGCTCTTGCGACGCGGCGCGCTCAGGCCTGGTGCTGCCCATCCACTTGACGGCGAACTCCGCCGGATTCACTGGGGCGCCAGGCCAGAGGAGGGCATAGGCGCGAGGATAGTTGCCGCGCGGTGCCCGGCGCATGGCCGGTCGTGGCTGGGGCGAGGTCGCTGCCGAGGTGCGGGCCATCGGGTCCAAGATCGACCAGCTGCCTCGTAGGTACAACATGATCCTCAGGAGCAACTGACCGAGAGGAGCAACTGACCGAGGCTGTCAGGGGCCTCAGAGAGCCAGCCCCGTGGCCCGGACCACGACCAATACCACCAGGGTGACCACAACGATGGTGAGGACGCGCCGGAGCCAGCGCCTCCGATAGCGCTTTGAGGCGAGTAGCCCGACCCCCAGCAGCGCGACACGAGTCCTGGGCCTCACGACGCCTTGAGTTCGGTGTTGTAGACGCTGTCGGGGTTGAGTGCGCTCGGAGTCCACTGCAGGAGGAGCTTTCCTGACAGCGGCACCTCAAAGTAGAGCGTGGCCGAGGCACGGCCGCGGGGCACGAGACTGTCGATCGAGGTCGACGATGGGCAGTCCAGTGAGCTGTAACTGTCATACGACTGCCCGCTCGCGTCCACGGCCGTCAGTTCGTACAGCGGGAGTTCCCACGGAGATGAGTCTCCGTTGAACAGCGCGACCCGCACGCTGACGCACTGATCTCCGGGGTTTGGCGTCGAATACGCCGAAGGGGCCACCGCTTGGGCGAAAGCTATGACCGTGACCTTCTGATGTGCTCCGTTGGTCATGGCTTTCCCGACGGCATAGAGCTTAGGACCGCTCGACTTGTGGCGCTTCTTCTTCTTCTTGTGCCCAACGGTGACCACGTTGGGCATGTGCTGAGGCTGAACGCTCACGCGACTTGGACGCTGGATTGTTCGGGCGCTGAACCCTGAGCCGAGGAACAGAGCACCAGCCACGAACATCGCGGCCACCCCAATGGCCAATAGACGGATCGAAGTACCTGTAGGCATCGCCAACCTCCTTTCCGAGTTGGCGCCAAGCTAGGGTCTGCGAAGGCCGATCCGTATCAACTCGCTCTCTCTCTCGACCCTACCACGTACCCGGTGAACGTGCCGGTTCCGCCGCGCCTCGTAACAAGACTGCTCTCCGCTGGGACTTAGCTGGCCCCCTGCAGGGGCAACCACCTCTCGGTCCCTTGGTCCTGGACGTTGCGTAGCGAGTCCTGGAGGCTGCTAGCGGAC
>Ga0307373_10006108_pt1 | contig 19332 bp, 23 predicted proteins | sample OX2MG_FD_202534 | JGI IMG/M metagenome (GOLD analysis project Ga0307373, IMG submission 202534) | Soil microbial communities from Risofladan, Vaasa, Finland - OX-2 | ecosystem: Environmental > Terrestrial > Soil > Coastal area > Acid sulfate soil | place: Finland: Risofladan, Vaasa | collected...
TTCCCGTGGGCTTGGCACTGGACGGGTCAACCAATAGTTGCAGCTGCGGAAAGGTTAGCAAATGGGGATAAAGCTATGGTTAAAGAGTTCGTCGAGATTGACGGAATCTCTCAGCGCGACCTTCACAAATTCTACGATCCAAAATACATGGCTCAATATTACACGGATTCGGGCAGAGTCGCCCTAAAAAGACTGGGATTGTCCATTGACTGGCGAAGAGAGTTTCACACCACGGATCTGGACCCGACGTTCAACAAATTTGTCATATGGCAGTATAACAAACTTCGTGAGAAGGGCTATGTGACTCAGGGAACCCATCCCGTAGTCTGGTGCCCTAGAGATCAAAGCCCGACTGGTGATCACGATAGGGTTCAGGGCGAGGGAGTCACTTGGGAAGAGTATACGCTTGTTTTGTTCAGGTTAGATGGCGAAGATTTTTTCCTCCCGGCCGCAACTTTTCGACCCGAGACAATTTACGGGGTGACTAACCTCTGGCTGAATCCTGAAGCTGAATACAGCCAAATTACTGTTGACGGAAAATATCAATGGATAGTGAGTAAGGAGGCAGCAGCGAAGCTCAAGGACCAGCTGAGAAAGATAACAACGGTCAAAACATTCAAGGGAAAAGAGCTAATCGGTAGGTATGTCACGAATCCTCTAAGGTCCGGGGATTCGCTCCCGATACTACCTGCAGAGTTCGTCGACCCGAAGAACGGGACTGGCGTGGTATACGGTGTTCCAGCTCACGCACCAATGGATTACATTGCGCTGCGTGACATCCAGTCCGACTTGGAGAAGCAGAGATTTTTCAGTCTGAATGCTGCAGAAGTGAAGGCGATTGAACCCATTTCACTGGTGACTGTCCCCGGAATGAGCAGATTCCCAGCACAGCAAGTCATTGAGGAAATGAAGATCAAAGATCAGAATGATCCGAAAGTAGCCGCTGCAACCGCAGAAGTTTACAAGAAAGAATTCCATCAAGGAGTGCTCAATGAAAATACTGGAAAATACAAGGGGAAAAAAATAACCGAAGCCAAGCCCCTGATAATTGAAGAGCTAAAGCAGTCGGATCTGGCGAGTTCGATGTACGATCTGCCGGACAAAGTCGTGTGCCGATGCCTGACCGAATGCATCGTCAAAGTGCTCGAGGACCAGTGGTTTTTGAAATATTCAGATCCGGAATGGAAGAAGCTGGCGCACCAGTGCGTTGACGCCGCGGAAATTTATCCCGAGAGTGCAAGGCAATGGTTCCACGATGTTGTCGATTGGATAAAGGACTGGCCGTGCGCAAGAAAGGTGGGCCTGGGTACTCCGCTGTCTTGGTCCCCGGGCTGGATAGTTGAGACCCTGAGCGATTCGACTATCTACATGGCCTTCTATACAATTAGACCAGCTATAGTCAGATTGGGGCTTACTGCAAACTCACTTACCGAGGATTTTTTCAATTTCGTTCTCTTGGGTGAAGGAGCGGTTGAATCTCTCAGTAAGAATATTGGAATAAAGGCTCAGGAACTTGAGCTTATGAGGAGTGAGTTCCTTTACTGGTATCCCGTCAATCTAAGGAATTCTGCGAAAGAGCTGATTCCTAACCACTTGCTGTTCTTTGTATTCCAGCACACTGCCTTCTTCCCGCGCGAGCTATGGCCGAAAGGAATCTCGGCGAACGGAATGATGACGGTCGAGGGGGAGAAGATGAGCAAGAGCAAGGGTAACGTGATCACGATTTCTAACGCTCTCCAAACTTACGGGGCAGATGCTCTACGATCAGGTCTCATGGACGGTGCAGAAGGAATGGATGACGTTGATTGGCGTGACAAAAATGCCAAGGACATTCAGGCAAAGATCAACTCGTTGCCTTCTTTCATCAAGCAGTTCGAAATCTCGGTAAAAGAATCAAAGAATATGAGCCTATCAGATCTCTGGCTGGAGAATCAAATCCAGAAGCACATCGCGAGCGTTGCCTCAAATCTGGATATGATGAAGACAAAGTCCGCGTTTCAGGAGGTTTTCTACGCATATTGGAACGATCTCAGAAACTACCTACTCAAGACCGAAATTCATCCTTCGAATCTGATAAATTATGCTGTGGATACTTGGGTCAAATTGTTAGCGCCGTTTTTGCCATACACTGTAGAAGAGATCAATGAATCGCGTGGAAGAAATGAGATGGTTTGTAGTTCGTCTTTCCCCAAATTCGATGAATCGAAACTCCACCCTGACGCCGAACTAGGAGAGTTATTGTTACAGAAACTTGTTGAGGATTCGAAGAACATTTTGAAATTAATGCCGCAGCAAATGAAATCTATCCACGTCTACATCGCGCCCAAGTGGCAATATGATTTGTTTTCGGAGGTCGTAAAGTCGAGAAAGAGCGGCGGGAAGACAACCGATTTACTGCAGCAATTCTTCATCTCGCATCCCACCGTCGAGAAAAAGGATGCTGCAAACTCGTTGGCGAAGATTGGCAAGAACATCAATGAGCTAGGCGAGAATTTTCTGGACAATTACAATAGGTGCCGAGAAATCGAGGAAGCTAAGCTCTATGACCATTCTGTCGCCTTTATTCAAAGACAATTGGGTCTCGATGTAACGGTCCATCGAGCCGACCAAGCCGCTCAGTACGATCCAAAGGGCAAAGCAAAGTTTGCCATGCCATTCAAGCCAGCACTTTATATCGAGTGATTCGAGTCACTGCGCATCTTAACGTAAAGATAGAGCTGAGCGTAGCCCGCATAATTACCGAATTTTTTACGCATTGACTCTGAAACAGCAAGATACTTCTTGAGGGTCAGGGACTCCAAATTCTTCATTTCAATTTCGTCGTGGTAGAATTTTCTGAGGCAACGCAGAATCCACACATCTATTGGAAAAGCTTCCATCTTGTGCAAAGAATAAAGTAGAGTGCAATCTGCAACCTTTGGGCCGACGCCAAACGTCTTGCCGGAAACATCGCTTATCAGTTCAGGAAACGCGTCGCGATACGGTACGGTTGACAACCTTTCCAAATCAAGGTGCCCTTCTACAACTTTCTTCGCTATGAACTTTACATACCTCCAACGGAAACCCAACCTGCACTCGAGAAGATCTCTTTTCGACGCCCTCGCTAGTGTTGTGGCTGTGGGAAAAGAATACGCCTTCAAATCTAGATCAGTATCTATTCTTCTTCCGTATCTGCGTGACAGATTCGCAATTTTTAGCCGAATCGAGGGAATGTTACAGTTTATCGAGCAAACGAACGAGATCAAACATTCCCAGGGGTCTTGCTTCAATAATCGCAATCCACGAAACTTCTCAAGAGCAGAATCTAGAGTTTCGTCCGAGGGAAATGTAGAAAAAATACTTCCAAGATCGTCTTCCAAGGAGAAGTATCTTCGAATCGATTCTGAGTCGAAACTCTTGTCAACCGCTCCAAGTACTTTCGCCTCGTTCTTTGTTACTCGGACCAATGCATCAGAAACTATTCCAATCCATACTTGCCGCGATTCATCCACGGGGCTCCAGCGAAAGGCTTGGCCAGAATCCAAAGTAATAGAGGGGTCAAATTCAAGATCCGTAAAAGGTATTGTTAGCCGAGACATTTGAGAATCAGATTTATGATTCGATGAATAAAGGAGAATCGATGACACCAGAGGAATCACGGGGATCTACGGCGCTTATGATTAGTATGCCCGCCGCGTGGTCGTCTTGCAAAAGCTCGATCATTTTTCGTGGCAAGTCCGCGGCAGCCGCATCGCAGAAAATAGCCGCAGTTCGAGCGCTGATGAAATCGGATCTTCTCAGAACCAACTCATGATGATCTGAAAGATCTAGCTCTCTTTGACCTCTGCCACTGAATGAAAAACGAATGTCGCCAACTTTGATCAAAAAATCTAGCTGCCCTCCTGCCTGAATGTGCTTTCTAAGATCGGAACTGAGATCTGCACACGCCTTTGACGCCCTGACTCCAATAATGCAGTCTGCGCGTCTGGAGATCTCAGCGACCTTTGTTACCTCAATTGTATTACGTTGAGTACCAAGAATATTTCGATGGCCAGAGAATTCTATTGTCTCAACAAGGATGTATTTGTTTTCTTGGGCACTCATGTGATTGACTCTTTTGGCAGAGGAATTATCAAGTATTCCATTCTCTTGGGTTGATTTGCAAGCTCAAGACTTAAATCTGCGGCAAAGAACATTTTTCAAAGGTTCTATACTATGTTTCCAGCAGCGGCAGGATACGACCGTGCCATCACAGTGTTTTCGCCTGATGGGCGGCTTTACCAGGTTGAGTACGCTATTGAAACCGTGCGTCGCGGAACTTTGGCCGTCGGCGTTCGCACCAAATACGGAGTAATTTTGGCGGTCGAGGAGCGCCCAAGGAAGTTGCAGACTCCCGGCGAGACTCAGAAGATTTTCCAAGTTGACGATCACCTCGGAGTCGCGGCAGCAGGATACATTCCTGACGCACGTGTCCAGGTCGATCAAGCAAGAATTGTTGCACAAAGCAACAAATTAGTTTACGACGAACCGGTAGATGTGGAGTCGGTTGCAAAGCGTCTCTCGGATCAGTGTCAGCAGTACACCCAGTACGCAGGCGTCAGACCATTTGGTGTTTCCCTGATCATTGCTGGCGTAGACTCGAATGGACCACAACTGTTCTTGACAGACCCGAGTGGAACCTACGTTGGATACTACGCGATTGCGATCGGTGCAGGTGCAGATCAGGTCGGCGAGTATCTGGAACAAAAGTACAAGGAAGATATCTCAATTGACGAAGCGCTCACTTTGGCTGTAGAGTCGATCTACTTGGTTAGCGAGGACAAGACCGGAACTCGTCATATCAAAATGGCAGTTGTCCCAGTGGACACGAAGCAAATGAGGCGGCTGTCTGATGACGAAATCGACAGTTACGCCGAAAAGGCAAAACGCGGTGCCTCAAAACAACCTCCTTCACAGTAGAGATTTTGTGGGAGCTTTGCGCTCCCTTGAAACTCAAGACTTTTACCACATTGAAATTAATGCTCTTCTGCAAAGAAAGCTGAATTGAATTGTCCTCAAAGTTCAGTACGGTACGGCTATCCATAGAAGGCGAGCATTTTGAAATCTTGGTGCACCCAGACCCAGCCCTGGATTTCAAATTTGGAAGAAACGTCGAAGTTTCACAAATAGTCGCCGTTGATGAGGTATATTCAGACGCAAACAAGGGGCTAAGAGTACCTGCGGAGAAACTAACTAAGGCCTTCAAGACGAGCGAGTTCCTTCAAATCGCTGAAATAATTCTCAGAAAGGGCGACCTCAATCTTACAACTGAGCAAAGGAGGAGACTGGTCGAAGAAAAGCGAAAGCAAATTGTTTCGCTCATTGCACGAAACTATGTAGATCCCAGAACCGGACTTCCGCATCCTCCCCTCCGCGTCGAGCAAGCCATGGCCGAGGTTAGATTGACGATCGACCCATTCAAGGATGTTAACGAGCAGGCAAAAGGGGTGATCGAACTGCTCCGCGGTATCTTACCTCTTAAATCAGAAAGAATCAAATTGCTCGTCAAGGTTCCGGCGCAATTTGCTTCCCAATCCTTCGGCGCGCTAAAGGGAGTGGGAGAAATTTCAAAGGAGGAATGGGGGGCCGACGGCGGATTGACTGTAATAATTGAAATTCCCGCGGGAGTTCACTCTACTCTGCTTGATCGGCTGGGCTCTCTAACTAAAGGAACGGCTCAAGCCTCACTCATCAGATAGTAGCGCTTAATATTGCACTCTTTCTTTTGGCGGAGAATTCGTATGAAACTATGACAAACCTTGCCGAGCGCAAGCCTCTCCGTCTTTAGGCGGAGGTTAGCGAGGCTTTCTTTAAGTATTAGAAATTGCAGGAATTTTAGGCGTGCTTAGGACATCAACCATTGTCCTCGATCCTACCGTTGAGGATAAACGGGAGCTTCAGGAACTAGCGGAAGCGTCAAGCATTCTCTGGAATACAGCCAATTATGAAAGGCGCAAAGCATTCTTCGAGCATGGAAACATTCCAACGTATTCTGCACAGTGCAGGTCACTGAAGACCAACGAAGCATTCAAGGCTCTCGGCACATGCAAGGCGCAAGCACTTCTTCAGAAACTCGATGAATCATGGCGAAGCTTCTGGGCTCTTGTGCGCCTGAGAAAGAAAGGACAACTGCCGCCGCACATCAAGAAACTCTCTCCGCCTAACTACTGGAAGAGCAACGGCGAGAGATTGCTTAAGGGTCTCTACGTCAGAAACGACGGGTGGAGGATGGATGAGCATGTCATCTCCATTTCCAAGAACCTTAAGGTTCCATACAACTCGGGCCACCTCTGGGTAGGCAAGCAAGGACGGCTTGAAGTAGTCAAAGATGAGATCAACGGGAAGTGGTATGCCCACATTCCAGTCGAGGTGGATACACCTCTGCATCGAACAAGCCTGAAGAAGGCTTCCTTGGATCTGGGCATCTGCAACCTCGCGACACTCTACATTCAAGGCGAGAAACCGATCATCTACTCCGGTCGGGCAGTCCTGAGCGACTGGGTGTACAGAACGAAGAAGATAGCAGAGAAGCAGAGCAAATTACAGCGACGGAAGCATACTTCCAGACAAATCTCCATATCTTTCAGGAGGAGACAACGAAGGTTGAGGCACGCGGTCAACTCGATGCTCCGATCAATCTTTGAGACACTGGAATCCAAAGACATCGGCGAGCTAATCATAGGAGACCTCACAGGCATACGAGAAAAAGCAAACCACGGAGACAGCGGCAACCAGAAGCTTCACAACTTTTGGGTCTTCAACATGGTTGCTGGAAGGATCTATGAACTCGGTCAGGAATATGGGATCGCAATAACAAAGGTATCTGAAAGGAACACGTCAAAGACATGCTGTCTCTGCGGGAAGCAGCACAACGGCAGGATAGAACGAGGATTGATGGTCTGCAAGGAGGCTCATCAATCAATCAACGCCGACGTGAACGGAGCTGCCAACATCATGAAGGTAGCCGTGAACAGGCCCCTCTCAGTCCTAAGCACATTGTCCGGGGCCAGCGGTAGCAGGGTCATGGCAGACCCCCTGCTCTTGAGGTGGAACTACAATGAATGGCGATGAATCCTCGAGCAGCAAGAATCTCCATGCCTTAAGGCGGGAGAGTGTCAATTGTAGCGAGAAAATATGCTCGGGAACGTGTCGATAATTGTCAACTTGCAGCGGGTGCATCTTATTTGGATCGTCCAATAAGTGGCCGCATTTTTCCTGATTTAAGGGCTATTACCCACAGGCCATTCTTCATAGCCTTTGAATCGATGTAGGAATGCCCCCTAGATTGGTCTAGAGCAGATCACATTCCCGATTCTGCACCTCTCTCAGAGCCTCTTTTCCATTCGAAGATATGAAGGCTAAAATATGCGATTCTTCCGCCTTTTTGTTAGTTGAATAGTTTGAAAGAATTGGGCCGTATTAAGACAAATGCGGCGAAAGGCTTCTTCGTAAGTTTATTTCGTTCGATCCGCCCGCGAGGATTAAAGACCTGCACTAACGACTCTCTGGCTGCGCTTCTTTTGCTCCCGTGAACCAGTGTCATTTAATAGACTAACTTTGTGCAAGGTTAATTTAGTATCAAATTTAAAGTGAAGTTTCGTGCCAGAAGTTAAGAGAAGGTATGTTATTCCAGGGGAAGTTGTCGCTCGTGGAAATGTACGCGCAGACTTGAACGTTGTTCGGGTTGGAGACAAGATAGTAGCTACTAGGGTAGGGATGGCTGAAGTAGGCCACGATACCGCCAGGGTCGTTCCGCTTTCTGGCCCATACATTCCCAGGATCGACGATTTGGTAGTGGGTAAGATAGTTGATTACAGCGCTTTCGCTTGGGAAGGCGATATCAATTCCTGCTTTTTTGGAATTCTACCAGCTGCTTCCGTGTTTGGACGTGACTATTCGCCAGCGAAGGATTCGTTGACTGACAAATTGAAAGTCGGAGACATGATTGCCGCTAGAATAATTGCGTTTGATAGGACAAGAGATCCATTGCTTTCAATTTCCGGCCCAGGATTAGGTAGGATACCCAAGGGCTACGCTGTGAAAATCTCACCGGCGAAGGTTCCAAGGTTAATTGGGAAAAAGGGTTCAATGATCAAATCAATAGAAGTTGGAACTCATTGTAGAATGCTGATTGGACAGAACGGGGTAGTGATAATTGTCGGAGCCACGGAGGATGCCCAGAAGGCTGCGGCAGCGGTGAACCTAGTGGAGCAAGAAGCGCATTCAGCAGACCTGATTGAAAAGGTTCAATCAATGCTTGGCTTGACCGTCGCGCAGAAGGAGGAATTTAACGGGGAGGAAAAACCGACTCCAGAAGCATCGCAAACGCCCGCAGAGAATTCAGAGAGTTTAGAGCAGGCTGAAACCATCTACAATGAAGAAGAGGAAGCTGACGAACCGTAGCTCTTTGCGATAACACAAAGGAAAAATTTTTGGTGAATAAATAATGGGAAAACAAGGCGGAGACAGCAGTAGTCTCATAAACGCGGAAGGACTAAGGCACGACGGAAGGAAGTTAGACGAACTCCGTCCCGTCAAGATACAAGTTGGGATCTTGAAGAATGCTGATGGCTCTGCATTCATTCAATTCGGAAAGAACAAGATAATGGCAGGAGTGTATGGACCAAAAGAAGTCCATCCAAAGCACAACGCACTTCCTGACAGAGGTCTGCTTCGATGCAGATATCACATGTCTCCGTTCTCGACGGACGAAAGAAAAAATCCTGCGCCGTCCAGAAGAGAGATAGAAATATCAAAAGTGATCAGGGAGGCTTTACAACCTTCGCTGATGCTTGAGGATTATCCCAGAACAGCAATCGATGTTTACGTGGAGATACTCCAGTCGGATGGAGGTTCCAGGTGCGCGAGCATTTGCGCTGCGTCGGTTGCTCTTGCAGACGCCGGAATTAACATGCGAGATCTAGTGGTTGCCTGCGCCGCCGGAAAGGTTGCGGGACAGGTCGTGTTGGATGTTGACGACACTGAAGACAAGGAGGGGCAAGCCGACTTGCCGATTGCAATAATGCCTAGCACAAATGAGGTCACGTTACTACAGCTTGACGGTCAACTGAATCCAGAGGAATTCGGCAGAGGCTTCAACTGGGCTCTGGAAGGATGCAGAAAGGTTTACCAGCTTCAAAGAGAGGCACTTATCGGCCGCTACTTTGGCGAAGGTGAAATGCGGGAGGCTGTGCAATAATGTCAGCGGTAAAGAAAGTGTTCGTCGTTGAGCAACTAAGACGAGCTCAAATGTTCGATGTTCTCAGCAAGGGAAAGCGACTCGATGGTCGCGGTTTTCTGGATAGAAGGGATCTCGTTGTGGAGACTGGAGTTATTGAAAAGGCCGAGGGCTCTGCCAGGGTAAAGCTCGGAAACACCGAGGTAATTGCGGGAGTAAAGGTCAATTTGGGAACTCCATTTCCTGACACTCCGGACAAGGGTCTATTGGTGGTTAGCGCTGAAATATTGCCTTTGGCCTCGCCTTATGCCGAGCCTGGACCGCCTGATGAAAACGTAATCGAACTGGCGAGGGTCACAGATCGCGGTGTCAGAGAATCTGGCATGATCGATGTCTCAAAGCTTGTTTTGGTTGAGGGAAAGCATGTCTACGCGGTCTTTGTAGATGTCAGCATCATTAATGTTGATGGCAACTTGTTTGATGCAACTTCCTACTCTGTAGTTGCAGCTCTTCTGACTGCGAGAATTCCAAAATACGTTCTTGACGCAGATGGAAAACCGCAAAAAACTGAAGAGGCGATTCCCCTCCCGATACAGACCGTTCCAATTGCGATAACGCAAGCTAGGATTGGAGACAACTTACTAGTTGATCCAACTCCCGAGGAAGAAGCTGTTATGGAGGCGCGCATCACACTAGTATCGGACGACAGGGGAAACATTTGCGCGGGTCAAAAGGGACTCCCAGGAACTCTCACAATAGATCAAGTATTGCAGGCTGTAAACACAGCTAAGCTTAAAGGCGAAGAAGTAAGGTCGATAGTGAAGACGGCGGCTAACTATGTCTAGTTCTTCGGATAAAGGCCCTCTCAAGGGTCTCAGGCAGAAATACGGCGCTACACTCAGAAAACGTTACAGCAGAATTATGCGTAATGAAAAACGCACAAGGCGATGTCCGTCCTGCGGTTCAACCCGTTTTAGACGTGAGAGCGTCGGAATATGGAGCTGCAATACCTGCGAATTCAAGATAGCAGGCGAAGCATATGATGTCGCTACTACGAAATCTTGAAGATTTCCCGAATCTGGTACCCTGACATAAAGTCAGGATAGTTGGGCTATGAAAAGCAAGGTTACTTTTGTAGAGCTCAAAGTGGAGATACTCGCGGAACCGCGCGCGATTAGCGCGGTAAGGGCCGCCATGACTCCTGAAATGGATGATAGCAAACGATGCAAGTTGTCCTTGCACACGGACAAGACGGGGCGTAAGCTCTCTTTGATTTTGAGTTCGAAAGATCTTGTCTCTTTGCGGGCGGGTTTGAACACAAACCTTAGACTTGCTGCATCTGCTCTAAAGAGCATCAACGCGGCCAAGAGCGCAGCTCTTGCTGAAAGATCACAGAAAGACTCAATAAACCAAAATTAGTACAAAGTTTCGGAAAAAAATAATGAGCAATTCCAACGATGTTCCCCCTTGGCTTAGGGAGCAACTTGCTAGGTTCGAGCAACTCCAACAAAATCTTCAGGCAATTTTACTTCAGAAACAGCAAATTGACGGTGAATCGTCAGAAGTAGATCGCGCGCTCATAGAACTCAAGAAAGCTGCTGAAACTGACGCCGTCTACAAGAGTGCTGGCAACATTCTGGTCAAGGCGAAAAAGGAAGATTTGTTGAAGGATCTCGAAGAACGCAAAGAGCTCGCAAGTACGAGAGCAACAGTACTCGGAAAGCAGGAACAACGCGTCAGGGAGAACATCAAAGAGCTTTCCACTAAAATTGAAGGTGCCCTTAAAGGAGCGGGTGCCACGAGCACCACGCCATCTAGCTAATCTGCTGACGCATCTTTATGAGTGCCCAGAGTGACTCTCTGAGAGAACTTTTCTCGCGAGAATTATCGCGCATAGACAAAGAGCAAACTGCAAAGATATTGGTATTCACTCACAGGCAGGCCGATCCAGATGCTCTGTGCGCAGCATCAGCCCTTTGCCAGTTGCTCGCGGATGCTTTTCCCAGAAGGACTCTTGGCTTTCAGATAATCGTGCCTCAAGCAGCTAGTTTGCTGGGACAGAGTGTCTGTTCTCAACTTGGAATCAAGTTTGTAACCGACCTGGAAAATGACAGCATTAGTAATTGCAACCTCATTGTGATAGTCGATACCGGCGATCCTCACCTTCTAGAACCATACTCTGTGCAAATAATGAACAGTAGAGCACGAAAGATTTTGGTTGATCATCATTCCACAAGTCAGAGCTCGAGCAATTGGACAGGCTTGGACGGTTCATATGTGGAAAGAGGCGCGACTTCGACTTGTGAAATCATTGCGCGCGGATTCGCAGAAGCGAAGTTTTCAAAGGAACTGGCACTAACGCTTCTGACAGGATTGATGTTTGATTCTCAGCATCTGGGAATCGCAACCGCTTCAACTCTCGAAGCAGCACTGACCCTGGTCAAGGCTGGCGCAGAAATAGATGCAGCCAAAGGAGCTCTCCACAACAAGCCGGACAGATCCGAACTCTTGGCGCGCGTAAAATCGGCGCAGAGGTTACAGTACGAGCAGGTCGGGAAATATCTGTTACTGAAAACGGAAGTTTCCAGTTTCCACGCTTCTGTTGCTCGGATGCTTTTGATGATCGGAGCTGATATCGGGATGGCGTACGGAGAGAGCGATGGGGAAGCCAGAGTCTCCATTAGAAGTTCACAATCTTTCTTCAAGGAAACGGGAATTGATTTGGCAGAAGAGGCTAAGAAGATCTCAGACTCTCTGGGATTCGTAGGAGGAGGCCATCCCACAGCTGCGTCACTGTCCGGAAATGCAGTCCCTGTTGAATTGGCCAACAAGTTCATTCAGGGGTTGAAATTCGCGTTACCAAAAACATAGTAGTTACAATATATTTATTATCGCTTCATTCGCGGATTAACTCATGAGTGAAACTACCAAAGTCACGCCAACCCCAGTCCGGTCAAGGACACAGATGCTGACTGGAATAGCCCTTTTTGCGGCGCTGGCTATAATGCTCAATTTCCTTATCAAAGTCCCAGCCCCCTATGCCTTTTTTCTCTACTATGAAGTTTGGGAAATCCCAATTGTTGCTGTACTCCTGATATTCGGAGCTTATGCCGCTCTAGGGGTCTCAGTTTTGAACGCGGCAGTCCTATTGCTCGTATTTCAAGGAGCGCTTCCTACTGGCCCTCTCTATAACCTTGCAGCAGTACTTGTGACACTTGGAGCTGTCATTGCTGCTCACTCGCTAGGGATTAGATTGAGGCTCAGCCCGCGAAATTTAATCATTCTTGCAACTGGTTCTGGAATCCTTGTCAGAAGCGTAGTTATGACGGCCTTCAATTTTCTATTGCTTCCACTTTCGCCTCCAATAGGCTTCAGCTACCCTGTCCAAGCTGTCATCCCGATATTGCCCCTCATTGCATTCTTCAACGCGACCGTGGCACTCTATTCCATCCCATTTGGCTATGCCGTAGTTAGGGCTGTATCATACAGATTCAGATTCAAGCTGGCTTATCCGATGCGAGCTGCCCAAGCAAAACCATCATAGTTACATATTCTTTCAGTGGAGGATGGGCCACACTAGAAGCTGACATCAAAGATTGAAAATGCAAGCTGCTGAGGATGGAGTGATTCAAGTAAGTAATCTCTCATTCAGTTATTACGGATCGGAGCGAGCGGTCCTGAATAAGATCAATATATCAGTAAAGAAGGGTGAAATCGTGCTCATAGTAGGACATTCAGGTTCTGGTAAGAGCACTCTTCTCAGAGCGATAAATGGGCTGATTCCGCATCAACATGGCGGAGAATATTCTGGCGAAGTCATAGTGGATGGAATGAAAGTCAGCGAATCAAGTATGAGTAATCTCGCGACAAAGGTAGGATACATTTTTCAGAATCCTGAGAATCAGATCTTCATGTTCTCGGTAGAGCGTGATATTGCGTTCGGCCTTGAAAATCTCGGAGTGGCTCAGGAAGAAATGAGGGAACGCGTCGATTGGGCACTTGAATTGCTCCAGATCAAGCACTTGGCGCTCAGAGCTCCACACGAACTGTCCGACGGGCAAAAGCAACGAGTCGCGATAGCCGGAGTTATTGCGATGAAGCCAAAGATACTCATTCTCGACGAACCGACCTCTCTACTTGACCCATTTACGGCAAAAACTTTGGTTGAACTGGTCAAGAATCTTCGTTCGACTTTGGGTATCACAGTTCTCATCGTCGAGCACCGGCTCGATCTTGTTGCGAAGATATGCGACAGGATTGTTGTGATGGACAAAGGAGGAATTGTTCTCAGCGGTTCACCCAAAGAAGTACTTTCGGATCCAAATGTATCAGTTCACGGTGTCACTGAACCTACAATTGTAAAGCTTGCAAAATCTCTTTCCCTTGGCGGTTCCAACATTCCGGTAGATCCAGAGGAATTGCGCGATAGTTTAGGGCAAATACGAACTAATCGCGTATCATGAATCGGAGTTGAAAAAGTGGAAACTGTTTCAATTGAAGAGTCCTACGACCAAATAGTGAGCTTTGAAAACGTTGATTACAGTCACCCGAACGGAACGATAGCCCTCAGAAATATCAGTTTCCAGCTCAAACCAGGCGAACTCCTAGCAATCCTTGGAAGTAATGGAGCCGGAAAGACTACTCTTGTGAGGCATATCAACGGACTATTGAAGGCAACTCACGGAACTGTAAAGGTATTTGGAAAAGATGCAAAGCTTTCTACTGCGGCAAAGCTTTCTCGCAAAGTTGGAATTGTTTTTCAAAATCCAAATAACCAGCTATTCGAGCAATCGGTCAAGAAAGAGATCCAATTCGCTTTAAGAAATTTCGGATTTATGGAAGCTCTTATTGAAGAGAGGACTAACTGGGCACTGAAGACATTTTCTTTAGCTGAATATGCTGACAGACCGCCGATGGAGCTCAGCGGGGGAGAAAAGAAAAGACTCTGCGTCGCCTTGGTGCTAGCTTGGGATCCGGAGATACTCATTCTGGACGAGCCAACAGTCGGGCAGGATTCCGAACAAAAAGAGAACCTCGTTCAGATCGTTAAACTTCTGCTTTCTCAGAAAAAAACGGTAATACTCGTCACCCACGATATTGAATTTGTTTGGCCCCTCCAGCCAAGAGTTATTCTGATGTCCAACGGTGAGATCGTCGCAGATGGCGAATGCCAAGAGACTCTGTCAAACGAATCTTTGATGTCAAAGGGTAGTGTTTTGCCTCCACAACTTGTTGAATTTTCCAGGCTGATGGGCTGGTCCCTACCATTCCCAGCGAGCACTTTCGAAGCAAAAAGCTTGATCGAAAAAGCAACAACAAGAACCCGAATGTGAGTCTTGATCGGAAAATGCAATGGATAGCTCAAGGATTTCTTTTCGTGAGAGGACACACAGTCGTCCACAGATTAGATCCCCGAGTCAGACTGATCACCTCACTTTCGCTCTTTTCCGTGGCACTACTGAGTCACAGCGTTGAGGAGCTTTCAATTATCATCGCAATTGTACTTACAATTGCAGGCATCGCAAAGATAATCAAGCGATTCGCAAAATCTATGCTTTTCACCGCTGTGATAGCTTTGATCGCTTTCGCCCTGAATCTGTTCTTTTATCCAACGTCACCGCATCAGGCAGTTGTATTCGGAGTGCGATTGTTTGCGGTAATTTCTTCAACTTCATTGTTTTTCTTGACTTCCACCCCGGACGAACTAGAACATGTGATGAAATGGATGCGCTTGCCAGCAGATTTCGTCATGGTGTTTGTAATTGCCGTCAGGTTCGTGCCAGTATTGCTGCTTGACGCTCTTCAGATAATGGATGCGCAGAGATCGCGCGGCCTTGAATTCGACAAGGGGAATATTTTCCAAAGGATGAAAAATGTCATCCCTGTGATGGTTCCGCTAATTGCAGTAGCTCTCAACCGGAGCCTTGATCTCGCCGAGGCAATGGATTCGAGAGCCTACGGCGCAGCAAAGAAACCAACTTCGCTGTATCATCTTGCACTAAGGCGATCAGATTACGCGATGCTGGGAATCGTGTTACTCGGAGTGGTAATTGGAGTTTACGTTTCGCTTTACCTGATATTATTCTAGTCGTCCTGAATATGCATTTAAGCCGTGAACCTTAGAAATCGAAAAGTACACGTTATCATGCCTTACACTAGTGAAAGACGGAAGAGACTTCTTTCAAAGGTCTACGCCTCTCAATTCGTCACGGATGTAGATCCCCTGGATTTTCTCTCTTCCTCTCTCGAAACTGGCAAAAAGAGTCTGTTGGTGGAGATTAATGACCTAAAGCAAAGTAAACTCGTGACAATGCGTAAGAATATTCCTTCGGTTACAAAACTAGGGAGGTCAAAAATTATTGTGATAATGGCAGGCGGTTCTTTCGATATTATACATCCAGGCCATTTGGAAACTCTTGAGCAGGCAAGGGCATTGGGTGATTCATTGATCGTATCCGTAGCTCGCGACGCAACTTTTAGGAGAAACAAGAAAAAGGAACCACTACACAATGAAGATTTGCGACAGAAACTCGTAGCAGCACTAAAGGTCGTGGACGCTGCTGTACTCGGTAGTGAGCATGATATCCTCGAGACAGCTGTAATGATAAAGCCAGACATCGTTGCTCTGGGTTACGATCAGTACCATGACGGACAATCGATACAGAAAGATCTAATGAAAAGGGGCCTCAAAGTGGATGTTGTCAGATTGAAAAGTTCTGTGCCGGAAATCAAGACTGCATCCATCATCGGGTATGACGATGGAAGCCTACTCGACAGCACCTGAGTTTTTCAGAAATATTGAAACTCTTACTTCGTCCCCATCCTTCAGCTTGAAATGATCTCTAACGTTGGTGGGGGATATGATCTCCAGCACGGAATCATCATGTGTTGTTCTCTCGATCACAAGAACGGCGGCATCCACTTTGCCGTTCAATACCGCTCGAAAGCATTCGGCGCCTCCATACGTTCTTTTACCATCGCTAAAGCCGTCGATGTGGATTCCCTTTGCTGTTGCGAGATCCCTTTTGATTTTTCTATCGAGGGCAGAGTCAAGCCGTAAGTTCAGAGTACCTGGAAAAGGGTCGAATCCAAGTTTGGTCTGGAACTGTTTTCTGTACCCCTTAACGGATATGTAGTAGGCTCCTTCTCCGAGGCCGGAAAAAACCACGCCTGTTACATCCATTTTATCTTCTTCTTCACCGAACACGTGTTCCAATGTTGAGTGCAGATTTGCTCCAGCAGCTACACCTTTCTTGGTGATCTTCACGTAAGTCTTTCCAGCGCTCCTAATTCTTTCAACCAACCCTTCCTTTTCCATTTCTTCAAGAAGTTTTGACGCAAGTTGCTGCGATTTGCCCAATCTTCTCGCAAGCTGGATGGTTGTGACTGCAACTGGTTTATCCTTTGCACCTTGTACTAGTAGATCCAAAAGGGTTGGAATATAATTCGCCTTTATCTTCGGGAGGCTAGTCTTTTTTGAGCTACTCAATTCTTTACCTCTCCCAACCTTTCGGATAGTTTGTTTACCGCAGCGATGAACTCTCTCCTTCTTGCCTCTTCCGTAATTGTCGCCCGCGTGTCTTCTATGAGAATTCTAGCCACATCCAGTTTCCTCTTCACCCCTTGTGCGACATTATCGTATACTGCGAACGGTGACAGCGAGAGATACAGCTGTTCCATGCTTCTGAAGAGGTTCTCTGCTGTTGAAAAGTCATTTTTCCTGATCGCATCGAATACTGAGCGCTTCAATTCGCCGATTGCATCAAGTAGGCCGAGAATGTAAGAAAGATTGGAAACCCCAAGTTGCTTTCTAGATGGCAATTTAGCATCCGACCTCATCGCGAGTAGCACTGAACATTCAACAAACTCTTGTTCGGGCGTAAGCAGATATTTCGTGAGATCTGAGCCCGCGATTGCTCTCAACTCGTCGAGTTTCTTCCTTGATTCGCCGCGAAGTTTCTTTGCCTCGCTGAAGTTTGAAGTGTGCACGCCCACGATAGCCTTCGCGGATAATGCAATAACGTCTCTTGATTCCTTGATCAGCCTCTCCCGCCGACTGACAATCTCATTGAATCTCTTCGTTGCCTCAGCTAGCGAAGCTTCCATATTTGAAAAATTCATTGGTTTTTCGGGTTTGACCGGCACTTATCTCTCTTTTGATTGTTAAGATGGCGCGTCCTGATTCAAGAATTACGCTTTCAACAATTTTAATTAGCGGATAGTACACTCGAAGGACGTCGTTTCAATCGCAATAGGATGCAAGTGGCATGTCGGAAAGCTTACCAAAGTGGGTCGCTGAAGAAATTAAGGATGTAAAATTTGGAAAAGAAGAGGATTGGGAAGGATCCGGATACATCCTTGATATCAATAAGGAAGCCAAGAAGATAGACGTCCAGTTTTACGAAAAGCTTCCTGAGGGGAGGTACATCGCAACGCTAGAGTTGCCAGAAAAATTCGATGCTGATTCCCTTGAGTTAGGGAAGGTCTACATGTTCAAATTCAAGGCGTTTAAGGCAACATTATCTGATAAAGTGACCGAGTTCCTGAAAGAAAAATTCAACGTGGTCATGGACGCCATTTTTCGATTCGAGCTAGCGTCAGTTGAAAGACTGGAGACTGAGGCTGATTCCGCTCCAGCACGGCCCTCAGAAGACGATGATGACGATGACTAGAGATTCAGCGGGGGTTAGCTAACGACCAACTATACCAAAGGCAGAAGCCGCGAGTACCAAACGATGCGCAAGCTCCGCAACGATGGCTGGGTTTGCAGCAGGAGCGCAATGTCACACGGACCCGTCGACGTTTTTGCGGCGAAGTCGGGGAAGATACTCCTGATTCAGGTGAAAAGTGGATCATCAAGAATGAAGAAACTCGAGCTTGAAACTTTCAAAATTTGGGCAGACCAGTTTAACGCATCTGCGGAAATTTGGTATTACAAGAAAAGGGGAAAATTGCAGCGGCACAGCGTAAGAAAGCAGCTAATGGAGCAACCGTTGGCTATTTCGGTTCGCCAGAACTCTCTTTGAGCCTACGAACCACTTCCATCTTTTCGTGGCAGCGCTTGCAGACAGGCTCCTTCTTCTGACCTGACATGCCGAAAAAGAACGGCTCCTCATTCTTGACGTCGTCGCAAAAATAACATCTGAATTCCAAATAGGTAAAACACTCAGTTGTGAAACGAGAAGTGCTTGCGTTTTGGGAATAATATCCTTTTCTGGCCAGCTAGAGATTCGGGCTGAGAGAGAATTTCAGTTTCGTGAGACCCTTTATTCTTTCGATGTCGTTGGGCGTCTTGCTATAGTCCACTGCCTTCTCTATGTCTTTGATCGCTTTTCGCTTTCTCTCAATTTGTGGAATATCAGGCGATTCTAGGATTGCTCTTGCGGCGTTCTCGAACCACTTTGAAGCTTCTCCAGGTTCCTCCGCCTTGGAATAGCAGTCGGCAATCCACTCCATTATGTCGATCTTCGCCGAAGGTTTGAGAGTCGGATCCTGCAGGTTCTCCTCGAGTATAATTGCTGCCGATTTGTATTGCCCCAGTTTTATTTGTTCGAGCACATCAGAAATGAATCCCATCTAGACAACCTCAATTCTTCCCTGCAGCGGCGAGCCGCCTAGCTCTGCGCTCCTTGGCTTCCGCGTATCTTCTCTTCTCAGCATCAGTTTCCGGGATGATATCCGCAACAATGGTGGGTTTTCTGTTTTCGTCCAGCGCAACAAGCGTAAGATAAGAAGAACCGGTATGCGTGATCTCGTCCTTCATCAAGTCTCTGGCCTCGATCTTTACTCCAACCTCCATCGAAGTGTGACTAACATAATTCACACTTGCCTTCAGTATCAGCAAGTTACCAATGATCACGGGCTCATAGAAGTTCATCTGATCCATCGAAGCAGTGACGCAGTTTTTCCTTGAGTGAATGGCGGCAACCGAACCCGCAATCTCGTCAACTAGTTTCATTATGGTTCCGCCGAACACGTTACCCTGAAAGTTCGCGTCCTGCGGCATCATGAGGTGGCTTGAAACTAGTGCTGAATCGCTGACCTTTCTTTTTTCTTGCTGCGACAATTACTTTCTCGCAAAGAAGATCTGGGAGACGACTAAATCAGTTTTGATTTCCACATGCTTACCTTGAAAG
>Ga0307373_10006110_pt1 | contig 19328 bp, 20 predicted proteins | sample OX2MG_FD_202534 | JGI IMG/M metagenome (GOLD analysis project Ga0307373, IMG submission 202534) | Soil microbial communities from Risofladan, Vaasa, Finland - OX-2 | ecosystem: Environmental > Terrestrial > Soil > Coastal area > Acid sulfate soil | place: Finland: Risofladan, Vaasa | collected...
GTAGAGCCGGTTGATACCAGTGTGAACGTGGTCAAGCTGGCCGCTCTGACCAACGTGGCCCTGGTGATCATGAATGCCCCTGACTCGTACTTCGTTCAGTAGGAGATAGTCATGAAGCGTAGCAGCAAGCGCGATGGCGCAGTAGCCATCGGGGGCTCGGACCTCAAGGACGTCATTGACGGCGCTCGCCGCTCCTTCCTGATGCGTGCGGGCTTCGGCCTGGGCCTGGGTGCGGTGGCTGCCGCGGATGTGCTGGGGATGAAACCGGCCAGCGCCTCGATTGGGCCGGCGGCCCATCAAGGGGCCGGCGTTGCGCCAAACCTGGGCACCAAGGCGACAGGGCAGTATCCCGCCCGTGCCAAGCGCGTGATTTACCTGCACATGCTCGGCGCCAACTCCACCGTGGACTTGTGGGACTATAAGCCGGCCTTGGTGAAGATGAGCGGTCAGCCGATGCCCGCCTCGGTGCTCAATACCCAGAAGCTCTCGTCGATGTCCAGCGGCCAGACCGCCTTCGTGGTGGCCGGGCCCATGGCACCGATGCATCAGCACGGTCAGACGGGCACCTGGGTCAGCGATCTTCTGCCCCATATGTCCGGCATCGTCGACGACCTGGCCTTCATCAAATCGATGAATACCGTGCAGCTGAATCACGATCCGGCCGGTGTGCTGCTGCACACGGGCTTCCAGCTGCCCGGCAGGCCATCGGCGGGTGCCTGGATCAGTTACGCGTTGGGCAACGACAATACGAATCTGCCCAGCTTCATCGTCATGAATTCTGGCGTTGGCCAGGGCGTGCCGCTGGATACATCGGACTGGAGCGCGGGCTTCCTGCCCTCGGAGTTCCAGGGCGCCGAGCTACAGTCGGGTGCGAACCCCGTGCTGTATCTGAACAACCTGGGAGGGGTCACGTCAGCGGACCGTCGACGGCAGCTGGATGCGCTGGGTGATCTGGCCAAAGCCACCTATGGGTTGTCAAAGGACCCGGAAATTCCGTCGCGCATCAAGCAGTACGAGATGGGCTATCGGATGCAGCACTCGATTCCGGAAGTCGTCGACTTTTCCAATGAGCCCAAGAGCGTATTGGACATGTATGGGCCGGATGCCATGAAGCCCGGCACCTTTGCCCACAACTGCCTGATTGCACGTCGGCTCAGCGAGCGCGGCGTCAAATTCATCACTCTGTACGCCATGGGCTGGGACCATCACTTCCAGCTCACCACGCTGCTGCCGGCCCGCTGCAAGGAGTTCGACCAACCCGCTGCCGCGCTGATTCGCGACCTCAAGCAGCGTGGCATGCTGGAAGATACGCTGGTGGTCTGCGGCAGCGAATTCGGCCGCACGCCCTTTGCCCAGGGCTCGCTCAAGAGCGCGTGGGGCCGGGATCACCATGGCGGCAACTTCACCTGGTGGATGGCCGGTGGTGGCGTGCGGGCCGGCTATACGCACGGGCAGACAGACGACTTCAATTACAATACCGTCGGGCAGCCGGTGTCCACGTACGATCTCAACGCGACGATGCTGGCCCTGCTCGGTATCGATCACATGCGGTTGACCTACCTCTATCTGGGACGCAACTACAAGCTCACTGACCAGTTCGGCGATGTGGTCCACGAGCTGATCGCGTAGTTCCTCCCGGTGTGCTCGACCCGCTTCATCGGGCGGGCCGGGCACACAGTTCCAGTGGCCGATCTCAACGGCAGCAGTGGCGGTAACTTGCCCGTGCCGCCGTCACCTCTCTGATATCCTGGATCCATGTTCTTGACCGGAATTGGAACCGCCACCCCGGCGCCGCGTTACACCAAGGCGCAGTGCTGGGAGGCGTTCCAGCAGTCGGAGTGGTTTGCACGTCTGGATTCGCGCGCGCATGCGGTGGTGCGGACCGTGCTGCAAAGGGATAACGGCATTGAGGCCCGGCGGCTGGCGCTGAGCTCGCTGGAGCAGGTATTCCAGATCGATCCAGACACCCTGCATCGCCGATTTCTTGCCGCTGCGCCCGAGCTGGCCACGCGTGCCGGCGCCGCCGCGCTGCAGGATGCCGGCCTGGCCGTCGCCGAGATCGATGCGGTGGTGGTGAGCACCTGCACCGGTTATCTGTGCCCGGGGCTTTCAGGCTATGTCATCGAGCAGCTGGGGCTGGCCTCAAACGTGCAAGCCTTCGACCTGGTCGGGCAGGGCTGTGCCGCGGCACTGCCGAACATGCGGCTCGGGGACGCGCTGCTGCAAGCCGGGCAGTGCCGGCACGTGCTATCGATCTGCGTCGAGGTCAGCAGCGCCGCGATGTACCTGGACAACGATCCCGGCGTGCTGGTGAGCGCCTGCCTGTTCGGCGATGGCGCGGGCGCTGCGGTCCTGTCGGGCAGCGCGAGCGAGCGCGGCCGCGATCGCCGCGGGTCACAGCGACGCCGTCTTGCCTGGACCGACTGCGAGTCACTGATCGGGCCGGGCGAGCGCGAGGCGCTGATGTTCCAGCAGCGCCAGGGCATGCTGCGCAATATCCTCACCCCCGCGGTACCGCGCCTGGCCGCGCAATACGTGCAGCGGGTGCTCGATACGGTGCTGGCACGAGCGGGCCTGTCGATCGCGCAGATCAGCGCCTGGATCGTGCATGCGGGCGGCCGTGACGTGCTGCTGTCGATGCAGCAGCAACTGGCGTTGCCGGACGGAAGCTTTGCCCACAGCGCTGCGGCGTTGCGCGAATATGGCAATCTTTCCAGTGCGTTCGTGTATTTCGTACTGCAGGCTGCCCTGGCAGACAATGCGCCGGGCGGGTGGTGGTGGTTGACTTCGTTCGGTGCGGGCTTCAGCTGTCACGGCGCGCTGTTGCGGGCCGACTGATGCGCGGGCGGCGCAGTGAGCCGGCACTGCTTGCTGCGGAAACGGCCGTGACGCGCCCGGGCTCGGGCCTGCCGCGAACGGTGTCGCCCGAGACGCTCGATGATCTCGCAGCACAGGACCCGCGCGCTCGCCGCTCGCGGCGCGATCTGCGTCGCGTCAACCGCATCATGGGCACCAGCCCGATCCTGACCCGGGCGCTGCAAGGCGAGCGTGCGGCCGAACGGCCCATGCGGGTCTTGGAACTCGGCGCTGGCGATGGCATCGTGATGCTGCGCGTGGCGCAGCGGCTGGTGGCCTCATGGCCGAGTGTCGAACTGACGCTGCTCGATCGGCTTGCGCTGGTGGAGGCGCCGACGCTTGCAGCCTACGCGCGGTTCGGCTGGACTGTGCACAACCTGCAGCTGGACGTGCTCGAATGGGCCGCAACGCCGCTGCCATCGGCGCCATGGGACGTGATCGTGACCAACCTGTTCCTGCATCACTTCACGCAGGCCCAGCTGCCGGGGCTGCTGGAAGCCATCGCACAGCGATGCCGGGTGTTCATCGCCTGCGAACCACGGCGCGCGATGCTGCCGCTCATCGGCGCCCACCTGATGGGGGCGATCGGCGCCAGCGCGCTGACGCGCCATGATGCAGTCCTGAGCGTACATGCGGGCTTTCGCGAACGTGAGCTGTCGATTCTCTGGCCTCGCGAGCCCGGCCGCTGGCGCCTGCAGGAGCGGCACGCAGGAGCGTTCTCGCATCTGTTCTGCGCGGCCCGGAATGCGGGTGTCCCGTTCGGTGCAGCCGGTGCAGCCGGTGCAGCTGCCGGCGGCGCGCCCTGATGCGCACCGCCTACGATGCGCTGATCCTGGGCGCCGGGCCGGCCGGCTCGACCGCGGCGATTCTGCTGGCGAGCGCGGGCTGGTCGGTAGCGCTGCTGGAGAAGCAGGCCTTCCCGCGCCGCAAGGTCTGCGGGGAATGCATCGCCGCCAGCAATCTGCCGCTGCTGGAGGCGCTCGGCATCGGCGCCGCCTTCACGGCGCTGGCCGGGCCTGCGCTGCGGCGCGTGGCGCTGTGGTATGGAACACAGGCGGTGAGTGCGCCGCTGCCAGCGGCCGAGGATGTCGCCTACCCCTGGGGCCGCGCGCTCGGACGCGAACATCTGGACGCGCTGTTGCTGCAGCGGGCGAGCTGCCTCGGTGTCACGGTATTGCAGCCATGCAGGGCGCAGGCCGTCAGTGGGCAGCCGGGGAACCTGCGCTGCGAGGCCATCGGCACCGAAGCCGAATCGGCGCTGACGCTGGTAGCCCCTGTCGTCATCGCGGCCAATGGGTCATGGGAACCGCTGCCGGCGCAGCGGCGGCGCCTGGAGCGCCGCGGCACCGACCTGCTGGCGTTCAAGGCAAACTTCAACGACGTGCAGTTGGAACCCGGAGTACTACCGGTGCTGTCATTTCGCGGCGGCTACGGCGGCATGGTCGTCGCCGATCACGGTGTGGCGACGCTGGCGTGCTGCATTCGGGCCGATCGCCTGGCTGCGAGCCGGCAGGCCGCCCCGGGCAGCCCGGCCGGTGCAGTCGTGGAGGCGGTGCTCAAGCGCGAATGCGCCGGCGTGCGCGGGGCCCTGCGCGGGGCGAGCGCCGCCGGAGCCTGGCTGGCCGCCGGCCCGATCCGGCCGGGCGTACGCCTGTCGCTCGCCGCGACCGGAGCGTTCGTAATAGGAAATGCGGCCGCGGAGGCGCATCCCATCATCGGGGAAGGCATCAGCATGGCGATCCAGTCGGCGTGGCTGCTGTGCGCACAACTGCTGCGCTGCCGGGACGTGCTGCGGCGGGACGCGCAAGCCCCGCGCCGGCAGCGCGAGATTCAGCGCCGCTATGTGGCCCAATGGCACCAGCAGTTTCGTCAGCGAGTACGGCTGGCTGCGTGGTTCGCGCATGCGGCGATGTGCCCGCAGGTCATGGCCTGCCTGATGCCGCTGGTGCGCCGTGCCCCGCGGGTGCTGTCACACTGTGCCCTTTGGGGCGGCAAGACCCGCTGCCTGCCGCAGTCCATGTTGGCGCAAACCACCCTGGGGCTTGAAGCATGACCACACTCGAGCGGCTCACAGCGATCCTCATGGACCACTACAAGCTCGACGCGGCCGTCTTCGGGTCCGACACGCCGCTCGAGCAACTCGGCATCGATTCGCTCGGGATGGTGGAGCTGCTGTTCTTCATCGAGGATGAATTCAAGCTGCAGCTGCCTTCCGACGCACCGCTGCTGCCGACGCTGGCCGATGCGGTGCGCTACATCGACGCCCTGCAGGCGCAGCAGCCCGCGACCACGGCGCTCCCCGGCGACCTGAGTGCGCCGCCGGCTCATCGATCAGCATGAGGCGCGTCGCCGTCACCGGCATCGGGGTGGTGTCCCCCCTTGGCAATGATGCGGCGGCACTGCTTGCGAACGCCTCGGCCGGGCGCTCCGCTGTGCGTCGCATGGATGCGCCGTGGTGCCGGCGCTTGGCCTGCCCGTTGGGCGCGAGCGCCGATTTTCGCGCCACCGAGCATTTCGAGCCAGCCAAGCTGCGCATGCTGGACCCGGTAAGTCAGTTCGCGCTCGTGGCCGCGCGACAGGCGATCAGTGATGCCCGCCTCGGGCCCGCAGATCTCGATCCGCCGCGCACGGGTGTCTTCATCGGCACCAGCATGGGTGGCTCGGTCTCGACCGACGAGGGCTACCGCACCTTGTACGAGGCGCAGTCGGACCGCATCAGGCCCTTCTCGATCCTGACGGGGATGACGCATGCGCCCGCGGCCTGGATCAGCATTGAGTTCGCCGTGACGGGGCCGAATCTGACCTATTCCACCGCCTGCTCCTCCTCGACGGTGGCGATCGGTGAGGCGTGGCTGCGGCTGCGCAGCGGCGATCTGGATGTGGCCATCGCGGGCGGGGCCGAGGCACCGTTGTCGTTCGGCGCGATGAAGGCGTGGGAGGCCCTGCACACGCTCGCCTGCGAAGACCCCGCCGATGCGTCGGCTTCGTGCAAGCCGTTCGCAGCGAATCGAAGCGGCATGGTACTCGGCGAAGGGGCGGCGATCGTGCTGCTGGAGGACTGGGAACGCGCCAGTGCACGGGGCGCGAACATCTACGGAGAACTCACCGGCTATGGCGTGAGCGCCGACATCGGCCACATCACCCGGCCCAGCGTCGCCGGACAAGCGGCCGCGATGCGTGCGGCGCTGCAAAGCGCCGGCTGTGGCCCGGAATCGATCGGCGCGATCAACGCGCATGGAACCGGCACGCCGATCAATGACGCGGTGGAGACAGCGGCGATCAAGCAGGTGTTCGGCGCGCGCGCCTATCGCATCCCCATCAGCGCCACCAAGGCGATGCACGGGCACCTGCTCGGCGCCAGCGGGGCACTGGCGCTGGTGCTGTGCCTGCTGTCGATGCGCCAGGGGGTGCTGCTTCCAACCATGCACCTGCAGCAGCCGGCGGCGGACTGTGACCTGGACTATGTGGCGAACCGCGCACGCCATGACGTGTTCGTGGACAGCATGCTGTCGAGCTCATTCGCGTTCGGCGGCACCCATGCCGTGCTGGTGGCGCGCGCGGCACCCGAGAGCGCCGCGAGCGGGCCCGCTGCTACCGCATCGGGTCGAGGAACAGCAGCTTGAACGACCCATGGATGAACGGACTGCGCTGCGGGCGCTTATGCGCGGCCCGCGCCGCCTGGAACGCCGCCATGGCCTGCGGATCGGTATCGGCCGCCGCCAGATAAAGCCGGCCACTGTGCGGGTCGACGCTCATGGTCCGGGCCGACAGCGCGGTCTTGACCGTGCCGGCGGGCACGAACCTGTTGGCGTTGACCTCTCGGATCACCGAGAGGGTGCCATCGGTCCCATTGGAGCTGAAGATCAGGTGATGCGACGGATCGAACGCGGCCGCGTCGGTGCCGCGGCCAATTGGCAGCGTCGTGATCGTGGCGCCGGTATCGGCATTGACGACCACGAGGCGGCTGTTCTCGCAGCTGGAAAACAGCCGGTGTGTCTTGGTATCGATCGCCAGCCCGTGCGGGGCCGCGCACATGGGGATGGCCCAGGTCGCATCGACGCGATTGGTCGCCGTATCGATGCGGAAAATCTGGCGGCTCGCGACCCCGTTGGCGTAGACCTTGCCGTTATCGCCGGCGACGGCGTACTCGAGTTTGCTGCCGGCATGCACGGTCGCCACGACCCGGTCGCTTTTCGGATCGATGACCGTCAATTCTCCCGGATCGCCGTCGACGACGAACACGTGGCCACTGGTCGGATCGATCGTCACGGCGTCGGCATCGTGGTCGGCCTTGAGCCGCTTGACGACTTTCAGCGTCTTGAGGCTGAAGGCCACCGCCTGCCCGGCTTGGCCGTCGTCGGTATAGCCGAGGCCGGTGGCATGCGAGATCGCAATCCCATGCGTGCCGCCCGGCATGCCCTCGATCTGGCCGATGACCTTGCCGTTGCGGCCATCGACGACGCTGATGCGATCGCCGTGCGAGACGTACACCCGATGCGATGGGGCATCGTAGACCACGTAATCCCAGCGGTCAGGGGCGCCGAGCGACACCGTCCGGGTGATGTGATAGGTGATCGAAGGATGGGAATGGGCCGGGGCGTCCTGCGCGTGGGCGGGCGGTGCCAGCCCCAGGCTCAGACCTAAGCCGACGATCGCCCCGGCGGCGATACCCGCAATCTCGAGCACACGGTTGTTCATGCAATGCCCCCCTTGCTTCAGCTCACTGCAGAATCGTCGCACAGACCGCCATCATCTGCTGCAGATCACAAAAATGTAATCTCCGGCCCATCGCTCAGCGCTGCGCCTAGTAAGACTTGAGCGCCGGCCGGATGGTCAGATCGACCACCTCGGCCCTTGGCGGCAGAGACAGCACGTACAGGACGGTATCGGCGACATCATCCGGTTGCAGCAGCAATTCGGAACGATAGTCGCGCTGCTCGGAGCGGAAGATGCCCTGCATACGCCGCGTGGCGGTGCGACCCAGATAGATGCTGGTGACCAGCACCCCGTGCGCGTTGACCTCCGCGCGCAATGAATCGGCCAGCACCCGCAGACTGTGCTGGCTGGCGCAGTAGCCGCTCAGCGCGGCCCGGCCGTGCAGGCCGGCGGTGGAGTTGATGAAGATCACGCGCCCGGCGCCGCGTGTGAGCGCCGGCAGCAGCAGCTGCGTGAGCCGGTACGGCGCGCGCACGTTGGCCTCGTACATGCGGTCCAATTGGGCGAGCGGGGCGCTCTCGACGCGACCCGCATGATATACACCGGCACAGTGGATCAGGCCCGCCAGCGGCGCGCCTGCCAGCTTCTGGGGCAACCCCTGCGCCAGCCCCAGCAGGGCGCGGTCGTCCGTGAGGTCCAGCGGATGGATCTGGACCCTGTCCTGGCATCGCAGCTGCAGCGCACGCAATCGCTCACGGTCGCGCCCGAGCGCGAGCACGCTTCGGCCGCTATCGGCGAGCCTGCAGGCGATAGCCTCGCCGATGTCGGAAGTCGCGCCGCTCAACAGATAGGTGGGCGGGGCCGCGGCCGTGGGCGAGGGTGAGTGTGCGGAAATTGGCATGGACAGTCCGGCTAGCCTGCGACCAATCCGGACGGCAGGTCCGGCGACGCGAGCTTGCGGGTCAATAGCCGCAGAGCCTTCAGCAGCAGCACCGTGCTGGCCGGCTCGCCGTGCAGCTCCGAGAGCATGCGCTGCAGCTCTGCGCGATGATAGGCGTGAAACTCCGCATCGTGCAGGCGCGCCGGTCGCAGCCCCTGCCGCAGCAGAAACCAGCCATAGCGTGCGAGCATCAGTCGCGTGGCGGCGTGATACTCGCGCGCCGTGAGCACCTGGTGCCCGAAGCGAATCAGCAGCCGGATGTCATTCGGCAGGTAGGTATTCACCCGCATCGAACGCGAAGTCAGTGCACCCGGATGCCTGCGCGTATAGGTCAGCGCCTCATGGACGAAGCCCAGATCGCACGCCAGTAACGTGCGGAAAGCCGCATCGGTGTCCGAATGCCACACGGTCTCATCGAAGAATGGATCGGTGCGCCGGATCAGATCGGCACGGTACAGCAGCTGCGAGGGCGATCCGGTCACATATTGACCGCCCAGCAACGCGGTGCGTAATACCCGCGCGCCGGGCAGGCAATCCTCGGGGTAAGGTACGACTTCGGTCTGGCTCACGCGACCGTCATCCAGGCGGTAGGAACTCACCACTCCGACCGCGGGATGCCGCTGCGCTACCGATATCATTTTCTCCAGGCAGCGCGGATGCAGGCGGTCGTCAGCCGAGAGAAATTTGCAGAAGGCGCTGCCCGGGTGCATGAGTCTGGCGCTGCGCGAGAAGTTGCGGTGAACGTTCACGAACTCCTGGCAGCGCACGAGCCTGATCCTGCGGTCGCGCGCCGCATAGCGCTCGGCGATGGCGGCGGATTGGTCTTCGCTGTGATTATCGATGATGATGTATTCCCAATCGGTCCACGTCTGCGAGCGCACGCTGTCGATGCATTCTGGAAGATGGCGCTCGCCGTTGTACACCGGCGTCAGCACGCTGACCGCAGGGGCGGCGCTCATCGCAGCAGCACCTTGCCGGCGTGGAAGCCTTCGGCCCAGCCGGAATCCGCCCCCGACTCGATCCCCCGCAGGCGCATGAGTGCACGGAACGTATCCGCGGTAAACCAGTGCCGGCTGCGCTGGCTGCGGTAGCAGTCGAGCAGGATCGAGATCTTGCGCTCGGCCTGTGAGGGCTGCAGCTCCACGTAGCTGGATGGAGTGGTGAGGTCGCCTTCGTACTTGGCGATCTCGTACTCGAGCACCAGGTGGCGCCGGAACGTCTGCCAGGTCAGCTGCGCAATCAACGCATGATCCTGGTGCCGATCGCCGCGGTGGTGCGTGAATACCAGGTCTGGCGCCGCGGCCTTCTTCAGGGCCTCGAACTCCTGCTTGATCGGCTCCAGCAGCGCCGGGAAGAACCCGTCGCGATATTCGCGCGTGATCAGCCGGGAGCGCGCCGCCCCGCGCAGGAAGCGGCGCGCGCTCGCGCGCAGCTCCTGCGCGCGCGTCCCCGGTGCATTGAACACCACCCAGGTGACGTCGGCGCGGTAGCGCCGCAGCAGCGCCAGCAGGCTGCCGCCACAACCGATATCGATGTCATCGCAATGGGCCCCAAGGCACAGGATGCTGAGGCGCTCGCGCCTGGCGCTGCCTGCCAGAGCCAGTGACCGCATCAGCGCCGCGCCAGCATCAGCGCCCCGCCCGGCGCTGCTGCAGGTCCGCCGCCATGTCATCACGCCAGACCATCCACGGGCACTCACCGCTGCCCTCCATGCGGTCGAAGGTGATCTTGTCCTTGAACGTATCCATGCAGCGCCAGAATCCGTTCCAGCGAAACGCGCGCAGTCTGCGCTCGGCGATCAGCCTGCGGAAAGGCTCCTCAACCAGCTCGTCGCCCTCGCGCACGTAGTCAAAAATCTGCGGGCGAAAGACGAAATAGCCACCATTGATGAGGATCTCCTCGCTCGACAGCGCCCCGATCCGGCTCACCAGGCCGTTGGGCCCGAGCCGCACCGCGTGCAGCGACTGCGCGGTCGAGACGGCCGCGAAGCTTGCGACCGCGCCGCTGTCGGCGAATTCAGCCAGCTGCACGTCCAGCGGCAGGTTCGACAGCCCGTCGGAATAATTGGCGAGGAACGCGCTCTCGCCTTCGACGTAGTTGCGCACGCGCAGCAGCCGCTGGCCGATATTGCTGTGCAGACCGGTATCGATGAAGGTGATCCGCCAGTCTTCGATATCCCGGCGATGCAGCTGCAGGTTGCGGCCGCCATCGCTCAGGGTAAAATCATTAGACAGGGCTTCGTTGTATTCGAGAAAGTAGCGGCGGATCAGATCGCCGCGGTATCCCAGGCACAGAATGAAGTCCTTGTGCCCGTAATGCGCATAGAAGCGCATCAGGTGCCACAGGATCGGGCGGCAGCCGATATTCACCAGCGACTTGGGCACGGTATCGGAATGCTCCCGCAGCCGGGTGCCCAATCCGCCGCAGAACAGTACCACTTTCATGTGAGGCTCCTGTCAGCGCCAGTAAAGGTCGTCATCGAGTTGCCGCGTGCGCAGCAGGTGGCGCAGCTGCCGCAGGCGCGTAAATGCGCGGAACTGGTATTGCTCCTTGCTGAAGTCGATCCTGCGAAACAGCGCCAGCAACTCCTCGATGCCAGCGCGTGCGCTCCATCTGCACTCGAAGCCCGGCAGCCCGGAGGCTATCTTGTCGAAGCTCACGCGGTAGCTGCGGTTGTCGAGCGTGGCGGGCCCCGCGGTCACCTCGCAGCCCTCGAACACCTCCGCGACCTGCAGCGCCAGCTCGCGGATGCGGTAGTTCTCCGAATTTCTGCCGACGTTGAAAGTCTCGCCATTGACCGCCGCCGCAGGCGCCTCCAGCGTGCAACGAATCGCCTCGCAGATGTCCTCGATGTGCACCACCGGCCGCCACGGGCTGCCGTCGCTGGTCATGGCGATGCGCCCGCCCGTCCATGCCAGTGCGCACAGGTCGTTGATGACGATATCGAAGCGCATGTGCGGCGAGGGCCCGAACGCGGTGGCGTTGCGCAGGAACGTGACGCAGAAATCATTGCCCGCCATCGGCGCAAGGTCACGTTCCACCAGGGTCTTGCAGCGCGCATAGGCGGTCTGCGGGTTGACCGGACTGTCCTCGTCGAGAAACTCGCCGCTGCCGGCTCCGTAGACGCTGCATGAGGAGGTATAGACGAAGCGGCGCACGCCGGCGCGACGCGCCAGCTTCGCCAGGTGCACCGAGCCCTCGTGGTTGATCTGATGGGTGATTTCCGGGCGGTTCTCCCCGAGCGGATCATTGGAGAGTTCGGCCAGGTGTACTACCGCCTCGATGCCGCGGAAATCCTCGGGCCCGGTGCGGCGCAGGTCGCGCATGCGCGTGCACGGCGACAGCGGCATCGACGCGGAATCGCTGTACAGCACTCCGTCGCGGTAGTAGCCGGTATCAAGCCCGGTCACGTCGTGGCCGCGCAGCATCAGCAGCGGCGCCAGGCGCGTGCCGATGTAGCCGTCCGTCCCGGTGATCAGCACACGCATCGGAGCGCTACGCCCGTGTCCGGTTCATACGATCTGCACCGCCGGAATTGGCAGCACGAACTGTCCGCCCCATGCGCGGATGGCCTGCAGCTGCTGCATGATTTCCTCCTGCAGATTCCACGGCAGGATCAGCACATAGTCCGGCCTGGCGGTCAGCAGATCCTCCGGGGCGCGGATGGGGATGTGGGTGCCGGGGGTGTACTTGCCCTGCTTGTACGGGTTGCGGTCGACGGTGAAGTCGAGAAAATCCGTGCGGATACCGCAGTAGTTCAGCAGTGTGTTGCCCTTGCCGGGCGCGCCGTATCCGACGATGCGCTTGCGCGCGCGCTTGGCCCCGATCAGGAACTCGAGCAGCAGGTGCTTGGTGCGCCTGACCTGCTCGGCGAACGCCATGTAGGTCTCGATGCGGTCCAGCCCGTCGCTGCGCTCACGCGTGCGTAGTGCGGCGACCTCGCCCGACACAGCGTGGGTGCGATCGGCGGCGTGGTGCAGGTAGATGCGCAGCGAGCCGCCGTGCGTGGGCAGCTCCTCGACGTCGAAAACCTGCAGCTCGTGCGCGGCAAATACCCGTTCCGCGACGATGAAGGAGAAGTAACTGAAGTGCTCGTGATAGATGGTATCGAACTGATTGAGCTGCATCAGCCGATACAAGTGCGGGAATTCCAGCGTGATGACGCCATCGGGCGCGAGCAGCAGCCGCAGACCGGCCACGAAATCGTTCAAATTGGGGACGTGCGCCAGGACATTGTTGCCGATCAGCAGATCGGGCCGGGGATGGCGCAGCGTCAGTTCGCACGCAGTGTCGCGGCCGAAGAATTTCACCAGCGTGGGTACTCCCCGCCGTTCGGCCGCCTCGGCCACATTGGCCGCCGGCTCCACGCCCAGCGCCGGTATGCCGCGCTCGACGAAGTGCTGCAGCAGGTAGCCGTCGTTGCTCGCGATTTCGATTACGTGGCTGCGCGGCCCTAAATCGAAGCGCCGACACATCTGCTCGGCGTAGCGGTGTGCATGCTCGACCCAGCTGTCGGAATAGGACGAGAAGTAGGCATACTCGGAAAAGATTCCATCCGCGCTGACGAATTCCTGCAGTTGCACCAGCAGGCAGGCATCACACAGGTAGGCATGCAGTGGATAGAACGGCTCCATGGCCTGCAGCTGCTCGGTGGTGATGTGCGTCTGGCACAGAGGGGACATGCCTAGATCGACAAACGTGCGCGTCAGCGGATGGTTGCAGAAACGGCAGCTGCGGGCCGATGCGGGCATGAAGTGCACCCTTGATGTGACTCGGTACTCTACGCGCGCTTGCGCGTGCGGTTCATCTGCGAGGTGTGCGTGACTCGCTGGCCGATTCGTTGACCTTGGATGTTCCAATCGTCCTACAGGGGGGGCAGGGGCGCACTCGGCTGGAAGCCGCCAGCGGCAATGTGTGATGATCTGCCGATGCGCTTCGAGCCGCTTGCGATCCAGGGCGCCGCGCGCCTGCATCTTGATCGGCATGCCGACGAGCGTGGCTGGTTCGCGCGCGTCTTTTGCGAGCGCGAATTTGCGCAGCACGGCCATGCGAGCAGCCTGGCTCAGGCCAGCCTTTCATTCAATGCACGCGCCGGTACGGTGCGCGGCCTGCATTTCCAGTGGCCGCCGTCGCAGGAGAGCAAGCTGGTGCGCTGTGTGCGCGGTGAGCTGCTCGACGTACTGCTGGACCTGCGGCCGCCATCGCCCAGTTACCTGCAGCACCTGGCATTGCCCCTGGATGCCGATGAGCGGCAGGCGCTGTACGTGCCGGTCGGGGTCGCGCATGGCTTCCAGACATTGGCCGATGCCACCGAAGTGCTCTATATGATGAGCGACTACTATGCCCCGCAGCTGCAGGCCGGGGTGCGCTGGAATGATCCGGCGTTCGGCATCAGCTGGCCGATGGCGCAGATCATCCAGAACGATCGCGATCGCGACCTGCCGCTGTTCGACCGATCCGGTTTCGAGCGCGAACTGCAGCGGCGGCGCGCGGCACCTGCGTGACCGGCGTCCCTGCGACCGACGCCCCTGGAGCCGGCGACGCGATGAGCGTTGGGCAGGGGCTACACGCTTTCGCCAGGGAACTCTATCCCATCTGCCGCAGCATCACCGGCGGGGGCGTACGTCGCACACTCGCGCTGATCGGGCAGCGCCTGCCGCTGGCGCTGCGGGAGGTGCCGAGTGGCACCCGTATCTTCGATTGGGAGGTCCCGCCGGAATGGAATATCGAGGACGCCTACGTCCTGGACCCCCGCGGCGCGCCGGTGGTCAGCTTCGCCGATCACAACCTGCATATCGTGAGCTATTCCGAGCCGGTGCAGCTCTCGCTGTCACTGGAGCAGCTGCAAGCGCGGCTGCACACGCTGCCGGCCGCCCCGGACTGGATTCCCTACCGCACCAGCTATTATCAGCGCAGCTGGGGCTTCTGCCTGCCGCATCGGCAGTTCTCGCAGCTTCCCCCGGGCCGCTATCACGCCTGCGTGCGCAGTCGCCTGCAGCCCGGATCGCTGACCTATGGCGAGTGGTATCTGCCTGGACGCACCCGTCAGGAGGTGCTGCTGTTCACGCATATCTGCCACCCTTCGCTGGCCAATGACAATGCCAGCGGCATGGCTCTGCTGCCTGCGCTGGCCGCGTGGCTCGCGAGCGCGCCGCGCCGCTACAGCTATCGGGCGGTATTCGCTCCCGGCACCATCGGCTCGTTGTGCTGGCTGAAGGCCAACGAGCAGCGGCTCGGACGGGTGGCCCACGGCTTGGTGCTTGGGCTGCTGGGCGATGCCGCGCCGCTGACTTACAAGCGCAGCCGTCGCGGGGACTGCGAGATCGACCGTGTGGCCGCGTATGTGCTGCGCGATCCGGCCCTCACCGGCGCCCTGATCCCGTTCGAGCCCTACGGCTATGACGAGCGTCAGCTGTGCTCGCCGGGCTTCAATCTTCCGGTCGGACGGCTCACGCGCTCGGTCAATGGCGGCTATCCGCAATATCACTCCTCTGCCGATGACCTGGGGCTGATCCGGCCGGCCGCGCTGGCCCAGAGCCTTGCGGTCTGTCAGCGCATCCTCAGCGTACTGGAAGACAATCGCCGCTGGGTCGGCACGCACACCAAGGGTGAGCCGCGGCTGGGCAAGCGCGGGCTATACGGGTCCACCGGCGGCGGCAGCCCGGCGATGCGCGAGCGCTCGCTGCTGTGGATACTGAACCAGGCCGACGGCAGCGCGTCGCTGCTCGATATCGCCGAGCGCTCCGGTGTCGCCTTCGACGAGATTGCAGCGGCCGCCGGCGAGCTGGCGCGGGTACGGTTGCTGCGCGAGGCGCCGGATGCTGCCGGCGCCAAGGCCAAGGCCAAGCCGCCGCCGCGGAGGCCCAGTTGAGCATCGACGCAGATAACGAGGCGCGGATCATCGAGTCCTGGTACACCAACGCCGGAGCGCAACGTCCTCGCATTCGTCGGCGGGCAGCCGCTCGGACCTCGATGACTGGCTTACCCACAAGGTGCGACCGATGTTCGAGCAGCGGGTACTCCCTGTCGCGGAGGACATCCTGTTCAAGTGGAGGCTGTTACTCGAAGAGGGTCGCAAGGCGGGGCATACATTTTCGCAACCCGACCTGATTATCGCGGCGACGGCTCAGCATCACGGGCTTACGGTCGTTTCGCGCGATACGGCGGAATACACCGCCGCGCGTGTGGACGTCTTCAATCCCTGGACTGATCTCCTACCGGACGAGACCCCATAGATCATCACCTGCGTTGGACAGAAGCGAGTGTGTTGACCGCTGGTATGTCGATTGCAACCACTTCACCGCAAGGTCAAACCACGCAATCGAGGTGCAGCATGTCAACGGCACAGGCGCAGGCTTCGTTCGAGACCGGGTCGTGGCGGGGGGCGCCCGCCGGGCGCACCGACAGCGTTGAAGGCGCCGGCGCTGGACGCGCCCTGGGGCGCATGGTGGACGGTGCGGGCCCCGTGACGGCGGCCCGGGCGCTGGGGTGGTTCAGCATCGGACTGGGCCTGACCGAGATCATGGCACCGCGCGTTTTGAGCAAGGTCATTGGAGTGAATCGGCCCTGGACACTGCGCGCGCTGGGATTGCGTGAATTGACCAGTGGAGTGGGAATCCTGTCGCAGCCGCGCCGGCCCGCGTGGCTGTGGTCGCGAGTGGCCGGTGATGCGATGGACCTGGCATTGCTCGGAGCCGCCTTTCTCGGGCGCGGCGCACATCGCGGTCGCCTCACCACCGCCATGGGCACCGTCAGCCTGGTCACGGCGCTGGACGTCGTCTACAGTCGCCGTGCGAGCCGGGCGGCTCCCGGCAGCGGCCCGGTGCAGCTGCATGCCTCCATCGCTATCGACCGCCCGAGCGACGAGCTGTACCGGTTCTGGCGCGAACTGGGCAACCTGCCGCGCTTCATGCGCTACCTGCGCGATGTCCATGTGATTGACACCGAGCACTCGCACTGGGTTGCGGCAGGACCAGCCGGCTCGAGTCTGGAATGGGACTCGGTGGTGACCGAGGATCGTCCCGGCGAGCTGATCGCCTGGTATTCAGCGCCGGACTCGCCCATGCACATCGCGGGCAACGTGCGCTTCGAGCGCGCTACCAATGGCGAGGGGTCAGTGGTGCACGTGCACCTGCGTTATGAGCCGCCATCCGGGCTGATCGGCGCGGCTGCCAGCGCAGCCGCAAGGCTGATCGCAGCGATTTCCAGACAGCAGCTCAAGGGCGACCTGCGCCGCTTCAAGCAGCTGATCGAGACCGGCGAGATCGCCACCACCCGCGGCCAGTCTTCGGGACGGCGCAGCGTCACCATCAAGGTGTTCAACCGCGCGGTGCCGCCATGAAGGCCAACTGCTGGTATGGCGCGCAGGACGTGCCGGTGGAGCAGGTGCCCGACCCGCAGCGCAGCTGATCAACCCGCGCGATGCGATCGTGCGCATCACCTCATCGGCCATCTGTGGCTCGGACATCCATCTGTGTGACGGATACATCCCGACGATGCAGCAGGGCGACATCCTCGGGCACGAGTTCATGGGCGCGGTGGTCGAGGTCGGCGCTGCGGTCAAGAACCTCTGCGCCGGCGATCGGGTGGTGGTTCCGATTCCGATTGCCTGTCAGCGCCGGCAACGGCGCTGGGGCGCTGAAGCACTGATCGCAAGCGGCCCGATCCGCCCAGCCGCGCCGAGGGCTGGAGCTGGGGATTTTCTGGGAATTCTTGCAGCGATTGTTGTAAGGGCTGCTCGAGAGCCACGCCGACCCGCACTCCACACGGAACGGGTCTCCTACATCGCCGGTACCCCTATGTTGGTGCCACGATAGACATGTACGCCGGGCCCGGTGGCTATCGCGGTGAATTCATGGCCTGGGACCCGGTGAAACACCGGAAGGTCTGGGCACTGCACGAGAACTTTCCAGTCTGGAGCGGAGCACTGGTGACCGGCGGTGACGTCGCCTTTTACGGGACGATGGACCGCCGGTTCAAGGCGGTGGATGCGCGCACCGGGCACTTGTTATGGAAGATGCAGGCGCCCTCGGGAACACCTGGTGGGTGGCGACGGCGAGCACGGCCGGCGGCAGCGCCGTACCGCTGCTGCCGAAACGCTACTGCCGCGCTAAGATGGCGCCCCTTTCGCCAAGGAGATCGCCTGATGAATACGATCCGAATGCTGGCCACCACCGCGGCGGTGACGCTGTTCGCGGTCACGGCGGTGCCGCAGCGCGCGCTGGCCGCGCCGCCGGCCGATCACATCGCCACGGCGCATCGCGGTGTTCTCACCATCCAGCCGATCCATCATGCCGCGCTGATGCTCAGCTGGAACGGCAAGCATGTGCTGGTGGACCCTGCACCACTGGGCAAGACCGACACCGGGGCCGAGTTCAAGGCGCTGCCGGCGCCGGACATCATCCTGATCACGCATATTCATGGCGATCATTTCAACGTGCCGATTCTGCAGTCGGTCGCCGGGGCGCACACCGTGCTCCTCGCTCCCCACAACGTCTACGAGGCGATGCCGGCGGAGCTGAAGGCCAAGACGCATGCCATGGGCAATGACGAGCACACGGTGGTGGATATGATCCCCATCCAGACCGTGCCGATGTACAACACCACGCCGTCGCGTTCGCATTTTCATCCCAAGGGCGCAGGCAACGGCTACATCCTCACGTTCGGCGGCAAGCGCATCTACATCGCCGGCGATACCGAGGAGTCAGCCCAGCTGGCCCACCTGGCCAACATCGACGTGGCGTTCATGCCGATGAACCTGCCCTATACGCAGACCATCCAAGCGGCGGCAAAGTGGGTCAAGGACTTTCGTCCGAAGATCGTCTATCCCTATCACTACCGCAACGGCGACGGCTCCATGAGCGACCTGAAGCAGTTCAAGAAGCTGGTCGGCGGCGCCAGCGACGTGCGCCTGCGCGACTGGTACCAGGCGGACTGAGTTTTAGAAGACGGCCGGCCGCGCCGAGATGATCGGCGCGGTCTGCCCGCAGCCTGGCGGCCCATCGCGTTCCCATCATCGCCGCTGCATGCTCAATCTGCCGTCCTATGCCGTTGCCGCCACGATCACGTGGCTCGTGCTGTGCATCGCGGGCTTTGCCGCGGCAGCGCGCAGCTGGCTGCGCCGTGGACCCGGGCCGCGCGCTTACCCCGGCGCCCTGCTCAACGGGCTGTTCCTGCTGGCGATCGCCCCGGCGGTGTCGGTGTTGCAGTACATCGGCAGCGGACATCGTGCGTACTGGGGTGGAGCCGTGGACCTGCCGCTGGCGGGGCTCTGCCTGATTGGCTATCACTTCATTCTCAGACCCAGGCTGATCAATCGAGTGGCACGCGCTTCGATGGGGTTCCGTGAGAAGAGCCTCCTGTCGCAGATCGTCGCCATCGTGGTGGTCTACGGATTTTACGGGGCGCGGCTCTGGGGTGAGCCGCTCACCCATCGAAACGCGATCACCACCCTGATCGGCATCACGGTGTGGATGATCGTCGTCAGCATCGCCTTTCATGTCACCATGGCCGCGTATGCCAGGTCATACGGCAAGCCGGGAAGAATCCAGGAGCGTGATCGGCTGGTGGGCCTGCTGGGCGCGCGCAACGCCTACCGGACCCTGGGAGCAGGGGTGTGGTGCATCATCGTCCTCGCCATGGCCAACGTGCCTCATCGCCTGCTGTTCTACGCGGCCATGGGGGTGTTCGCGCTGGCGGAGCTGGTGCGGCTCGGCTCCGAGCTGCTCTACTACCGGCGCGGCGCATGAAAACGCCGGCATCCGGCACGCGGATCCGCAACAACATTCACGCGTTGCGCTGTTATTGCGGCGAGATGACGCAGCAGCTCGTCGACCAGGTGGTTCGCTTCGGGGACTGAACGCCCCGCTCGCATGAT
>Ga0307373_10006111_pt1 | contig 19323 bp, 13 predicted proteins | sample OX2MG_FD_202534 | JGI IMG/M metagenome (GOLD analysis project Ga0307373, IMG submission 202534) | Soil microbial communities from Risofladan, Vaasa, Finland - OX-2 | ecosystem: Environmental > Terrestrial > Soil > Coastal area > Acid sulfate soil | place: Finland: Risofladan, Vaasa | collected...
CGCCGCCGCGGCGAACGCCAGAATCAGCGCCCCCACCGCGCAGCACTTCTTCAACATGAATTTGCTCCTTTCCAAGAAATAGGTATCGGGTATTGGATGTCGGCGTCACGCCGCTCGTTTGGCATTGAGAATCCCTCCGTCCCCAGCAGCGATTCCCACCCACATCGGATTCCAGTCTCCGATGCGAACCCCAACCATTATTCGACATTCTGCGACCAGAAAGCTCCCATGACCGATGGGTTCTAACTTATCGTCGTACCAACCGGGTCTCCGCCTTGGGATACGGATCGGATGAAATAATCTGTCGGGATACGCTGCCATCCGGTCGCGAAACGGTGCGATAGGCAGTCACCCTGTTCGCGCCATCCACAACGTAAACATGCACCCGCTCTCCAGGATGACGGTGGCCCCACACCCTCACCGTGAGAGCGCCGCCGCTCATCGAGGTGGTCAGAATGATCGGCTCTTTGCGGGTGTTCCTGAACTTCAGATCGAGCTCGCCCCAGGCGACCGTGGCGTCTCGCCCTGGAATGGAGTAGCTGGTGCGCATGGAGTGTGGGCTCCGCTCAACGATGCGGCAGTCGGACAGCAGCGCCGCGTTGTATACCGTTGTCGCCACCTGGCACACCCCGCCGCCCGTATCATCCACGACTTTGCCGTTCAAAAAAATCGGCGCGGCGCGATAGCCCTTCGAGATCCGCCGACGCCCCACACGCTTGTTATAACTGAATACCTGGCCCGGAAGAATGAGAGCGCCGTTGATGGCCGAAGAAGCGAGCCAGAGATTGTGGCTCCGGTCTACCTGGTACGGATGGTAGTAAGTCGTATACTCGGCCACTTCGCCATCGATCGGCGCCAGCGTCTGGTCGTTGATCTGGGGGGGAAACCGGTCGATGGGAAGCGACACCGTAACCTGGGATTGGCCGGGATCAGTCGCGATGGCGCGAGCGATGCGCCTGGCGCTTCCGCTCAGATCAAGCCGGACACCGTCATGAGCCGGAATCCGCTCGAACGAAAATCCATCGCCGTTATCCTCAACCGAGATCCCCGCGTTCCGCGCCTTCACTCCAACTTCGCACGCGAGCGGTTTGAGCGCGTCCAGCAGCGTCTTGCGGCGCACTGTCACCGCCGCTCCAAAGTTCCGGCCATGCCATGCGGCGAGCGTCAACTCTTTCAGGGGTTCCATCCCACCGCCTGCACGACCCACCCGGAACGCCTGTTGAACCGCCGCGGGCACGTCCCACACGGCCCCAAGGCGCGCAGCGCTGACTGAAAGCGACCGTGAGCCGGCAGTGGCGGATACTTTACTCTGCGTCAAAGATGGCAGCTCACTGGCCAGCCGCTGGCGCGCCTCCCGCATGGAGAGCATCGAAAGGTTAACACCATCCACGTGGACGCCGCGGGCTATAAGCCCCGAGCGAATAGGGCCGGTCAAATAGAGATAAGCCACCAATGCCGCGCCCATGAGAAGCGCGATCGGAACCGCTGCAAAGAGCATCCGAGACCGGCGGCGGCGCGAAGCCGCGTCTGCCGGCAGCCATCTACGGAATCCCGTCAGTCCCGCATCAGCGTGGGCGCCAGTGGACTCTGCCATTCTTCAAACCTCGTACAAAAGAACTTAAAACAAACGAACTCGAAAGAAGCGGATCACCCTGAGTCTCGGCCGGTTCCGACCGATCTTTATATCCGCGACGCCCGGCATTCGCGAAGGATTCCGACTCGAAAGCCGCCACACTTATGATACTCCGCGTGAGGCTCCGCGCCAAGTGCTATTACGCTCAATGGACCATCTATTTTCGTCCGAAATCAATTGCGAGAAACAAGAAAGTTTTTCAAGATTATTGCGAAACAGACGATGTTTAGCGCCAGTCGATTGCTGGTAAATAAATTCCGGGCGAGCGGAACCGCGAGCCGCGCGGACCGCTCCTCAGTATGATGGCGTTTGCCATTCAATAAACCCATGATTCGGACGATTCGAACGACCGGCACGGCGCTTTTTTCATTCAGAAATGCGATTTTTCGAAAATTGGCATGAAAATGATAAAAGTTTTGGGTGTTCGGCTGTTTGAATCCAAAAGCGAACAGGGTATAGTACATCACTAGTGCCAGAACAGCGTAGCGCGATGATTTTCGTCCTGCGCGCAGCAAAGAGGGGCACCCTGACCACCATAGGAGTCGACTATGGCAACCAAAGAGAAGGCCGGCAAGGGTAGAGGCTGGCATGGCAATCCCGAAGGCCACGCCGAAGCCGGGCGCAAGGGCGGTCGGCAGGTAAGCCAGGATCGGGCGCACATGGCGGAGATCGGCCGCAAGGGCGGAATCTCGGTCAGCCGCGATCGCGAGCACATGGCGCAGATCGGCCGCAAGGGCGGTCAGCACTAACAAGCAGCGGGGCGGGATCGTTTACCCGCCCCATCCCCGTTACACCAGCTCATTACAGTCACTTTATACGAGTCGCTATACAAGCGGCAGTGACGCTTCGGTGTCAAATGAGAGGCTGCTCGACTCGCCCTGAAGTCGCTTGAACCAGCCGGCCACCGCGATCATCGCGGCGTTATCCGTGCAATAGACGCGCGGCGGTGTGGTGAACGCCAGTTTCCGCAGTCGCGCGGCGGCCTCCATTGTAGATCGCAGGCTGCTGTTCGCCGCCACCCCACCCGTCACCATCACCTGCGCGACGCCGTGATGAATCGCCGCATTGATCGTTTTCTTCACCAGCACGTCCACGATGGCCGCCTGAACGCTGGCCGCCAGATCCGGCGGAGCGAGCGGGTTTTCTCCCTGTATGCTCCGGATCACCGCCGTCTTCAATCCGCTGAAGCTGAAATCGCTCCCTCCATCGAGCCAACTCCGGGGGAACGCGGCGGCGTCTGCACGCCCATCCTGCGCCAGCCGGTCGATGACTGGACCGCCCGGATATCCCAGCCCGGCGCAGCGCGCCACCTTATCGAGAGTCTCACCGGCGGCGTCGTCCAGCGTTCCACCCAGCCATCGATAACGGCCCCAGGCCTCCATTAAGATCAGATCGGTATGGCCGCCCGATACAATCAGGCAAACCGCAGGTAGTACCGGCGCCGGGTCGCAAAGATGGCACGCGCAAATGTGACCTTCGAGATGATTCACCCCAATCAGTGGGATCTGATGCGCGAGCGCCAGTGACTTGGCGGCCGCCACACCTACGAGCAGCGATCCAATAAGCCCCGGCCCGCGAGTCACCGCGATCAAGTCAAGATCCTTCCAGGCCAGCCCGGCCGAATCGATGGCCTCTTTCAACACCGGCAGAACCGTCTCCACGTGCCGCCGGGCCGCAATCTCCGGCACCACGCCGCCGTACCGGGCGTGCAGGTCCACCTGGGACGAGACGATGGACGAGAGAACACGGCGGCCATCCTCAACCACCGCGGCGGCGCATTCATCACATGAGGATTCGATACCGAGGACAATCATACGTTCTCACAATCGTTGTCTTTTTCTGGCAGGAGTTGATTCATCAGCTCTTCGCGATCAGGAAATTATAGCTGACCTCGCCGCCTCCGGAGCACCTCATCAAGGAGAACAGCGAGCAGGATAATGGCGCCAGTGACAATCTGCTGCCAGAAGGCGCTGATTCCGTGCAGGTCGAGGCCATTGTTGATCACGCCGATGATGAGCGCCCCGATAATGCTGCCCACCACGCTGCCCTTTCCGCCAAAAAGACTGGTCCCGCCAACCACTACCGCAGCGATGGCGTAAAGTTCGTACCCCTGGCCGGCTGTGGGCTGGCCGCTGACCAGCTTGGACATCAGCAGGATGGCGGCAACGGCCGAAAGCACACCCGAAAGCGTGTAGACAAACAGCTTGATCCCTGCGACGTTGATGCCGGACAGACGAGCGGCCTCTTCATTACCGCCCAGGGCGTACACGTGCCGGCCGATCCTCGTGCGGGTGAGGAGAATATGGCCTATCACGGCGATGACCACCGCGACTAACGCGGCGATCGGGAATGGTCCAAGGTAACCCATTCCCAGCACCGTAAACTTATCCTGCAGCATTGAATTACGTAGGGCCGCGAGCGGCGCGTCGCCGCTTACGATGCCAATGGGTGAGCCGTCGGTCATCACCTCGGCCGCTCCCCGGATGGCCCACATCGTCGCCAGGGTTACGATAAACGGCTGCATTCGGAGCCACGCCACCGCCGCACCGTTCAAGAAGCCCACCAGCGCTCCGGCCAGAAGACCCACCACCACCGCGGCAGCCATCGCGCCATCGCCGAGCCGGTGGACAATCGGGACGGCCATCAACGTCATCGCCGTGGTGATACCGACAAAACCGAGAATTGATCCAACCGAGAGATCGATGCCGGCGGTGATGATCACAAACGTCATCCCCACCGCGATAATGGCGTTGATCGAGACCTGCTGCGCGATGTTCTGGAAGTTCTGGGCGCTGTGGAATGCCGGCGTCGTGATCCAGAGACCCACAAGGAGGACCACGAACCCGGTAAATACGCCCGGGTTGATGCCAAGAAAGTTGAAACGCCGGAACGCGGCCATGGATGCCCCCCCATTATTGGGGGTTGGGGGGCCGCCGAAAAAGTTGAAGCGCTGGAACGCGGCCGTCCGCGCGGACCGGGATTTAGATGCGGATCCCTGCCGGTTGTCGTTCGATGTCATTCGATCCTATTCCTGGCGCTGATCGTATACCTATCTCCGATCATATTCCTACGGCAAGCCTGCCGATCTTCTCCTGAGTGGCGTCGGCGCGGTCCATTTCGCCGACGATGCGGCCCCCACGGACGACCACGATCCGGTCCGCCATCCCGAGCACCTCCGGCAGCTCCGAGGAAATCATCAGAATTCCAACACCCTGCTTTACCAGCTCATTCATGAGCTGGTAAATCTCAACCTTGGCGCCCACGTCGATTCCGCGCGTCGGCTCATCCATGATCAGCAGTTTTGAATGGGTAAAGAGCCACTTCGCGAGCACCACCTTCTGCTGGTTTCCGCCCGAGAGATTGCGAATCATCTGCTCCACCGAGGGTGTGCGCACCCCCAGGCTCTTGACGTACTCCTCCGCGACCGCGCGCTCTCGGGAGCTGCTGATAAAGCCGGCTGTCGTGAGACTCCGGAGGGCGGCGAGCGTAGTATTCTCCCGAACCGTCATGCCGAGCACCAATCCCTGCTGCTTCCGGTCTTCAGTAACAAGGCCTATCCCGGACTTGATCGCGTCTCGTGGAGATCGGACCGTGAGCGGCTTACCATTCAACGTCATGGTCCCGGCGTCGAACGGATCCGCGCCGAAGATGCAGCGCGCAATCTCAGTGCGCCCGGATCCAACCAGTCCCGCCAGCGCCACGATCTCCCCCGCGTGAACGGTGAGATTGATGTCCTCGAGCACTCCTTTACGAGTGAGACCGCGCACTTCTAACATTGGAGCGCCCACGGGCACGCCCGCCTTGGGGAAGTTTTCCTCCAGCTTGCGTCCCACCATCATCTGGATCAGGTCTTCCTTGGTCACGGCGTTGACAGGCGCCGTGCCGACCGTGTGTCCATCTCGGAGAACGGTAACCCGGTCCGCGATGTTGAAGACCTCTTCCATCCGGTGAGAAATATAAATGATGCTCACGCCCTCGGTTCGAAGCTGCCGGATGAGCCGCCAGAGGTTTTCCAGCTCATGCTCCGTGAGCGTCGCCGAGGGCTCGTCCATGGCGATCACCTTCGACCGCCGGCTCGTCGCCTTTGCAATCTCCACCATCTGATGCTGCGCGACCGAGAGCCGGTGAACCAGAGTGCGCACGTCGATCTGGGCGCCCAGATTATCCATCACTTCTTGCGCGTCCTCGCGCATCTTCTTGGAGTTCACAAAGCCCGGGATCGCCGCTTGCGGTTCACGCCCCAGGTAGATGTTTTCCGCGACGCTGAGATGCGGCACTAAATTGAACTCCTGGTAAATAATGTTGATCCCGAGCTCCATCGCCCGCTGCGGCGAGTCAATCGTGATCAGCTTGCCGTCCAGGTAGATGCTGCCCGAGTCGGCGTGATACGCGCCGGCCAGCACCTTCATCAGCGTGGATTTTCCCGCGCCGTTCTCGCCCATGAGCGCATGCACTTCGGCCGGGAGCACCTCAAAGCTGACGTTATCCAGCGCACGCACGCCCGGAAAGCTCTTACAAATGTTTTCCATCCGGAGAGCTGATTTCACTGTTTTCACTGTCGTCGAAGTTAGTGCTTCTGTCATCTGATTTTATTCATCTTTATATTCGCTGCTCGTCATGGCTGTGGAAGCCGGAGCCGGAAGCAAGGACTATTACTTGGTAAAGCTCTCCGGCGTGACCAGCCCGGTGGGAATCGGAATGGACGGCGGGACCGATTGGCCGTTCAGGTATCGCGTGATGGCGTCGATCGTGGTTTCGCCGATGACGTGGGGATACTGAATGGCGTCCGCCTTGAGCTGGCTGCCCGAGGCGATATAATTCTGCGCCTCCGGCACGGCGTCGAAGCCAACAATCATCACTTTCTTATTGTTCAACTGCTGAAGGGCCGAAAGCGCCCCGAGCGCCACCGGGTCGTTGATGCCAAAGAAGGCGTTCAGGTCGGGATGCGCGGTGACGATATCCGTCGCCTTGGGAACCGCGTTCTCCCGCGTCGCGTTGTTTACGTCCTCATCTGTAACAATCTTGATGCCCGGATATCTCTGGATTGCGTCCTTAAAGCCCTTCACCCGGTCCTGCACGGAGCTAACGGTGCGATCATCCAGAATCGCCACGGTTCCCTTGCCTTTCAGGAGCGTTTTGCCCAGATAATCCCCCACCAACCGGCCGCCCTGCACGTTGTCGGAGGCGATATGGCAGACCACCTTACCCCCCTCGCTGGCGATATCGGCGGTAAAGACCGGAACGTTGGCCTTGTTCGCCTGGGTTACGGCGGAGATGATGCCCTGGCTGTCCACCGGGCAGAGCACGATGGCATCCACCTTCTGAGCCACGAAGTCCTGGACCTCGCCAATCTGCTTATTCAGGTCCTTATCTCCCGACTCCACAATAACCTGAAGCTTCTGCTTCGCGCCCTCATCCTTGAGGCCCTTCTCGAGAGCTTTATAGAATTCGTCATCACGAGTGAGGAGGCTGACCCCAATTTTATAAGGCTTTTTGGCGGGGCCGGAGGGAATCGCAGCCGTGGGAATGGATGGTTCGGTGAGCTTGAGCGTGTAATTCCCGCCGGCCGCTGCGGGCCCACCCGCCGTTTTTACCGGCGCCATCGTTCCACCCGTCGAACCGTTAGAAGATCCACCCCCGCCCGAACAGGCGCTCAGGAGAACTGCAAGAGAAAGCGCCGTGAAAAGCGCCGCCGACCGGCCTATCAATGATCTCATCGCTCAAAGCCTCCCGTGATCACCATCCATAAGAAAGAGATATACTCTTAGCTTCAATGTGATGGCACGGGATTCCTTTACCGCAGGGCGCGGAAGGATGAGGTAGGAAGGATGAAGGATGAATCAAAAACCCAACACCTAACACCCAACACCTAACACCTAACACCCAACACCTAACACCTAACACCCAACACCTAACACCTGCGCCAACGGGACTTTCGGGCGATTCGCAGGCGATCCGGCGCGGATGTTCGTTCGCCGCGGAGCGTTTGTGCTTAGAGATTCTTCAAGTTCGTAACAAAAAACCCGAAATCGCTTGACAGAGATCCCCTGAATCTGGGAATATATGTGCAGCGACCACTGGCGTTCTGAGTGATGACACCCTGGCAGCCGGCGAGCGAAGCGATATCGGATTTACCTGCTGATACGAGTCTGGTTTTCGTCCCGAGTCCTATCCGCAGCTAAGCCCTCCGCTTTCCCCCGTCTGTCTCTGTCGCCCAGTCCGTGCCCGCCGCGAGTAACTCGCGCGCGCCTTGTGGTCCCCGAGCAGTAAGGTCTTGTCATAAGTCCTTTCTACGAATTAGGAGGCCACGATGGACAACAGCATCCTTCCGCAGTTGGGAGGGGTTAGCGTAACAGCGCTCTGGTGTGTGCTTGGTTCGGCCGTTGTCTCGCTGCTCTTCGGCGGGGCGCTTGGCGTACGCGTTCTAAAGCGCAGCCCCGGCTCGGAGGCCATGCAGCGGGTTTCACTGGCAATCCAGGAGGGGGCTGGCGCCTATCTGAGCCGTCAGATCCGCATGATGAGATGGTTCCTCTTCGCGCTGGCGTTTGTTCTCTATTTTATGTTCCGTACGATCTACGCGCATGACACCTCGCTGCGGCCGGGCCAGATTACCAGCCTCTCCATTGGCGTCGCCGTCGCCTTTTTGGTGGGCGCTCTCTTCTCTTATCTCTCCGGGTACGCCGGGATGTACATGGCGGTGCGCGCCAACTGTCGCACGGCGGCCGCGGCGCTCACGGGAATGGGGAAAGCGCTCCAGGTGGCGTTTCAGGCGGGCGCGGTGTCGGGAATGGCGACGGTTGGCCTTGGTCTTCTTGGCGCCACCGCAATTATCCTGGTCTACCGTGAACAGTCGGTGCGGGTCCTGATTGGCTTTGGTTTTGGCGCCAGCCTCGCGGCGCTCTTCATGCGAGTCGGCGGCGGCATCTTCACCAAGGCGGCCGACGTGGGCGCCGACCTGGTGGGTAAGGTAGAAGCCGGCATTCCCGAAGATGATCCTCGGAACGCGGCTGTCATCGCCGATAACGTCGGTGACAACGTGGGTGACTGCGCCGGCATGGTGGCCGACGTCTTCGAATCGTATGGTGTGACTCTCGTGGCGGCGATCATCCTGGGCGCGGCGGTGCTGGCCGATCCCGGTTTCCGGCACACCTACGGGGTCTATGCCAACACCATGGCCGTGATGCTGATCATCTACCCGATGCTGGTACGAGCTATCGGAGTCGCTGCCGGCATTATCGGTGTCATGGCGATTGGCGACCGGGACGACGTGGATCCGATGCAGGCGATCAACCGCGGCTTCTATCTCTCCTGCGCGGTCGCCGTCGTTGGCAGTTGGGCTGTCAACTACTTCTACTTGCGCGATCCGGCGACGGGCCACCCGGACTTCCGGTTCTTTGGCGCGACAATTACCGGAATCGGCCTTGCCCTGGCGATTGGCTTCCTGACCGAACATTACACCGCAACGCACAAACCGCACGTTAAAGAAATCGCCGCCGCCACCACAAGCGGCGCGGCGACCATGCTGCTGCAGGGCATCGCCAGCGGGATGGAGAGCAGCGTGTGGGCGATCGTGGCTATCGCCATCACCATTGGCATCTCGATGGAAGTCTTCCATGGCAGCGTCGTTCTCGCGGCCTATGGTATCGCCCTCGCGGCGCTTGGCCTCCTGACCCCAACCAGTTACATGCTTGCGATGGACACGTTTGGCCCGATTTCCGATAACGCCAATGGCATTTTTGAGATGTCCGGGTCGGTAGATGAGGAGCTTGAGGCACGCGGCAAAGCCGATCCCACGCTGATGACTCCGCTCCGTGTCGTTGCCCAGCTGGACGCGGTTGGCAATACGACCAAGGCGCTCACAAAGGGATTCGCCATCGCGACCGCCGTGCTAGCCGCCATTGCGCTGTACGGCTCCTTCGTCTCGCAGGCCGGCCTTGGCGCACAGATTGGACGCTTCGCGCATGCCGCGGCGGGCATTCAACTGAACCTGCCGGAGGTCTTTATCGGCTTCCTGATTGGCGGCGCTGTGCCGTTCCTCTTCAGCTCGTTTGCTATCCGGGCGGTGAGCCGGGCAGCGCAAGAGTTGGTGACCGAGGTGCGGCGGCAGTTCCGGTCGGATCCGGGCATCATGGCCGGTACCAGTGTCCCTGACTACGCCCGGTGCGTGGACATCAGCACGGCGGCGGCGCAGCGGGAACTGCTCGGACCGGCGCTGCTGGCCATCTTCTCGCCAATCTTAGTCGCGTTTACAATGGGTCTCCAGGAACCATTTAAGGGCGCCGAGGCGCTCGGCGGCTTCTTAGGGGGAGCGATTCTATCGGCGCAACTGCTGGCGGTGTTCCTCTCCAATTCCGGCGGCGCGTGGGATAACGCCAAAAAGTCAATTGAAGACGGATCACACGGCGGCAAAGGAAGCGACTCTCATAAAGCGGCGATCATTGGCGATACTGTCGGCGATCCTTTCAAAGATACCGCGGGCCCGGCCCTGAATCCGATGATCAAGGTCATGAACCTGGTCGCGCTGCTGATCGTTCCAATCGTGATCGACAAAGGAGTCGGCACCGGAGTGCGCGGCGTGATTGTCGCTATAAGTCTGATTGCCCTCGCCGTCGCCGTGATTCGAAACAAGGCTTCGACCAAATCCGGCATTGAAGAGCTGGGAATTACGGGGCCCCTTGAGTCGGCGTCCAAACCGCTCACCGCGCCTTTGAGCAGCGTAAGCTCGAACGGCCACGGCGGGAATGGTCACTTAAGCCCCAGTCACTCCCCCGCTCTCAATGGCCGGTCCCGTACGTCGGTGCTGGACCCTGTGGAGTCAGACGCGGCGTAGAAAAACGAAGGATGAATCAAGCTAAAGGACGGGGGAGGAGTCAAGCTAAAGGACGACCGATGAGTCAGCGACGAAACCGATTGTTTTCCGCGGCCGTTTCGCCTGCTTGATGATCGCTACGAATATCGCCAAAAGTTCCCCGGTTTCCGCCAAGGCGGTGTCAAGAGTGTGGGGGTCCGCAAGTTTCGTTTCAACTAATAACTCCAGCCAGTAGGCGGTCTCGTCGAGCTCCTGCGCTGCGCCCTCCATTTTGCTGATGAAGTCCGCGGTTGACTTCGCGCGTGTTGCCTCCCGATAATGCGCGCCCGGCGCGGTTCCGGAGCGCAAAAGCTGCCTGCCGATTACCTGGGCCACGGCGAACTGGGGCAGGCAGCCGTATAACCGGATTATCTGGAGCGCGTATCGCCGGGTTCTGTCTCGGAGGTCGCGCGCGGCATCGGTCGCCTTTCATCCCTCTCATAGATTCTTGTTTTCCCTGTTTTTTGGGTCCCTCATTGTATCCTTCACTCTTCGACCGATAGATTCCTTGCTTGATCCTGACTCATCCTTCATCCTTCATCCTTTCGGAGTCCTCCGTCCTCCGTCCGCGCCCGCGCCCCTTTTCCCGGCTACCATATAAGAGGGAATAATGGACGCGAGAATAGATCACGTGGTGAAGGAAGTATCGCGGGGGCGGGTCTTTGCGCTGCTTCCCGACGAAACACAGCAGCAGATCCAGGCGCTTTCGCAGGATGACCTGCAAGAAGGCGCTCGCCGTGTGATGACCCGGCCGATGCCCGGCGACGTATCGCAGGCTGGTCGGCTCCTCCTGAATCCCTGCCTCGCGGTTCAATGGATCAGCATGTTCGAGGAGCTCCGGCTGCCCGCCCCTCTCAAACTCTTCGAGGCGTGCGCCGGTGGAAGCGATCCTGTCATCTTAGCCGCCGAAATCTACACGGCCGGCCGGGCCGAGTACACCACCATAAACCTGAACCGCAAACTGGCCGGCGAGCTGCGCGGCCGGCTCGGCAAACTCCGGCTCCGCGCCCGGATTATTGAGGATCACGTAGAGCAGGCGCACAATCATATCCCCCGTGGAAGCATGGACGTCGCCTGCTTCCATCACGCCATCAACGATATCCTCCAGACCGCGGTCTCGGAGCCGCGAGGGCTGGATACCCGCGATATCGACTGGTGGACCGAAGAGCGGCAGATGATTGAATGGCTGGGTGATGATTATGCATCCGGCAGGCTGGATGATTATGCGCGGCCCGCTCTCTTAAATGCCGTCCGGCGGGCGATCGAGATGGTCCGGCCCGGCGGCTACATCCTCTTCGATCACTGGACGTGGGACGCTCACCGGCAGATGAGCTGGTTTCCATGGGAGCTGTTCTGCAGCCTGATTCCCCTGGCCCGTGAATGGATCCAGGAGGCCGGTCTGCCACTCGTTGAACGGCCCCTCAAGGGGCGCAATCCTCGCTGGTGGGCCTGCTTCCGCGTCTTGGGTTCTTGATTTCTAACGCATTCTTGATTTCCAACGCCAGGTGCGCGAAGATAGTGCCGCGGTTAACCTGTTACTTCAGTCAGGGAGGTTGTTATGTCCATCCGTTCGACGCGCCGGATCCGGCGCGGGGCCGCCTCATTCGTTGTAGGCGCCGCCGTTTCGGCGGCTTTGTTCCGCCTTCTGGGAAGCGGTCCCCCTTCCATTGTTCATCCTGTTCCTCCGTCAGCTCCTCTCGTCTCTCCGGACGCCCCGCTTCCATTTGCGCCCGGGACTGTTCTCAGCCGGTTCAAAGACGGCGGATTGGATCAGAAGCTCGCCGCTCGTGACATTGGCGCGCCCGTAACCGAGGCAATCAACGCGGATACGCACGATGTCACCATCCGGTTCGACACGTCGATTCCCGTCGGAAACGCTGTGAAAGCGCTCCGCCGCGATCCCGAGGTCGTGTTCGCCGAGCCGGACGGGTTCTGCGAGGCGGATTACACGCCCGATGACCCGATGCTAAACGACCAGTGGCACCTGAAGACGATTCACGCGCCCGAGGCGTGGGACACGCTTCGGAAGGTAAACTCGAACGTGCGCCTGGCGATCATCGACACCGGTATCGACTACACCCATCCCGATCTGGAACGGATCATGGCCCGCGATTCGAAAGGTGACCTGGTGGGCAAGAGTTTCGTCCCGAATACCACTGGACCTCTCGACGACCATGGGCACGGCACGCACTGCGCCGGAATCGCCGCCGCCGACACCGATAACGGCGTCGGAGTAGCCGGTGTCGGCTTCCGGTCGTTCAAGTTGGTCCCCGTGAAAGTGCTTAGCGCCAGCGGATCCGGTGGGTGGGATGCGGTCGCGAACGGCATCACCTGGGCAGCCGACAACGGCTGCCGGGTGGAGAGCATGAGCCTGGGTGGGTACTTCTACTCGCAAGGGATACAGGACGCGGTGGATTATGCGTGGTCCAAAGGCGTCATCGTGGTCGCCGCCGCCGGCAACTCCTCATCTCCGTCGCCGGGCAGCCCGGCGGACTGCAACCACGTGATGGCGATCAGCGCCACCGATTCGAAAGACCGCCTGGCCAGTTTCTCCAATTACGGTAGACCGATCGCTGTCGGCGCGCCAGGCGTGAACATTCTGGCGACCATGCCGACGTACGACTGCACCATGACCCGCGGCGGCCGCTGCAAGAAAAACTACGACTACCTGAGCGGCACTTCCATGGCCTGTCCGGTCACCGCCGGTATGGTCGCCGCGCTGCTGGCCTACCAGCCGAGCCTCAAACCCGAAGAGGCCATCCAGCGAATCGAACAGACGACGGATAATACCGCTGGCGCTCCCGATGGCGGATGGGAGGCGCAGTTCGGCCACGGACGGGTGAACCTGGCGAACGCCATCGCGGGTCGCGCCCGCAAGTCTTCACTCGGCTGCTTTTACGGACAGATTGTGAACCGGAATGCCGTTGCGGTTCCCAACGCAACCGTGCGCTGCGGCAGCGTCTCCGTAACCACCGGACCGGACGGCATGTTCCGCCTTGCCAACCTCAAAACCGGGTCCCACACCCTCAGCGTTACCAGCTCCAGCGGAACCGGCACAAAGACGGCCTCGATTGTGCCCGGCGCCGACGTGAACGTTACCATCACCGTCAGCAGCGGCTGAGGATAGAAACACCGGCCGGCGGCCGGTGAATAAATCCGAACAGGGCAGCCCGAAGAGGCTTTTCCTCGGGCTGCCCTGTCGCGCGTTTCAGGACGCTTTTCCTCGGGCTGCCCTGTCGCGCGTTTCAGGAGGCTTTTCCTTTTCCCATGCCTGTGGTATGATTCATTATCAGACAGTATCTGCCAATGCCCGGCATTTTGACGGCGTACGATAATGGGTGGTTAGAGGATAATCAGAAATTGGCTGCGATCACAACAGCGAAAAAGAGACATTCTCCCTACAAGAAGAATTTGCGCTTCCCCCGGAAGACAGCGCCAGCGCACGATCAGACGCTCTCTCCCCCGGAGCGGAGATTATCCCCCCACCAGTTAGCAATGTACCGGCTGGCGGTGAAAATCGACGCGCGGATGGGGATTCCGGAAACTGGTCCCACCATGACCGCTGTAGAGTTGCGCGAGTGGATGCGCCAGGAAGGTATCCGGCCAGAGGATAACATCGCCTCGCGCGACATCATCCGGCACCGTTATCCGGACGATGACAATGTATAGCTCGTGATCGATTTGTTATGGGATGCCAGCGCACTGACGAAGCGTTATATCCTGGAGCTTGGAAGTTCGGCTGTCGAACTACTCATCGCTGCCGGCGGCGCAACGTCAGTCTGCACATACACGGGTTATGCTGAAACCTGCTGGGTGCTGCGGCGAAAATTGAACAGCGGGGATTTACGCCGCCAGATGTTCGATGAGGCGCGTCAGACGCTCCGCCAAGACGTGTACCTAAGCCCCGATTTTAAGCTTTTGAGCGTTGATAACGCGGGTGTAATGGATGGCATCGATCTGAGTGATCGGCACAACATCAATTCCTCTGATGCCGCGATCCTGGCGACGTATCTCCGCTATGCGCATCCGGATCCGGAGGGGAAGCAGATCCTGATTGCTTCCGACCTTCGCCTGCTGCGGGCCGCGGCGGCCGAGGGACTCAGCGTGCTCAACCCTGAGACAATCGCTCCAGCCGATCTGGCTTTGCTACTCGCGTAGTTGCCGCAGCGCGCCGGCTATAGGATCGCGCTCCCGGTTAACCCGCTTTCGGAGGCCGGATCTTAAAGCTGCTGAGGCTGGCGTAAATCACAGGCGCCAGGATCAGAGTAAAGAGCATGGAGAGGGTGAGACCGCCGATCACGGCGACCGCCAGCGGTTTCTGCATGGCGGCGCCGGCGCCGATGCCAAAGCTCAACGGCAGCAGAGCTAAGATCGCGGCAAAGGTCGTCATCAGAATCGGGCGCAGCCGGGCCTTGCCCGCCACGTGCAGCAGATCCTCGGTTGAAAGCGTCGTGCCGGCTCGCTGCAAGCGCTGAAGCTCGTCGAACAGCAGCACCCCGTTCTCCGTCACAATCCCAACGATCATGATCGCGCCCGTGAAAGAGGAGATGTTCAACGGAGTGCCGGTGATCGCCAGCGCCATCACGACGCCGGAGAGCGACAGAATCGCGGCGCCAAGCAGCGCCGCTACGACGCGAAACGATCGGAAAGCGATAATAAGCACCGAAACGACAAACAGTATCGCGAGCGCCAGTGTTACCGCCAGGTCGTGAAACGACTGCTGCTGACTCTTGTACAGCCCGCCGTACTCAATGGTGTAGCCGGGCGGTAGAAGCAAGTCCGCCAGTTTTGCCTTCACCTCCTTCACGCCGGTCCCGAGATCGATCCCCTCAAGCCGGGCCGTTACCGAGTCCATCAGTCGTTGATTCTCGCGGTTCAGATCCGGCAGTCCCGGTTCAACTCCGACGGTGGCCACAGATGCGAGCGGGACCGGCTGTCCGGACGGATTTAGAATCGGCATGGCCGCAAGCATCTGCGCATCCAGCTCTGGCTCCGGCGGGCCAGGATACTTCACCTGAATCGGCTCTAAGATTTCTCCCTTTAATACGGCGCCGACGTCGGTTCCATCCAGGGCAGCCGTCACCGCCGCCGTAATGGTATCGGTGGAGAGGCCGGCCTCCGCGGCCCGGACGGGATCCACGTGAACTTCAGTTTGTGGCCCACTTTCTACAATGCCATCGAACTCGTCCACTACGCCGTGAATAGCGCTGATTCGCTGCCCGACCTGGTGCGACAGGTCCCGGAGAACATTAATATCCGGCCCGAAGATCTTCACCTCAATCGGAGCGGGGGAGCCGGAAAGATCGCCGATCAGATCCCCCAGAATCTGTGCGAAGTCTACCTGCAGGTTCGGGACCGCCGCCTGCACCTTCACCCGTAAGTCGGCAGTGATGTCGTCCACTGGCGGACGATTGCCTTTGGTGAGCCGAACGAGCATGTCGCCTTGATTCTGGGGCGTGATCTCCAATCCAGAACCCGACTGCGCTCCGGTAAGACGCGACCACGCGGCCACTCCCTTCTCATGCGCCAGGATCCCCTCCACCTGCTGCATCACCCGGTTAGTTTCCGCCAGCGACGTGCCCGGCGGCATCTTATAGTCGAGTACAAACGCGCCCTCGTCAAACTCCGGCATGAACCCGGTCTGCAGTCGGTTCGCCACCACATACGTTCCCACAGCCAGCGGAATCAATGCGAGCAGCACCCACGGCCGATGCGATAAGCACCACCGCGCCAATCGATCGTATATCCCGCGCCGGGCAGGTTTCGGATGATGACCATCGCCCAAGTGGCGCTCGGCGCCATTCCTCCGCCCATCGCCCGTCGTTCCCCCTCCGTCTCTCGTCCCCTGTCCTCCGCTGTCCGTCCTCCGTCCTCCGTCCTCCGTCCGCCCCTCGCGCCTCGTACCTTCTCCTCCGTCCTCCGTCCTTCGTCCTCCGTCGGCGCTCCGCCCCTCGCGCCTCGTACCTTCTCCTCCGTCCTCCGTCCTTCGTCCTCCGTCGGCGCTCCGCGCCTTCGTCCTCCGTTTTATCTCGCGCGGCAGCACGCGCATCGCAATGGTCGGGCAGACAATGATGGCGAGGAGGAGGGAGACCGCGAGGGTGGCGATCATGGTGATCGCAAGCGCCGAGAAGAAGTTGCCGGTGACACCGGGCAAAAAGACGAGTGGTAAGAAGGTCACCATGCTCGCGGCCGACGAGGCGAGCATCGCGGGCGTAATCTCCTGCAGCGCCTGCGGAACGGCATCCTCGCGACGGACGCCCCGTTCGAGATGATGGTAAATATGCTCGACCACCACAATACTATCGTCAATGACCAGCCCGAGCGCGATGGCGAGCGCGCCGAGTGTCATGATATTCAGGTCAAGCCCGACCGCCTTCATAACGCCGAACGTGATCACCAGAGTCAGCGGCAGAAGACTCAGTGCAGTAAACGCGGCCCGGCCGTTCCCCAAAAACAGCATCAGTACGATGAGCGCCAGCGCCCCACCGAGCACGATCGCCTCAACAACGCTGCTCTCCGACTCCTGCACAATCTGCGACTGATCGTAAAACGGCGTGAGTCGCACGTCGGAGGGAATGGCTGTGCTGAGCCCCGCCACTTCCTGCTTTACCTCCTGGGCGACCTTGATGGTGTTGCCGTCCGGCTGCCGGACGATGTTAAGTAGCACCGCTGGTTGACCGCTGCCAGTAGCCAGCACCGTTTGCCGCTGAATGGCTTCTTCCACCGTTGCGACGTCGCCCACAGTAACGGGCACGCGGTCTTTCACGACTACCACGACGTGCTGGATCGCCTCTGCGCCGTCGAGTAGGCCGTTCACCAGCACGAGATGTCTTAGAGAGTGGTTATCGTAGTTACCGACCGCAGTGATGGTATTGGCGCGCTGAAGCGCTTCGGTCACCTGCGCCACCGAAACATGCTGCGCCGCGAGCCGGTCCGGCGTTACCGTAACCAGGTATTCCTGCACCTGTCCACCATCGACAATCACCCGGGCCACACCCGGCAGCCGTGCCAGGCGGGGTCTTATCGTGTACAGCGCGAGGGTCCGGAGATCGGCCAGCGACCGCACTGAGGAGGTAATGCTGTAGTCTAAGATTGGGAAAATAGTTGGATTCAGACGCTCCGCTGAAATGTGGAGCCCGGCGGGGAGTGAGCTCTGGACGTTTGCGATACGGGCATTGACAAGCTGGAGCGCCTGCTGAGCGTCGGTCCCCCATTTGAACGTGAGCGTGAAGCCGGCCGATCCTCGCGTGGTCTGCGACTGCATCAGCTCCAGGTCGGGAATTGTGCTGAGCGCCTGCTCCAACGGCCGCGTGACACTCACCAGCACCGTCTGCGCGGGAGCGTCGCCGCCCTCCGCCGCGATCATCACTCGCGGAATGGTCAACGTAGGAAAGATGGAGACCGGCATGCTGGCAACCGCGAACGCCCCCAGCAGCGCCAGTCCCACCGTAACGAACAGGATCGCTCGAACGTGCAGGTGAAGGCGATGGGTCAAAACTCTATCTCCAATCCTAATGCTTTGCGCCGGGTCAGGCGGAGCTCGGCAGCGGCGCGTCCTGGAATCAGGCCGGGATTGCGGCCGACGTTATTTTAACGCGCGTCCCGTCATTCAGTTCGTAAGCGCCGCTGGTGACCACCCGATCGCCCGATTTCAATCCCGAAAGGATTTCGACAAGAGCGCCCTCTCGAATGCCTTCCCCGACGGGGTGAGCGTGGGCAACGTTGTCGGCGCTGACCACGAAGACCGTTGGTTTGTTCTCCAACAGCACAATACTAGACGCCGGGACCGTGAGCACGTGCTGGTGGGTAGCGGTTAGAATTCGGGCGTGAACGAATCCATTGTCCCGGAGCTGCCCCGTGGGGTTCGCCGCAATCGCCTCGACGGGAACCGTATTTCCGGCCATTGTAACAGCGGTGCCCACCAGGCTTACGAGGGCCTGATAGGTACGACCGGGCTGCGAATCGGCCGTAAAGTCCACAACGTCGCCCGGACGAACGGCGCTCACGCTTGAGGATGGAACCTGGAGAATCACCCGAACCCGGCTTAAATCCGCAATGGTGCAGATTGCTCCGGTGGTGTCGACATATTCCCCCGGATTTACCGACCGCTGCAAGATGATGCCCGACACCGGCGCACGAATAAACTGAGCGGCCAACTGCGCGCGGGCAGCGGCGAGCGCCCCCTGCGCGCTGGCGAGCTGCTGCTCCGCCACGGCTACGTCTCCCTGCTTCACCTGGTTCTGGGAAGAAGCGGCCTGTGCGGCGTTCAGCGCATCCTGCGACTGCTGCACCGCAATCCGCGCCGCAGCCACGTCCTGCGGTCGGTTTGGCTTCTCCTTCATCAGGAGGTCTTGCTGAGCGCTTTTCAGCGCGGCCTGGGCCGTGGCAAGCTGAAGCTCCGCCGCCTGCACGTCCTTTTTGGCAACCAGACCCGCTGCCAGCAGGCTCTGCTGTCGCGCCAGGCTTTGCTGGGCGCTGATTACCGCGGCATGCGCCGCAGCCTCGGCTGCCTGCGCATTCGCAATCTCCTCGGGCCGCGACCCTGCCATCAGCTTCTGCAGAGCCATTTTCGAAGCCTGCACGTTGGTACGGGCAGCCTGAATCGCCGCCGAATTCGTCTTCACCGACGACGCGTAATTGGCTTTCGCCTGCTCAAGCGCGGCGCTTGCGGAACGTACCGCCGCCGCCGCCTGCTGCTCCTGCCCGATCAAGGGACCCGGGTCCAGCGTCGCAATCAACTGGCCCTGGCTCACTCGATCGCCATTTTGAACCAGCACCGTCTTCACCCGGCCCGGCGTCACCGGCGATACCCTGGACTCCGCGCCCGGCAGCGGCGCCAGCG
>Ga0307373_10006112_pt1 | contig 19319 bp, 20 predicted proteins | sample OX2MG_FD_202534 | JGI IMG/M metagenome (GOLD analysis project Ga0307373, IMG submission 202534) | Soil microbial communities from Risofladan, Vaasa, Finland - OX-2 | ecosystem: Environmental > Terrestrial > Soil > Coastal area > Acid sulfate soil | place: Finland: Risofladan, Vaasa | collected...
CCTAGTCGATAAGAGCCTTCATTAGCGATTGGTATGGGACTCCGCGATTTTCGGCCACCTGCTTCGTGCGGTTCCAGCAGGTCGTTGGGACGCGAAGAGACATCTTCGTGGTCGCGTGATCAAGAGCCTCAAGAACCTCGCGCTCAAACGCCTCGTCGCTCAAATCGTCAAAGGGGTCCGAAAACGGCTTACGGGTTGGCTTTGTCTTCATTTGCCGGTCCTCCGAATGATTCGCTTCGCGCATACGCAGCCATCAGCGGTGTGGGCGCAGGCGATTGACGTCCCTTGGCTAGTGCACCGTTGACGACTTGCATGCGCCAATCCTGCGAGGCTAATAGGACCAGAGCCTGGAGGGAAGGACTAAAGCCTATTGACTCGGTAGTTTCCCACCACTTTCAGGGTCCGTTCCGGCGCCGTTCCGTCGCGATTCCAACGTCGCGCCTGCGATCTCGGCTTGAGATCAGAGGTCACATCGCTGGTGCGGCGGAGAGGAGTTGAACCTCCACGTCCTTACGGACACTAGCTCCTGAAGCTTCAGTCACTCGAACCAGGCCGTTATTGAATTGGCTTTGCATAATGAAGCAGTTGTCCCGGGCGCGCAAGCCTATTTGCGAAGGCTAGTGGCAAGAAGAGTGTGCGGCTACGTATTGCGACTCGCGTTGAGCCGTCGTTTCCGATCCTCATACCATGAGCGCATGAACGACTCAGAAAAGGTCGCCAGGGATCCCGGATACATCGGCCACAGCCTCTCCTCGGCGAAGTCGCGCGTGATCAAATGATTGAGCGGATCCTCCGACCAGTAGCGCCCGATATCGACCGACTTGCGTCTGAACGCATCGTCAAACATCGCGTGGGCGAGCCTCGGAGCTCCTGTCGAGTCATCGCTGATGGTGGTGTCTGAGCGCGGGTGCACTTGATACAAGCCCTCCCACTCGGGCATCTGGACTGGCTTTGAGGTTCCATCAGGGTCGTGAATCCATGCTTGCCATGGACCGTAGCCACCGAAATTCAGGCGGTGCACCGAGTACGTTGCCTCGGATGCCGTTTCCTGCTGGGCTTCCTCTCCAGCCCAATCTCGAAATGCACTGAACACCCAACCTTCGAAGTCGCTCACTCGAGCCTCCGCGGTGGCCAGCCTTGTGCCAGAAGCCAGCCCGGCTTTCGTTAGCTCGGGCTCGAGGTCTCGAAGAAGGCGCGTGATCTCGACGGCGTGCGCCATCGTTCCGGTAGGCGCGGACTTGGCCAAATCCAGGACGCCAACCATTATCTTGAACACGGCGGACCATTCTTTATGGACGGTTGGCAGCGCCCCGATGAAGCCGGCGAACTGATTCGGGTCGACGAGTTTGAATCGACGTCGATTCGCCTCGGCATCTGCTTCCACGACACCGGCCCGTGCCATCAGATATAGGGACTCCGCGACGTTGTCCTTTCCGTAGCCTGTAGCGTCGGACACGTCGGCGACGCTCTGAGATCGAGCCGGGTCCGCGATCATCGTGCGCAGAATCTCGGCTCTCGCAGATACTCCGAAAAGGGCGCGCAGGCGCAGCTGAACCAGGGCTGGTCGAAGCAGATCAGGAGCTGAGGATTTGCCACTCGGTTGGAAGGGCAGTGGATCGCCCTCTCCTGGCCAGCGGACGTGCGTGTGTCGCGCGACGGCAGCAGAATATCGTCCGAAGTCTTGGTCCAGAGTTCCGTTCGCGGCCTTCAACAAGTTGCGTAGTCGTGTCGCTGAAATGAGTCGAACGTTGCTTATGCACCAGTCCAGGGTCTCGCCCATCAACCGACTGTCAAGCAGGCCGATCCTCGACGTCGCGAGGATCAATGGCTCCAGGTCGATTTCCCACGACTGGTGTCGCCGAGTCCAAGCGCTCACCCCCAGCTCCACCCACAGGCTCCAGACCGTCTCGAGAGCCAGGTGCTCGACGCGCTCTCTAAAGTCGTTGTTCGGCATCAGCCACTCCCAAAGCGCGAAGTGCTTGGTGCATCTCAAGACGAAAACCCGGCGAGTTGTCTACTGCCGTCGTCAACCATCGGCCGCCAGCGAGTAACTCTTCTTCTGTCGGCTTGAGCGCCTGAAGGTCACTGAAATGACGACTGTGAATGCCCTCGGAAACCGCGGCATCGAGCTTCAGAACTATGAGGTCAGCGCGATCAGCGATACGAATTGTCAGGCCGCCGAACCGACGCGCTTCTGTGCGGGTCTTGAACCCTTCCGGCAGCTCGAAGTCCAGCAATCCGCCGGCCTTTCCGTTAAGCCAGTCGGGTCCGATGTCCAGCGTCTCGCCCACATCTCGAACCGCCTCGTGTAGCTCGCTTGGGATTGGGTCAGCCTTCTTGTACACGCCGCCTTCCACGATTGCCATGACATCGAAGTCCCGCGTTGGCCGGCGGGTGACGTCGCGCAGGAGCAACGCGCTGCCACCGACGACCACGACGTCAAATCGAAAGCCGCGAGCGCTCAACGACTCTCCGAGCATAGCGAGAGCTCTTTCGAGCAACGCTCTGTCCATTAGCGGCACGTCGCTACTATACCGGCGTTCACCGGCTAGAGAATCGGCAAAGCGCCGATTCTAAGCCGTACGGTGCTTTTCACGATCGGCGAGCTGGTTTTTGGCCGGAAGTCAGCTCTTCTTTAGCTTCATTGGCGCCACCTATGAGCGACGCAGCCTGGGCCTCGCCAGTCACTGGCCTTTCGACCAATGGGGCCACTTCCTGCCCGACGAGACCACCGCCGTTTCGATGATTGATCGCATCCTCCACCACGCCGTCGTGGTCGTCACCGAGGGTGAGGCATTCCGCGACCGATCAGATCCTATGTCGGGCTGAGCGTCGGAATAATTGCAGCGGTGGTCTTTCTCTTGCTGATTGCTACCGGCCTGGTGCATGTCGGCGCCTCGCTGGTCCACCACTAAGGCGCGAGGAGGCTCGACCCCTGCGCCTACGGCCGCCTATGCGGCGACGGTTACCTGGAGGAGCGGCGGGTGCTCCTTTTCCTCGGAATTGGTTCGCCAGAGGCAACCAGGTCCTCGATGGTTTCACCTTGCCTGATGCATCCAGGCAGAGCCGGCACCGTGACGGTGTATCCGCCGTCAGGATCAGGGTCGACAAAAATCGAGTAGGTGCGCATTCGGCTCCTAATTACCACGCTTGCTTCGTGATGGGACGCGCTCAAGGCGCTTTACGCCCTGGTCGATCAGAGCCTTCATGAGCGATTGGTACGGGACCCCGCGATTTTGGGCCACCTGTTTGGTGCGGCCCAGGAGGTCATTGGGAACGCGAAGCGAGATCTTCGTAGTCGCCTGATCCAGGGCCTCGAGGACCTCGCGCTCGAACGCCTCGTCGCTCATATCGTCAAACGGGTCCGAAAACGGCTTACGCGTCGGCTTTGCCTTCATTTGCTGATCCTCCTAATGATTCGCTTGGATGCCTCACGCACGTGGATCGGATATCGGCCCGTCGGCTGGTCGATCCAGATCACGACGAGCCACCGTCCGGTCGCCGTCCTGCCAATCACCTGGTAGGCATCGCGCTCCTCGAGGTAGGCCTCGACCCGTCGACCGTCCGCCAGAACCTCCCCAATCTCGTCGAGGGAGATACGCCGATCAGGATGGTCCTCAGTCAGGTGCTTGCGATTGGCAGCGTCCCAGACGTCTGGCCTGTCGTCCATTCGATCAGTATATACGTTACGGCAGTACGCCCGCCACCAGAACTACTGCGCGCTCAATCTCGAACGATCTCAGTCCTGGTTTTTGGCGGTCCTCTGTTAGGGGGCCCGGACCGCCAAGCTGCAGCTGCGTCTCCGACCGGCGCCGACCGCTGTGACGCGACAGCTTCCCCGACGATCCCCCCGAGGCTGGGCGGTGGCCAGCAGTCAACCTCTGCGCGCTGCGCGTCGCGCGCTAGGGTGCGCGCACGCGCTGTGAGCCGTCCGCGGCTCGCCGCCCCTCCGACGCACGCGGCTTAACGTCACGCCACGCGATCAGCACCGACCGGCGCGCCGCCGCGCCGGGGGACCCATCCACCCCGCCATACTCGCTCGACATGCGTTACTTAGGGCGACGGACCATGATCGCCTTCGTTGGCCTTCTCGTGTTCGGACTCGCGCTCTTCGTCGCGGGAGTGGTGTCGGACAGTCGGCCGCTTCGAGGCGCTGGCGTGCTGTTTGCTTTATGCGGATCTTTCTTTGCAGTGGCCCTCGCCGTCCGATGGCTTATCTATCGCGGCATTGGCTAACGACAACGTTTGCGACGCGTGAGGCGCTGACCCTCCTCGTCGCTGGGACCGCGCCATTGGATCCAACCGGCTCACGGGAACATTGGGCTCAGCGCCGCTGGAGTCGCGCCGGAAGCAAGCCAAACTGAAGAGGGACCGCGATGAATTCGGTCCAGGCCTCAAGGTCGCCTAGGTCTCGGTCCATCGCCAGGCGCACGTAGCGTGCAGGGTCATGTAGTCCTCGTGGCCCATCGCTGAGCGCAGACGCTCGAAGTTCCAGCCCAGCTGGGTCGCGATCGTCGCGAACGTGTGCCGGAAACCGTGCGCATGGATGCGGAAGCCCACCGTCTCCTGCAGCCTGTCCATCATCGCGTCGACGCCGTGATTGCGATACGGCCTGCCGTTCTCGTTGATCAGCAGCTCGAGGTAATCGACCTCCGGCCGGAACCGGGCGACGTAGCGCTTGATCTCTGCACCAAGCTTCATGACGATCGGCACTCGCCGAGCTCGCCGGCCCTTCGCCCCGGCGTCTCCGCGGATGCGCAGCTCGACCACTCCGCGATCGAATGAGTCGAGCATCAGGTCGGGCAGGCCGTCCGGTCCCTGGATCGCGATCCCGCCCAACTCTGCCCGCCGCACGCCGGCGCCAACCAGGATCCGCACCGCCAGCGCCTCCTGCGGCCGCTGAGGGTGGCAGGCGGCGAGGATCGAGCGCAGCTGATTGATGTGGAACAGCGTTGGCTCCTTCCAGGGCACGCGGACCTTGGGCATCTGCAGGATGCGCGGCGCCACCGGATAGCCCTCGGCGACCGCCCAACGGAAAAAGGTGCGCATCGTGCGATCCGCGCCGCTCAGCGTCTCTGCGTCAACGTTTTCCCGTGCAGGCCCGGCCTCTCGGCCATCTCCGCGCGGTACTGGCGGACCACCACCACGTCGAGGTCCTCGAAGCGCCGCACCTCCGGATGCTCGCGCGCGACCCAGCGCAGGAACGCGCCCAGCGTGTACTCGTAGGTCAGCATCGTCGCCTTCGAGCAGGGGATCGCTTGGCGGTCGAGGCGGAAGTGCGCGTACGCCTCCAGCAGCGGCGTGGGCGCGGTCGATCCGTGTCTCCTGGCTAGTGCACTGTCGACGACTTGCATGTGCGCATCCTCCGAGGCTAGTGGCCTGGAGGGAAGGACTAAAGCCTATTAACTCGGCAATTTCCCGCTAGTTTCTGGCTGGATTCCAGCGCAGTTCCACCGCGATTCCAACGCCATGCCTGCGATCTCGGCTTGAGATCAGAGGTCGCATCTTTGGTGCGGCGGAGAGGAGTTGAACCTCCACGTCCTTGCGGACACTAGCTCCTGAAACTAGCGCGTCTGCCATTCCGCCACCGCCGCTTTCGGGGCGACGCCAAAGTATACCGAGGGTCCGTCGTGCAGCCGCGGACCCCGCCACTCGGGCACTAATGGTCGCGTCCCCAAAAAGTTTCGGGGGCCATTACGGCCCACTTGGTCGAGTCCGGACGCGGTCGCCAAAGCCCGACTAGCTGGTGATGAACAGCGTGTGCCAGGCCGCCTCGACCAGCTCCAGCGTGAGCTGCGGGCGAACGCCTCGCGCCGCCGAAACGTCGACGAGGCGCTCCAGCAGGTCGCGGGGGTGGTTGCCCCGGAGCGGCCGGCCGCTGTACAAGCTTCGGATCAGCTCGAGCGCTGTCGGGTCCGGAGGAATGGTCAGCCGGTCCCGCTCGCGCTCGAAGATCCGGCACCACATCTCCCACGTCGGGTCGGGCATCAGGACCTTGTACGAGAGGCGACGAAGATAAGCCTCGTCGAGCAGCTCGGCGGGCTTGAGGTTCGTGGACAGCGCGAGCTGGGCCCAGAACGGAACTTCCACCTTGCGCCCGCTGGAGCTCAGGTTCATGTAGTCGATCTCCTGCTCCAGCGGCACCAGCAGCCGGTCAAGGATCTGCTTGGGCGACACGCGCTGGCGGCCCAGGTCGTCGATGAGCAAGACGCCGCCATTGGCCTTGACCTGTAGAGGTGCGCCGTAGGTGCGACTCCCCTCCTCGAATGTGGGATCGAACATGTCGAGCTGGAACTCGCCGCCCACCTGGACCAGCGGCCGCGAGACCCGGCGCCAGCGCTTGTCGGCCGGCTGGTGCTGCTCCAGGTGGTGAATCGAGCCGTCGAAGATCGTCATGACCTCGCCGCCCCCGATGTCGAGCGCGACAGGGATCACGATCGGTCCGCCCAGCAAAGCCGGGATGCGCCGCGCCAAGGTGGTCTTGCCGTTTCCCGGAGCGCCGTAGATGAAGATCGACGAGCGCGAGTTGACCGCGGCGCGCACTGCCTCGACCACGCCGGGACCGAGCTCGATCCCATGCAGGGCCATGGTGACCTTGGTGAGATCTAGAGTGCCGGGCTTGGCCGCCTCGGCGAGCACCAGCTTGTACTCGTGCATCGACACCGGCGCTGGTCCCGAGTAGCGCGTGCTGCTGGCCGCGATCTCATCGCTGCGAACACGCCCTTGCTTTGTCAGCGCGTAGGCCATGCGTTCGGGCAGCGGGCGGCCCAGCCACGGCCCCTGCTCCGGCGCCAATCCAAGGGCGTCGAGGAAGTTCGCACCTGTCAGCGCTTTGAGGATTGGCTCGACCGCGGCAAACGGAAGGGCCAGCTGCTCGGCGACCTCGAACCCGGTGAAACGGGTTGCGGTCGATGCGAGCCGGAGGACCATGCCCTCGATCAGGGTGCGGTTGATCTCTGGCGGCGGCGGCGGCTCGATGTCCTGCCCGTTCGCCGGAATCGCGGATGCGGGGATGGGCTGCGGTTGGTCGACGTGCTCGAGGATCGCTGCAAACAGCTTCTTGCCGAAGCGCGCCCTGTCCGCGTGGTCCGGCTGCTCGCCCTCACGCCGTCGGCTGATCCAGTCGGGCAGCTCCTTGAACACGACGGTGTTGCCAATGAGCAGTTGGACGATGTCCGGCTCAGCAGTCGTAACACGCACGGCGATACGCACGAGATAGCCCTGACTCTTGAGCGCCGACCAGCTGCGCTCCCACGCAACCTCGTTGCGGCCGGACCAGGTCTGCCGCACGGTGCGGTCGCGGGCCAGCGTGACGTCTTTGCGGTTTTGGTAGCGGCGCCGCACCAGCTCGGTGACGTCCTTGTCGACGTCCTCAGCCACCAATGCCGCCAGCGGCAGCGCGCGGTCGTCGACAGCCGGCCGGTTCTTGATCTCGAAGATCGTGTTGGCGGTCGGCGCGAGCGCGCGGATCACGCTAGCGTGCCGCGGACAGAACGGAGTCCTCTCTATGAACTGGATGTGCTTGCGGCACCACCAGCTCTTGCACTCGCGCCCGGTGAGATCCTTGTATGCGCATGCCCAGCCGCGACGCTCACCGCAGTCGCTGAACGTGCAGACGCCTGGCGGTTTGGAGCTGTCGGTGCGCAGAGGAGGCTGCGACTTTGGCAGGTCGACGTCGTGCACTGTGACCGGCAGCTGGTCCGATATCGCCTCGGCGGGCGGCTGGGCCGCGGCCGGCTTCGGCATGTAGTGGAATGCCCCGGAAAATTCTTCGCACGTCTGGAACCGCTGGCTGCGATCCTTTGCTGTCGCTTTCCAGATGATCTCCATGATCGGCGACGGAATCGCCGTCGACGCCCTCGGTCGGTCGAACACCTGCGAGTGCAGCACCGCAGGCAGCTGACCCGTGAACGGCGGCTCGCCGTGCAGCAGTTCGTAGAGGATCATCCCCAACGAGTAGATGTCGGAGCTCGCATCGACCTGCTCGCCCTTGACCTGCTCGGGTGCCATGTAAGCGGGGGTGCCGACCATGCTGCCCGTGGCTGTGAGCCGGTGCTTGTCATCGATGAGCTTGGAGATGCCGAAGTCGAGGATCTTGGTCTTGCCGCGGTTGGAGATGAGGATGTTGTCCGGCTTCAGGTCGCGATGCACGATGCCGTAGTCGTGCGCGACGCCGACGGCCGAGAGCAGCTGCTGCACAAGGTCGACCGACACGTCCACGCTGAAGCGCCCGTACTCATCGAGCCACGAACGCATCGACCGGCCCTCGACCCACTCCATCACAATGAAAAGGACGGGGCCATCCTCGTCGAAGTCGTACACGCGGACGATGCCAGGATGATTGAGGGCGGCGACCGTGGCCGCCTCGCGATGGAATCGTTGGCGGAAGCTTGCGTCGCTCGAGTACTGCTCGGCCAGCACCTTGATGGCGACGGGGATCTCAAGGCGCGGGTGCGTCGAGCGATACACCACGCCCATGGCTCCGCGCCCGAGCTCAGCCTCAATTGGATACTTGCCGAGTTGTGTGGTACTCACCCTTGGCCTAGTGAGAAGTCAGTATGCCGCACGGTGCCGCGACAGCCTTCGCGCAAGCTCCAACCAGGGCCCCGAAAGCGGTGTGTATTTACTTGAAGACGCTCAGGGGCATATAGGAGGAAACTCCGAAGTTCGGCTGGTCGACGATCTGGCTGATGCGGAGGTCGCCCGCCAGGCTGCAAAGGACGTATGCGTCCTCGCGCCTGAGGCCGTGATCCGCCCCTAGCCACGCGATCGTGTCGCGAACTGCGTTCTGAGCGTTTGCCATCAGGTCCGGGCCCAAGGCGCACACGGCGTGATAGCCGGCCGCATCGCTGCGCGGCCGGAGTGGCGTCGCCGGCGTCAAGAAGTGGTAGCTCCAGGGCCGCAAGGACCCGCCCTTGGCGACGTTGAACCGGAGCGAGAATGTCATCGGGCATTCGATCCCGGTAACGCAGACCTCGCCGTCTCCCTGCGCGCCGTGACAATCGCCGGCTGAGAACATGCCGCCTTTGACGAATACCGGCAGGTACAGCTTGGTGCCCGCCGTCAGGTGCCTGGTGTCGATATTACCGGCACCCTTGGTCGGAGGCAGCACAGCGTGGGGACCGGGCTCATCAGTCGCCACGCCCATAGTTCCGCAGAACGGCGCGATGGGGTGTGGATGTCCTTGCGAAGCTCGGCTGAGGTTCGATCGCCCAGCTCGAAATAGCGGACGTAAGGTTCCAGGAAATCCTCGGCCAGCAGCCCGAGGCCGGGGAGGAGGGCGCTCCAGCCCCACGACCTGGTTTCAAGCTCAGGATCTCGACCTCGAGAACGTCACCCGGTTCGGCGCCTTTGACGAAGACAGGGCCGCCGAGCGGGTACAGCTTGTCGAAGTCGAGGTCTGCGAGCTTGGATGCCGGGTCGCCTCGCTTGAGCTGGCCCGACGAGACCTCCTCGGTGTCGAAATGCACAACCTCGCCGGCCGAGATCTCGACGGCCGGAGGGAGAGACTTATCCCACTTGTAGTGGAAGGTATCGCGCGGAATCGTGTGCTCGCGGACCCCGGTGTGGTGTGCCGTCTACTTTCTCCCCGACGGTGCAGCACTCTCCTTGATCGGCACCGCGCTTGCGCGCAGAACCTTCTTGTCGAATTTTCCGACCGAGGTCTTGGGCACCTCATCGATGAACCGCACCTCGTCAGGCAACCACCACTTCGCGACTTTGTCCTGAAGAAACCGGATGATCTCTTCTTGCGTGACCTGGCCCTTGAACTCGGGGCGAGCCACCGCGTAAGCAACGGGCCGCTCGTCCCATTTGGAATGGGCGAGGCCGATGACCGCCGCCTCAAGGATCTTGGGGTGGGACATGATCGCGTTCTCGAGGTCGACCGACGAGATCCACTCGCCGCCCGACTTGATGACGTCCTTGGTGCGGTCGACGATCTGGATGTAACCCTCGGGTGTGATCTTCGCGACGTCGCCGGTCCGAAACCAGCCGTCTTCGGTCAGCTTGCCGGGGTCGTAGCCGTTGTAGTAGCCGCGCGCGATCCAGGGTCCGCGCACCTGGATCTCGCCGAAGGCAACGCCGTCCCATGGCAGCACCTCGTCGGAGGCAGGGTCGACGATTCGAATTTCTACGCCGGGGACGACGATCCCTTGGGTGAGGCGTTTGTTGAGCTCGTCATCAGCGGGGGTGCCGCTGCGCGGCCGCGCCACGCTGCCCAGAGGCGACGTCTCGGTCATGCCCCACGCGTGCAGAATGCGAAGCCCGAGGGCATCCATCGATTCCATGAGAGATCGCGGGACGGCCGAGCCGCCGCAGATGACCGTGTGAACTTTGGGAAGGCGCTGCCCTGTCTGGTTCAGCAGCGCCGCCGTATTGATCCAGATCGTCGGGACCCCGGCGAGGATGGTGGCGCCTTCCTGTTCGGCCATGTCGACGACCGACTTGGCATCACCCATGAATCGATCCGGAAAGAGGACTTTGCAACCGGCCATGCCGCATGCATATGGCAGGCCCCAGCTGTTGGCATGGAACATCGGCACGAGGGGGAAGACCACATCTTTTTCGGTCAGCCCAAGGTTGTCGGCCTGCAGCACGCCCATCGTGTGCATGAACTGCGATCGATGCGAGTAGACAACGCCCTTGGGGTTGCCGGTGGTGCCGGATGTGTAGCACATGGCAGCGGCCATGCGCTCCGAGAGCTTGGGCCAGGGATAAGCCTCGCTCTCGGCTGCCAGAAGAGTTTCGTAATCGAGGGTTTCTCCAAGGCCCTGATCACCAAGCGGCGTGCCGTTGCCCATGACGACGAAGTGCTTGATGCTCGGGATCTTTCCGATGAGGGGCTTGAGCAGCGGGAGAAGGGTTTGATCGACAAACAGGACTTTGTCTTCGGCATCGTTGATCACGAACTCGAGGTGCTGCGGAAACAACCGCAGGTTGAGCGTGTGAAGCACGGCACCCATACAGGGGACCGCGTAGTACAGCTCGAGGTGTCGGTAGTTGTTCCAGGCCAGCGTCGCCACCCGGTCGCCGGGCTTGACGCCGAGGCGCTTGAGCGCGCCTGCGAGGCGATTGATCCTCGGAACCATCTCGCCGTTGGTGGTGCGGTGGACTCCCTGCTCCTGCTTGGTCACCACCTCTTTGTGAGCGTGCAGTCGCTCCAGTCGCCACAACACGTGCTGCAGAGAGAGCTCGTAATCCTGCATCAAGCCTTCCATCGCAGGCACCTCCCAACTTGTGTCTTGGACTTGGAGAAGAAATAGTGATTAGAAAGGTCGATGGTAAGCCCGGCGGGCGTAGGATGCACACCCATGGTTGCTTGGGGTCGAGCCGACCTCCACATGCATACAAACGCCAGCGACGGGTGGCCGTCGCCCTCGCAGCTGGTCGACCACGCTGCCCGGCGTGCTGCACTCGATGTGATTGCGGTCACAGATCACGACACCATCGATGGAGCGTTGCGAGCCGCGGAACACGCAGCAAGGCGAAAGCGGCTTCACGTGATCGTGGGCGAAGAGGTGTCGAGCCGTGACGGTCACATCATCGGTCTGTTTCTCGAGAAGCGAGTCAAGCCTGGCATGTCGGCGGCCGCGACCATCCACGCGATCCACGACCAGGGTGGGTTGGCGATCGCCGCTCATCCGTTCTGGCGCACCGAGCGCCAGGTCAGAAGCGGTCGTGTGCATGGGGTGGGTTGGCTGGCCGCGGAGCTCGACTTCGACGGGGTGGAGGTCGAGAACGCCACGCCCGGTTTCTACGTTTTCAACCAGCTGGCGCACCGCTTGAACCTGGGTCTTGGCGCGGCCGAGCTTGGCTGTTCCGACGCCCACATAGTGGATGCGGTCGGTCGAGCGTTCACAGAGTTTCCAGGCACGACTACTGAATCGCTGCGAAGAGCCATCGAAAGCGGCGAGACGCGCGCGGGCCGCCAGCGTTACCGGGCCATGGGTTTGATGCGGTACGCGGCCTGGGGGCTGAATCACGAGCGGTACGTCGCGGTAGTCTGAACTGCCTCCCAGTATTTACTGAGGCGGTGCGAAACAAACTGGGGAGGCTCGCCACGCCCGCTTAGCTCAGTGGACCAGAGCATCTGTCTTCGGAACAGAGGGTCGGGGGTTCGAATCCCTCAGCGGGCACCTTTTGCCAGACAGTTCGTAACAGCCGCACTTTGTCGCCACAAAACCAAATGGGGCCTTAGCCATGGAGGTTGCGAGTTCGAGTCTTGCCGCAGGCACCACCGCAGTTGCCCTTCGCTAGAATCAATCGGCTCAGCTGGGCGGCTGGCGGAACTGGTAGACGCGCACGTTTGAGGGGCGTGTGAGGTAACTCATCCGGGTTCGAGTCCCGGGTCGCCCACCACCGCGCTGGAATGCCGCCATTCGGTCGCAGCAAGGCGCTCAGGGCAAAGCGCCGTAATGGCCCGGATGGTCGAGGATGAAATAACGTTGCCGGAGAGATTGCTCCCGACAGAGCAGGTGCTTACCCTGCTGGCAGAAAATACCCGCCGCCTGGTCGCGACCACCAGCGGTGAGGCGCCGGCTCAATTGCAGACCAGGCCGACCGTCGACGGGTGGTCGGCAAACGAGGTGCTGGCCCATATGCGCTCTTGTGCTGATGTCTGGGGCGGCTGCATCGCGGCGATCCTCGCCGAGGACAGGCCAACGCTCAGGGCCGTCAATCCCAGGACCTGGATCAAGGGCACGAATTATCCCGAGCTTCAGTTTCGCGAGTCACTCCGTGCCTTTGCGTCGCAGCGTGCCGAGCTCCTTGCCGTCCTCGACCAGCTGCCGCCCAAAGGCTGGTCACGCGCGGCTACAGTGACGGGCGCGGGAAGCGTGCTTGTGCGGAGCGTGCATTTCTACGCCCAAAGGCTGGCGCGCCATGAACGGACGCACGTCAAGCAAGTCGAGAGGATCGTCAACGCGGCGAGGTAGCGCGGGCGCCGCCGGTCGCAGGACCTATCACCCGCGGCGAGCCTTGCGATCACACTTAACTCTGTGTCAGAGAGCAAGGAAGAGCCCAAGCAAGAGCTCAATCCCGCCACCCAGTTCCGCCAGCTCTATGACCAGGAGTACCACTCCGTCTTCCGCTCCATTCGTGCTGTCGTGCTCGACTCCGCTGCCGCCGAGGACTTGACGCAGGAGACTTTCGTCCGCGCCTATCGGGCCCGCGACCGCTACACCCCCACCGCACCGCCGGGCGCTTGGCTGCGCCGGATCGGCATCAACCTTGCCATCTCCTACCTGCGCCGACAGAAGCTTGCCCGCTATCTCCCGGCCCGCCTCTACACCGCGCCCGATCGCCGCGACTACGATCGGGCCGAGGCGCGGGACGTCGTGACCAAGGCGTTGACCGCGCTCAGTCCCAAGCTGCGGGCGGCGGTCATCCTCCACTATTACGACGGCCTCACCCGCGAGGAGATCGCTTCCGTCCTGGGCGTGCCCGCCGGCACCGTTGCCTCCAGGATCGCCAAAGCTGTGGCGATCATGAGAAAAGCGACCGGAAGCGACCAAGACTGGGAACAGAAGCGTTCCAGTAGTGAAGGTGCCCTACGTGGACGATAGACCCACACCGGGAGGGTCCGCTATACCCTCCGAAGAAGACCTTGGCCGGATGATCCGGACCACGGTAGACGGCTGGAGCCCGCGCCGGGGCCCCGATTGGTCTGAGCTCATGGTCCGGATCGCCGGCACCGGGCCTCCCGCCTGGCTCCTCTACACAACGGCTAGCGTGGCGCTCGTGATCATCCTGGTGGCCGCGTACCTCGTCGGCTCAGCCCTACACCTTGGCGCGCTGGCGCCGCAACCCATACCAGGGCATATCCAGCCCTAACCGGCTAGAAGAGCTTTAGCTCCTCCCCGAGGCCGCGCTCGCGCGCCGCGGCGACGACCACCGTGGCGGCAGCCAGGTCCCATAGCGCCAGGCCATGCGACTCGTACAGCGTGATTCCGGGTTGCTCCGGCCGCTTCCAGGTGCCGGAGAGCACAGAGCCAAGGTCGGTGGCGCGTTCCCAATCGAACTTGCCGGCGGCCACCGCCTGGATCAGGTCGCCACTTTCGAGCTGGGCCGCCTCCCGCTGATCGACGATCACTGACTGCGCCATCGTCACCAGGTCGGCCGGGACCTCGGTTCGATTTGGAAAATTGGAGCCGGCGGCAACGACCAGGGCATGGCTCGCGATCCAGGAGGCCTCGATCACCGGGACCGAGCTGGTGGTGATCGTGACCACCACGTCGGCACCGCGAACCGCGGCTTCCGCGCTCGACGCGGCGGTCACCCTGAGGCCAAATCGCTTCCCCTGCTCGGCGGCGAACGCGGCTCGGTGGGCGGGGTCGCGCGCGAAGACCCGCAGCTCCTTTATATCGAGGACGCGAGAGATTGCCAGCGCCTGAGTAACGGCTTGCCGCCCGGCGCCGATCATGGCAACAGTGGCCGGGCCGTGTGGCGCGAGTGCTCGCACGGCCACGGCGGACGCCGCGCCCGTGCGGAACGCGCCCATCAGGTCTGACTCGATGACCGCCTGGAGGGAGCCGTCCAATGCGAACTGAACGACCAGAAACCGGACACGGCCGGCGGCCACCGTATATGCCTTCAGGCCGGTGCAGCCGCCGCCGGGGTAGGACGCGAACATCACGTTAAGGAGGCCGCCGGGGGCGAAAGCCCGGCGACGAGGCTCGTTCTGGGCGACACCGCTACCCAGCTCGCGCATAGCCGCCTCGACTGCTGCGATCACGGGGTCCATCTGGATCACTCGCTCCACATCGGCCTCGCGCAGGACCAGGGTCATGGCAGGGAGAATAGCGCCGATGGCCTCCAGCCCCCTCAACGTCGGCCTTATCGGCCTCGGCATCGTGGGCACACAGGTCGCCGGGCGAATGCTCACGTGGCAATCGCAGCTGGCGCGCCGCGCGGGGGTCGAACTCTGCTTGCGGCGCGTGCTCGTTCGCGACCTGGCGAAACCGCGCTCGGTCGACGTCGACAAAGAACTGCTCACCAACAATCCCGCGGATTTGCTGGATGACCCGGCGATCAATGTCATCGTCGAGGTGGCCGGTGGTGAGGAACCGATGCGGGCTTATCTGGAGCGGGCGATCAGCGCCGGGAAGCATGTGGTGACAGCCAATAAGGTCGTGATGGCCAAGCACGGCCCTGACCTGCTTGACCTGGCCGCCCAGAAGAACGTGGACCTCTACTTCGAGGCGGCGGTCGGCGGCGGCATCCCCCTGATCAGCACTTTTCGCACCGACCTCCAGGCCAATCGCATCGAGCGGTTGTCGGCGGTCATCAACGGGACCACCAACTACGTCCTCGGCCGTATGGCCGCCGCCAACCTCTCTCTCGACGAGGCGGTGCGCGAAGCCCAGGCGGCGGGGTTTGCAGAGGCCGACCCGACCGACGACGTCGGCGGCTTCGATGCGACCTACAAACTCGCGATCCTCGGCTCCATTGCGTACGAGATTAAGGTCCGCCCCGAGGACATCTTTCGCGAGGGCATCGAGGGGATCGAGCCGGTGGATTTCCGGTACGCCCGCGAGCTCGGCTACGCCATCAAGCTCATCGCGCACACGCAGCGCCATCCAGGCCGCATCGAGGCGCGCGTTCATCCCGCGATGGTCCCCTTGGAGCATCCCCTCGCCCAGGTCGAAGGCGCGACCAATGCGGTATTCGTGGAAGGGGACCTCGTCGGGCAGGTGCTGCTGGTCGGACAGGGTGCGGGCGGGCGGCCAACCGCTTCCGCTGTAGTCGGCGATCTCATCGACCTCGCTCGCTCGATCCGCCGTGGCGTGCAGAGCCGCCCATCATTCACGTTCGACGATCGGATCGCCGTGATCCCGATGGGCGAGGTGATGACCCGCGCGTACTACCGCATCCGGGTCGACGACCGCGCCGGCGTGCTGGCGGCCATCGGCCAGGTCTACGCCGAGGAGGGCGTCAGCATCTCGAGCTTCATTCAAAAGGCGGCCTGGGTGCAGGAGCGAACCGCGGAGCTCGTGGTGACCACGCACCCGTCGAGCGATGCGAGCCTCCAGAAGGCGCGCGCTGCGATTGCGAAGTTGGAACCGGTGCACGCGGTGTCGTCTTTCCTCCGAGTGTTCTGATCGCTATGGGAGTAATTGCGCGCTATCGCGAGCGCCTGCCGGTCGGGCCTGCGACTCCCGAGATCGACCTCCAGGAGGGCTCTACCCCGCTGGTGCCAAGCCGCAACATCGGCCGCGCCCTCGGGCTCGAGAACCTCTATTTCAAATACGAGGGTCTGAACCCGACCGGATCGTTCAAGGACCGCGGCATGGTCGTGGCGGTGGCGAAGGCCCTCGAGGCGGGAAGCCGAGTGCTCATGTGCGCGTCCACGGGCAACACATCCGCGTCGATGGCCGCTTACGCCGCGCGGGCGGGGGTCCGCGCCATCGTGGTCGTGCCGTCGGGCGAGATTGCGATGAACAAGCTGTCGCAGGCCCTGATGTACGGGGCCAAGGTAATCGCGCTGAAAGGCACCTTCGACACTGCTCTCGAGACCGTGCGCGATCTGACCAGTCGCTACAACGTGGCCCTGATGAATTCGGTGAACCCAAACCGTTTGGAGGGCCAGAAGACCGCCGCTTTCGAGATCGTCGACGTGCTGGGCGACGCGCCTGACTACTTGATCCTGCCGGTCGGCAACGCCGGCAACATCACGGCTTACTGGAAGGGTTTCCGCGAGTACCACTCAGCCGGGCGGTCGACCCGGCTGCCCAGGATGGTGGGGGCTCAAGCCGAAGGCGCCGCCCCAATCGTGAACGGCCATGCGGTGGCGCAGCCGAAGACGGTCGCCTCGGCGATCCGGATCGGCAACCCAGCCTCGTGGGAGGGTGCGACCAGCGCACGGGACGAGTCTGGCGGCATGATCGCAGCGGTCACCGACACCGAGATCCTGTCTGCGCAGGTCCAGCTGGCGAGCAGCGAGGGATTGTTTGCCGAGCCGGCGTCCGCGGCTCCGCTGGCGCTGCTGTTCCGGCTGGTTCGGGAGGGCAAGATCGCAAAGGATGCGATCACCGTCGTGGTGCTCACGGGATCAGGGCTAAAGGATCCCGATGCGGCGTTGAAGAACGTGGAACCGCCAATTGAACTCGACGGAGATGCGCGCACACTCGCTAAGGTCTTGAAGCTATGAGAGTCCGGGTTCCAGCGTCAATCGCCAACATGGGTCCCGCCTTCGACTCCATGGCGATGGCCATCGACCTGTGGCTCGAGGTTGAGGCGAACCCGGCCGACTTCCCTGCGTGGGACTACGAAGGCGAAGGCGCCGAATACCTGATGTCGCACGTCAATCCCTTCTCCCACCTCGCAATGAAGGGTCGCGTCCGCAGCGAGATCCCTATGGGTGTCGGGCTTGGCAGCAGCGCGGCGGCCCGCCTCGCCGCGTCAGCGCTGGCCAGCCCGTGGGACGTCAAGAGCCACGTTATCGACGCCGGCGCAGACGAGGGCCATCGTGACAACGTCGCGGCGGCCGCCGCGGGCGGCATTCGCATCGTTTCGGAACAGTTCGATGAGAAGCTGCCCAATCCTGGTTGGGGGCTCGCCCTGTTCGTCGCTCATGCGCCGGTGACGACCGAGAAGGCGCGCGCGGTTCTGCCGGATGAGGTGTCGCGCGAAGCGGCGGTGTTCAACGTCGCCCGCGCCGCTTTGCTCGTGCGTGCTATCTCGGCCAAGCGCCCATCGCTGCTGGGCCATGCGATGAAGGACCGGCTCCACCAGCCTCAGCGGCTGCACCTTTATCCGTGGACGCAGGATGTGCTTCACGCCGCGGATGCGGCGGGCGCCTATGGCGCGGCCATCTGCGGCGCAGGTCCAAGCGTTTTTGCGTTCTGTCCGCCGGCAATGGCTGCGCGAATCGCGAAGGCGATGGCCTCGTCGGCCCCGCAGCACGGCCGCGGGCTGGTCAGTCGGGTCACAGACAAGGGGATGTTCAGGACTCTGTGATCGTCCAGAAGTACGGCGGTACCTCCGTCGGTACCGCCGCACGCATCAGGCGGGTCAGCCGCCGCATCGCTGCCACCGTCAAGCGAGGAGAGCGGGTTGTGGTGGTCGTATCGGCGATGGGCCACACCACCGATCGCATGATCGCGCTTGCGCAGAGCGTCAACCCCGAGCCACCTGCGCGCGAGTTGGACATGCTCGTGGCGAACGGCGAGACGATCACGGCGCCCCTGGTGGCGATGTGCCTCCAGGGCATGGGTGTGGCCGCGGTATCGTTGTCGGGGTTGCAAGCTGGGGTGCGCACTAGCGCTCAACATTCACGCGCCCGCATTCAGGACATCAACCCGGCGCGCATCCTCGAAGCGCTTCGTGAGGGCAAGGTACCGGTGGTTGCGGGTTTTCAAGGAGTGACCGAGAGCCTCGAGATCACCACGCTCGGTCGAGGCGGATCCGACACCACCGCCGTGGCTCTCGCCGCCGCATTGAAGGCCGATTCATGTGAGATCTACACGGATGTCGACGGCATCTTCACCGCCGACCCAAGGGTTGTGCGCAACGCGCGGAAGCTTGCTTTCATCCGATACGACGAGATGCTCGAGCTGGCGGCGGTCGGCGCCCGCGTGATGCACCCGCGGGCGGTCGAGATCGGGGAGTTGTATGCAGTCCCCATCCACGTCCGTTCGAGCTTCAATGACAGCGTGGGTACGATGATCGTCGCCCAGGTACCGATGGAAGAAAGACAGCGCGTGCGCGGGATCGCACAGGAAACCAACGTCGCCAAGATCACGGTGCTTGGGGTCGCCGACCGGCCCGGCGTCGCGGCGGCGATCTTCGAGCCGCTGGGTAAGGCCGGCATCTCGGTCGACGTCATCGTTCAAAACATCGGGCGGTCGGGACATACCGACCTCACGTTCTCGGTCGCGGAGTCAGACCTCAGCGCTGCCGTGAAGCTGGTCAGGTTGGCGCTCAAGAAAATAGGCGCGAGGAGCATCTCGTCGGCAGGTGGCATCGCGAAGCTTTCGATAGTGGGCACCGGCATGCTCGGGACGCCAGGCATCGCCGGCCGGATGTTCCGCGCCCTCGCGGATGCGGGTATCAACATCGAGATGATCAGCACCTCGGAGATCCGCATCACATGCCTAGTGGCGCGGGACCAGGTCGAGAAGGGCGTTCGCGTCCTCCACAAAACATTCGAGCTGGATAAGAGCTAGCTACATCCCCCTGAAAAAGCCTTCGATGTGAGTTGGCTCGCTGTAGACCTAGAGAATCGGCATTCGGGGGAGGCCGGATTCGGTATCGGGTTTGGTTTCAGCACCCCAAGGCTGCCATTCGGCCGATGTTAGTAGCCAGGATTCCGTAACCCG
>Ga0307373_10006113_pt1 | contig 19316 bp, 21 predicted proteins | sample OX2MG_FD_202534 | JGI IMG/M metagenome (GOLD analysis project Ga0307373, IMG submission 202534) | Soil microbial communities from Risofladan, Vaasa, Finland - OX-2 | ecosystem: Environmental > Terrestrial > Soil > Coastal area > Acid sulfate soil | place: Finland: Risofladan, Vaasa | collected...
AGGTCGCCGCCCACGGCGACGGACCCGCCTTCACGCTCGAGCAGTTGAACTCGATGCTGCGGCGGATCCGCGCGATGATCTGGGTGACGATTGTCCTGACCGCGGCGGTCGTGCTCGTCTCGCTGACTATCGTGCGGCGCGCGGCGGCGGATCCCGGCGCGCCCTCGCCCATCTCCGCGCGCGCCGCGTCTAGTGCCGGACTTGAGGCCCGAACCGAACTTGACGGCGCGCGCAAGGCCGCAAGCTCAGGCGAGCGCGAGGAACGAACCGATGATATAGGCGAGGGTTACGAATCCAAACACCACGCCCGGCAGCTCGGTAAGGAAGCTGTTCTGCGCGTAGCGGAGGTAGTCGGCCGGCGCATCAGTATCAGTGGCGGTGGTCAGGGCGAAATTGCTCCGGTTGGTGGTTGTCGCGTTCATGATCGTATTCTCCCGAAAGTTGCGTTTGGTCGTTATGCCAGCGCCAGCAGGGACGTCACGATGTACGCCAGCGTCACCAGTCCAATCACGAGTCCCGGCATTTCGTTGAGCCAGCTATATTGCGCCAGGCGAAGCGCGTCGCTCGACGCCGCGGCTTGCGCCACTTCCGCATACCCAGCCAGCCCTGCCTCATTGGTCGTCGTTGCGTCCATTTTCAGTTCCTCCCGAAACTTGACTTCAGATGCTGAAAGCATCTACCATGCCAGCATAAAACTCTCGAATTCCTAAGGAGTCTGCTCTTCGCGGCCTGTGCATAATCTAAGTTAAAGTCTAAATAACTTAGGCTTTATAACCTTTTTTAGGATTTCGCAATTTGCTATACGCAAATTACCAATTTTTGTGTTTTGCATGAATTTTCTGCTTTTGCGAAACATCGCATGCAGCCCGATGCCGCTGCTCTCCTGCACTCGATCCGATCGCCGTCACGCTTTTAACCAGCGCCACAATCTGCGAAAGTTGGCTCATCATGGATGACACGCCGCCTGCTCCCCCTGCTCGCTCGACCGGAGAATTGATCGCGCCAAGCTCGATCGCGCCTGACCCGGCTGCGGACCCTCAACGCGCGGCAGGATTAAAACGCGATTCGATCGTGCGCTTCGGCGAGCAGATCATCTTCGTGACCGCAGTGGTTGGCGCGGTTGCACTTGGCCTCGGCATCACCGACTACTTCCGCGACCATCGCTACATCTCGGCGTATCTGATCGCGTACATCGGATTCCGCTTCGCGGACCTGATGGTCGGCGAGGATCCGCGCCATCCGGCCGAGCCAGCCGACGCGCACGCGCAGCGCATCATGACCGAGATCGTGGTGCTGATCCTGTTCGCGGCGGCTCCGTTCGAGCGCACCTACCTGTACGGCGGCGAGCCCGAGAAATGGATGGGAGCGCTCGGTCTGCTGCTCGAGCTGGGCGGGCTATGGTTGGCGCTCGGCGCGCGCATCCAGTTGCATTTTTTTTCGTCGGATAGCAGTGGACGCGAGCGGATGGTGCTGGTGAAGACCGGATTTTTCCGCTACGTGCGCCATCCGGTGTACGCGGGCGTGCTGCTGGTGCTGTTCGCGTGGCCGCTCGAGTTCGCCGCGCCGATCGTCGCGATGCTGACGCTGGTGGTCGGACTGCTGATCGCGAATCGCCAAATCCGCGCCGACGAGGAAACCCTCGCCGCGCGCTTCGGCGCCGAGTTCGAGGATTACAAACGCACCACCGACGCATTGATTCCCAGCATCTGGTGAAAGACTGGTCAGGGAAGAGCACTCTGGGGCGCGAGAAGGGCAGCGGCGGCGACCGTGATGAAAGGCTGGAGCGCTGAAACCGAATTCATGGAAACGCCAGCCATCCGATAGAGCCGGCCGCTTGGGAAACCGGCTTCTACGTGGTACGCTATGCCATGTAGAGGAGCGGCGGCTGCGGCGCGGGCGACATTACTGAGGCATCGGAAGTGGACCGACGACCGCGGTGGCCTTTATGAGATCGTCCTTTGGCAAGTTGAGCGGAGCGCCAGGCATCCTGAGGGTGTTCGGTACCGGCTCGCATTCATCCGCGCAGGAGAAGAAACACCAGCACCGTTGTACGACAACCATCATCCGAAGGGACACCATCGACACGTTGGAACCCATGAGGAAGCGTATTTTTTCACAACCGTGGAACAACTTGTTTCGGACTTCACGACCGAGGCGCACAGGCTTGAAAGGAAAACGAAATGAAGACGGTTAGCTTTTCGATCAGACCGTTCAGCGATGTGATGGGCGATTTCGCCAGGACCTTCGAGGCGGTTCGTACCGGCCAGCGGATTCCGAAAGGACCGCGCGAGGAGGTGGGTTTCACCAGCCTCGAGGCAGCCCGCAATTTTCTGACCCGCGAGCGGCTGGCCCTGCTGCGCGCAATTCGGACTCGTCGCCCGGAGTCGCTATACGCGCTTGCCAAGATGGTAGGCCGCGACTTCAAAAACGTTCAGGAGGATGTCGGCATACTGGAGCGGCATGGGCTGGTGCGAATCGCCAAGCGCGCGCGCGGCGGGCGCACGGTGAAAGTCCCCAGCGTGCCGTTCGAGGAAATCGCGCTGAAGATCGCAATCTGAGCCGCTGGAGCCGACACCGGAGCGAGGCCGAGTTTCCGACCACCCCTGCGGCGCTGCCTGAAATCAGGCGGCGTCTTTTCCTGCCGGACGACAGCGCCACTTACGACTTCGACAACGAAGGCGTGCTGAGAGACAACCAACGCTTGGCGTTGCGCGATGACCCTTTGATTCAAGAGTTGTTTGCAGCAGCGAGCGAAGAAAGCAGGATTATGAACGGCATCCCAGGGGTAGGTGCCGTTTCGGTCGGCGCCGAAACGGCGGCACGTCTGTCTAATGTGAGAGACCACACGGAACAGATCGTCTTTCGACTTGCGATGAAATACACGCCTCAGAATGCCCTCTGCTTTTGCGGCAGCGGAAAAAAATTCAAGCGCTGCCATCAACAGCAACACCGGCCTTAAAAGGTGCGGCGGTCATGTCTCAACTCGATTGCGGTGCGGAGTACTTCATTCCGCGCGCGCGAGGCGCTGGCAGCGTGCGTGATTGCAGTAGCGCTCGTCCGCGCGCGTGGCGACGAATTCCGCGGCGCATCCCGCGCAGATTGCGAGCGGCTCCGCGCGCTTGAGCCGCGCGCGTGGCGGCGGCGCCGCCGCTGGCGGCTCATCGGAGGCGACCAGATCTCCGCGCGCGCCCATCGTGGCTAGCGTGTCGGCGCGCTCGTTGAGTTCGTCGCCGGCGTGGCCGCGCACCCACTGGAAATCGACCTTGCGCGCGGCCGCTTCGGCGTCGAGTTGCCGCCACAACTCCTGGTTCGCGTTGCGCTTCCATCCGCGCGTCATCGTGTTGATGACGTACTGGCTGTCACTGCGCAGGATCACATGCGCGCCGGGCTCGAGCGCGCGCAGTGCCTCGATCGCGGCGGTCAGCTCCATCTGATTGTTGGTGGTATGTCCGCCGTGGCCGTTGAGCTCGCGGCGCGAGCCGTCGGGCGCGACGATCACGGCGCCCCATCCGCCGCGGCCCGGATTACCGTGGCACGCGCCGTCGGCGTATGCGAGATAGGGCGCGGCGCGAGAGGGCATCGCGGAATCTTACGCCTGCCCGCGCGCGTTGGCCAAGCTTGCGAACCAATCTAGATAGCTTCGCGCGGACTCCGCCCATGAGAAATCCTGCGCGAAGCAGTTCGCCATGAGTTTGCGCCACGCCGGCGGCTTCGCGAACACGGCGGTCATCCGATTTACCGCGGCGACCAATTCGTCGGCGTCATATTTGTCGAACACGAAGCCGGTTCCGCGCCCCGTCGCCGGATCGAATTCGCTGACGGTGTCGCGCAGACCGCCCGTCGCGCGCACGATCGGCACGGCGCCGTACTTGAGCGCGTACATCTGGGTGAGTCCGCACGGCTCGAACCGCGAGGGCATCAGGAAGGCGTCGCATCCGGCCTGGATGCGATGCGCCATCGGATTGTCAAATTCCGAGATCACGCGAAACTGATCGGGATAACGCTTTTGCGCGGCGCTGAAAAATTCCTCGAGCGCCTTGTCGCCGCTCGCCAGCATCACGAGCTGCACGCCCTGCTCCATCACGTCGTCGAGCGCGTCGCGCAGCAGATCGCAGCCCTTTTGGGTCGTCAGCCGCGTGACCATCCCGATCAGCGCGCGATCATCCCATCCGGGCAGCTCGAGCGCGTAACGCAGGTCGCGCGCACATACGCGCTTGCCGTCGGGCATCGCGGGGGTGTAGCGGGCGGCGATCAGATTGTCGTGGGCGGGATTCCATTCGCGATAATCGGCGCCGTTCAAGATGCCGGTGAAGCGTTCGCCCTTGTGGCGCAGCACGCCTTCGAGGCCGAAGCCGAGTTCGGGATCGGCGGTGACCTCGCGCGCGTAAGTGGGGCTGACGGTCGAGGCGCCGTCGGCCAGCACGATCGCGCCTTTCATCAGGTTGACGTGGCCGAAGAATTCGAGACCTTCGATTCCGAAGTACGAGGAATCGATTCCGAGCAGCGGAAAGTCCGTGGCGGCGCAGATTCCCTGAAAGGCGAGATTGTGAATCGTAAACGCGACCGTTGTGCGCGCGAAGCGCTCGCGCAGCGCCGCGTCGGCGCGCGCCACTATCGGCGCGGCGGCAGCATGCCAGTCATGCGCGTGCAGAACGTCCGGCTTGACAATTTCGGCGGCCGCCATCGCGGCGGCCTTGCCGAAGAAAACGAAGCGGCGTGGGTTGTCGGGAAATTCGCCGCTGTGGTCGCCGTACACTCCGTCGCGCGCGAAGAACTCCGGATGATCGATCAGGTAGATCGGCACGCCGTGCGAGTCTTCCGCGCGCAGCACGCGGAACTGATGCGCCGCGGCGCCGAGATGCACGGTCATCGCGGAACCAATCGGCTCCGACTTCAGCTTCGAGGTGATCGACTTGTAGCCGGGGACGATTACGGCAGGCTCCGCGCCCGCATCTTTGAATGCGGCGGGCAGCGCGCCGATAACGTCGGCGAGTCCGCCGACTTTCGCCCACGGGGAAATTTCTGCCGCTACGATCGCAATTTTCACTTCACGATCAGTAAAACATCCGGCGCCATCGCGCGCCAGCGAATCATCGGTGGGACGGGCCTCCGGCCCGCGATCGACTGCGGGCGGGGATTCTTATTCCGCAATCCCCGCGTCAGGCGAGGAGTAGGCGCCCTCCTCCGGCGCTGCGCGCCATCCTTCGGCAGGCTCATTACAGGCTCTTCTCCCGGAGGGAGACGGAATCAGAAAGGTGCTGCTCTGCGGCGAACGCCCCTTTCTGTCGCGCCCTCCCCCATCTTGCGATGATGGCGCCAACATACAAGGGCGCTGCTCCGCGATGGCCGCAGATCTCCAGACATCTAAGAATTAAGGACCCTCACCAAACCTCTCCCGAAAGGGAGAGGTTTCAAAACAGGGAGAGAGAGACCAGAAATGGCGAGAGATCAGGACTTGCGCGATTTCGAGGTGAACGCTGCGATGCGCTCGCGCATGTCGGGGCCTACGCCGGCGCTGCGATAGACTTCGTGCGCGAGGCCCGCTTCGAGCGCGAGCGCGTCGGTCTCGACGAGCAGGCGCTTATTGGCGCGATGGCTGTGCCACGAATTGGCGAGAATCATATCGGCCAGCGCGCGCAGCTCGCGATCGAACGCATCGTCGGCGACGCAGTAATTCGCCAGCCCCATCGCAAACGCCTCCGCGCCCGAGTAGGTGCGGCACGTGAACATCATCTCGCGCGCCTTCGCCGGTCCGATTCGGCGCGGCAGCCGCTGGCTCATCCCCCATCCCGGAGTAAGCGCCCATCGCGCGTGCGTGTCGGCGAACTTCGCGGATTCGGAGGCGAAAATCAGATCGCCCGCCAGCGCGAGTTCGAGCGCTCCGGTGTAGCAATGCCCCTGCACCGCCGAGATTACGGGCTGCGGCAGATTCGCCAGCCGCTCGATCGTGTCGGCCTGGAAATTCGGGCGCGGTGGACGCTCACCGGCCGCGATATCGGCGAGATCGTGCCCCGCCGAGAAACACTTGCCCGCACCGCGCACGACGACCACTCCGACGCGGTCGGTCTCGCCCGCGATTTTATCGACCTGCTCGCGCAGCTCAGTGAATATCGCGACGTTGAGCGAATTGAGCTTCTCGGGCCGGTTGAGCGTGAGCGTTGCGAGGCCGTCTTTATCTTCACGGAGCACGAGTCCTGCCATGATCATTCTCCCGCGGGTGGCGATGTCCGACTTTACACATGCTTGGGAAGGAGCGTCGAGGGTCGCCGCGCACGGCGCGTCTGCGCTATAAATGCACCCAGAGGACAACACCAATGACAGCTCCGCGCTATGGCGACATATCGATCGCCGTGAATGAAAACGACCACGTGGCGCTCGCCGAAATTCATCGCCCGCCGCACAATTTTTTCGATCATCAACTGATCAAGGATATGTCGGACGCGTTCGAGGCGCTCGACGGCGACCTCCGGTGCCGCGCGATCGTGCTCGCGGCCGAGGGCAAATCGTTTTGCGCAGGCGCCGACTTCAGCAAGCGTCAGGCGCCTGCCCCAGGGGCCGCGCCCGCGACGGAAAATCCGCTCTACTCCGAAGCAGTGCGGCTGTTTCGATGCAAGAAGCCGGTGGTCGCGGCGATTCAAGGCGCCGCGATCGGCGGAGGCTTCGGCCTGGCGGTGGCGGCGGACTTCCGCATCGTCACCGCCGACGCGCGCTTCGCCGCGAACTTCGTCAAGATCGGGTTCCATCCGGGGTTCGGCCTGACGCTCACGCTGCCGCGGATCATCGGCGCCCAGAAAGCGAGCCTGATGCTCTACACCGGGCGGCGGATCGCCGGCGAAGAGGCGCTCGCGTGGGGACTCGCCGATTCACTGGTCACCCCCGAGAATCTGCGCGGCAGCGCTCACGCGCTTGCGGCCGAGATCGCGGAAAATGCGCCGCTGGCAGTGGTGTCCACTCGCGCGACGCTACGCGCCGGGCTGGCCGACGCGGTCAAGGCGCAGACGGATATCGAATTTCGCGAGCAGAGCAGGCTGATGCGCACCGAGGACCATCGCGAGGGTATCAAGGCCGTATCAGAGCGCCGTCCGGGCCGCTTCCAGAACAAATGAGCGGCGGCGCCCAAGCGGCGGGGGAACCTAACCCGCCGCAATGACCAGGGTATGCGATCGACTTTTGCTGTCACTCTCGCGCGTGCAAGGCGCAACGTCGCGATTGCGTCGTTGTCGTGACCCGCGTAATTGTCGTCTTACCAAATCTTACCTATCGAGGCTGGCCATGGAATCGACCCGGCTTTCATCCAAAGGACAGGTGATCCTGCCAAAGGCCGTGCGCGATGCGCGCCGATGGCGCCCCGGCACGGAGTTTATCGTCGAGGATACCGCTGACGGCGTCCTGCTCCGGCCCGTCAAGCCGTTTGCCCCGTCGCGGCTCGAGGAGGTCGCAGGATGCCTTCCTTACGCCGGCACGCCGAAAACTATCCGGCAGATGGACGCCACGATTCGAGCGGAAGTGAAGGCGCGGCATGGTCGCGGTCGATACTAACGTCGTGGTGCGGCTACTCACCGGCGACGATCCAGCGCAGGCCGCACGCGCCCACGCACTTTTCGAGCGCGAAGCGGTCCTGCTCGGCAAGACCATGATGCTGGAATCCGAGTGGGTTCTGCGCCGGCTCTACGGCTTCGGCTCGGAACGTATCGCCGATGCGTTTGCGGCCCTGATGGGATTGCCGGAGGTCACGTGCGAGGATTCGCCCGCTTTGGCTGATGCGATTCGATGGATGCGCGCCGGGATGGATTTCGCCGACGCGCTGCATCTGGCTTCGGCGCAGCCCGCGGGGCGCTTTGCGACCTTTGACGGCAAACTCGCCCGGCGCGCCGCGAAAGTCGCGGACGTTGCGATTATCCGTCCTTGAGCGTCCGCGCGGGTCTCAGTTCAGAATTGTACGCTCAGTGCGAGGGCCCGTGGCTGCCGCTTCAGGCGCCGCCGTGGCGGCGGCATGCGCGGCGTCGCCGTTCACCAGCGCGGCGGCGAGGACTTCATCAACGGTATCGACGAAGATCATTCGCAGTTCGCCGCGGACTTCGGCGGGAATATCCTCAAGGTCGCGCTCGTTGCGCCGGGGCAGAATGATCGTCTTGATCCCCGCGCGGCGCGCGGCCAGGACTTTTTCCTTGATTCCGCCCACCGGCATCACCTTGCCGCGCAGCGTGATCTCACCGGTCATCGCGACGTCGGCCCTGATCGGGCGGCCACTGAGCAGCGACGCGAGGGAAGCGGCCAGCGTGACGCCGGCGGAAGGACCGTCTTTGGGTATCGCGCCGGCGGGAACGTGAATATGGATGTCTGATTTTTCAAAAAAGTCGGGCGAAATTCCCAACCGCTCGGCGCGCGAGCGGACGTAAGACATCGCCGCCTGCGCTGATTCCTTCATCACGTCGCCGAGCGATCCGGTCAGCAGCAGACCCTTCTGCCCCGCCATCCTGGTGCACTCGATGAACATGATCTCGCCGCCGTTGGGCGTCCATGCGAGTCCCGTCGCGACGCCAGTTTCGTTGGTGCGTTCGGCGACTTCGGAGAAAAAGCGCGGCATCCCGAGGTAGCGCGAGATATCCTCGGCGGTGACCTGCGTGGGCATCGCGCCGCCTTCGGAGGTCGCACGCGCGATTTTGCGGAACACGCGGGCGATTTCGCGCTCGAGGTTGCGGAGTCCCGCCTCGCGCGTGTAGCTGCGGATGATCTCGGCGATAGCCCCGCGGGTGAACTCGATCTTCGAGTCACCGAGTCCGTTTTCTTCGAGCTGCTTGCGAATCAGATGGCGCTCGGCGATTTGCAGCTTTTCTTCCTCGGTGTAGCCCGGCAACTCGAGCACTTCCATCCGGTCGCGCAGCGCGGGCGGAATCGGATCGAGCATGTTGGCGGTGGTCAGGAACAGCACCTTAGACAGATCGAACGGCACGTCGAGGTAGTGATCCGAAAACGAATTGTTCTGCTCGGGATCGAGCACCTCGAGCAGCGCCGAGGCGGGGTCGCCCCGGAAATCCATCCCGAGCTTGTCCACCTCGTCGAGGATGAACAGCGGATTGTTCGAGCCCGCGTTGCGCAGTCCCTGGATGATCCTGCCGGGCAGCGAGCCGATATAGGTGCGGCGATGTCCGCGAATTTCGGCTTCGTCGCGGATGCCGCCGAGCGACAGGCGCACGAACTTGCGCCCGAGCGCGCGCGCGATCGACTTGCCCAGAGAGGTCTTGCCGGTTCCCGGCGGACCGACGAAGCACAGAATCGGACCCTTGCTGTCCTTCTTGAGCTTGCGCACCGCCAGAAACTCAAGAATGCGCTCCTTGATCTTGTCGAGGTCGTAATGGTCCTCGTCCAGAACCTTGCGGGCGTTCGCGATTTCGAGGTTGTCTTCCGTCGAGACGCTCCATGGCAGGCTCACCAGCCAATCGAGGTAAGTGCGGACGACGGTATGCTCGGCCGACTCGGGCGGGATCATGCGCAGGCGTTCAAGTTCCTTGTCGGCGGTCTTGCGCGCCTCGGGAGGCATCTTCGCCTCCTCGATTTTCTTTTCGAGTTCGTCGATCTCGCTGGTGCGCGAGTCGCCTTCGCCGAGTTCCTTCTGAATCGCCTTGAGCTGCTGGCGCAGGTAGTATTCGCGCTGGTTCTTGTTGAGCTCGGTCTGGACCTGCGACTGGATCTTGTGGCCAAGTTCGAGCAGCTCGATTTCGCGGCCTAAGATCGCGATCAGCTTTTCGAGCCGCGCGCGCACGTCCACGGTGCCGAGCAGATCCTGCGATTCCTCGACCGCGATCTTCAGGTACGACGCGACCATGTCGCTCAGCCGTCCCGAGTCGCGCACCTGCATCGCCCTGACTTGCAGCTCGTCGGGCAGGTAGGGCACCAACGACACGAACTTCGAGAACTGGCTGACCAGATGCGCGTGCAGCGCCTCGATTTCTTTGTCGGGCTCGACCCGATCCACCACGCGAATCGCACGCGCGACAAAATAGGGCTCCGATTGGGTGAAATCGGTCAGCTCGATTCGCGCGATTCCCTGCACCAGCACCCGCACACTCTGGTCCGGATAGCGCAGCATCTTGAGAATCCGCACGGCGGTGCCGTACTGGAACAGGCCGTCCGCGCGGGGTGCCTCTTCTTCGGGATTCCTCTGCGCGGCCAGCGCGATAATCTTCTGCGTCTGCCCGACGTCCTCGATCAATTTCAGCGAAGACGCGCGCGAGACCAGAAACGGATGAATCTGGTTTGGGAAGATTACGATGCCGCGCAGCGGCAGCACCGCCAGTACATCGGGGACCTCGACCTTGCTCAGGTCTTCCTCGATGTCGAAGCGCTTTTCCCCTTCGGGTTTATCCGCCATAGGAAGATTGAAACCTCAATCGGAGGGGACATCGCCGCCCGTCACTTCCACCCAATCGACCATTTACCGTAGTATACGGGTGCCGGGCTGACAAGGTAACCTCCGTTTGTTGAAGGTAACCACGCGCAGCGCCCGGCGCCACTGGCGAGGCGATTTTGTCCAAACCCCGTTTCCACAAGCTCTTCAGTCCCGACGAAGCGAATCGCAGCATCCCGCGCCTCGAGATCATCATGCGCGATTTGCAGTTGATGGCGAATTACATCCGGGTGCGCATCAATGAGCTTGCCGTCGATGATCCCGATCTGCTCAACCATTCCCTGCCGGAAATCGTCGAGCGCTATCCCGATCTCGACGCCCCGAGCACGCAGATGGCAGAGGCGGTCGAACAGATCGAAGAGATCGGATGCTTGCTTAAGGATATCGATCAGGGCCTGGTCGATTTTCCGTTCGACAATGGCCAGGAGGTGGTGTTTCTGTGCTGGCAATTCGGCGAGCAGAGCGTGATCGCGTGGCATCCAATCGACGACGGCTTCGCGCAACGCCAGCCGCTGCCGGGCGCACCCAAGCAGTGGCTCAACTAAGCGCGGCGATGCATCGTCGCGCAAGCGAACCAAAGTCATGATTGCACTGTTCGTTTATCTGCTTGCGATCGCGTGCTGGCTCGGCGCGATCGTGTTCTTTTCGTTTTTCACCGCACCGGCGGTCTTCGGCCAGCTACCGATCGCGGAGGCCGGCAAAGTGGTGCACGCGATCTTTCCGCGCTATTACGCGCTCGGCTACGTGGCCGGAACGATCGCGCTGGCGCTCGCGATCTACTTCACGGCGGTGCGCGATTCCCGGCTGTGGTGGGGCTTATCCGTGGCGGCGCTGGCGCTGGCGCTCGGACTGACATTCTATGCCGGCGCCGTGGTGCGGCCCCGGGTTGACGCGTTGCGCGGCGTCTCCGAAGAGCAGAGTCCCGATCCAGCGCGCAAGGCCGAGTTCGACCATCTGCATCACCTGTCGGTCTATCTGAACGGCGCCGTGCTGCTGCTCGATCTGGCCGCTCTGGCCGCCACCGCGGAGGCGTTGACGCGCCATGTCTGACCCGCGCTTCAAGGCTATCGTACTCGACCTGTTCGATACGCTGGTGACTTGGAATCCGGCTCTGTTGCCGATGGCGACGTGGCGCGGACGCGAATTTCGCAGCACCACACCGCTGCTGTTTCCGATTCTCGAAGAGGCGCTTGGCGCGAGCTTCGATCGCGAAGCGTTCGTGGACACGCAGGCCAAGGTATCTGCGGAAATATTCGCCGCGCGCTCGCGCGACGGAGTCGAGATCTCGTGCCTTGAGCGCTTTGTGCGAACGCTCGAACGAATTGGGGTCGAGCCGGCCCGCGCCGCGCCGCTCGCCGAGCGGCTGCGCCACACCCACATGGCCCGCGTGCGCGCAGTCACCGCCGCGCCCGCCGCACGGCTCGAGGCAGTGCGCAGGCTGCATCAGCATTACCGGCTCGGGCTGTTGTCGAACTTCGATGACGGCGCGACCGGGCACGAGATCATGGACGACACCGGAATCCGGGCGCTGTTCGACGTGGTCGTGATCTCCGCCGAGCATGGGCTGCGCAAGCCTCATCCGGATATCTTCCGCCACACGCTCGCGGCGCTGGCGCTCGAGCCCGGGGAAATTCTGTTCGTCGGCGACACTCCGCACGAAGACGTGCTGGGCGCAAAGCGGATGGGAATCCACGTCGCGTGGATCAACAAGCATCGCAAGCCGTTTCCGGAAGGGATCGGCGCGCCCGAAATCGAAATTGGAGATCTGGCGGAGCTGCCGGATCGTCTCGGATGCTGACGCGGGGCGCAACTCGGCGCTGAATCGTGATGCCCTCAAGCAGCCGCAAAGCGTTTTTCGATTCGATAGAACGCGCGCCGTTCGCCGCGATGCTCGCGATCGAGATCGAATCGGCATGCGCCGGGGTTGCGGTCGCGCGGATGCCGTTTCGGCCCGCGATCCTAAACGACGGCGGACCCTCCGCCCCGGTTCACGGCGGAGCGATCGCGGCGCTGGTGGACATCGCGGCCTGCGCCGCAGTGTGGAGTCTCGCCGCGACCACGCGCAGCGCGACTGTTGCGATGGCGATAAACTTCACCGCCCCTGCCATCCAGAGCGATCTGGTCGCGAGCGCCACGATCAAGCGCGCGGGCAAGCGGATGGCGAGTATCGGCGTCGAGATTCGCGACCGCGCGGACGCGCTGGTGGCGGACGCGATTGTCACGTACAAAATCTCGTGATGGCGCGCGCGCCGCGATTGCGATGGCGACATCTCCGCTCATCGAAAGCCTGCGGCGTGCGGGCGCTCCCTACGGGCTGAACCTCGTCGCGGCGGTGCCGGCCGAACGCTATGACGCGATGGTTGCGGCGCCATATCGGGCCTGCGCGATCGCACCGTCGGCGCGGTCGATAATCGCGATCGCGAACGGCGGCGGCGCGCTATGGGCCGCGCAAAAACGTCACGCGGACGCGAATCCCGGATGGTGGCGGCGCGACAATCCGCTTGACGATTTCACGCGTGAGGTCGTCGAGCGCCAGATCGCACCCGTTACGCGCATCGGCGGCGCGGCGGTAACAGTTGTCTATCCATTCATGGGTGGCGGCGCGACGCTCAACTTCATCGAGCTTGGGAAAGCCGCGGGCCTGGCCGGACCGAGCATCCTGGGCGTCGTCGTGCATCCGGTTTTCGGACCATGGATCGCGTTTCGCGCCGCGCTTCTGATCGATCAGGCAATCGACGCGCCTGGGATAGCCGCGGGCTTCGACCCGTGTCCGTCATGCACCGTGCGCAGTTGCATCCCGGCCTGCCCGGTCGGCGCGGTCGCGTTTCCGGCGGGATGGGATATTCCGAAGTGCATCGCGCATCGGGTGGAAAACGAACCTGATTGCGCGCCGCGATGCCACGCGCGCGCGGGATGCGTGCTCGGCCCGGAGCATCGCTACCCCGACGACGAGCTTGCGTATCATCAGGGGCGCGCGCTCGGCGCGATGCGCCCGTGGTACGAACGGAACGTGGGCTCGAAGTTACGCGCTGAGAATCTAAACACCACGGCACCAAGTAAGACCAAGACACCAAGATGAAAAGTTTCGATCCAATCCCGCAAGTTGTCGATCAAGTTGCGCACGAAATAGTTGACGCCGCGTTCGCGGTTCACACCGCGCTCGGACCGGGATTGCTCGAATCGGTTTACGAAACCTGCCTGTGCCGGGAACTGGCCGGGCGCGACATAAAATTTCGCACCCAAGTTACACTCCCAATCGAATACAAGGGCGTGCGGCTGGAATCGGGACTCCGGCTCGATCTCGTCGTCGCTGAATCCGTGATTGTGGAACTGAAGGCGGTCGAAAAGATGCTCCCCGTATTTGAAGCCCAGCTCCTTACTTATCTCAGGCTCGCCGGAATGAGGTTGGGCCTGCTGATCAATTTCAACGTACCTTTACTGAAAACCGGAATTAAGCGAATCGTGCTCTGAGCACGATTCGCGCTTGGTGCCTTGGTGTCTTTGTGGCCGCCTGGTGGCTTGGTGTTGCTCTTGAATCCTACCGGTTGAGCTTGCGCGCGAGGTCTTTGGCGAAGTAAGTCAGAATCAAATCGGCGCCGGCGCGGCGAATCGCCATCAGCACTTCCATCACGGCGCGATCCTCGTCGATCCATCCGTTGATTCCCGCCGCGCGAATCATCGAGTACTCGCCCGACACGTTGTAGGCGGCGACCGGAACGTTGAACTCCTGCTTCACGCGCCAGATCAGATCGAGGTACGGCAGCGCGGGCTTGATCATCACGATATCCGCGCCCTCTTCGAGATCGAGCGCGACTTCGCGAAGCGCCTCGTCGCCGTTGGGCGGGTCCATCTGGTACGAGCGGCGATCGCCGAACTGCGGCGCGGAATCAGCGGCCTCGCGAAACGGCCCGTAAAACGCCGACGCGAACTTGGCCGAGTACGCCATGATCGCTATCTGCGTGAAACCGTTCTGATCGAGCGCGGCGCGAATCGCACCCACGCGGCCGTCCATCATGTCCGACGGCGCTACGATATCGGCGCCCGCCCGCGCGTGCGACAGCGCCTCCCGCGCGAGCAGCTCGAGGGTCGCGTCGTTATCGACGTCGCCGCCGGCGACCACGCCGCAGTGGCCGTGGTCGGTGTACTCGCACATGCATACGTCTGTGATTACCGCCAGGCCGGGCACGCGTTCCTTGATCTCGCGGATGGCGCGCTGCACCTCGCCGTCGTCGTTCCATGCTTCGCTGCCAAGGGCGTCCTTGCGCTCGGGAATCCCGAACAGGATGACCGCCGGCACGCCCGCGGCATGAATCTCGCGCGCCTCGGCGACGATATTGTCCACCGACATCCGCGCCACCCCGGGCATCGAGGCGATCGCGTGCTTGACGCCGCGGCCGGGGCATACGAAGAGCGGCTGAATCAGATTGTCCGGCGATAGCCGCGTCTCACGCATCATGCGGCGCAGAGTCGCCGTGCGCCGTAGTCGTCTTGGACGATTGATTGGAAATGCCATCTCGAGATCGAGCGCCCCCGCTCGCACGCCGTGGCGCGATTATATCGCGCGCGCGAGGTTTAAGAAGCCCCGCCGATGCGCGGTTTCCCGGCGCGTTCGGCGCGCGGCGCGAAATGCGCGGCAATCGCGTCGATCAGCGCGGGGACGGTGTATTCGTGCGGGCGCACCACCACCTCGAAGCCGCGGCTTTCGGCGGTGGCCGCGGTGATGGGGCCGATCGCGGCGGCCTTGAGTCCCTTTGCCGCTGCGCCGACCAGATCGCAGAAATTGCTGACGGTACTCGAACTGGTGAATGCGACCAGATCGATTTCACCCGCCGCCGCCATCGCGCGGACGCGCTCCGCCGCGGCGCCGGAAGGCTTCACAGTGCGATAGGCGGGAGCGACTTCGACTTCGCGCGCGCCGCGTTTTCGCAGCTCCTGGGGTAGGGCTTCACGCGCGATTTGTGCGCGCGGAATCAAAATTCGCGCGCCGCGGATCCGCCGCGCCCCGATCGCTGGTACAATCGCCTCCGCGCGGTACTCGGCGGGCATCGCCGCGACCCGCAAAGCGAATTTGCCGAGCGCGGCCCCGGTAGCAGGGCCGATCGCGCAGATCGACGCGTTGCCGAGCTGGCGGATATCGTGGCCGAGCGCACCGAGCCGCGCCATGAAGCATTCGACGCCGGTCCGGCTGGTGAAGATGATCCAGTCGAACTTGTCGAGCCTGCCGATCGCGCGGTCGAGCGCGGCATAACTGGTGGGCGGCGCGGCCGCGATCGCGGGAAACTCGATCGCGTCGGCTCCAAGCGCGCGCAACTCCGCGGCGAACACGGCTCCCGCGGCGCGCGCGCGCGTCACCACGATACGGCGGCCGAACAGCGGCAGCTTCTCGAACCATTTGAGGTCATCGCGCAGCGCCGCACATTCGCCGACCACGATCACGGCCGGCGCACCGAGTTTCGCGCGCTCGCATTCGGAAGCGAGCGTGCCGAGCGTCGCCGACACTGTCGCCTGCGCCGCAGTCGTCCCCCATCGCACCGCCGCCGCTGGAGTTTTTGCGGACAGGCCGGCCGCGGACAGGCGCGCGAGTACGGAGCGCATACGCGCCGACGCCATAAGGATTACGATCGTGCCGCGACGTTTGGCGGCGCGCGCCAGATCGGTCCACGGTATCGACGACGGCGCTCCTTTGGATTGGTTCTCGTGGCCGGTGACGAACGCGACGAACGATCCCAAGCGGCGATGCGTCAGCGGAATACCGGCGAACGCGGGCGCCGCGATCGCCGAGGTGACGCCCGGCACGATCTCGAATTTCACGCCCGCCTTTGCCAGCGCCTCGGCTTCCTCGCCCCCGCGTCCGAAGATAAACGGGTCGCCGCCCTTCAGGCGCACGACGCGACGCCCTTGTTGCGCACGCTCGATAAGCATCCGGTTGATCTCGGACTGCTCGACGATCCTGCCGCCGCCAGCGCGGTTTTTTCCTGCGTAGAACAGTTCCGCGCCGGCGGGCGCGAGTTCCAGGATGGCGGGATTGACCAGGTGGTCATAGAAAACCGCGTCGGCGCCGCTCAGGCATCGCGCGCCACGCAGCGTGATCAGGTCGGGCGCGCCCGGTCCCGCGCCGACCAGGTAAACCGTCCCCGCGCGCGCACTCCCGCGCTCACGCATCGCCGACCAGCGCCCCCGCGCCGCGGGCGAGCATCCGATACGCCAGTTCCTGTCCGGCGCCGACGGCGATCGGCGGCGAATAATTGACTTGGGCGGGCGCCGCGAGCGCGGCGGCGATTTCGCGGTCGCCGCCGGGGCTGAACAGGATCGCGCGGATCGAAAGCGTCTCGTCCGATGCTATCGCGCGCACCCCAACTGGCGTGGTGCACGATGCGCCGAGCGCGGCCAGAAACGCGCGCTCCGCGGCGGTCTCGTAACGCGCGCGCGGGTCGTCGAGCGCTTCGAGAGCGGCCGCGATCTCAGGCGCGGCGTCGCCGTCGAGGGTCTCGATCGCGAGCGCGCCCTGCCCTCCGGCGGGAATAAAATCGCGCTCATCGAGGATTGCGAATTTCACATCGGCCTCGCGTCCTAAGCGCCTCAGCCCCGCCGCCGCGATAATTATCGCGGCAAGCGAGCCGTCGGCAATTCGCTTGAGGCGGGTATCGACATTGCCGCGCAGCGCGACAATCTCGATTTTCGGGTTCGCGCGCAGCGCCTGAAAGCGCCGCCGCGATGACGACGTTCCGACCCGCGCACCCGGCGCGAGCACGGCAACATCGCCGCCGTGTGCCGAGACCAGCAGGTCGCGAGTGTCCTCGCGCTCGGGTACCGCGGCAATCCGGAATCCGGCGGGAAGTTGCGCCGGAAGATCTTTCATCGAATGCACCGCCAGCTCGATTTTCCGCTCTGCGAGCGCTTGCTCGAGCTCGCGTATGAACAGCCCCTTGCCGCCCACCTGCGCGAGCGACGCGGTGGAGAGCTTGTCGCCGCTGGTGCGGATCGGGACGATCTCGAGCACCGCGCCCGGCAACAGCACGGCCAGGCGCGCCCTTACGTATTCGGCCTGAACCATCGCAAGGGCGCTCGGGCGCGATCCAATCCTCAGTACTCTAGTCATCGCGCGCCCCGAGCTAGCTCTCGAACTCGTCTTCGTCTTCTTCGCTGGATACACCCGCCGCATCCAGCGCCTCCAGTCCCGCGTTGGCGCCGTAGAGATCCCCGCACAGCAGCCTGCGTGCGACCTCAGCCGCGTAGGCGCCCTCGGCGGTGTTCACGCCGCTGATGCGGAGCCCTTGCAGAATCCGATGCAGCAGCTTGTTGGTGAGGCCGCGAGTCAGCACCTCGACGCGTTCGCGTTCGGCGGGTTCGAGCGCGGCGAGCCATCCGCGATGCCGCCCGAGTTCGAGGTCGCGCAGCCGATCGATGCTGTAGCGGATATCCTTGATGGTAGGGACGAGATCGAGCCCGTTCATCCAGCGCCAGAACGCCTCGAGTTCGAGTTCGACGATTTCCTCGGCCTTCGCGGCCTCGCGTTCGCGCTCGCCACGCGTTTTATGGACGACCTGCGCGAGATCGTCGATATCGTAGAGATAGACGTTTTCGAGCGAGTTCATCCGCGCGTCGAAGTTGCGCGGCACGCCGAGATCGATCAGGAAGATTGGCTTGTAGCGGCGCTCCTTGATGATCGCGTCGAACTCGTCGAGCGCGATAACCGGCCGCGTCACCGTCACCGATCCGATCACCACGTCGGCGATTTTGAGATACGGCTTATAGTTGTCGAACGGCACCGCGGTGCCCGCCATCGCGCGGGCCAGCGTGACCGCGTGGTCGAAGGTGCGCGAGGTGATGATGAGCGATTCGATGCCGATCGCGCGCAATTGGCGCGCGGTCAGCTCGGCCATCTTGCCCGATCCCATCAGCATCACGGTCTTGTCGGCGAGCGAGTCGAAAATCTGCCCGGCCAGCGCCACCGCCGCCGAGCTGACCGAGACCGCGCCGCGCCCGATAAGGGTGGCCTTGCGGACGCGCTTGGCGACCGAAAAGCCCTTGTGGAATGCGCGATGCAGCACCAGGCCCACCGTGCCGGCTTCGGCCGCGCTCGCGTATGCGAGCTTCACCTGGCCCAAAATCTGGGGTTCGCCCAGCACCATCGAGTCCAGGCTCGCGCCGACCCGGAACAGATGGCGCGCGGCGTCGCGCCCCTCGAGCCGATAGAGCGAATCGGCGAATGACTCGAGCGGAACTTCGCGGTCGGCGGCGATAAATTCGGCGCTCTCGGCGAGCGCGCGCCCCGGATCGGTGGTCACCCCGATAACTTCGACGCGGTTGCAGGTCGAGAGAATCGCCGCTTCGCTGATCGACGCGGAGCGCTCCTTAAGCCGCGCCAGCGCGGGCGCGATATCGCCGTCGGCGTATGCCAGCCGCTCGCGCACCGCGACCGCGGCGGTGCGATGATTCACACCCAGGATGAACAGCGTCTGCTCCATCATTAACCGAAACTGCCCGCATGTTTGCCGGGATAAATCAGCGCCACTCCCAGAAACGAACCCAAGAGCACCACGAATACAACAATCGTAAGCGCCGCCGCGCGGCGCCCGCGCCATCCCACCGTTAGCCGCGACTCGATCAGGCCCGCGTAGAGAATCCAGATCGCCAGCGACCACGACTCGACCGGCTCCCACGACCAGAAATGCCCCCAAGTCGCATCCGCCCAGATTGCGCCGGTGATGATAGCCAAGCTTAGCAGCCCGAAACCCCATCCGAGCAGCGAATAATTGATCCGGTCAAGTTTCTCCAGGCTCGGCATCCGCTCCGAGGCCGGACCCAGCGGACGCTTGGCTTTGAGCCGCGATTCATAGGCCAGATAGACCAGGCTCACGCTCGCCGCCAGCACGAACATCGAGTAGCCCAAAATCGCCAGCGTGAC
>Ga0307373_10006114_pt1 | contig 19315 bp, 23 predicted proteins | sample OX2MG_FD_202534 | JGI IMG/M metagenome (GOLD analysis project Ga0307373, IMG submission 202534) | Soil microbial communities from Risofladan, Vaasa, Finland - OX-2 | ecosystem: Environmental > Terrestrial > Soil > Coastal area > Acid sulfate soil | place: Finland: Risofladan, Vaasa | collected...
CGCCGTCGTGCCCAGCTGGCCATCCTGGAGAGGCGCCCGGCATGGAGCAGTCGCGATCGAACGCGGGCGCCCGATGGGCTTCCCGAGGGCCGGTTTGTGCCCCTCGAGTGACCAGGGACCCCGAGCCGAAACGCAGCTCCAGCGAGAGGGCCGTGAACTCACTCCGGTGACCTTCCGGGCGCCTCCGTCTCACTAATTGGCGGGGTGGGGAACCGCACGACGATGAGCGCGCCCCTCCGCGAAGTCCAAACCTGCCCCAGCCGGCGGGATACCCCGCCGAGCCCACGCCAGCCACGGCCGAGGACATTCTCGGGTGATTCACCCCGGTCGGCCGACGGGAGGGTAGGACGTCGGGGTGGGGTGGCCTGCGGCAGGGAGTGTCCCGGTGCGAGCCGCTGGGCTCAGGGTCGCACCCCGCGGATCTCCGATCCCGGTCAGGGCCGCCAGACCGTCTGGATGTTGGTGAACTCGCGGATTCCGAAGTGGTGCAGCTCGCGGCCGTAGCCGCTCCGCTTCACCCCTCCGAAGGGTACCCGGGCATCTGAATGGGTCATCCCGTTCACGAAAACGCCCCCGGTGTCGAGTTCGGCGGCCAGGCGGACGCCCCGCTCCACGTCGCCGGTCCAGATGTTGCCCCCCAATCCGTATCGGCTGTGGTTGGCCAGGCGAAGCCCATCTTCCTCGAGGCCGAAGGTGGTGAAGGCCGCGACCGGGCCGAAGGTCTCCTCGTCGAAAACGGCCATTCCCGGCTCAGCCCCGACGACCACGGTTGGGGAGTAGAAAAAGCCCACCCCAACTGGCAGCTGGCCGCCCAGGGCCAGCTGAGCCCCCTGCGCGACCGAGCGCAGGACCTGTTGGTGCAGTTTCTCGCGGAGATCCCGGCGAGCCAGAGGGCCGACCCGGGTGGCGGCGTGGAACGGATCGCCCACCTTGAGCTCCGACGCCAGCCGGACAAAGCGTTCCCGGAAGGCGTCGGCGACCGGCTCGGCGACCAGGAAGCGCTTGGCCGCGATACATGTCTGGCCCGCGTTCTGGAAGCGTGACCTGACCCCGACCTCCGCCGCCTGCTCCAGGTCGGCGTCATCCAGCACCAGGAAGAAGTCCGACCCACCCAGCTCCAGGACCGTTTTTTTGATCTCCCGCCCGGCGATCTCGGCCACCTTGCTACCGGCCAGGTCGCTCCCGGTCAGAGTGACCGCTTTGACCCGGGGGTCCGCGATCACCGCCGCCATGGGCTGGACGTCAGTCACCAGGGCCCTCAGGGTGCCGGTGGGAAACCCGGCCTCGCCGATCAGGCTTTCCAGCGCCAGAGCAGTGCCGAAGCAGTTGGGGGCGTGCTTGAGCACAGCGGCATTGCCGGCCATGAGTGCCGGGGCCGCAAAGCGAAGCACCTGCCAGAGCGGGTAGTTCCAGGGCATGATCGCCAGGATCACCCCGAGGGGCCGGAAGGCGACCAGGCTCCGGGGCGAGTCCGACGGCGACGGCTCGTCGGCGAGAAAGCCCTCCGCCTGGTAGGCGAAGTACTCGCACGAGGTGGCGCACTTGTCGACCTCGGCCAGCGCCTCGGTGAGCGGCTTGCCCATCTCGGTCGTGACCAGCTGGGCAAGCTGGTCACGGGACTGGCGCAGCCGCTGGGACAGTTCCAGCATCCGCTTCGAGCGCCAGCCGACCGACTCGCGGCGATTGGCCTGAAAGGCGGCCTCGGCCCCGGCGAGCGCCTGCTCCAGCTGCACCGGGGTCATCTCCGGGTACTCCGCGCTCACCTCTTCGGTCGCGGGATTGACGGACTGGAAGATCGCGGCGGCGGTCTTGGTCGGAGCCACGTGGGACGGCCTCCTAGTTACTCAGGACCCGCCCGCGGCGGGTTGGAACTCAACTCCCAAGTCTGACAGCACCCGGCTCAGCTCGCCCCTCGCCACCAACAGCTCCAGGTGGGCGACCGTCTCGTTGACCGCCAACAGCTGGTTGAACGGGTCGAGCTCTGTGAAGTGGCGGTCGCGGCGGGTCCAGGGCAGCAGCTTAGCCACCTGGAAGCCGGTGCGTGCCCCGGCGCCCACCGCCTCCCGGCAGAGGCGGAGGCGCACCTCATGGTGCCCCAGGAGCTGGGCGACCCGACCGGACAGGTCGGTGAAGGTCGGTCCGTGGGCGGGTAGGACCAGCGTGGCCGGGAGACCGCGGACTAGGTCAAGGGACTTGAGAAAGTCCAGCAGCGGGAGCCCACCTTGAGGTAGCTCGACGCCGATCGAGGGAGTGATGTGGGGTAGCACGTGATCGCCGGCGAAGAGGATCTGGGCGGCGCCGTCCCAGAGGCAGAGGTGACCCCGGGTGTGCCCCGGCGTGGGCAGGACCTCGAGCTGCCGCCCCTGGAACCGCAGCTCGCCACCGGCGATAAAGAGGTCCGGTAGAGGCGAGTTCAGGCTCTGCCGGGGGTGGGACGCCTCCTCCAGCTCGAGGGCGGTGGCGACCTCGGCGGCGCCATGGCGGACCAGCGCCTCGCCGGTTCGGGTCCGGGAGAGCCCGGGGTCGGAGGCCATCACTTGAGCCGTTTCCCGGTCGCCCAGTCCCAGAGTCACCAGCGCGCCCCCCTCGTCCCGGATCCGGCCGGCGGCGCCCAGGTGATCGCCGTGAACGTGGGTGGCGAAGACAAGCCGGATCGAGCTGAGCCCGCTGCCGAAGCGCTGAAGCGACTCCGTCAGCACCTGCCAGCTCAGGGGGTGGAGCCAGCCGCAGTCGATGAGGAGGTCTCCCTGGGAGCCTCGCCAGAGGTATGCATTGACCGCCTTGAGCCCATCGTTGGGTAGGGGAAGGGGAATCCGGAAAAGCCCGTCGGCGACCTCCTCGGGGCCGTCCTCGGCCCAGCCCGCGGGGGTCGGCAGGTACCCGCTCACCCCTCTCGCCGAGCGGTCTCGTCCACCTTGGGCTCCGCCGCCTCGGCGTGGTCGGTGCTGGCGATGATGGCCCGGTTGACCGCTGCCAGGTCGAGGGTGCGGTGCGAGCGGATCTGCAGCTGGCAGGTGAGCAGTCCATCGCCCTCGGTGGTCAGCCGCATCGGGCGGAGGCTGACGCTCTCGCCCGGACCCAGGTGAAGTGCCTGGGTCAGCTCCTGATGCAGCCGGGTGATCTGGGTCAGGGGCGACAGCAGCAGCTCCATGTCGAGCTGGATGGGCACGTGGGTGACGGTCAGGGCGGAGGCCAAAGCGGCGCTGTTGGGGATCCGCACCAGCCGGCCGCCCACATCCATGGTGGTGTAGACGACTCCGATCTGAGTGACCACGCCGGAGAAGTCGTATCCGCCGAAGAGGTAGGTCCGAAGGTGGATCCAGCTGCCCACCGTGAAGGGGCGGGCCATCAGGAGCACGATCCCGGCGAAGACGCTGGAGAGGGAGGTCTGGGCGGCGACTCCCACCACCACTCCGAGCACCGCCCCGGCGGCCAGCAGCCCGTTGAGGTTGATGTTGAGCGCGGAGAGGACGCCCAGCCCGAGGATGACGTAGAGACACCAGGTTGCCACCGGCCGCCATCCGGATAGCCCCGAGCCGCGAAGCTTGTAAAAGGCCCGCGCGACCAGGGAACGAATGGCGATCCCACCTAGGACGACGGCCAGGATCAGGATGCCCAGCTGGACCTCAGTGCGGTATCGGTTGGGGGTCAAGGCAAGCACCTCGGGGCGCACCGCGAAAATCGCCACCAGTAGGATCATCGCCACCATGGCGGCGAGCCAGGAACCCCGGTGCTCCTGGCTCAGCGTCGGAGTGGGGGAGATCACTCGCCCATGCTGCCAGAGCGGACCGACGAACTGCTGGCCGGCTCCCAACCGGCCTAACCGGAGTGAGTTGTGCTCGGGGCGGCCACCCGCCCGCTATATTCGCCTCAAGGTCATGGACGAACTGGTCTCACTTGATGGACCCGCCGAGGACTTCGATCGGCTCGCGGCCGTCCTTCGGGCTGACTCGGGCGACCTTTCCACGTTCCTCGAGGTCGTCGCCAGCAAATTCGAGTCGGCGCTGCCCGGGCGGACCAAGGTGGAGCGCGAGGGGGGAGGGATGCTCCGCCGGCACCGCCAGGTAAGGCGGGTCAGCCTCGAGCTCGGCGACCTTCGCTTCGAGCTGGCCCGGTCGGGCGGCGCCGTGGTGGCGAGGTGCACCCGGGTGGTCCGCGGGATCGCCCTGAAGACCGAATTGCTCAACCTCGACGCCTGGCTGGTGGAACTGGCCCGCGCCCTCTCCGCCCAGGCGGGAGCCAGCTCGCAGGACCGGGTCGCCCTCGAGCGGCTGCTCACCTGATGCGGTTCCTGCGCCGCGGCGGGGGCGGCTCGGAGAGCCCGGAGGAGGCCGCCGTGCGGCTGCAGCGCGCCGAGCAGAGCCGGCAGCTGGTCGAGGCCGGAGGGATCCCCCTGGAGGCCGAGGAGCGGATCCGCCGGCAGCAGCTGGAGGGCGGAGTCTGGACCTCCGACCTATCGGTCGACGAGCTGGCGGCCCTGCGCGGGATTGGCTATGAACCGGTCGCCCAGGTGCTGGGGAGCTCTCTCTACCGGCTTGGCTGGATAAACACCGGCTGGAACCAGGGACCCGGCATTGGCGTCGGGATGCGCGGCGCCTACACCTGGGGGGCGATGGAGCCGACCGAGAATCAGGCCCTCACCCGATCGCTGCTCGAGGCCCGGGCCCGGGCGCTGCACCGGCTTATCCTGGAGGCCCAGGGGCTGCGAGCGGAGGGGGTGGTCGGGGTGCGGCTCAAGGTGAGCCATTGGGAGTGGGCCCAGGGGATGTCCGAGTTCACCGTGCTGGGCACGGCGGTGCGTCGGACCGGAGCGCCCCCTGCCGCGGAGCCCTTCACCTCCACCCTCTCTGGACAGGAGCTGGCCAAGCTCCTCTCCACGGGATATTTTCCGGTCCGGCTGGTGATGGGGGCCAGCGCCCAGCAGGCGGTCTCCATCTTCGGCCGCGGGTTCGGTGGCTATTCGGCCTGGACCAACCAGGAGGTGGCGCCCTTCAGTCGGGCCATGCACCAGGCCCAGACCGCGGCCCGCCAGCGGATCGGGCTCGAAGCGGCCCAGGTGGGGGCCAGTGGGGTGGTGGGCGTTGACTTCAGTTCGAAGGTGATCGAGTACGCAACCGGATCGGAGGCCGTGCTCGGTCGGATCGTGGAATGGGTGATCCTGGGGACCGCGGTCGTGCCCCGTCCCGGGGCCCTCGCCGCTCCGCCGCCGACCTTGGTGGTGCCGCTCAGATCAAGGAGGACAGCCGATGTCGGATCAACTCTCCCCTAAGCCGGACATCCCCGAGGATGCGGTCCGGCGGCTACGCGAGATGCGCGGCGGTGACGGCAAGAAGGGCCTATTCACCAGCGACCTGTCGATCTCCGAGTTTCTCCTCGTCAAGGAGGCGGGCTTCGACCCAGTCGGGTTGGTCATCGGCAGCTCGATCTACCACATCGGGCTTCAGATCGCCAACTATCGGCAGAACCAGGAGCTCCAGGTGCTCAGCCAGGCCATGTACCAGGCTCGGGAGCTGGCCATGAGCCGGATGGAGGAGGAGGCGGACGCCCTGGATGCGGACGGAATCGTCGGGGTGCGCCTCGACATCAACCGCTATGAGTGGGGCCAGGGGCTGGCCGAGTTCATGGCGGTGGGTACGGCGGTGCGGAGCCAGCAGGGCACCATGCGCACCCCCCAGAACAAACCCTTCACCTCGGACCTATCCGGTCAGGACTTCTGGACTCTGCTCCAGGCCGGCTACGCGCCTTTGGCCCTGGTGATGGGCTCGTGCGTGTACCACGTTGCCCATCAGGGTCTGGGGCAGTGGATGCGCAGTGTGGGCCAGAACCAGGAGATGCCCAACTTCACTCAGGCGCTCTACGACGCCCGTGAGTTGGCCATGGAGCGGATGCAGACCGAGGCCGAGGAGGTCTCCGCGGAGGGGATCGTGGGCGCCCAGATCCGAGAGAGCAATCACGGCTGGGGGAGTCACGTGATCGAGTTCTTCGCGGTCGGGACCGCGGTCAAGCCCACCAAGGAAGACCATCGGATCGCGCCGCCCCAGCTGGTTCTATCCCTGGACCAGTAGGTGAAGGGGGGAGGAGGCCCCCCCGGGGCACCTCCTTTGGTGCTGATCTACGACCAACTGTTCCTGCGGCACCGCAGTCAGGGTCACCCGGAGTCGCCCGACCGATTGCGGACGATCGTCGCTCGGATCCGCGCCGAACCCAATCTGGCAGGCTGCCGGTGGGAGGCGGCCCACCCGGCCGAGGAGGATGACGTCCTCCTGGCCCACTCGCGAGCTCACCTGGAGCGGATCCGCGAACTCTCCGCCAGTGGCGGGGGATGGATCGACGCCGATACCTACTGCGTCCGGGAGTCCTACCAGGTCGCCCTGGGGGCGGTTGGGGCGGCCCTGCGCGCCGTCGAGGTGGCCACCGGAAATCCCGGGGCAGCCGTTTTCGCCTTGGTCCGGCCGCCAGGGCACCACGCCACTCCTGAGCGCGCGATGGGATTCTGCCTCTTCAACAACATCGCCATCGCCGTCCGCCACGCCCAGCTGCGCCTCGGAGTCGAGCGCCTGGCCGTGATCGACCTCGACGTTCATCACGGCAACGGCACCCAGGACACCTTCTATCGGGATGGTGGGGTGCTGTACTGCTCCTTGCACCAGGCTCCCCTATATCCGGGCACGGGAACCACCGCCGAGCGGGGCGCCGGGCCCGGGCTGGGGGCGAACCTCAACCTGCCACTGCCCCCCGGCACCGGCCCGGAGGTCTGGCTCATGGCCCTCCGGGATCAGCTCCTGCCCGCGGTTGCCCGCCACCGTCCCCAGGTCATCCTTGTCAGCGTCGGCTTCGACGCCCTCGCCACCGATCCGCTCGCCCAGCTGGAGTTGCTACCCGCGACCTACGGGACCGCGGCCGGGCTGATCCGGGATTTCGCAGCCGAGATCGGCGCGGCACCAACCATCTGGCTGCTGGAGGGGGGCTACGACCTGGTCGGGATGGCGGACGCCGCCCGGCTCGGCGCGCTCGCCCTGATGGGCGCGCAGCAGGACTGATACCGGTCCGTGGCCGATCTCGGTACGATCAGCCAGATGCACGCGGTGTCACCCTTCCGAATCGACAGCTTCGAGCCCGAGCCGGCCTACTCTGACGGCGACGGGGTGCGCTACGAGAGGATCCGGATCGCCAAGAGCTTCACCGGCGACCTGGTGGCCGAGAGCAAAGTCGAGATGCTATCGGTCCGGGCCGAGCCGACGGGAGCGGGCTACGTGGCTCTGGAGCGGATCGAGGGCACCCTCCAGGGAAAGCGCGGAACCTTTGCTCTGCTGCACCTCGGGACCATGGTCGGAGAAAAGCCCTGGGCCCAGTGGCCAATCGCGCCGGGTTCGGGGACTGCCGAGCTGACCGGGATCTCGGGTCAGGCAACGATCGAGATCGACGACGCCGGGGCCCACACGCTCCTGCTCGACTACGAGCTCGACTGACCCCGAGCTGGGGGGTCGATCCGCCCCTCTGGAGACCACCGACCAGATCGGCTCCCGGCTGAACTCGCAACTTCTCTCCGGCCCGCCGGCCCGGGATGCGCTCGCGGTTACCGACCGACTTCTGGCGCTTCAGGCCCAGGACTGGCGGGGATGCGCCTGGCGGTGCGGCCCCAGACCACCGGCCTGACGGCTGCCGAGGTGACCCTAGCCGTAGTCGCTGAGCGCTCGCTGGTGATCAGCTGGCTCAACCGGGTACCTTCCATTTGGCTCGGGCGCAGGACTACGGATGGCTTCTCTGTCTCAATGCCCCACCTCGAACGACCGCGGTGAGGCAACTGTATCTTTGAGGCACTGAGTGGCGGTATCAGCCCACCGCCTTTTTCACAAGCGCGGTGATCTTGGCCTCTTCCGTGGCAGTCAACTCGCTGAGCGCGTACTGAATTGGCCACATAGCGCCGTCGTCGATTTTCGCCTTGTCACTGAAGCCGAGCGTTTGGTATCTAACTTTGAACTTCCCTGCGTTTTGGAAGTAACAGATCACATTGCCGTCGCTGGCGTATGCGGGCATTCCGTACCACGTCTTCGGTGTGAGAGCTGGTGCTGCGGCTGTGATCAGTGCATGGACCTTCGTGGCAATGGCGCGATCCGGCTCCTGCATCTTGGCGATAGCCGCAAGCAGCTCCTTTTTCCCATCCGCCTTGGCCGCCTCGGCCTTGAGCTCCCGGACACGCTCGCGCGCCGCCGCCTTTTCTTCGGCGCTGAATCCCTTGGATGCCGCGTCGTTCGCGCTGGTGCGCTGCGCACGCTGCTTTGCCGTTTGGGTCGCCGTTTTATTTGGGGCCATTTATCGTGCTCCGCTTGGGGCGCTTGGCTTTCTGGGAGTCCGCCTCAGAGTGGGGGACTGAAATGAATCGACGCGCGAGTTCGGGAAAAGGACCAGTACCCGGATTAGGCACGGCGGTCCGGACGGTTCTCCCTGCATCCGCATTCTCCGTCTGAGAACCTTCGGCCGCGAAATTATTGGACGACGTCAAATTTCTCTCCTCCTTCGGTGCGGTTACCGTCGACCTCTAGAACAGACTGATACTTTCCGGGCGGGAGAGGAGGCGCGAGGAAGCGAACCGTAAGCAGGCTGAGTAGCTCCTCGCCGGGCGCTTGCGTCACCGGTGATCCCAACTCGACGACACTCTGAAACACAGCCGGCCGCGGGGGCGCAACCTCCACCGTGTTGTCGGCAGCACCAAGGGGACAGACCGCTGCATTGTGTCGAGCCGTCGCCTCTTCCGACGGAAAGATCAGCCGAACGGCGACGGCGCCCGAAAGCGGCCCTGCATCCAGGGAGTGGCGGTTCCACGCCGCTCCCGGGATGCTGATCTTCCCGTTGATTGCCTCTGCCCAATCCGCTAGGAGACTTGTTGCCTTCAAAGAGCTACGGCGCCGTCAAAGTCGCAAGTAGGGCCACCGAAGGCAACGTCGTAGATCTTGCTCCGCACATGTCTACTCGCCCAATTCATGCGCAGGTAGACTAGAGAATCGGGAAGCACGGTCTCGACCGTGGCCTCGTAGGCGGTCCCGTCTTCATCGATAGCTGTGCCCGACCCCTCCAAGAATGGCACCCTCTGGGCGCAATCGAGGCCAAGCAGAGCAACGACCGAATGCAGATCGATCTCAAACTCCGACCGGCTCCATCTTGTCTCCATCTGCATAGCCACCCAGCTGCTTTATACCACCCGACCGCCGTCCTACCCATATGCCGGGCTGGGTTCTGAGGTCAGAAACCCTGATCGAAGCAACTCCCAGCCATCCCAACCGTCGCCAGTCGGCTCGTCCTTCAAGAGAACGATCGCGTGGGGTGGGTCGTCGACCATTACGACCTCAAATCCCTTCGCCCGGATGTGACCCAGAATCGACCTTCGCATCCACTGACCCCGGTAGGGTATCTGACGCATTTCCTCCTCTGGTGCGGCGCCTTGGGCCGCGCCGACACAATTTCCCTAGATGCCGTCGGGCGGACTAGCCAACGGTCTCACGGCGGACCGACGTAGCGTTCCCGTAGAGCCCGGCTAGCATTGAGCCTCCCCGAACGACCACGGCATCATCGGACCGCAACGGCCAGCCCAATGAATCTCGTGGTTCTCCGCACCGGTTCCCGTTTGTCACCCGGACAAATTTGTGGGGCAGCAACTGCCTCTCCCCGCCGGCGCCCTTGGTCAGCCTCCGGGACGTCAGTCGCTTGCCGTCCGCTGGGCGGACAACTCGGGCAACGCGAGTCCCGGTCACTTATGTCAGCGAGCTGAACTGGAACTCCTGCTCGTCCAGGTATCGGTCTAGATGCTTCGGGCTGCGCCATGCATATGGTTGCCGAGATCAGGGCCCGACTTGCCCGTCTGGGAACTCGCCTGGAGGCCTCCGAGCGGGGCCTCGGAGTCGTTGCCGATGCGCTCTCCGGCGCCGGGCCCTTGACCCGGGGCCAGCTGCCCCCGCCCCAGTTGTTGTCCGCCGACGATCACCCAGTTATGGGCTGGGGGTGGCGCCACCCTACCCTCGGCGACCATCAGGGTTGGTCAGGGCCAACGTCCTCTTTCCGGGCCTCCGCCTTGGTGGTCGGCCGCGCCGGAGGCACCTGGGGGCCGGCCAGTCGGGCGGTGCCGCTGCGCCCCTTCGGCCGGTTCGACAATGGGGTGCGCGCGTCCCTCGCCCAGGACGCCCAGGCGGTGGTCGCCTTTCTCGGCCTACCCGGGCGCCCGATGATCGTGCCGGCCGCATCGCGTTCGAACGGCTGAGCCGGGGCCGCCCCAAGCGCATCTATCGGTGCACAGGGAGAGCAGATGTCAAAGGCAAACCGGGACATGGCGCTCTCGGCCTACCCGGATCGGAGGATCCAGATCGAGGAACTCCTCAGTTCCAAGGACAAGGTCTTTCCCCGCACCCGAGTGAGTGGCACCGAACGGGGGCTGGTCGTCTTCGGGAACCGCCCCTCGTCCAGCGATGCCCGCCCGTTCTCCTTTGCAGCCTGGAGCGTCTAGCGGTTCGCAGATGGCACGGCGGTCGAGCAGTGGGGCTTCGACGACATCCGGCTGGCGTTACTCCAAGCGCGCCTGCAACATCTCACCGCTCTGGCCGATTCGCTGCCCTACCGCGCCGATTGGCCGAGCGAGTCACCAGCCTCTTGAGCGCGCCGGCTGAGAGGGGGTCCGGCTCGCAGGTCGAGCGTGCGTCTGTTCGACCTGCGAGCGTACGGCCTATGTCCCCGGATCGCTCTGGGGAGCCAGTTCAGATCAACTCCACCTCGGCGCCGTCAAGAAGGCGGAGGGTCACCGACCGAATTCCCGGCGGGCCCCCGACCGCGCACACCCCGGGAACATCCTCCCCCAAATGCGCGCGCAGCGTGTCCTGCGGCCCACCGATCTCGACCGCCGAGATCTCTTTGGCCGCTGCGCGGTGGTGGCTGGGGGCTGAGGAGGGATGCTGATCCCGTCTGTCCCACGCGATGAAGAAGGGTAACCGCTCGGCCCCGAACGCCCGCTCCAGGCCGACCGTGATCCAGTGGATCTCGGTCCCGTCGGCCAACTGCCGGGAACCGGGCTCGGCCGGCTGGCTGAGGCGCTCGGCCACGGCGGCTATCTCCGGTGCGGCGAGGCAGACCCCGATCGCGGTCAGCCGGTCACGGTCGGCGCTGGCCAGCACCGCTCGGCCGAGAAGACTGGACCGAGCCAGCTCCGGGTCCTCGACGGCGACCAGCTCCAGGTACTGGGACCCGATCGGCAAGATCAGGTTGGCCGTTCCCCAGAGGCGGTGGCGGCCCCCCGGCAGGCAGCGCAACCCGTGCCCCCGCCAGAGCTGTTCGGCTCCGTGGTCGAGGTCGGGGGTTGCCAGCAGGACGTGGTCGATACGGAGCACGGTTAGGGTCGGCGGATCTCGACTTTGCCCTCTCGGGTCCGGGTCTCGAACACCGGAATGGACACCGAAGCCGGACCGTGGGTTACCCTCCCGCTGCGCAGTTCGAACCGGGACCCGTGCCAGGGACAGTGGAGCTGTCCCTCTTCGAGGGGTAGCTCGTCGAGGGGCCCTCCCGCGTGCGAGCAGATCGCGCCCACGGCACAAATCTGGCCGCTGAGACGGGTCAGGATCACCTGATTCTTGCCCGCCTGCTTGCGGGCGAACGAGCCTTCCGCCACCTCGGCCTCGTCGGCCACGGCGGTCCACTTCTTGGGCCCGCTGGCGAACGCATTGCGGTTCACCTGGACGCCCATCCGGTAGACCATCTCCCCGCCCAAATAGGCTGCCGTGGCCGCAGTCCCCAAGCCCAGCATGGAGAGTCCGATGGCCGGGCGTCGCGCTCCCTTCAGCCGGAGCGCCAGGGAGGTGGAGCAGAGGGCCAGCGCAGCTGTGTTGAGCAGGGCGTGGGCGGTGCCCAGGTCGCGATCGCGGCCGGACTTGTCCTGCCAGTCCGCCAACCCGGTAGCGGCGGCGCCCACCCCGGCCGCGCAGCCGAGAGCGATCAGTACGTCAGCCCCCGAGCTGAGTCCGCTCCCGCTGCCGCCATCGACGATGTCCAGCAGGCTGGCGCCCAGCCAGGCTCCGATCGGCACGTCAGTCACTGCGGGGTGGAGCGGATGGCCCAGCCAGGTCCCGTTCAGAAAGTCCTTGGCCTGCCCGGCACGGGACCCGCTTCGCACTCCCAGCTTGGCCAGCCACTGCTGGACGATCTCGCCCAAAGGGGCCAGGAAGGGGAGCCGCTGGATGATCCAGTCGAGGGCTTCAGCAGTCATGATCAGGACCTCATGCGGGCGGCCAGAGATCGAGGGATCCCATACTCGTCCGGGAGAATGGCCCGGTGCTAGTTCCCATCCTAGAGGGCGACCCCGACTACGCGGACGTGGCGGTTCACATCGTCTCCCAGACGGCCGGGCTGGAGCCGACTGTGGTCAGCAGCCTGGAGCAGCTCTCGCAACTGATCCGTCGCGAGCAACCTGCTGCCATGGTGGCCGACCGCAATCTGCTCCAGGGGGCGCGTGGTGTTGAGGCGGTGCGCACCGTCTCGACCGCCCCGCTCGTGGTGCTCACCGACGACCCCCAGGAGACAGTCTCCCTGATGGAGGCGGGAGCCGACTACGTTCTGGCCAAGCCCTATCCGCCGGCGATGCTGCGGGCGACCATGCGAGCAATCTGGCGCCGCCGGCAGGTGGAGCGACGCTCGTCGGGACGGGTGCTGGAGATCGGACCCCTGGTGGTCGAGCCCGCCCGGCGCAGCGCCCGGATCGAAGGCCGGCGCCACTTACTGAGCCCGCGCGAGGCCGATCTGTTGGAGTATCTGGCGCTCAACTCCGGGGTGGTGCTCAGCCGGGGCCAGATCATCGACGGCGCCTGGGGCGGGGAGCCCACCGCGACCCCTGCGGCGGTGACCATGTGCGTCCACCGTCTCCGCCAGAAGTTGGAGTCCGACCCGGGCCACCCGCGCCTGCTCCGGACCAAACGCGGGGACGGGTACGTGCTGGACGCACCGCTTGTCGTCGCGGCCGAACGCTGATGGCTCGCCAGCGGCACGGTCTGGTCCTGCTCACGGGCGCGACCGGCTTTGTCGGCGGTGCCGTCATGGAGCAACTGGTGGAGGCCGGCTACTCGGTGCGGGCGCTGGCGCGCCGGCCGGAGACGTTTCACCCTGGCCCGGAGGTGGCTACCTGGCCGGGCGACATTCTTGATCTCGACACCGTGGTTGCCGCCGCCCGCGGATGCGACGCGGTAATCCACTGCGCCGCTGACTACCGGCTCGCTCTGCGACCAGGCGAGATCAGCCGGATGATCGCCGTCAACGTGGGCGGCACCGGCAATGTGCTGGAGGCGGCGACCCGGGTCGGGATCCGCCGGATGGTTCACTGCAGCACGGTCGGGACTCTCGCCTTCGAGCGCTCGGGTCGCGTCTGCTCGGAGGTCGACATGGCTCGCTCGCCAGGACTCCTGCCCGGACCCTATAAGCGGTCCAAGTGGGCGGCCGAGCGGTTGGCGCTGCGGCCCCGGGAAGGTGGCCCCGAGGTGGTCGCGGTGCTGCCCAGCACACCAGTCGGCGCCGGTGACCGCCGACCGACCCCGACTGGGCAAACGATTCGGGACTTCCTGCGCGGGAGAATCCCGGCGGTCGTTGACACCGGGCTCAATCTGGTCGCGGTGGAGGCGGTCGCCCGCGGCCACCTGCTGGCCCTAGAGAGGGGCGTGCCCGGCCGGGCCTACATCCTGGGCGATGCCAACCTCAGCCTGCGCGAGTTCCTGGGCCGGGTGGCGGCGATCGCCGGGAGGCCTCCCCCGCGCTGGCGGGTTCCGGTCGCGGTGGGGCTCGCGGCAGCGGTCGTGAGCGAGGGCGTGGGCCGAGTCCGGCGCCGGGCGCCGGTGATCTCACTCACCTCGGCTCGGATGGCCGCGCACCCGATGTATGTCAGCTCGGCGCGGGCCTGGAGTGAGCTCGGCTGGCGGCCTGAGGGGCTCGAGTCGGCCCTCCGGCAGGCGGTTCTTGAGCTAGGCCCGGGCGCGAGATCTCGCGAGGCGTGATCCTGACCCCGCTCTTGGCGCGCTGGTACGCCTTCGGTCCCTGGGTACTGGTCCTGGTACTGATATGGCGCCAGTTCGGCTGGCGGCGGGCGCTCCCGATCGCGGTCGGCGGCTGGCTGATCGCGTTCGGCGCGGAGTGGGCCTCCAGCGCCGGCCCGGTCGGGCCCTTCGGCCCCTACAACTACCAAGATCGGGGGCTGGGCCATGATTGGCGCCTCCTCGGGGTGCCCCTTTTCGACAGCCTCAGCTTCACCTGGCTTGCCGTCTGCACCTACGTCCTGACCGGCTGGCTGGGGGCGCGGGGAGCCCGCCGGCCGATTTTGGCTGCGCTGGCGATGGTCGCCATCGACCTGGTGGTCGATCCGGTGGCACTGCGGGGGGCGAGCTGGTGGCTGGGCGCGATCTACTCCTACCCAGCGGGCTCGGGGCTCTGGTATGGGGTATCGGCACTCAATTACCTCGGTTGGTTCCTGGTGGGACTGACCCTCCAGCTCTGGATCGCCTTCTGGCTCGGCGGACAGCGGCAGAGGGTCAGCCTGCTGGGCAAAGTGGCGGCGCTCGTAGTGGCCGGTGTGATGGTCCAGAGCGCGGCGCTGGCCGTGCTGGTCGGCGTCGGACCCAGTGCCCTGGCGGCGGGGGCGCTCCTGGTTTGCCTCGGGATCGCCGCCCGGGGGTTGCACTCGCCCGCTCCGGCGACTGGCGGTGGGGGGCGTCCGCCGGCGGTGATTGCTTGCGCTCTGAGCTCCGAGGCGGAGGCGGTCCGCCGGGCGCTGGGTTCCGGCTGGGTGGCTCAGCTCCGTGATGAGTACACCAGGTGGACGCGCTCACGCCAGCCTGCGATCGAGATCTGGGAGACTGGGTCAGGACTGGCCGCGGCCGGCGCCGCGGCCCGGGTCGCCCCCAGCGGCACCGCCGTCCTGGTCGCCGGGGTGGGCGGCGCCTGCTCCGACGACTGGCCGTTGGGCTCGACCGCGATCGGGTCGCGGGTGCTCACCGGTGCCAACACCTGGCTGGAACTTGACCCAGCGGCTCACGATCGACTGATCGCGCTGGGGGCGGGTCGCTCGGCCCGGCTCGGGAGCCTGGAGACTCCGGTGGACAGCGAGCGGGGCCGAGCCCGGCTGGCCGGGAGGGGGGTCGAGATCTTGGAGATGGAAACTGCAGCCTGGCTAACCGAGCGCGAGCAAAGTCCGGGCGGTGTGGTGCTGGCCCTGCGGACGGTCACCGACACGCCGTCGGCACCGCTCGGGGTCGCCGCCGAACTGCTCGTCCCGGGAGCGACCGGGCCCAGTCCGCCCCGCGTCGCCTGGCTGGTTCTGGCGCACCCCTGGAGGGTTGGGGACTTGATCAGCCTCGGCAGCCGACAGCGGACTGCCCTGGACGCACTGGGTCGGGCGGTCACTACCTGCTTGCCGCTGCTGAACGAGCTGACCGCGCGGTCCGTCGACCACGAAGGCGCCATCGGGGCCGCGGGATCGTCTCCGGCGCGGGACATGAACCACTCTGGATAGCCGGTCCAAGACGGGCGCCGTCGAACCGCCGCCGCCCAAATACCAGATCGCTATGTGTGCAGACACCGCCAGGTACCGAATTGAGGTCGGGCCGCAGACGATCGAGATGTTCCCTGGGTGGTGGCTCGGCGTTCCTCAGGCGACGCAAAAGGGAGCAGTCGGGCTGATAACTCCGGTGCCTGATGGGGCGGGTTCGTGGTCGAATCGACAGCGGGGGGGGATCAGGTCTCAGCTCCGGCCCGCTCGCCGCGGCGGTGCTCATCTAGGACTTCAGAGCGAGCGCGGAGTCCGAAGTAGAGCAGCACCACAGCCGCTGCCCAGATCGGGGTGAGCAGAAGGCTCGAGATGATCGTCTCGGCGAGCAGGATCACCTGCCCGGCCGAGCCTGCGGACCCGCCGACGGACTGAGCCAGGCCCGCTCCCACCGCGCCCAAAAGGCCGGCGAAGACCGCCGAGCCGATCGTCAGGAGCAGCAGCACCCCTATCACCCGCCAGGCGCTGCCGCGGGTCAGCCTCCACGACCGACTGAGTGCGAGCCAGGGGTCGACCGGCTCCAGCACCACAATCGGAATCGCCACCGAGATGCGCATCCCGAGCAGGAGGGCGGCGACCACGGCGGCCAGCCACAGCATCACCGCGGCCGCCACCCCGACGACCCCGAGCACCACCACCAGGAGTGCATCCAGAAGGCCTAGTGCGACCACGCATCCGAACAGAAAAACCACCAGGAGCAGAGCCAGCCCGAGCATCACCAACCAGCGGCTGCGGGCCGCTCCAAACGCCGCTCCGATCGAGCCCGGCCTTCCCTGATAGAGTTCGGCGACAATCTTGGTGAGTGCCCCCAGCTGGAGCGGCAGGGCCGCTGCGGTGAAAAGCAGCAAGGCGAGCAGTTGCCATCCCGTGCCCCGGAGCGCCCAGCTGGACAGCACCGTGAGGTGCAGGTGGCCGATCTGAACACCTCTCACTGCAGAGCCGAACGGGGGCTGGCGTCGGGTCGCCCCGGTCAGCCAGTCGTTCAGGATCTGGTACGGGATCTGAACCACGGCGGTGACCGCCACCAGGAGCCAGAAGTTCTCTCGGTAGATTCGGGCCAGAGGTGCCAGCAGGCGGATCACCCTGGCGGAGCCGGAAGTTCGGGGGGCGGCCTGAGCATCGGTCGCAGGCTAAGCCATTGCCGGTACCGCCTCGTTGGCTGCGGCACACCGGGGGTCATGGACCACCCCTGGCCGTGATCGCCGTACCCGCGAAGGACCCCCTCTGGTGCCCAACCTGGGTGGACCGGGCCAGCCGTAACGTTCCCGGAACGTGCCCGTCCTAGGCTCGCCTCAGTGGCCCAATGCGGTGGGCCGAAAGAGCACAGGGAGGGTTGAAAAAATGGCGACTGTGGCGGACCACTCCGAACCGGCCGAGTCAAGCAGGCGACAGCAGTGGCCGAATTTGGTCCCGGTGACTGGCCTGTTCCTGATTGCGTCTGTGGTGGCGGTCGGCGGCATATTCGAAGGCGGTTCCCATTCCGTCGATGACGTCGGGATCTGCCTCCTGGCCCTGGGCGGGATCGGCTGGTCGGTTCCCGGGCGGCACCGCCGCTCTCGGACGCTGGTCCCCCTCGGGCTCGTCTCTGGCGCGTTGCTTGTGCAGCTGCTTCCCTTCGCGATTGAGCGAGGGAATCAGGGCGACCTCGGGGACGACACCCTAGGCCTCCTCCTCCTGGCGGTGTTGCTCGTGATTTCGGGCCTCTCCTACCGCCTCGCCGGGGCGGGGGCCGGGGCCAGGGCCGGGGCGCGGGTCGGGTAGTCCCACCTCGGGCCCCACCCTTCGGGGCGGGGCCCGAGGCCCGTCCAACGCGGTGAGCCCAGCCGAGCCGGCGCCTGGCGGTTGCCGCGGTCGGTTAGGCGCGATGGCTCGGCCGGCGGCCGGCAACCCGTTCCCGGGTTCAAAAGCCTTCGCATTAGGCGGCAGGTGCGGAAGAACCCCCGCCCGAGGCCGCCACCGCGGCCGCTCGGCCGCTCCGCACAGCGCCCTCCATGGTCGCCGGCCAACCGGTGTCGGTCCAGTTTCCAGCCAGCCAAACATCGTCCAGAAGAGTGGCTGGGCCGGGCCGCGCCGACGCCGATCCTGGCAGCGGCGCGAAGGTCGCGCCGGCCTCCCGGGTCACCCGGCTGTGCTTGAGACGGGCTTTCCGCGCCGCCGGAAATAGATCCTGGCAGAGCTGCCAGAGAGTCTCCGTGAGCGTGGACTCGGCGATTCCGATCAGCTGCTCGGCGGCGGACAGCGACAGGGCCGAGTGGAATACCGGTCGGCCGTCCAGGCTGAGCTCCGGTTCTCCGAGCTGAGACCGGTCGAAAAGCCACTGCAGGGGTGATCCCGGGGCGGTCACCACCGGGCCCGGGAGGAATGGCCGGTCCGTGAAAAGGTGGAGATTGACAATCGGGGAATTGGGCAGGGCAGCGGCCGAGTCCACGCCCGGATCTACCACCTCCCGGGTCAGGAGCAGGCGCTTGGCCGAGGTCGCGCTGCCCGCGAGCACCACCACGTCGGCTTCGAGCTCAGCTCCGTCCGAGCTGCGCACCAGATTCCGCCTGTGTCGCCCCGGGGACAGCTCGGCTGCGCGCCAGCGGAGCTCCACAGCCACCCCATCCCGCTCCAGGCGTCGGCGGGCGGGGCCGTCGAGCCACCCGGTCAGGTCGGTCGCGGGAATCCGCAGCGCCCCCGCGTCGCCACCGGTGAGGAGCCCCTCGCTGATGACGAAAGCGGCCAGGCCAGCGCTGCAGCGGTCGAGGCTGACGTTGCAGGCAGAGATCAAGAAGGGCTCCCAGAGCTGCTGGATGGCTAGCTCGTCCTGGCCTAGGCTTTGCAGCCAGGACCGGGCCGGCACCGCGTCCAGGAGGGCCAGGTCACCCACTGTGAAGGCCCGTACCGAGCTGGCGACGCTGGCCGTCCCAAGCAGTTCTCTGGTGGGCAGACCGGGCCAGCGCAACAGGACCGGGAGGAGATGGGCCGGGGCGGGGAGAGGCGCCGCCCGAAGACGCCTGGTAGTCCCCGTTTTGAAGTTGGCGACGACCAGTTCGAGTCGGCGCTGTCGCCAGGCCGGAACCGCCCCGATCCGCTCCAAGAAACCCTCCAGGGCGGTGCAGCAGCCGAGGTAGACGTGCTGGCCGGTGTCGACCCGCCCCGCCACCGGGTCGGCGACGGAGCGGCAGAGGCCGCCCAGCACCGGGGCGCGCTCCACCAGGGTCACCTGGGCACCGGCCGCGGCGAGCTCAAGGGCGGCGCTGATCCCGGCCAGCCCACCGCCCACCACCACTGCATCAGGCGCCACCGTGCCCGCCCCTACCTTCCCAGGGTGGCTCCGAGCCATGCCCCCAGCGCCAGCCGGAGCTTCTGGGTCCGCCCCAGGGAGATCCGCCTCGTTTGCACGTCGAATCCCCGGTCCTCGATCTCGTCTAGGAGCGCTCGGTAGAGGGCGGCCAGTGCTGCTGGACAGCCCCGAGCATCGCGCTCGACCAGCCCTACCAGCTGGCTACCCTGGGCGAAAAGGGTCCGGGCCCGGTTGACCTGGAAAGCCATCAGCCGTCGGTAGCTGCCCGCCCGAGGGCCGCTAAGCCCGAGCTCTAGATCACTCGCCTCGCATCCGAAGCGAAGGAGATCGTCGGCAGGCAGGTAGCAGCGCCCGCGGGCGGCGTCCTCCTTCAGGTCGCGAACGATGTTGGTCAGCTGCATTGCCTCGCCCAGTTGGATTGCCAGCCCTGGGACGCGGCCATCGCGATAGCCAAATATCTGGGCGCTGAGCAG
>Ga0307373_10006116_pt1 | contig 19309 bp, 17 predicted proteins | sample OX2MG_FD_202534 | JGI IMG/M metagenome (GOLD analysis project Ga0307373, IMG submission 202534) | Soil microbial communities from Risofladan, Vaasa, Finland - OX-2 | ecosystem: Environmental > Terrestrial > Soil > Coastal area > Acid sulfate soil | place: Finland: Risofladan, Vaasa | collected...
GTGCCAGCCAGTTCCGGGCCAGACTGCTCGTCCGCGGCCGGCGGCAGCCAGTCCCGGAAGAGCAGCCCGTCGGCGAACCCGTAGACACGCGGCACATAACCGGGGAGCGCATCGGCGACCGCGGCTCCCTGCCGGCCGAGGTAACCCAGCCCGGCCCCTTCGGCCACGATCTGCCTGCGCACCGACTCCCCGCTCTGGCGATCGGTGAGAGCGACCGCGAACCGGGCCCGCAGATGGCCGCGCCCTGTCTCCGGCCGCACCTCCCCCAGCGCTACCACCTCGGTCAGCTCGGTGCCCGGGCCGAGCAGCCCGGCCAGCGCCCCGGTGACCGGCCCGGCGGCGAGGCGGCGGTGCACGTTCCAGTCGGCCCACGGCTGGATCACGGCCTGCCAGCCGCGCAGCAACGGGGGCGGGCTGTCGCCGAACACCGAGAGCAGGAAGACGATCGCCGTATCGGGCACCCCGGCAGCCTGGATCGCGCGTGCCGTGGCGGCCAGTGAGGTGCCGGTCCCGGGCGGGTCGTCAGCGACCAGCACCAGCCCGCCGGCCCGGGCCACGCTGCCCAGCACAGCGCGCTCCCAGCGCAGGAAGGGCCGGCCCGGCCGGTAGGTGAGCATCTGCGCCGGCGCGTCCCCGCTGGCCCGCAGCGCGGCCGCGTGCAGCGGCGCCAGGTAGCAGCCCGAGGTGCGCACTCCCACCACGCACAGCGGCAGGTCCGCCCGCGGGTACGCGCGCCGGAAGGCGCCGGTGAGCCACCGGGCGTCCTGCGGGTGCTGGTCGAAGCTGTGGAAGCAGGTGGGGATCCGCATCACCTCACCGGCCAGGGCCGGCACGGCACGGTCGGCCGCCGCCAGCAGCCGGGTCATGTCAGCTCCCGGCGCGTCCCCGGCCTCCTGGCCCGCCAGGACCAGGCCGGCCAGCTGCAGCGCCAGCGCGCTGAGGGCGTGCCGCGCCCGCAGCAGCGAGCGCCGTCCCGGGGAGGGCGACGCGGCCAGCACGGCACCGCCGGCCGCCGCCCCCCCACCGGCCAGGCGGGCCGGCCGCGACTGGCTGTCCCGCAGGTAGCTGGCCGCCCGGTTCAGCAGCAGCGGGTCAGCGTGCAGCCGGTCCTCGGTCAGCTGGCCCAGCCCGGCAGCCAGCAGGAAGGCGTCGAGCCACTGCCCGCTGGCCACGGCCTCCCGCAGTCGCGGGGCCAGCGTGTCCGCGCCGGCCAGCAGGTCAGCGACGGCCATGCCGTCCGCGGCGCGCGGCGCGCGGACCCGCTCGGCGCTGGCCGTCACCGCCGCGCCCCCACTGCCATCTCGCCACGCTCGTCCATCATCCGCAGCACCGGCGCGATGTTGCGGCGTGACCACACCGGGCTGGCCGCGTAGCGGTCAGACTTGGCGAGGTTGTCGGTGACGTGCCGGAGCCAGGCCAGCAGCAGCAGCGCCCGGCCGCTGATCGGGTCGCCGTGCGCGAACGTGGCCAGCACATCGGTCTCGGCGGGCTGCCAGCACTGCTCGTGCCGGAGCCGGGCGGCGACCCGGGCGCCGAACTCCCGCGGCTGCCCGGGCCTGGGCACGGTCAGCAGCCAGAAGGCGACGTCGAGCACCACCAGGTCTTCCTCCCGGACCTGACCCCAGTCGACGATGCCGGTGATCCGCCCGGCCGGGCCGACCAGCACGTTCCCCGGGAAGTAGTCCCCGTGGGTCCAGCCCAGCGTCACCCACAGGCCGTCGAGTTCGGCGTGCAGCACGCCGACCAGGCGGTCGACCGGGCCCTTGCGGCGCACTGCCTGCCGGAGCCGCTCGGCGGGCTCGTCCACCAGCCGCCGCAGCAGGGCGGCGTTGACGACGTCCACGGTGGAGGTGGCACGGTGCAGGGGGGCGATGGCGTTGATCGCTGCCGGGGTGAGCCAGTTCCCCAGCTCCGGTGCCGCCCGGCTGCCATCCTGGCCCGGCAGCCGGCTGATCAGCAAGAAGGCTCCGCCGGTGGCGATGCCGCCACCGGCGAGCGGGACGGGCAGCAGCTCCCGCCACAGGCCCAGCCGCTCGTTGGACCGCAGCCGTGCCAGCATCTCGTGCTCACGATGGAGGCTGGCCGCCCCGATTCCGGTGGTCGCGATCTTGAGGACGCCACGCTCCCCGTCGCCGGCCCGCACCATGATCACCGCACTGTCGGAGACCGTCTGCAGCGTCTGCTCGGCCTGCCATTGCCTGCTGGCCAGCACCTCCTGGATCGCCGCGGCGGGCACGCCGGCGCCGCTGGACCGCACCCGCCGCGACCGCAGGGCGGTGAACTGGCCGTACCCGAGGATCGCGGTGGCGACCACCAGCTGCGCCGTCAGCCAGGCGATGCCGCCGCCCTCGATCCCCAGCCGCGGCACCAGCACCACCGTCAGGCCCAGCACCAGCCCGCTGAGCCCGAGCAGCACCACCATCACGGTCTTCATCCGGCGGGCGACGCGTGCTTTGCTGACGGCCAGCGCGACGACCGCGTTCGGCAGCGCGGACAGCGCCAGCAGCCGCAGCGTCAGCGACCCCTGGCTGGCGTACCAGGGCCCGAAGAATCCCAGGCCCAGCGGTGCGAAGACGACAGTGGCCACGACCACGGGCACCAGCAGCCGCAGCGTCTGCCGCAGCGCCTGCCGGTGGTAGGTGTTCAGCCTGTCGTCGCGGACGGCTCCGTGTGCGACCAGCGACTGCCCGAAGGCGATCGGCACCTGGTACAGCGCCGCACAGATCGACCAGGACAGGGCGAAGGCCGCCGACTGGCGCGGGTTGGTGAGGTCGAGTACCAGCAGCGGCACCAGCGAGGTGCCCGCGATGTAGGCCAGCGCGCCGACGTAGTCCGGCCCGATGAACCTGCCCATGTCCCTGACCGTCTCGACCTGGGCGGTGACCTGCGGGCGGGCACGGGCGAAGGCCGGGACGGCGCGCGCGAAGAGGTACCAGGTCGTCCCGGCCACGGTGATGACCATCGCGCCGGTCCAGGACAGCCAGATCCCGGCCCCGCGCACCGTCAGGCTGAGCGCCACCACCAGCATGATCTTCAGCACGGCGAAGGCGAGGTTCTCCACCGGCACCGCGGCTGCGCGCCGCACCGCGACCAGGGCGTTGTCCTGCATGACGAACAGCGCCCAGCACATGGTGGCGACGACGAACCCGATGCCGCCCAGGCCGCTGCCCACCAGGCCGCTCAGATGCGGCGCCCAGTCCCCCAGCCCGATCAGGAACACCAGCGCGGCCACCCCGCTGAGCGTGCCGCCGATCAGGTACGCCCCGCGGATCATCACCCCGGCCGCGGCACCCGCGGCCGGCACGAAGCGCAGCAGCGTGCTCATCAGGTTGAGCTGGGCGATGCCGGCGAGCAGCATCATCGCGGAGATCGCCGCCGAGTTGATGCCCATCACCCCGGGCGGGTTGAGCCGGGCGGCGAGCAGCCAGTAGCCGACTCCGGTCGCCGCGTTGAGCACCGAGTTCGCGACCAGCAGGTGGCCGGTCCGGACCAGCGACTGCCGCCACATGCCCGCCAGGCGCTGCCGGGTCCCCAGCACGAAATCCGCTGCTGTCATTGACGGCCCCCCGTCCCCCCCTGCCGGCGGTCGCGGTACCGCCACCGGCTCACCGCATAGGCGAACGGCCCGGCCAGCACCCCGGCCCGCTCCCGCCAGACCAGCTCGGCCGGGAAGGAGTCCTCCCGCCCGGCGTTCTTGGCCGATCCCGCCCCCAGCAGGTGCCGGGCCGCTGGCAGCGCCCGGCGCGCCATCGCGGCCAGCAGCGCTGGCCGCGCCCATACCGATGCGGTCAGGTACGCACCGAGCCCCACGCCGTAGCCGAACGCCTGCCGGCGCATTCCCTCGTAGTCACGCCGGTGCCAGTGCCGCACGATCGCGGCGGGCTCGTATGCCAGGGTCGCGCCGCTGGTGATCACCTTCAGGAATGCGGTCAGGTCGTCCCCGCCGCGGGCCGGCGTGCCGGCGCCGGTGGCCGGGTCGAAGCCCCCGTGTGCCACCAGCCACTCGGTGCGGAACGCCATGTTCGCCCCCGACCCGAACCGCCCGGCGGTGAACGGGAACAGCGGGCTGGGCGCTGGCATATCGCGGCTGAACGTATGCCGGGTGTACCCGCGGCTGTACCCGCCGGCCTGCTCCACCAGCAGCTGTGGCGTGGTCTGGAGCTCGGCGGGCAGGATGAGGCCGGTCACGCAGGCCGCGCCGGCGTCGGCGAACGCGGCCGCCAGCGCGCCCAGCCAGCCGGGATCGACCTCGACGTCATCGTCGGTGATCGCCACGATGTCGCCGGTGACGGCGGGCAGGGCAGCGTTGTGGGCGAGCGCCAGCCCGGGCCTGGGCTCCCGCAGGTAGCTCACGGCGAACCCGGTCTCCGGGCGGGCGGCCAGTGCCAGCTGGGTCTCGTCGGTGCGCGGCGCGCTGTCCACGACCACCACGTCGAAGGCCGGGTAGTCCACCCGGGACAGCGAGTCCAGGCAGCGCAGCAGGCTGCCGGCGCGGTCGCGGGTAGCGACCACGACAGTGATCTTGGGTGCGGCGGCGGGCCGGGGAACGGCGCAGCGGGGCGAGGCGGCCCTGGTCAGGCCGGCCGCGGTGAGCTCGCCGGGCGGCGGCAGGCCGTCGCCGGCGTAATGCTCGCTGACCTGGCCGCCGATCTGCTGCCACACCAGGCCCGCCAGCTCGCCGGCCGGGAGCGGCCGTGGGGCCAGCGGCAGCATCACCTCAGCCAGCGGGCGGCCGTGCAGCCAGGCGAGCAGCCGCGCGCCCCGGTACCGGCCGTCGCCGTTGAGGTCTGGCAACGGCGCGTCCAGGTGCAGGTCACCCACGAGCACCGGGGCGGCCAGCACGGTCACCGCTCCTGCGGCCATGGCACATCCTTCGTGACGAAACCGGAAGGGCCTGGCTGGCGGGCCCGGCGGTACTGGCGCCAGCCGAACGCCAGCACCCGGTGCTGGCGGGAGATCACGTGGGCGCCCGGGCCGTCCAGCCAGGCGGCTACCGTGGCGGCTCCGGTCCCGGCCCTGACCATCAGCCGCGACAGCGCCAGCGGGTGATCGCGGCCCGAGCTCAGCGCGTTGCCGACGGCGCAGGCCGAGTCGTATCCCGCCGCGCCGACCAGCCCCCGGACCCGCGCCCGCCAGTAGCTGTGCGGGTAGGCGAAGCTCCGGACGCGGTGGCCGAGCACCTGCGCCAGCAGGTCGCCGCTGCGGGACAGCTCGGCGGCGACCTCGCGGGCGGGCAGCAGGTCCATCTGCCGGTGGGTGTGCGAGTGGGCGCCGATCTCCACCCCGGCCGCTTCCAGCCCGGCCAGGTCGGCCGAGCGCAGCATGGCGGCCGGTGGCAGCACGCACTCCCGTGCCTGGTCGGCCAGCGCGCCGGTGGTCACGTACAGCGTGCTGGGCAGCTTGCGGGCGGCCAGCGCGGGCAGCGCGTTGCCGGCGAAGTCGGCGAACCCGTCGTCCACGGTGATCAGCACCGGCCGGGGCGGGAGCACGGCGGCCCCGCGCAGCCCGTCGACGTACTGCGAGACCGTGAGCGGCTGGCGGCCGCTGGCGGCCACCGCGTCGAGATGGGCGGCGAAGGCCGCCGGGCTGACCGCGAAGGGGGCGATCCAGCTGGGCGGGTCGTCGCAGATGGCGTGGTAGAGCAGGATCGGGACCGGGCTCACCATGGCTGCCTCACCCCCGCGCCAGTTCGGCCAGGGCGGCCGCGGAGCAGATGGCGGCCAGCACCACCAGCACCGGGGTGGGCGTCAGGATGTGCCGGATGGCCACGGCCTCGGCAGTCAGCGTGGCCAGGCTCATGCCCAGGGCCACCGCCAGCACCCCCCGCTCCAGGAAGTCGCGGACCGGCAGCAGCCTGACCAGCGCCAGCCCGGGAGCGATGAGGGCGAAAGCGAAGACCGCCGCGATCCTGACCGGCTCCGGGCCACCGGCCAGCGTGAGGCCGAGGACGGCCCAGCCCGACACCGCCAGCAGCAGCGGGACGCCCTGCCGGCGCAGGCTTATCGAGGGCACGGCGGCCCATCCGGGGCGGTTCACCGGCACTCCTGCACCAGTGGCCGGGTCTGGCCCGGCACCGGGACCGCCGTCAGCCGCACACCAGCGGGGTCGAGCCAGAACCGGGCCGGGCGGCTGCCGATCAGGCAGCGGGCACGTGCCCGGCCGGTCAGCCGGGTGGGCGGCGCCGGCAGGTGGTTGACCGCCGCCGGCGACAGCTCCAGCACACCGTGCCGGGTGGGCTGCCCGCGGGCGGCCTGCCCGGCCAGGCTGGCCGGGCCCGGCGGCTGCGCCGCGGCCGCCGGGAGGTGGATGAGCGCGGACGGCGACAGCTCGAGGATCCCGTCCGGGGCCAGCTGCCGGAACCCGGGCGGCGCGAGCTGGAGGATCAGCGCGTCGGGGTTGCGGTAGACCACGCGGAACCTGCCCGACGCCAGCAGCGCATGGGTGAAGCGGTCGAACGCGCCCGGCGGCCAGGCCGCGGTGAGGTAGGCCTCCTCGGCCTGGCCGCGGGTGAGGATCAGGTACGAGGGCGGCGAGTGGCCCGGTTCCATCAGGGAGGTCATCGTGGCCACCGGCGTGCGCAGGGCGGTCCGGCCAAGCGAGGGGGGCGTGTCCAGGAACGTGTAGCCGTACCAGTTGTAGTGCACGAAGGCCCAGGGGAAGTTGCTGTTGGCGGCGATCAGCTGGGCCCGGGCCGGGGCGTTCCGGTACAGCCAGCCCGAGGCGGTGACCTCGGCCGGGCTGAAGTAGTTCATCGCGTCGCTGCCGTAGTTGGCGAGGCAGAAGCAGGTCACCAGGCCCAGGACGGTGACGGTGAGCGCCAGGCCCGTCCGGGCCGACCGGCCCGCGCGGGGGTGCGGGAAGAACGCGGCCGCGGCGGCGACGGCCAGGAACGGCACGGCGAACAGGAAGACGCGGAAGATGATCTCCCCGCCGTAGCTGTTGGCCGCCACCGAGGGGATCCCGGCCGCCGCCAGCAGGGGGATCCGCAGCCAGGCCCGGCGTGCCCGCCGGTTGTGGCGCCTGCGGTACCGCAGGTAGCCGATGCCGGCGAGGGCGGCGATGGCGACGCTGAGCAGGCGGGCACCCCATTCGACGACGACCTGGTCGAACGGCACCTGCGTCTCCCCGATGAGATGGGAGGAGGTGTTCGCCCACGGCAGGCCCAGGCCCTCGAAGAGCTGTGAGCTGTTCTGGGCCAGCCACGGCAGCCCGCCGTAGAGGATCCAGCCGATCGTGATGGCGGCCGCCGCCACCGGCAGCACCCAGGGCCGGACCTGCCGGAACACCACGAGCAGGGTGAGCGCCGCGATAAGCATGAACGGGGTGAGCTGATGGCTGGAGGCGATGGCGGCCATCAGCGGCAGGAGGCAGATGACCAGCAGCCACCGGGTGGCCGCCGATCGCGGCGAGCGGCTGTCCGCGGTGCCGGCAGTCGCTGTGCGGGCAGGCGGCAGCAGCCGCCCCGTCACCCGCTGCCAGCCTCCACGGCCGGGCGCCTCCCCGGCGGGCCCGGCCGGTGCCGGGCGTGGTGAGGCCCGGGGAGCCCGGAGCCAGCGCAGGCAGATGGCGATCACCGTCAGGTACAGGAAGTAGGCGAAGGCCTGTGGCGAGAAGTAGTCCTGGCCGACCCAGTTGCCCAGCTCGAACAGCCAGGCCGCGGTCCAGACCAGGCGCTGGTCGGCGGTGAAGGCGCGGGCGATGAGGATGACCGGGCCCAGCCACAGCAGGTCGTTGACCGGCAGCGCCCAGCCCGCGTAGCTCAGCGCCGATCCCTGGCCGGAGGCGGTTGTCAGGAAGGAGTTGAGCGCGAAGAAGCCGGGCCAGCCCTGGTAGGCGCCCAGCACCCCACCGAGATGGAAGTCGACCCCGTGCCGGGTGATGAAGTCGATGACGCCGACGTGCTTCCAGGCCCACGAGTACCGCAGGGTCTCGTACAAGATGGCGGGCGTGGCGTGCAGCACGGCGACGAGCGCGACCGCGTGCGCCGCCAGCACCGGCCAGCGGGTGGACCGGCGCACCACGGCCAGGCAGAAGCTCACCATGAGCACCGCTGCCGCCGCCCAGAACGTGCGCGGCAGCACCTCGAACAATCCCAGGCCCGCCGTGTTCACCCGGCCGACCTGCGTCGCCGCCAGCGCCTGCACCCACAGGGCGAGGCTGAGCGCCAGCCCGGCCCAGGGGACCACGGCCGACAGGGCGGCCCGGCGCACGGCCTGCCCGGCCCGGACCACCGGCGCGGGCAGCCTGACCACCCCGGCCCAGGGCCCGGTGATCCGGCCCGTGACGTAGCCCACGCTGGCCGCCACCACCGCCAGCACCATGGCCAGCGCCGAAGCCAGGCCTGTCAGGTGGCCGCGTGCGGCGCCAGCCAGCGACCGGCTCACCCCATGCGGAATCGTGGACCGCAGGTAGGCCCGTTCGGACGCCAGTGCCCGGCGGGCACCGGCCAGCCTGGCCACCTTGGCTTTGGACAGCCCCTCCGCGAAGCACCGCCAGCCCAGGTAACCCCAGCCCATCCGCTCGCGGCGCACCCGGTGGCTGACCGAGGCGGCCGGCTCGTAGAGCAGGACGGCCTGCGGGTACCGCTGGCTCATCCGCAGGCACAGCTCGGTCTCCTCACACCCGAACGGGAACGTGCCCACCCGGCCGAGGCCGGTCGAGAAGCCGTGCAGATCCTCCAGCATCGCGCGGCGGAAGGACATGTTGGCGCCGATGAGGTTCCGCACCGGCTCGCTCGCCTCGGGCATGCCGCGGTAGCTGCAGCCCACCACCCAGTCCAGCTCGGGCGGGAACCACCTGGGCCGCCCCGCCTCCCAGACGGGGCGGACCAGGCCACCGACACCGGCCACCTGGGGATCGGTGTACCGGCCGGCCAGGGTGGCGAGCCAGCCGGGATCGGCTGACGCGTCGTCGTCGATGAAGGCGACCACATCGCCGCGGGCGGTGGCCAGCCCGGTGTTGCGCCCGCCGGCCAGCCCACGGGCGAACCGGTTCGGCACCACCGTCACGCCTGCCAGTTCCCGCCGCGCCCGGCGCAGCAGGTCCGGGCAGTGGTCCACCACCAGGATGATCTCCTGCGCCTGCTCCGTCTGGGCGCGCAGGGAGCTCATGGCGCGGGACACGTCGTCCCATCGCTCCTGCGCGTAGCCGCACACGACGACCGAGACGGTGGGGCGTGCGGTGACCGGGGCAGGCGCGGCTGCTCCGGCACCCGCCGCGTCCCCCGAGTCAGCAGGCCCCTCGGGCAGCTCGTCCTCTCCGGCCTCAGCCCCGACTTCGACCTCGCTGGCAGCGCCGACCTCTGTCACTCAGCCGTCCCCTGAGCCAGGTTCTCCGGGCTGGCCCACTGCTGGCCGACAGGCTGGATGACGAGCGCCGGCCAGGTGGCGGCCTCGTCCATGGTCAGGGCGCCCCCATCGTCGCCCCCGGCGGCACCGGCGGCCAGGGCGCGCCTGTGGGCCAGGGACGGCGACCGGCGGCGCTCGACCAGGATGGTCCGCAGGACCCGCAGGCCATCGCTGAACGCACTGAGGTTGCTCACCCCGTGAATCCGCGAGTGCTCGAAGCTGGGCACCTCGGTCACCGCCAGCCCGGCATCGGCGACGCGGATATGGATCAGCGTCTCCACTTCGAAGCCGTCGCCCCACAGCCGCCCGTCCCCGGGCGGGGGCGGGGCACTGGCATCGAGGCCCAGCGCCGGCACGTGCCGCCGCCAGAAGGCGTTGAAGCCGTAGCACAGGTCGGTGTAGCGGGTGCCGTAGCAGAGGTTGACAAACGCGCTGAGCCCCCGGTTGCCCAGGGCACGCAGACGGGTGATGTCGTCGCTGCCGCCACCAGGGCCGAACCTGGTGCCCTTCGCGAAGTCAGCACCGTCGATCAGCGCCTTGACGAACCGCGGGATCTCTCCCGGGTCCGCTGAGCCGTCCGCGTCGACCATGGCGATGATGTCACCGGTCGCCGCTTCGAACCCGCAGGCCAGCGCGTTTCCCTTGCCTTTGCGTGTCTGCAGCACTATGCGGACGTCCGACCGTAGTTGCCGGGCTACCGACAGTGTGTCATCCACTGAGTGGCCGTCCACCACGATGACCTCATGGACATCGAGTGGCAGCCGGGCTAGAACGTGCGGAAGGTTGCGGGCTTCGTTCAGTGTCGGGATGACGACTGAAACCCGGTACCCGGGCACGCTCGAACTCGTCTGGTCCGTCATGGTCCCCTCCATGACCGCAGACGAAGCGAGCGGGGTGTCCCTGGTCTCGCCGCGGGAGGCGGGGCAGGGCTGATTCGCCTTTTCCTAGCTTGGTGGTGGTTGTGCGTCTATGCGGAAGTAATCTAACGGTAATCCTGACAGCGTGCAGGAGTCTTTGGTCCCTTTCCAGGAACAACACAGGTTTCAGCCACCAGAAGCGGCGCCGCCCAGCCTGGCGCACGTTGCGTGAACAGCTAGATCGGATGCGTAATGGCAGCAGGTCAGCGGACTGGCCGCTGCCGGAAAAGGCGCCGCCAGCTGCGCAGCGACCAGCGATGGGGAGACCAGCGCCGGCAGTCACAGAGTGCACAGTCGCTGCCACGCCGGTAGTGACGGTGCGCGTTACGGCCGTGACCGCACGTGCAGAGCATCGTGCGGGCCGATCCTGCCGTCATGACCGCGGGTCCCCACCCTGGCTGATCCGCCGGGGCGCTGCTGCTGTCCCGTTCGTCAAGGGGCACATGACTGCCATCACGAATCCCTTTGGGCCGCCACCCATCGCCGGGGGCCTGCGCATTTCCGGATACACCGGCGACTGCGCGTGACCCGCAGGGAGCATACCGCTCCCGCAAGCCATGTTTGCGCCGGTGGTCAGCCCAGGTCCAAAGACTGTCCCGAGGCCGCCAGCGAGATCGGCCCGGCGAAGGACGACCCGCATGCTTCTTCCAGGGTCCGGGCCGGGTCGTTCCAGGGCACCAGGTGCGTCAGCATCAGCCGCCCGGCGCCGGCCCGGGCCGCGTGCTCGGCGGCCTGCCGGGCGGTCAGGTGCAGGTCTGGCGGGAGGCCGGGGCCTTCGAGGAAGGACGCCTCGCACAGCAGCAGGTCGGCCTGCCGGGCCAGCCCGACCAGGGCCGCCGACTCCCCCGTGTCCGCGGAGTAGGCGATGCTGCGGCCCTCGTTGTCCAGCCGCATGGCAAACGTTTCGACGGGGTGGTTGACGTGTGCCGCGGTCACCAGGAACGGGCCGATCCGCTGGCTTCCCGGCGTCAGCGTGACGAAGTCGAAGGCCTGCGCCATCCCGGGGTGCTCGTCCATGCCGTAGGCGCGCGCCATCCGGGCCGCGGTGCCAGCCGGCGCGTACACCGGGATCCGCGGCCGCGGGCCTTCGGGGTGGTAGGTGCGGGCGACCCAGAACGAGCACAGGTCAAGGCAGTGGTCGGCATGCAGGTGGCTCAGGCAGACCGCGTCGATGCCGTCCAGCGGCGCGTGCCGCTGCAGCGCGCCGAGCGCGCCATTGCCCAGGTCGAGCAGGAGCCGGAAGCCGTCCGCCTCCACCAGGTAGCAGGAAGCCGGGCTGTCCGGTCCGGGAAAGGACCCCGAGCACCCGATGATCGTCAGCCGCACGGTCGACCAGGTTACGCGCCGCGGCCCAGCCGGGCGATCTGCCGGCTCTGCGCCACCAGCCGGTCAGCGCCGTCCCGGACCTCGGCCTCCTCGCCGAATGCCGTCAGGCCCACAGCTGGCCTTCCAGCCGGGCCTCGGCCTCCTCCAGGGTGCCCGAGTAGGCGCCGGTGGACAGGTACTTCCAGCCCCCGTCGGCGACGATGAAAGCGATGTCGGCGCGCTCGCCAGCGGCCTGCGCCTTGGCCGCCATCCCCAGCGCGGCGTGCAGGGCGCCACCGGTGGAGATGCCGGCGAAGATGCCCTCGGCATCGAGCAGCTCCCTGGTCCGGCGCAGCGCGTCTACGGCGGCGACCGAGAACCGGGTGGTCAGCACCGAGGAGTCGTACAGTTCCGGCACGAAGCCCTCGTCCACGTTGCGCAGCCCGTAGACCAGCTCGCCGTACCGCGGCTCGGCGGCCACGATCGCCACCCCGGGCACGTGCTCGCGCAGGTAGCGGCCGACCCCCATGAGCGTTCCGGTGGTGCCCAGGCCCGCCACGAAGTGGGTGATGGACGGCAGGTCGGTGAGCAGCTCGGGGCCGGTGGTCTGGTAGTGGGCACGGGCGTTCGCCTCGTTGCCGTACTGGTAGAGCATCACCCAGTCGGGGTGCGCCTTCGCCAGCAGCCGGGCAACCCGCACCGCCTCGTTGGACCCGCCCGCGGCCGGGGATGAGATGACCTGCGCCCCGTACATCGCCAGGATCTGCCGGCGCTCGGCCGAGGTGTTCTCCGGCATCACGCAGATCATCTTGTAGCCCCGCAGGTGGGCGACCATGGCCAGGGAGATCCCGGTGTTGCCCGAGGTCGGCTCCAAGATGGTGACGCCCGGCGCCAGCAGCCCGTCCTTCTCCGCCTGCTCGATCATGAAGAAGGCCGCCCGGTCCTTCACCGAGCCGGTCGGGTTGCGGTCCTCCAGCTTGGCCCACAGCCGCACGTCCGGCGCTGGCGAGAGCCGGGGCAGCCCGACCAGCGGGGTACCGCCGACCGAGTCAAGCAGTGAGTCGTACCGCATCGGGGCTCCTGTCGCCCGGGCAGGCCCGCCGCCGGCCGGGCCTGCCGCTCAGCGCCGCCCGCCGGCCACCGCCGGCAGGACCGTCACCGTGTCGCCATCCTTGACCGGCGTCTCCAGCCCGCCCAGGAAACGCACATCCTCGTCGTTGAGATACACGTTGACGAAACGCCGCAGCCCGGCGTCGTCAACCAGTCGCTCCCGCAGCCCGTTGTGCCGTGAGTCAAGATCGCCGAGGAGCTCGGCGAGGGTGGCACCGGAACCCTCGACCGACTTGGCGCCACCGGTGTAGGTGCGCAGGATGGTCGGGATACGGACCTCGATGGCCATGGACGTTGCTCCTGGGTGTGGCGTCTAGAAAGTCAGGTGCGGGCAGTTCTTCGCTAACTCCAACCGGTCGCCCGGTGGGATCATTCCGGTCCCTGGGCCGCCATGTCAGCGGCGATCCGGACCTCTTCCTCGGTCACGATGCCGTCGGTGATCCGGAACGAGCGGAACTCAGCCTGATCAGGATCCCGGGTGGAGACCAGCACATAGTGTGCACCCGGTTCACTGGCGTAGGAGATGTCGGTGCGGGAGGGATAGGCCTCCGTGGCGGTGTGCGAGTGGTAGATGACGACCGGCTCCTCGTCCCGTTCGTCCATCTCCCGCCAGACCCGGAACTGCTCCATCGAGTCGAACTCATAGAAGGTCGGTGAGCGCTGGGCGTTGAGCATCGGGATGAACCGCTCGGGCCGGTCACTGCCGGCCGGGCCGGCGACGACCCCGCATGCCTCGTCCGGGTGATCAGCCCGCGCGTGCGCGACGATCTTCGCGTGCAGTTCGGGGGCAATCGTGAGCATGGAAGCGAGCGTAGCCTGCACCGGCGTCATGACAGTGCGCGCACCAGGGAGTCCTGGAGGTAGCCCAGCCAGTGGTAGGCCTCCAGATATGCCGAACGAGGGTCGGCCCAGGCGGCCGCCTCCAGCTCATCCTCGTAGTCCTCGGTGATGCCCAGCATGGTGCCGATGGCGAGCCGGAGGTCGTTGAGCGAGCGCAGCCAGGCCTGGGCCTCCTCGGGTCCCAGCCGCACCCGGCCGCCGTGCTCGGGCAGTGTGGCCAGCACCGTGCGGGCCGCGGCCACCTTGCCCGACCGCAGGCTCTGCTCGGTGTAGCGGCGGAACTCCCCCGCCGCCTCCGGGTCGTCGCGGTAGGCGTCGGGCAGCAGCCGGGCCAGCACGGGGTCCTGCGGCGGGGACGCAGGGCCCTCACCGCCCAGCATCGCGGCCAGGTCCTCCAGGCTGGGCGGCTGCTCGCCCGGCCCGGCCTGCTCCTGGCCCGGTGGCTCCTGCCCGGGCGGCTCCTGGCCTGGTGGCTCCTGTGCGGCCTGCTCCGGCCAGGGCGGCTCCTGCCCCGCCAGCCCGGGCTCCGCGGCCGTGTCCTCCATCAGCTCGGCCAGCTGGCTGACCAGGTTGCGCAGGATGACCGCCTGGGGGGTGCTGAAGCGTGCCGACACCCCGCCCCGAGCCCGCCGGAAAGCTCCCGTGGCGTCCTCCTCATCCAGCTCATCCGGGACGCCGCCGGCGGCCGCGTCCCCGCCAGGGGAGTCCCATCCGGCGCCGCCGCTCACCGGTCGTGGCTCACCGTGGCCCACAGGCCGTAGCCGTGCAGGATCTCGACGTCCTTCTCCATCGACTCCCGGGTGCCGTTGGACACCACGGCCCTGCCCTTGTGATGGACGTCGAGCATGAGCTTCTCGGCCTTGGGCTTGGCGTAGCCGAACACCTTCTGGAACACGTAGGTGACATAGGACATGAGGTTGATCGGGTCGTTCCAGACGATGGTCACCCACGGCGTGTCGGGCACGGCATCCAGGCCGGCCTCCTCGCGCTCAACCTCAGCGGGCGCCACGCTCATGGCTCTTCACCTCCCCTGGCAGAGATTTCTACTCTGCCAGGACAGCGCTCCTCACGCGAACCAAGCCCGCCGACCGGCCTCGGCAGGGCGATCCGAAGGCCAGCCGCCGCGCCAGATCTTGGGTTGGGCGTTCGCCGGACACACCCTCCTGACCGGCGGAGCGGGCGGGCGGTCCCTAGTCTTGGCACTTGTGGCAGATGACCTGAACGCGGCGGACTGGCCGGTGACCGCCAGCACGGCGCTGCTCACCGACCACTACGAGCTGACCATGCTGGCCGGGGCGCTGCACAGCGGCGTGGCCAGCCGGCGGGCCGTGTTCGAGGTGTTCGCCCGGCACCTGCCGCACGGCCGCCGTTACGGCGTGGTCGCCGGCACCGGGCGGCTGCTGGACGCGCTGGCTGCCTTCCGGTTCGGGCCGGGCGAGCTGGCCTTCCTGCGCCAGACGCAGGTCGTGGACGACGCGACGGCCCGCTACCTGGAGTCGTTCGCCTTCGCCGGCGACATCTGGGGCTACCCGGAGGGCGAGTGCTACTTCCCCGGTTCGCCGATCCTGGTGGTGGAGGCGCCGTTCGCCGAGGCGGTCGTGCTGGAGACGCTGGTGCTGTCCGTCCTCAACCACGACTGCGCGATCGCCTCGGCCGCCTCCCGGATGGTGACGGCGGCCGGCGGGCGGCCGCTGATCGAGATGGGCTCGCGGCGCACCCATGAGATAGCGGCGGTCGCCAGCGCACGGGCCGCCTACATCGCCGGCTTCGCCACCACCTCGAACCTGCGGGCCGGCCGCGACTACGGGGTGCCGACCCGCGGCACCAGCGCGCACGCGTTCACGCTCGTGCACGACAGTGAGCGGCAGGCGTTCAGCACCCAGCTGGCCGTCCAGGGCAAGGGCACCACCTTGCTGGTGGACACCTTCGACGTCGCCGAGGCGGTGCGGACGGCGGTGGAGGTGGCCGGGCCCGGCCTGGGCGCGGTCCGCATCGACAGCGGCGACCTGCCGGTGGTGGCACGGCAGGTCCGGGCGCTGCTGGACAGCCTGGGCGCGCAGGACACCCGGATCGTGCTCACCGGCGACCTGGACGAGCACTCGATCGCGGCGCTGGCCACTGCCCCCGTGGACGGGTACGGGGTGGGGACCGCGCTGGTCACCGGCTCCGGGGCGCCCACCGCCGCCCTCGTGTACAAGCTGGTGGCCAGGGCGGTCACCCCCGGTGGCGGGGGCCACCTGCTGCCGGTGGCCAAGCACTCGGTCGGCAAGCCGAGCCGCGGCGGCCGCAAATGGGCCGTGCGCCAGCTGGACGGGACGGGCACGGCGGTGGCCGAACGGGTCAGCGTGGTGCCGCCGGAGCCGTCCGCCGATGGCCGGGAACTGCTGCGGCCGCTGGTCAGGCGGGGCGAGATCGTCGGCACGGAACCGCTGGCGCAGGCACGGCAGCGGCATCGCGACGCGCTCGCCGAACTGCCCGCCCATGCGCTCCAGATGTCGCGCGGCTATCCCGCGATCCCCACCGTGATGGACCCGGGCGGCGACTAGCGCCTACTGCCCGCGGGCCGCCGCGGCCCGCGGTCCTGTTTCGCGTTCGGTTTTCTGCCCCGTGGGGGGCACAAAACCGAACGGAGAATGAGTGGCCGGGCGGAAGACGCGGCGGTAGGCGTGCGGGGCTGCCCGCGTCGGGCACCCGCGGCCGATGTGGGCGCCGGCGTAGCTGCCCGCTGAGCCCCGGCAAGCCCGATGCCGTACCCTCTGGGTTGTGCGCGCGCTGGTGATCGTCGACGTCCAGAACGACTTTTGCGAAGGTGGCTCGCTCGCGGTGCAGGGCGGGGCGGCGACCGCCGCCGCTATCAGCCGGTACCTGGCCACCGAGGGCCGCGAGTACGGGCACGTCGTCGCCTCCCGCGACTACCACGTCGATCCCGGCACCCACTTCTCCGCCGATCCCGACTTCAGCCGGTCCTGGCCGGCCCACTGCGTGGTCGGGACGGCGGGGGCGCTGTTCCACCCGGACTTCGACACCAGCCAGGTCGAGGCGATATTCAGCAAGGGCGCCCACGAGGCGGCTTACAGCGGCTTCGAAGGCACCGACGATGCGGGCAGACCGCTCGGGACCTGGCTGCGCGAGCACGACGTGGACGCGCTGGACGTGGTGGGCATCGCCACCGACTACTGCGTCAGGGCGACCGCGCTGGATGCCGCCAGACAGGGCTTCGCCACCCGGGTGCTGCTCAGGCTCACAGCCGGGGTCGACCCGGCCACCACCGCCGAGGCGCTCGACGAGATGCGGGCCGCGGGGGTGGAGCTGGCCGGAGCGCCGCTGATGGCCGAGGACTCCTAGCCGGGGCCGGCGCCGGTGCCGCCCGGTCCGGGCTCCTACTGGCCCTCGGGCAGCGACTCGTAGATCCGCTTGCAGTCCGGGCAGACCGGGAACCGCTTGGGGTCGCGGCTCGGCACCCACTTCTTGCCGCACAGTGCCGTGACCGGGGTACCCAGGACCGCGCTGTCCACGATCTTGTCCTTCCGGACATAGTGGGCGAAACGCTCATGGTCGCCGTCACCGGTCGACGTATCCGGCCGGACGCCGGTCTCCTCGGTGGTGCCCTGCTGGGGAAGGACCTCGGTGCTCACGGTGGACGAGTTTACCCGCTCTCAGTTCAGCGCCGGGTCGTCCGGATATGTCGCTACCAGCGCGAGCGTCCCGCCTGCCCGGCGCAGCACCGCCCGCCAGAGCCGCTCCGGCTCGACCGCGAAAGCGTCGGCGGGCTCGGCCGGGATCACGTACCAGGCCCCCTCCTCGATCTCGGCCTGCAGCTGGCCCGGACCCCAGCCCGCATAGCCGGCGAACACCCGCAGCGAGGCGATCCCGCCCTCCAGCAGCTGTGGCGGGGCGTCCAGGTCCACCAGGCCGAGCCGGGACCTCAGCGCGGTCCCGTCCAGCTCCCGCCACCCCAGCGGCTCGTCCTCTCCGGGCACGATGGCCAGCCCCAGCGCGCTGTTGGGTGAGACGGGGCCGCCCTGGAAAACCACCGAGGGCCTGGTCACCAGGCCGGTCCAGGATTCGAGCACCTGCTGGACCGGCGTCTTCGTCGGCCGGTTCAGCACCACGCCGAGAGTGCCTTCGCCCGCTTCGTCCTCCACCACGAGAACCACGGCCCGCCGGAAGTTGGGGTCACCCAGCAGCGGGGTCGCTACCAGCAACCGCCCCGCGAGGGTTTCCTCCATGCCCCCATTCTGGCCGATCCGGGCCCGCTCGGGCTAGGCGTGGGAAGATGGCCGCCCGCCGGCCGCGTCCCGGACCGCCGCCGCCACCGCGGAGGCGACGTCGGGGTGGAACACCGACGGGATGATGTAGTGCGGGCCAAGCTCGGCCGGGGAGACCACGCCGGCCAGCGCCCGGGCGGCGGCGACCAGCATGTCATCGGTGACCGTCCGGCTCTGCGCGTCCAACAGGCCACGGAACACGCCGGGGAAAACCAGCACGTTGTTGATCTGGTTCGGGTAGTCGCTGCGCCCGGTGGCGACCACGGCGGCGTGCTCGCTGGCGGCGTCGGGATCGACCTCGGGCACCGGGTTGGCGAGGGCGAACACGATCGCGTCCGTGGCCATCGCGGCGACGTCGTCCCCGGAGAGGATGTTGGGCGCGGACACGCCGATGAACACGTCGGCGCCGCGCAACGCGCCGGCCAGGTCACCGTCGTAGGAGTCGGTGTTGGTGTGCTCGGCCACCCAGCGCAGGCTGTCGGTGAGCCCCGGCCGGCCCTTGTGCACTGCGCCGCGGTCGTCGCAGACCACCACGTCGGTCGCGCCGGAGGCGAGCAGCAGCTTGAGCACGGCGGTGCCGGCGGCACCCGCCCCGGCCATCGCGATCCGCACCGCCGGCAGCTTCTTGCCGACCACCCGCAGCGCGTTGGTCAGGGCGGCGAGCACCACGATCGCGGTGCCGTGCTGGTCGTCGTGGAAGACCGGGATGTCCAGCAGGTCGCGGAGCCGGCGTTCCACCTCGAAGCAGCGCGGGGCGCTGATGTCCTCCAGGTTGATGCCGCCGAAGGCGGGCGCGATGATCTGCACGGTCCGGACGATCTCGTCGGTGTCCTGGGTGTCCAGGCAGACCGGCCAGGCGTCGATGCCCGCGAACCGCTTGAACAGGGCGGCCTTGCCCTCCATCACCGGCAGCGCGGCGTAGGGGCCGACGTTGCCCAGGCCCAGCACGGCGGTGCCGTCGGTGACCACGGCCACGCTGTTGCGCTTGATCGTGAGACGGCGCACGTCATCGGGGTTGGCGGCGATGGCCAGCGAGACCCTGGCAACCCCGGGGGTGTAGGCCATGGACAGGTCGTCCCGGTTGCGCAGCGGGACCTTGGCCTGGGTCTCGATCTTCCCGCCCAGGTGCAGCAGGAAGGTCCGGTCGCTGACCTTGCTGAGCACGACACCGTCAATGGCGGACAGGGCCTGGACGATCTCGTCGGCGTGCTCGGTGTCCCGTGCGGCGCAGGTGACGTCGACCCGGAGCCGCTCGTGGCCGTGCGGGGTGACGTCCAGTGCGGTGACCGCACCGCCCACCTGTTCCACCGCATGCGTGAGCTCGCTCACCGCCCGGCCGCGCGAGGGCACCTCCAGCCGCACGGTGATCGAATATGACACGCTCGGCGCTACCGCCACGGTCTCCTCCGCCCTTCAGCCCTGCCTCTTGCAGGAACAATCGTGCCACCACCGCGCGCGTGGCGCCGCCACTCGCTGCGGGGGAGCAGGGCGGAGGGGCAGGGCGGAGGGGCAGGGCGGAGGG
>Ga0307373_10006117_pt1 | contig 19307 bp, 19 predicted proteins | sample OX2MG_FD_202534 | JGI IMG/M metagenome (GOLD analysis project Ga0307373, IMG submission 202534) | Soil microbial communities from Risofladan, Vaasa, Finland - OX-2 | ecosystem: Environmental > Terrestrial > Soil > Coastal area > Acid sulfate soil | place: Finland: Risofladan, Vaasa | collected...
CACGAGCATCTCGTCGCGCAGCGATGGCACGAGCAACAGGTCCACCTGGGCCATCACGCGCGCCATCTCGTCGGCCACTTTGCGCCGCAGGCGATCGCCCTGCACGAAGTCCACCGCCGAGAGAAAGCGCGCCTCGCGGAACACATTGGGCCAGGCGTCGGGCACCTGCATCTTCATCTGGTCGGCCTGTCCGCTCAGCGTCAGCTCCTCGAACGCCGCCGCGGCCTCGGCGAACAGCATGACATTCAGAGAGTCGTATGGCCAGTCGGGGATCGCGACCGGGGTGGCCACCATGCCGAGTTCGCCCACGAGGTCCAGCGCGGCCCGGTCCACGTCGGTGGCCGGTGCTTCCTTCATCCACGCCGGGAAGTAGCCCACGCGCAGCCCCTTCACCGGCGCGCTCGCGTCGTAATCCAGACGGCTGGGCAGGCTGGCCACGTCGCCGGCATCCGGCCCCGAGATCGCCCGCAGCACGAGCATCGTGTCCTCCACCGAGCGGGCCATCGGGCCCAGCTTGTCGAGCGTCCAGCAGAGCGTCATCGCGCCGGTGCGCGGCACCCGACCGTACGTGGGGCGGAGCCCCGTCACCCCGCACCGCATGCTCGGACTGATGATGCTGCCCTGCGTCTCGCTGCCGATCGCGAAGCCCACCAGGCCGGCCGCGGTCGCGGCGCCGGGCCCGGCGCTCGATCCCGAAGCGCCCTCCTGCAGCAGCCACGGATTCATGGTCTGGCCGCCGAACCAGATGTCGTTGAGCGCCAGCGCGCCCATGCTGAGCTTGGCGACCAGCACGGCGCCCGCGTCGTCCAGCCGCTTCACGACGGCGGAGTCGGCCGTGGGCACCCGATTGCGGAACGGCTCGGCGCCGTACGTCGTGGCGATGCCCGCGGTGTCGAGCAGGTCCTTCACGCCGAACGGGATGCCATGCAGCGGCCCGCGGTACTTGCCGGCGGCGATCTCCCGGTCGGCCTGCTTCGCCTGCGCCAGCGCGTGCTCGTCGGTGAGCGTGATGATGCAGTTGATCTTCGGATTGAGCCGCTTGATGCGGTCCAGGTAGATGCGCGTGAGGCGCTCGGAGGTGAGTTTCCGCGTCTCGATCCACCGGGAGAGCCTGGTGACCGGTGCGAACGCGATATCCTCGTCGTTCGAGGGTAGCGGCCCCGGATCGCCGGCACTGCGCGCGAATCGGTCGCGCGCGGGGCCCGGCGTCTGGCCCGGCAAAATGGGATTCCAGACCGTGGCCGGTGCGAGTTCCGGTTCGAGGGCGATCTTCCGCGGACCGGTGCGGCGTTCGAGCACACCGGCCATCGAGGTGCGCCAGCTCTTCGCCGCCATCGTGCGCTGCGCATCGGTCAACTGCACCTGCACGAGCTTCTCCGCCTCGGCGAACGTGGCAGGCGACACTTCGGGCCCCGCGGCGGGCGCCGTGTTGAACGCCGGGGGCGCACCCGGCGTCGTGGTCTGCGTGCCGGGCTTCGGTTCGTCGCCGCGACACGCGGCGAGCACGCCGAGCAGACCGATGGGAGCCTGGATCAGAAACTGGCGGCGGGTATTCATGGCGCTTCCGGGTGAGGGCGGAACAGCCGGTGCGGGTCGGGGCTGAATGTACGGCGGCTCGGGCCACCCCGGCCAGCGCCGCGAGTTGGCGCACGGTGTTCCCGTTGCGCCCCGTCCCGCCAGAGCCGAGCGCGCCGTCAGTCCAGGTTCACGCCATCGAAGAACTCGACCACGCCGGTTTCCAGCGAATACTCGGCGCCCACCACGCGGAGGCGGTCGTCCTGAATCAACTGTTCGAGCACCTCGGACCCGTAGCGCAGGTGGCTGGCCGCCAGGCTCACGTTGGCGCGCACCGCGTGACGCACCAGCGCCTCCATGTCGTGGCGCAGTTCGGTGCGCAGCAACCCCTCCACCGACGGACGCACCCGATCGACGATCGAGCGCAGATGCCGCGACTGGGTCTCGGCGGGCCGCTGCAACTCTTCGATCGTCGCCAGCACCGCGCCGCACTGCGAATGGCCGAGCACCACCACCAGCGGTGTGCCGAACCGCGAAGCCGCGAACTCCACGCTCCCGATCTGCGACGGCGCCACGATGTTGCCGGCCACGCGGATCACGAACAGGTCGCCCAATCCCTGATCGAACACGATCTCGGCGGGCACGCGCGCGTCCGAGCATCCGAGGACGATGGCGAACGGCTGCTGCTCCATGGCCAGTTCGAAGGGCCGCGAGTCCTGAAGCGCGGGCTGGTGCGTCCCGATGCGGGACACGAATCGGCGGTTGCCCTCCTGCAGTCGGGCGAGGGCTTCTCGGGCAGATATCATGCGAGCGCCGGTCAGCCGGCGGCGAGCGGTGTCTCTCGCTGCCGGAGCCGCGCGGCGAGCGTCTGCACGCGCTCGTTCAGGTTGGGATGGGCCACGAGGTCGAAGCGGTCGAGCACGAGGGGCGACGAGATCTCGCGATCGTGGGCGAGGTCGTCGGCCACCTGTTCGGCCAGCCCCGGCCAGGCATCGAGCGCGATCGGGCCGCGCGGCCACCCGTTGTTGCGGGCGTCGATCCAGCCGTCCCAGAAGGCGAGCGCGATGTGCAGCCGGCCCAACTCCGGCGCGTTGCCGGTGGGGAACTGGTGCTCCAAGCGATCGAAGCGCCGCCCGATCTCGTCGTAGCGGCCCGCGGCGTGCGCCTTGGCGTCCGCTCGCAGGAATTCGATCAGCGTGTCGCGAGCCACGGTATAGGTGAGCATGGGTCCAAGTTAGCACAAGTCCCCGGCCACCGGTCAGGGTCGCCTGAAGGATGGCCGATCGGCACGGCCCCCCCGCCGTCGCCGCGAATCCCGGAAAGGGATATGGTCTTCCCGGTCACGCCACGCCGAGGTCGTTATGCGCCGTGCCATGTTCCTCGCTTCACTCGCTCTCGTTGCGCAGGCCGCGACCGCAGCACCACGGAAGCCCGCACCGACACGAGCGAGTGGCGTCACAGCGCTCGTTCCATGAGGACGGTCGCATCCGGGCCGACGATCGACGAGAAGACTCGTCGTCCGCGGAAGCGAAAGTCCTGGTAGCGGGTGGCGAGAACCTCACGAAAGCCCAGCTTGCGGAATACGTGCTGGGACGTCGTTCCGGTCGCTTCGGTGACTGCAACGCGATAGCCGCGCGCCCTCGCGTTCGCGAGGCACCGGGTGACGAGTTGCTGCGCGATCCCTTGCCCGGCGTAGTCCTGCGCCACGCCAACCATGAAGAGATGCGCGTACGCTCCAGGAAGAATGTCTCGCGATGCTCGGTACCGTTCATCGAGACCATCGAGCAGCGCCCTGATCGGGGCGAAGCGCGGAGACACGTCGTCCAGGCCCGCGGGCGGAGGCGTGCCGAAGTCCTCACCGAGGAGTGCCCCCGCGAGCGTGCCTGTGGACGCGACTCGCGCGACCAGACTGAGCCGCTCGCCGACCGCTTTGTCACCGAACGTCCTCACGACCCCCTCGATCTCGAGCGCCGACAGGCCAACAGCAACCGCCGGCGGCTCATGACCGCTGAACGCCTCGGCGAGAAGGCCGGCCATCGCGCCGAGTTCACGGGCTTCGAGAATCGCGTATTCGATTCCGGCAATACGGTCACCGGTGGTCATGAATGCACCCTGGAGGGCTGGCGCCGCCGCGAAACGTGGCCCCGTCGGCCGAGCAGCGCCAGAACCAGGCCGCCCTGAGCATGCCCGCCGCCCTCGCCATGGAATGCACGGCGGCCCAGGCACCCGGGGACAGGGCCCGCGTCCGCCCTTGTGCCCGCGACCGTTCCGTTGAATGTTCTCCCACCCCCAATCCCTGGCGTCAAAGTTGCGCCTGGCAAAACTCACATCGTTGTCCGCGTTGGTTGCCTCGTCGGCGGCGTTCGTCGTCGCGTCCGGTCACGCCCGCCCCACGGCGCGCGTCGTCGAGCTGACGCTGACGGCCGCACCCTCACGGCTGTCGCTGGTGCCCGGCGAGTCCACTGACGTCTTCGCCTACAACGGCCAGGTGCCCGGTCCCACGCTGGAGTTTCGCGAAGGCGACCACGTGGTGATCCACTTTCACAACGACCTTCCCGAAGCGACCACCATCCACTGGCACGGGTTACACATTCCGGCCGCCATGGATGGAAGTCCGCTCGAACCCGTCAAACCGGGTGGGACGTTCGACTACATCTTCGATGTCCTCCCAGGCTCGGCGGGCACGTATTGGTATCACCCGCATCCGGACCGTGACGCCGGATATCAGGTGGCCAAGGGGCTGTACGGCGCGATCATCATTCGCGCCGCCGGCGATCCGCTCGCCGCGATCCCCGAGAAGCTCCTCGTGCTCTCGGACAACCGGTTCCTACCCGGCGGCAACCTCGACCTTCCACCGCCTGATTCGCCGCAGGGGGAGATCGACGAGGAGAACGGGCGCGAAGGGCCTGTCCTCTTCGTCAACGGCCAGATCATGCCGACGATCTCGATTCGGAGCGGCGAGGTCCAGCGGTGGCGAGTCGTCAACGCGTCGGCCGCGCGCGAATATCGCCTCGCGCTCACCGGTCACGAGTTTCTGCAGGTGGGCACCGACGGCGGCCTGTTCGAGCGCCCCGTCCCGGTCAGCGAAATGATGTTGGCGCCGGGCGAGCGTGTCGAACTCCTGGTGCGTGCCACGGGAGCTCCAGGCAGCCGCGCCGTGCTGCGCACCATGCCCTACGATCGCTACGTACCGCAGACGCGGCCCGCGGACTGGAACGTTCCGCGCGATCTGCTCACGCTGCAATACACCGGTGAGGCGCCGGTCGAGCCGGTCGTGCTGCCCACCCGCCTGCGCGCCATTCCGGCACTCGACACGACGAAAGTCACGGTCAGACGCGTCATCGTACTCAGTCAGGGACTCATCAACGGCAGAATGATGGACATGCACCGAGTGGACGAGCACGCACGGCTCGGGGCCACCGAGATCTGGCAGATCGAGAACGTGGTAGGGATGGACCACCCCTTCCACCTGCACGGTTTCCAGTTCCAGGTGCTCGATCGGAATGGGGTCCCCGAACCGTTCCGCGCCTGGAAGGACATGGTCAACGTGCCGAAACACGAAAGGGTGCGGATCATCGTGCGCTTCGATGACTACCCGGGCAAATGGATGTACCACTGCCACATCCTCACCCATGAGGACCATGGCATGATGGGGATTCTCGCGGTCACACCCACAGGGAGGTAGCGCATGAGATACTTTGGACGCGCCACATCACGATTGGCGGGACTCTTGGGGTCGGTACTCATTCTCGTCATTGTGATCGCCGCTTGGACCCGCTCACCCGCCGGCTTACCTCACGCCCACGACACCGCCTGGGCTCCGCCCAGAGGAAACGTGCTCCGCGGCCGGGCGCTGGCCATCCAGCACGACTGCGGCGGCTGTCATGGCGGCTTCGGCAATCCGGCCGCGCGCGGCTGGCTCGCCGGCGTGACGAGCCCAGACATGGAGTTCAAGATAGGCCCCTGTTACGTGACGCCTGGCGCCCAGCCCTGCTTCACTACGCGGCCGCGCAATCTCACGCCGGACGACGCCACGGGCCTGGGTCGCTTCACGGAGCGCCAGATCTTCAACGCCTTGCGTTTCGGCCTGCGGCCTGAAGACACGCCGGACGTCGAAATCACATCGACGATACCGGGCAAGGGCAACTTCCCGGAACATCCGCATTATCTCGCCCCGCCCATGCCCTGGACCACTTGGCGCTATATACCCGAACAGGATCTGTGGGACATCGTGGCGTATCTCAAACGCGGCCTCAAGCCGGTGGTCAACAAGGTGGCCGACAGCGAAGGTCCGCCGGATTTCTGGGCGAGTGAGTACGCCGATCCGAAGTACGGGGCCGACCGGGTGGCGCCGTTCCCGACGGCCAACGAACGAAAGCCCTGAGCATCGTCGCGCGACCTGCGCGTTCCCTGGTCACCGCCACGTCGCATGCGCGAACACGGCCCCGAGCATCTCGGGGCCGTGTTCGCACCGCCGGGACTACGGCTTGCGCTTCGGGATGCGGGCGCCGCTGAGGGGGCCGCCCAGCAGAGCGCTGATATAGCACCAGTTGAAGAGCCCGGCCGACAGCGGAACGAGTCCGATCACCATGAAGACCGTCCCGGCCTGGGTGCCGCGCTGCATGTACCCCCAGTAGATCAGGGCGACACCCACGACCAGGCGCAGGATGCGACCTGCGGAGCTGTTGATGAACTGAGCGAACCCTGATTGGCCGAACGACTCTGCGACACTCATGGTCGTCTCCTCGGCCATTGTCTGGCCGTGGCGGGGGGACGGATGGCCATTGGGCACCACCCGGCATGCTACTCCGCTGTGGTCGGATTGATGATCGTCTTGATCTCCGACACCTTGTCGGCGGGGAACCCCCCGAGGCGGGCATGCTCCCGCACCATCTGCTCGTTGGGCGCGCGGTAGATGCAGAGGATCTGGTCCGCGGTGACGTAGCTGTGCACCCACTGGATCTTGGTACCGAGCTGGTCCAGCACGCCGCACGACTTCTGCGAGATGGCCTTGAGTTCGGCGGGCGTGAGCTTGCCGGCACCGGGGATGTTGCGCTCGATCACATACTGCGGCATGGGACGGCCTCCTGGGGGAAGAGGTTGGAACGACTACAGTACCCTTGGCCGCCCCCCACCGCCAGACCCCGCCCCTGCCTTCCGGAAGCGGCCCGGTTCCCCCCCTCTCGACAGCACGCGTTCACCCCGCCGGTTCCACCAGGAACTGCTCGAACTTCCCGTCGCCCGTCGTGTAGGTCGAGATCATGACCTTGGCGCCGCCGGCGAACTCCACCGCGAACGCGCGATACGTCATCCCGCCACGGAGCGACATCGACGTCTGCCGCAGCGTCTTGATCGCGCCCAATGGCGACAGGCTCGAGGCGTAGTCGTCGATCGCGGTGCTGTCGAAATAGAAGTTGGCGTTGGCCGTGAACAGCGCGCGGTCGATCGTACCCTTCTGCAGCCCGGCAAGCACCTGGCGGGCCAGGGCTTCGGCCTTCGCGGTCTCGTCGGACGCCGGCGCCGGGCCGAGCAGCAGCGCCGAGATCGCGCGGCCGATCGCGCCGGCGGCGGGGCTCGCCTCCTGATTGGTCAGCACGGCCACCGCGGTCTTGTCGTCGGGAAACACGGTGTTCGACGCCACGAAGCCGCCCACCTCACCGCCGTGCGTCACCATGCGGTGCCCGTCGAGGACCCCGACGCTCAGACCGAGCCCATACGCGATCTCCTGACCATTCTTCAGTCTGGTGCGGGTCTCCATGGCAGCATACGAGGCAGGCGCCAGCAGCGATTGGTTCATCAACGAGATGTCCCACTGCAGGAGGTCGCCCACCGGCATCGCCATCTCCCCGTCGGCGAAATACCAGCCCGGCGCTTCCATCAGGGCCGGCCGGAGTGGACCGAGCGCGTGGCGGAAGTACCCGGTTGGCTCGAGCTGATCGCGCTGCGTATCGAGATCGATCGTATGGGTCAACCCCAGCGGATCGAGCACCCGTGACTTGAGGAAGCTCCAGAACGGCTGGCCGCTCGCCTTCTCGACGATCAGCCCGATGATATTGAAATTCGTATTGCTGTACTGGTACTGCGTGCCGGGCGCGAAGTCGAGCGGCTTGGTGGCCCATTCGTGCACAATGGCTTCGGCCGTCGTCGGCTTCGTCCACGCCGGAATGGTGTAGTCCTGCGGGGCGTAATCCTCGTAACCCGACGTATGCGATAACAGATTGCGTATGGTCACGTCGCTGGCGCGGGTCAGCTCCGGAAAGTACTTCGCGACGGGATCGTCCAGCGTCAGCCTGCCCTCCTGGGCAAGCAGCAGCACGGCGGCCGTCGTGAACTGCTTGCTGATCGATCCGATGGCGTAGTGCATGTCGGGTGAAGCGGGCAGCGGGGGCGACAACCGGGCGTGGCCGAACGCGGCCACGTACACGATGCGCCCGTTCTGCACGATCCCCACCTCGGCGCTCGGCACCTGGGTCCTGCCGATCACATCGGCGACGGTGGCCCGGACTCTGGCCGAGAGATCGGCGGGCAGCCTGTCGATGCCCTGCGCCTCGCCGCGCGCCGAAACGAGTGTGACGAACGCGGCGGCGATCCACGCGGAACGCGCGAGTGGTCTGAACGAACGAAGCATGAAGCGGTCTCCTGTTGTGAACATCACGGCGTACGTTCTCGCTCGAGCATCGCGCGCGCTCGCTTGCGACTCCCCGCGGCATACGTCACCGCGCCGGCGACCACGAGCAGAGCGCTCAACCCGACCACCTTGAACACGTATCGGCCGGGATGGGGTTCGCCGGCCGGCGGGATCGCGGCCAGCACGATCGAGACCGCCGAGGTCGTGAACCCCAGCGCCCCGAACAGGATCGCCATGGACTTGCCGCCCGGCACGCGCATCACTTCGGAACCGGCGGGTTCGCGCTGAAGCCGGATCATGGCCGCGAACATGGTCAGGTAGGGCAGAAAGTAGGAGATGATTCCGAGACTGACGAGGATCTCATAGGCCTTCTTGGGCGTCTCTCCCGCCTGCCCCAGGATGGCGCAGACGGCGGCGACGCCGGCCTGGAGCAGCAGCGCCACGTACGGCGTGCCGAAGCGGGGATGCAGCCGGCCGAACGCACGAGGCAGATAGTTGTCGATGCCGGCTACGAATGGAAGCCGGGCCGGAGCCGAAAGCCAGACGCCCACGCCGCCAAGCGTACTGACCACGATCAGGACCGACGCGATCGGCCCCAATCCCGTGACGCCCACCCGGTCGCCAGTGCGCACGATGGCGTCCATGATGCCCTGGAGCCCCGTGATCTGTCCGCGGGGCAGCGCCAGCAGGATGGCAAGGGTACCGAGAATGTAGATGGCGGGGATGATCACACCCGCGATGAGGACGGCGCGGGGCACCGTGCGCCGGGGGTTCTCGATCTCCTCGCCCATGAACGAGCCGGCTTCAAGGCCGCTGAACCCGAAGGCGATGGTGCCCCAGAAGATCATGTCCTTCAAGCCGGTGCTCGGCATCAGGCTCTCACCCGTGATCGGCGTGGCCGAGCCGAACTTCCAGCCGGCGAAGAGGCCCATCGCGATCAGCACCGCCATCGGGATCCAGGTGGCGAAGGCGCCGACGTTGGCGAGCCATTTGCCGAACTGCAGGCCCACGATGTTGAGCCAGGTCGCCAGCGCCAGCCCGCCGAGCGCCACGGCCATGAAGTAGACCCCGCTGCTCTGGAGATGCGCGAAGCGACCGCCGAAAATGTAGAGCGCGCTGCTGGCGGCGAAATAGAGGAGCCCGGGCAGATACGTCAGGTTGGCGCCCCAATACGTCCACCCGGTCATGAAACCAGTGAACTCACCGAACGCCTGCTTGGTCCAGATGTAGATCCCGCCCTCCTGTGGATACCGGGAGGACAGTTCGAGCACCGTGAATGCGAGCGGGATGAAGAGCGCCACGGCGGCCACCACCCAGATCACCAGCGCGCTGGGGCCGGCCGCAGCGGCCACGGCAACCCATCGCATTCCCACCACCGCCACCACATAGAAGAACACCAGGTCCCACAGGCGCAGTACGCGGCGAAGTCCCGTTCCTGCGTTCGGCTCGGACATGGGGTCTCCATATGGTGGTCACCGCGCGGGACGCGGAATGCGGGGGCGCGATGGTGCGGCATCTATCTTACTGGCGGTCGCCCCGCACGGCGAACCGACCGTATGCCGGCCTCAGAGTGCGGCCGACAGCACCATGCGAACGTCTTCGCGCGTGACGGGCCTGGGGTTCGGATACGGCGCCGCCGCGATCTCGTCGGCCGCGCGATCCACATCCGTGCGGCGCAGCCCGAGCTCGCCGAGCGTGGCGCCGATGCGCAGCGTGCGATTGAGCGCCGCGAGGCCCGCCGCCACGTCCGCGTTCCCGATGGCGTCGCCCAGCCGCCGCATCGCCTCCGCGGCCGACTCCGCATTGAACGCCACCACGTGGGGCAGCACGGCCGCGTGCGTGCGCGCGTGCGGCAGCTTGAACGTTCCGCCAAGCACGTGACAGATCCGATGATGGAGCCCCATCGACGCCTCGTCGAGCGCGCACCCGGCCAGATGAGCGCCGACCAGCACCAGGGTCCTCGCCCCGAGTTCGCTTCCCATCGCGACCACGGCCGGCAGGCCGGCCGTCAGGGAGTGCACCGCCTCTTCCGCCATGGCGCGCGTGCCATCGGTGGCATTGGCGGCGTACATCGCCTCCACCGCGTGCGCCATCGCATTCATGCCGCTGGCCGCGCTCAGGTCGGCGGGCAACCCCAGGGTGAGCGCGACGTCGTAGATCACGAGCCGCGGCTTCGCGGCCGGATCTCGGCCGGTGCGTTTGCCGGCGGCGTCGGTCTGACCCCAGATGGAGGTCATCTCGGAACCGGAATAGGTCGTGGGCACGGCGACGAGCGGAGCGCCGCTCGCTCTGGCGATCGCCTTGCCGAGTCCGATCGCCGACCCGCCCCCGATCGCGATGCACCCGTCGGCGCGCGACGCGCGAAAGCGGCCGAGCGCCTCCGAGACGGTGTCCACCGGCACGTGCTCGCGCGCGCCGCCGAACACCTCCACGAGTGCATCGCCCAGCACGTCCCGCGGCGACGCGAGCCCGGCCGCTCGGCCGCCCGTCGTCACGACGAACGCGCGGCGGACGCCCAGGTGCGCGAGCTGCGGCCGCAACTCCCGCAGCGCGCCGGGCGCGAATACCACCCGCGTTCCCGGGAGATCGCGACGGAAACTCAGCGGGGCGGCCTCGCCTGAATCCCGTGGGCCGCTGGCATGGCGGGTCGTCACGGCGTGGGCAGCACCTCGTCCAGCACCGCCTGCACGTGGACGATCTCGTCGTCATTCACGAGATGGCCCATCCCCGGATACAGTATTCGCGTGACGCGCGCGCCGAGCCGCGTGAACTCGGCCTCGCTCTCGATCACGCGCTGCATCGGGATGTGACTGTCGATGTCGCTGCATCCGAGAAACACCGGCGTGCCGTCGAGCGACGTGGTGACGTCGTCCCAGGTCGTGCCCGGCGGGCCGATCAGACCGCCGCTCAGCACCAGCACGCCCCCGTAGCGTCGCGGGTGCCGAATCGAGAACTCGGACGCCAGGCAGGCTCCCTGCGAAAAGCCGAGCAGCACGATCTTGTGCGACGGCAAGCCGCGTGCCATGAGATCGACCACGAGCGACTCGATGACGGCGAGCCCGGAACTCAGGCCGGGTTCGTTCGTTTCCCGCGATGCCATGAAGCCAAACGGATACCAGGTGCCGCCGGGCGCCGCGGGGGCCACGCAGGCAAAGCGCGGTCGGTCGATGACGGCGCGAAGCGCGAGAATGGCGCTCGGGCCCGCGTTCCGGCCGTGCACCATGATCATGACGGCTTCCGCGCGGTCCAGGACAGGGCCGGCGTGGGCGACGCGGTGCGCGGCGTGGGGTTCCATCTCAGTACCGTACGGGCGGAAGCGCGGCCTCGATCTCGGCGCGCTTGGATTCTTCCCACGGCGGCAGCTTGAGTCCGCGCCCCAACTGCTCCACCGGCTCGTCGACCGCGAATCCGGGGGCCGTGGTCGCCACCTCCAACAGCACGCCCCCGGGCTCCCGGAAGTAGATCGACTGGAAGTACGACCGGTCCATCACGGGCGTGACCGCGATTCCCCGGCTGATCAGCGCTTCGCGCAGCCGCAGCTGCTCGCCCGATTCGGCGATCGCCATGGCCACGTGGTGCACCGTCCCGACGCCGTTCCGGGCGCGCGCGCCGTCCGACGACGTGAGAACGTCGATGGACCTGCCCGGCCCCACTCCATTCACCGACACCCGCCGGCGTCCCTCCATCTCCTCGGTGACGTCGAAGCCGAACCAGTCGCGCATGAACGCCAGCGTCGGCGCGGGATCACCGACGGTCATCGTCACGCTGTGAATGCCGCGCACGGCGGACGCCTCGTCGATGTCGCTGGCGACCCACGGACGGCGCGTGTCACCGGCGGTGCCGACGAGTTCGATGAACAGTCCTGACGGATCGGCGACGATGATCGATTCTTCGCCGAATCGCGGCGGGGCGTCGGTCACGGTGAAGCCGCGGGCGCGGAGCCGCGTCTTCCAGCGGTCGAGGGACCCCGCCGGAACGGAGAACGAGGTGACGGTCACCTGGCCGGCGCCCTTGATGCCCGCCGGAACTCCCCGCGTTCTATAGGGGAAGGTGGTCCAGAGCGTCCCGGGCGTTCCGCGCTCGTCTCCGTAGTAGAAATGATAGACACCGCGATTATCGAAGTTCACCGTCTTCTTCACGAGACGGAGGCCGAGGGCGTCGAGGCCGAAGTCGAGATCGGCCTGCGCGTCGTCGACCGTCGCCGTCACGTGGTGCAGGCCGAGGATCGGGAAGCTCATGCGGGGCGTTTGACCTGGGGCGACAGCGTTGACACGGGACCCGTGATGCCACGAGACTATCCCATCCCGGGGAACGGAGCAAGTGCTGCAACCGATCGACCGATTCTACGACAGCGTTGCCAGGAATCCCGACGCCGTCGCCATCGCGGGCCGCCTCGGCGCCGACGTGACGTACGCCGAACTCGGGGCCCATGTCCACGCACTCGCCGCGGCATTCCAGGGTATCGATCGCGCGCCGGGCGGCCGCGTCGGGATCTGCGCGGGCAATACCTTCGAGCACCTGCTGGCCCTGCTCGCCACGTACGCCGCGGGAAAAGTGTGGGTGCCGCTCAATCCTCGGAACGGGCGCGCCGAACTCGACGCGATGATCGCGGCGACGCGTCCCGCGATCATCGTGGCCGACGCGTCGTGCGTCGACCGGTTCACACCGACCGCGGCACCGCTGATCATCGCCCGGAGCGATTCAGAAACATTCGGGGGTCGTCGCGAATCGGAAGGCCACCGAGCGAAGCCGCTCACCATCGGAGAACTGGTGGGGGAGTGGGCCGGGCAGGCCCCGGCGCGCGTCGGTCGCGATGCCGGCGATGCGCAGATCATCAAGTTCAGCGGCGGCAGCACGGGCACGCCGAAGCCGGTGGTCCAATCGCTGCGCTGCGTCAACGCCCAGGCGGACGGGCTCCGGGATTTCTTCGAGTTCCGCCGTGATGACGTGAATCTCATCGCGGCGCCGCTCACGCACGGCGCGTCGTGCTTCGTGCTGCCGATTCTGGAGGTCGGCGGCCGCCACGTACTGCTCGCGGATGCCAAACCGAAGGCGGTGCTCGATGCGATATCGACGCACGCCGTCACCACGATATATGCGCCGCCAACGCTGCTGTATGCGCTGATCGGGCACGCGGAGGTCCCGCGGGCAGCGCTACGGTCGCTCCGCCACGTGATCTACTCGGCGGCGCCCATGCCGCCGCAGCGCATTCGCGATTGCCAGCGCGTGCTCGGGCCGGTGATCGAGACCGCCTATGGGCAGGTCGAAGCGCCGCAGATCATCTCGGCGATGCGGGCCCGCGAACTGCTGATCGAGGAGAATCTCACGTCGGTCGGCCGGCCGTCGTCCGTCGCGACGGTCGGCATCATGGGCGCCGACGGCGCCATGCTGCCGCCGGGCGGCGTGGGCGAGATCGTGGTGTCCGGTCCGTTGCTCATGAACGGGTATCTCGACCAACCCGACGAGACCGAGCGAACCATCGTGGACGGGTGGCTGCACACGGGCGACCTTGGGATGATCGACGGCCGGGGGTACCTGTTCATTCGCGGACGGCTGCGCGAGGTCATCAACAGCGGCGGGTTCAAGGTGTTCCCCGCCGACGTCGAAGCCGCATTGGCGCGCCACCCGGCGGTGGCCGAGTGCGCGGTGTTCGGCATGGGAGATCCCAAATGGGGAGAGGCCGTGAATGCCGCGGTGGTCGTGCGCCCGGCAATGGCCGTTGCCGGCGACGAACTGATTGCCTGGGTCAAAGGCGAGCTGGGGTCGGTCAAGGCGCCGAAGCGGATCTGGTTCGTCGAGCGGCTGGAGCGAAATGCGGCGGGCAAGGTGAGCCGGGCGGCCGTCAGGGCGGCGGTGAGCGCGCGATGACGGTGCGGCGCGCACCACGTAACCAGGGAGAGATCGACGAATGATGGGACCGTACGCCTACGAAGAGGCGCGGGCACAGGCGCCCATTCACGTTCAGATCCGGCGGTTCGGCGCCGCGCCGCAGCAGAGAAGCGCCGAGGCAGTCCGCGTGCACGGACGCATCGTCCGCATCTTTCGAGACCAGGAGCACGTGCTCCACTGGTGGCAGCGCGTGAGCTTCGCCATTCCCGTCATCCACCGGAGTCGGTCGCCGCGACCGAGTGGTACGATCTATCACGACTGGGAGCGGATGGGACGAGCCCATTGGCTGGAGGTATTTCTGGAATCCTGGAATGGCGAACTTCAACTGGTGCATTCGCAGGTACTCGCGATTCGCCATCCCACCTGGCGTCCGGTGTGTGGCCCGGATGCCAAAGGATTCATTTGCGAGGGCAATTTCTAGCCGGTCTCCTCTTGCTCCCGCCGCGCTCCTCAAACCGCCCGCGCCACACCGAACGCGCGCATGGCCGGGCGTCGGTCGGTCGTGACGAATGCTCAGTGCGGCATGACCTGCTCGATCCCCTCGTGGACCCTCACCTCGATGGTCTTCATGAAGAAGCTGTAGCCGAGATACGACATGCCGGCGCCGCCGCAGCAGAGCCCGGCAATCTGTGTAACTCTGCCGAACAGGTAGAGGCCGCCCTCCATGAGCATCTGCATGCCCCACGCCACGAGGCAAGCGAAGGCGACCGCGCCGACACAGAACACCACCCCACCGAGGTACGGGTGCCACGTGAACCTCGGCAGCATCATCAGCATGCCGGCGATGAGTGCGCCGAGCACGAACGCGAACAGCGCGAACACCGTTGCGAACACCGACCGCTGAACCACCAGATGCCAACCCGTATCGAGGAACGCGATCACGGCGCTCACCATGGGCGAAGAATTGTCCGCCCAGTGGCGCACGACCGGCGGCGGGAGCGCCGCCGCTGAACTGGCGGTCGAATCCGAATGCGAATCGTGTCCCGATGTGCGCGGCATGTTCGACAGCGTGTACATGCAGTCCGACGCCAGGGGCGGATGGTAGGCCAGGCCGGCGGACATCCGGTTCATCGACTCGATCGAGGGCCGCATCGCGCACACGAAGCGGTCCTTGATCTGCAGCGGATTGATGCCTCTAACCGCCGCGAGCGCCTCGCCTTGCACGCGCGTCAGATAGGAATACGTCTGGGCCGTCAGCTCGTCCTGCAACAACCAGCCGACGGCCATCATCACCGCGGCCATCACGCCAAGGCGCAAGACGTGACGCATCGCGCGGTACAGCAGGCGGGAGAGTTTCTGGAACACTTGGCGAGCACCTCGCGCGCGCGGCCGAACCGCATCCTGACCCGGCACGGCACGATTTCAGAGTAACGCCGTGCGCCGCCAATCTGACCAGGCGCCGCCGCCGAGGCAAGTACGGTGATGGCGCGTCCGAGATCGGGCCCAGGCGAGGATGGAATGCCTGGCTGGCACAGGCCCCGTGCTCACGTACTCCGACGACGGCTCGATTCTCGCCATCGCGTCGCCGGGTTCCGGCAGGACCGATTGCAACGTCTACCACCCGCCGGCGTTCATGCGGCGCGAAACGCTGTGCGTTCGGGACCGCGGCCAACGCGCAAGCGTCTGAGCATCCTGAACAGAAACGGGTGGCACGAATTCCTGGTCCGGCTCGGCCAGAACCCTGAGGTCATGGCCGTGCAGAACCTCGGACTGGCATCCGCTCGACCTGCGCGACCGTTCCCCTCCCACGATCCACATCTGCGTCAACTCCGAGGAGAACGAAACGTACGCGTCGCTGCTCCGCGTCTTCGTTGCCCAATATTTGAACGCGCTGACGGGGATGCACCCACCGATCGCATCCGCCGCTCACGGCCCTCAGGTGTCGGTGGCGCCTCGATTCAATGCGCGTAATTCGAATTGATGAATGCATCGACGTCGTGATGCATCTTGTCGTGTGCCTTCTGATCGATGTACACCATGTGCCCCGACGCGTAGTAATCGAAGCTGATGTTCTTCCGCACCGCCGGCTCGAGCTGCATGTGCGACACCGTCTCCTCGATTCCGTTGAACGGCGTGGCCAGATCGTAATACCCGCACAGCACGAGGACCTTGAGCGAACTCTCCTCGGTCATCGCCGAGCGCAGCGTTTCCGCCACTTCGGTGCCGCCGGTCTGATCCCACGGCCGCACGTTCGCCGTCACCGTGTAGAACGCGTTGCTGTCCCAGTGAAGGTCGCGCCGCACGTAATCCATGAACGTCGCCGTGAACGCGCCGAGGTACGACGCCTCGCTCGGGTCGTACTCCGGGCGCTCGGCGGCCGCGTCCCGGTTGTAGCCGGTGAACCTCGAGTCCAGCCGCCCGACGATCTCCCGCTTGTCGCGCATGAGCTGCGCGAACCAGCGGAACGAGCTCACCCGGAGATCCGACTCTCTGATGTATTCCGGCGACAGCGCCGTGAGGCGCGCCATGTCGGCCACGACCTTCTGCTCCTGCGCCGGCGGCAACTCGTCGCCCTGTTCCAGCGCCTGGGCGTACTCGCCGTGAGCGAAGGTCCGCGCCAGTTGCGCGATGGAATCGACCGACAGCTTCTCCAGGTCGGGCGCGAGCAGGTGGTGAAACCAGGCCGACGTCACGTACGTCGGCAGGAAGAACTCCGACCGGTCGTCGGCGCCCCACGGCGCGAAGGCGACGGTCGAGAGCAGCACGATGCCATTCAGATTGATGTTGTGGCGATGCAGCAGCACGCCCGAGAGCTCGGCCGAGCGTGTCGTGCCGTAGCTCTCGCCGATGAGGAACTTGGGGGAGTCCCACCGCTCGTTGCGCGTGATGTACTGGTAGATGAAGTCCGAGAACGCATTGGCGTCCTGGACCACGCCGTAGAACTGCGACGGGTTCTGGCCCGGCGCCGGCCGACTGAAGCCGGTGGAGATCGCGTCCACGAACACGAGGTCGGTGGCGTCGAGAAACGAGTCCTCGTTGTCCTTGACGCGGTACGGCGCCGGCATGCCGTGCCCGTCGGGCGTGAGCACGACTTTCTCCGGCCCCATGCCCATGTGCGTGAACAGCGACGCCGAGCCGGGCCCGCCGTTGTAGACGAACGCCACCGGACGGTCGGCCACGTTGGCCACGCCGTCCTTGGTGTACGCGACGAAGAAGAAGGTCGCCTTGGGCGTGCCCGCGTCGTCGCGAACCACGTAGGTACCCGCGGTCGCCGTGTAGTCGAGCTTCTGTCCACCGATCGTGGCGGTGTGGTGCGTGACGACGACCGAATCGACGGCCGGCAACCGGTTCATCTCGGTCGGCGCCGCTTCCTCCGGCGCTCCGCCGCGCCCGCGGCCCCGCTGTTGCGCGCCGGCCGGAATCGAAACGAGCAGCGCGGCCGTCGCGCCGATGATCATTCGTGTGGCATGCATGTGTGGGCTCCCCCTCTTGAACCGGGAGAAAATGGAGGGGGGACCGGAAGGGGGCAAGACGGCGGCGGCCCGTCACCCCACCGCAATCGAGAGCGGCGAACTGTGAGCCGTCAGCCGTCGACGCAACACCTCGGATCGTTCATCCCAGGTACTCGCACTCCCACGGCACGACCTCCACCGCGTCCAGGCCGTGGCGGCGGTTGATCAGCCGGATCGCGTCCAGCATCTGTGGGCGGAAAGCCAGCGCTCCCGTGCGCGCGTCGCCGAACGAGAGGTTCGTCCCGTGCAGACGCCGGTCGAAAACCGGCACGCGCAGTAGCGGGGTCGCGGAGCGCGCGAGCAGGCGGAACTGGAAGTCCGCGTCCACGGCCCCGGGCAGCGCCTCGTCGAAGGGGCCGACCGCGTCAAAGACCTCTCGGCGGTAAACGTAGAGCGCGCTCTGGACCGGGAAGAAGCGCCCCGAGCGGTAGAACCCCATGTCGAGGTTCAGCGGAAAGCTCAGAGATGCCGCCATGCGCTCGAAGACATCGGCCAGGAGCGCGCCGTCCTCGCCGATGAGTCGGGACGGCAGGCCGCCCACGGCGAGCACCTCCGGCTCGCGCTCCAGGAGCGCGGTGCGCGGCGCCAGGCTACCCGGCACCATGAGGTCGTCGGCATCGAGAAACGTCACGAAACGCGCCGCCGCAGCGCGCACGCCGGCGTTCCGAGCCGCGGCCTCGCCGCGCGGCGGGCCGGAGACCACGGTCACCGGCAGGTCCGCGATCTCGACGAGGCTGCCGTCGGTCGAGCCGTCGTCCACGACTACGGCCTCGATTCCGTCCAACCCGTCGGCGAGCGCGCTGAGCACCGCCGGGCGCAGAAAGCGGCCGGCGTTGCGCGCGGGGATCACGATGGAGACGCGGGGAAGCGTCGTGGAACGGGCCAACTCCCGCTCAGGTCGCGGCCACGGACGAGATCGCCAACAAGAACCCGTCCGGGTCGCGCAGCCGCAAGACGCGCGCCCCCCAGGGCATGTCGGCAGGCTCCGACTCGAGCGTCCCGCCGCGCTGTTTGATCCGCGCCGCCACGTCGTCGATGTTCTGGACCGTCGTGAAACGCAGCGACAATCCCTCGCCCTTGACCCGGTCCCATCCCTTGGCTCCGTCGTCCTGACCGAGCACGATCCGCACGTCGCCGGCTTTCAACGACACCGCCCGTACCTTCCCCTCGCGCTCATGCTTCTGGTCGACGGTGAAGCCTACGACGTCACAGTACCAAGCCAGGCTCTTCGCCAGATCGTTGACGGTCAGCGAAGCGGCGAGGTCGCGGGCACGGAAGGACATGGGCTCGGCGCGCTTGGGGGCGCCGTCGGGTACCGGCGAATTCGCGTTCATGAAATCTCCCGTCCGGCAATCGGACGTTGGGCTCATTGAGACAGGTCGGGCCAGTCCGCGCTCACGACGTCGTTCGCATGGGGCCTACTGCGGCGCCGAATCATACTGCCGGCGGCCGAACGCCGCGAGCCACCCTTCTCGCTTCGGCTAACGGCTCCCGGCGGCCGATATCGTCCGGCGCGCCGATGCGAGTTGCGCCCGCAGCCTGGGTACCGCGCTGGCCGTGGCGGGGTTCGCCGCCAGCTTGGCCAGCGCGAGGTCGACTGCGTCCAGCCCCAGGTTCGCCCCGAAGCGCGTCGACACCTGGCTCAGCGCGCTCTGGAAACCGGGATCTGACTCCAGCTCGGTTTCGCCCAGCGCCTGCGCCTTGGCCACGATGTCGGATAGAGCCACCACCGCCTGCTTAGCGGCCTCCGGCGAGGCGAGGTTCTTCGAGTTTGCGAACACCGCCACCTCCGGCAGGCTCGCCGCGAAGCTTTGCAGCGCCGC
>Ga0307373_10006118_pt1 | contig 19307 bp, 15 predicted proteins | sample OX2MG_FD_202534 | JGI IMG/M metagenome (GOLD analysis project Ga0307373, IMG submission 202534) | Soil microbial communities from Risofladan, Vaasa, Finland - OX-2 | ecosystem: Environmental > Terrestrial > Soil > Coastal area > Acid sulfate soil | place: Finland: Risofladan, Vaasa | collected...
AGGCTTACGGAGAACTTGCGGAGAACAAACCGCAATACGTAGCCCCCTATCTCAAAGTCCTCGATCAGTTGGAACAGACACATCCCGATAACGCTTTGGTGCAAGCGGCGCTGGGACGGAGAGATCTGAAAAATGGCGACTTCTTGAATGCCGCGGCCCATCTCCGGCGCTCGCTTGAGACCGGCCCGACCGTCGCGACGACTTATGCTGATTTGGCTAACGCTCTCACTCATCTTGGGCAAACTGTCGAAGCTCGTTCACTGATCGAGAGAGCAATCAAGTTGGATTCCTTCAATCCCCTCACAAGGAAGATGTTGGTAGTCAATCTCATCGAGGCTAAACAATATCCAGAGGCGCGGAAGGCGCTCGAAGACTATCTCGGCGTCTTTCCGCAAGATGCTTTCATGCGGCAGATGCTGATCCGCGCCGAGGGTTCGAGCCCGCAGCCTTGAAATGATCCCAGGACACGAGGATTACGGTTTCGGAGAGGTGTATGGCACCTTTTTGACAATCCCTTTGCCTTCCTGGACGGTGACAATCTCGCCCGCGGCAACCGAAGAGAAGTTTTCGATCTTGCCATCCAGCCAACGAACGGACAGGTTGGCCGTGGTCGCTTTTCCTAAACCAAAGTGAAGCCGGAAGTCGCTCTGCGATATGTAGGATCCGCCACTGCGAACCTCATCGATCTGTGTTTGCCCGTTCGCTATAACCGTGACTCGGGCTCCGATTGCATCCCGGTTGGTTGCCGTCAGAGCGCGTATCAGTATGGAGTGGCCCAAAGCCGGGCCAAAGTTTTTCAGAAGCGAGGGAGCCTCTCCCATATTGACGATGACAATTTCCTGGTTGCCGTCGTTATTGAGGTCCCCAATGGCGAGGCCACGTGAAGCATGAGTCGCGGCAATGCCGCTTCCGGCCGAAGACGACATGTCGAAGAATTGTCCGTCTCCGCGATTCCAGTAGAGCAACCGGCTCTGCTTGAATGTCTCGCCTGTGTGTCCGTTATCGACCTCCGGGTACACGTGGCCATTAGCGAGAATCAGATCTTTCCAGCCATCATTATCAATATCGATCGCGGCGGTACCCCACCCCAGGTACCGCGTATTGACCGCGAGGCCCTTGTCAATGGTTGCGTCGATGAAGTTATTCGCGCCCTGATTGCTGTAGAGGGTAGAGGTATCGTCGGCAAAGTTGGTCTTGAAGATATCGAGGCGGCCGCTATGGCTGAAGTCCGCTGCTGTTACCCCCATCCCGGCCTGCGCGCGTCCTTCGTCGTTATAGGCAACGCCTGACTCCACGCCGATTTCCTCGAAGCCCTTTCCTTTCAGATTGTGAAAGTAGAGGCTCGCTGTGGAGTCGCAAGCGACATAAATATCCGGCCAGCCATCATTGTCGAAATCCGCAACCAGCGGGCTAAAGCAGTAGTAGTTTTTGGGCGTAGTGATGTGCATCTGGTCTGAGACATCGGTGAAATGTCCGTGCCCATCATTCTGATACAGAGAGATTGTCTCGCCGGGCAGCCCTCGTGGGCCGCAAATTACTGGTAGCCCTTTCCATTCGCACTGCGACTTCTCGCCCGGATGCGGGGTCGTGGCTGGATCGAACTCAATGTAGTGGACTACGACCAGGTCGAGGGCCCCGTCCCGGTTGAAGTCCACAAAAGCGCACCCTGTGCTCCAGCGCGCCTTCGGCGACGTCAGACCCCGCGCCTCTGTTTGATTCTGAAACGTATCGTTGCCTTGGTTATGGTAAAGAACGTTCTGTCCCCACTGTGTGATGAAGAGATCAACATGCCCGTCATTGTCGATATCCCCGGCGCAGACTCCCTGTCCCCATCCAGTGTGCGTCAATCCGGCTTTGGCGGTGACATCTTCAAACTTCAGGCCGCCCAGGTTGTGATACAGCACTGGCGTAGAAGTGCCGCCATCGTGGAAGCGGTCGCCGTTGACAAACAGAATGTCCGGCAAGCCGTCGTTGTCGTAATCGAGGATCGCGACTCCCGTTCCCGTCGTCTCGATGATGTACTGCTTATTCTTTGTCGCCCCAGAGACATTCACTCCGGTCAGCCCGGCCTGGGCGGCGATGTCTTCATAGCGCACGACCGGCGCCTTCACTCCCGCAGGCAAAGGCTTCGCAGGTGTGGCCACGCCGTTCCCCGTTGACACTCCCATCTGCGCGTGACACGGACTGGCCGCAACGAAGCTGAGAAGAAATGCTGTCCATCGAAGCGATGAAACGATGTGCCTTTGTATAGCGCTGAGACGGAGTTTCGCCATGTTCTCGCGAATTATAGCAGCGGCAAGTGTGACATGTTACGTGACCAGGCGTCCCCTCCATCGTCGGAACGATTGTGGACGCAACGCCGACATGCCTGTGTCCCCTTGCCTCTCCTGACGAACAGGTGCGCTCTCTGCACCGCGAGGTCGATGCACCGGATATAGTGGATTCACGTCGAAGCGGTACACCACGGAGCTCACATGGCATGGAGTCGAATTTCTTTGTTTGTCCATAACGAATCCTTCCGCGGGAATGCGGAAAGGCGAAGATCGACGTGGCGATCTGTACTGCTTGCGCTCTCGGCCCTCTGTGTCTTGCCATCGGTTGCATTCGCTCAGGGCGGCCCCAGTTGCAAGGGACCCGCTGCCCTGAACCAGATGCTGGCATCCAATCCTTCCAGCGGCGGCTACGAAGCACTGGGGACCTGGTTCGCAAAGCGTCAACAATTCTCATGCGCCATTTCTGCTTTTGAATCTGCGCTTCGGCTCGACCCAAAATCGTGGCAGAGCCACTATGATCTTGGGATCACTCTGCTGACAAGCGGTAATCCCAGGGGTGCGATTACAGAACTCAAGACGGCGTCCAATCTAAAACAGAACTCTGAGCAGATTCTGCTGCCACTGGGAGCGGCATTCAGCGAGTTGAACCAGCAAGACAGTGCAATCGAAGTCTTCATGTCGATTCTGAAAGAGAATCCGCAGTCGATCAAAGCGATCGATGGACTGACTAAGGCACTCATCGCGGAAAAGAGATACACCGCGGCAATCGCACAGCTAAAAAACGCACCTCCAGATGAAGTCTTGCAGTTGAATCTTGCCGTTGCGTATTCGAAGAACGGCAACACGGACGAATCGCTGAAGGTACTTTCTGCAATCATCAAGCAGCATCCTTCCTACGCCCAGGGACACTTCAACATGGGAGCCGTCTATGTTCAGCAGAACCGGTTCGGCGAGGCCGCACAGGAATTCAAGGAGGCGCTGCGTCTCGATCCCTCCGACGACGTCGCGCGCCTGTCTTACATAAAGGCTTTGGTGGTTCTCGCTCAGTTCCAGACCGCTGCTCCCATCATCCAGGAGTATCGACAGCGTAGGCCGCACGAGTTCGACGCGCTGTACTTCAGCGGCGTTGTAGAAAAGGGATTGGGAAACTATGCAGAGGCCGAAGAGTTTCTTCATCAGGCAGTGACGATTAACCCGAATTATTTCGATGCACGGTACAGCCTGGGCTACGTGCTTGCACGTCTTGGCCGCCCCGCAGAGGCACGCCCAGAGCTGGAAGCTGCCCTGAAACTCGATCCGGATTCGAGTAAGGCGCGTTTTCAGTTGGCTGCTGTTTTACGCGCACTGGGACAGAAGAGCGAGGCGAATAAAGAATTAAGTACCTTCGAAAAACAAAAGGAGCAAGGAGTCAAACAGGATGTCGCCGGCATAAAGGCCAATCAAGCCAATGCGGATCTACAGACAGGAGATCCGCAAAAGGCTGTTGACCTGTATCGCCAATCACTCGCCGAAGACCCAGGAAATGCGCGAACTTACTATAACCTTGCGCTTGCCTTGGATCGGATGGCAGATCACAGTGGTGAAAGAGAGGCACTTGAAAAAGCAGTAGAGCTTGATCCTCAGCTGTCGCGCCCTCATAATCAACTCGGCGTTCTCGACTTGCAGGACAACCAGATTGATGCAGCGAAAAAGCAATTCCAGACGGCTATCTCGCTTGATCCGCAGTACGCTGAAGCGCAAAACAATCTGGGCGTTCTGAGTGGGCAACTCGGCCAGAGCGCAGAGGCAGAGAGGTTGTTTCGCGAAGCCACGGAAAACAATCCTCAGTATGGACAGGCCTTCGCCAATCTCGGCATGATCCTGGCCAGCGAAGGCCGATTCCCGGAGGCCAGTCAGGCTCTCTCTGCCGCGGTTCAAATTGAACCGAAGAATACTGGAGCGCTTAGCGCATACGGGATGGTACTAGTGCGACTGAACAAGGGAAGCGACGCTCTCAGCTACTTTCGCAAGGTGACGGAGCTTGATCCTAAATCTCCCGGGGCGCATCTGAATCTCGGAATTGCCATGGCAGATCAGTTTGATCTCAATGGCGCACTGTCCGAATTCTCCGACGCCGTCAACCTCGATCCTGACAACGCCGTGACGCACTATAACAAGGGCAGGGTACTCCTCGACTTGCAACGCAATAGTCAGGCAAAGCCCGAACTGGAGAGAGCGACGCAGCTCGATCCAAACTCAGCGGATTCCTGGTATCTGCTGGGCTTAATCTCAAGGCAGGCAGGAGACGCAGAGACGGCGATCCTCAACTTCAAGAAATCACTTTCCATCAAACCTGACAATGCTGAAGCTCACTTCATGCTGGGGCAGGAGCTGCAGCGAAGGGGAGACAAAGCTGGTGCGATTGAGCAATGGCGCAAAACAATCCAAATTGAACCACAGTACAGCGAAGCATACTACAGCCTCTCTCGTCTCCTGATGCAATCGAACCCTGATGAAGCCAAACGGTTGCAGACGCAATTTAAGACATTGCAGGCAGCGCAGCACATCACGGATCGCGCGAACACGCTTGGCAACTTTGCCCTGGCATCCGCCGCCGCGCATGACTGGCCGAAGGCGATTGACCAACTCAAGGAGGCTATTAGCGCCTGCGCGCAGTGCAATTCGCTGGCGCAGCTTCACAAGGACTTAGGTCTGATTTATTGCCGCTCCGGCGACTACAAGAATGGACGAACTGAGTTGCTCGCAGCGCAAGGGCTGGCTCCGACAGATGAGGACATCAAGAAGGCCCTCATCCTGCTGCGGTCAGTAGAATCGCCGACTCGGCCGCATTAGTTTGAGGAGGCGCAACTCGCTTCGGATGTTGTTGTGGCTCTCAAAGGACTTCTGCGCAGCCCTGCTGTTCACGAATTTCTTGTCAGGTGGCGTACGACATTGAACAGTGACGAACAAAGTCGCAGCTCGGTAAGATCGCAATCGAGTTCTCCTTTGCGGATGCGATCTGCGTCGGAACGCAGCTGATGCTTAATATGATAATCAGCATCAGTGGGTGCCACATAGAGATCGAGCGAGTTCGACTCGACACGATACGCCGCTTCGGCTAGAAGTTTTGAACACCGCCCTTGGACCTGAGCGGCGGTATCACTCTGGCAGTAGTTTTCGGAAACCGTCTGATGATGCATCAAGCCGGTTTTGAGCAGAAGTAACGCACGTAACTGAGGAAGGTAATGTTTACTGCGTTGGAGGAGTACTTCATCGGGCGGCGCCTTTGGAAATGCTTCGAAGATGGATACATCGATCAGGGTGCGTAGCCTCTCGAAGTTCCTCATGATTTTGCGCGTCTGCTTCGCAAGAAGGATTTCGCTGGTGTCCTGAGTACGAGTTGTATCTGGAAACTTCAACTCCGCGATCTCACGAATTGTAGCCGCGAGCATCGACCGCAACGACTCTGTCGATGACGTTGCCCAAAGATGATCAAAGATAAGCCACATTGCGCCAATGCCCAAAACAATTCCCAGTACGGTGTCACGCGCCGGCACCAGTGAGGGGTTGAGGGAGAAGCGGTTCAGGTTTACCAGCTCGTATGCAAGAACGATCTGAACTCCGCAATAGGCAATGCGCGGGCCAGAGGTCGCGATCCATGCGCCCATGAAGATTACAGTCGCAAAGAGCAGCATGTAGCTCAGGATGGAATCGATCTGTGGCAGAACAACGATCTGTGCGGAAAAACCAATAGCACAGGCTCCCAGCACCACACCGGCAAAGCGCATGAGCTGCTTATGTCGGGCCGCGCCAGTGTTGGGCAGGGCTGTCAGAATACAAGTGGCTACCGAGGCACTCAGCCCGATCCAGCCGACACTCATGTAAAACAGGTAGCACGCAATGGCGCTCATGCCTCCACGAATGGCAAACTTCGCATGCGCCCCATTACTAAAAGCATCGGAAACAAATAATCTTTGGCTGGGCTCTGAGACTCTCAGAGGCCGATGTTTTTTCTCGCCGTCCCACATTGGCTGTGACAGACTTTCCGCCAGCAGATCCACAGTGCGTTCCATCTCGATCAGGATAGGAGTAGCGACCTCGTACTTGTCCTCAATGTCTATCCAGTCTGTGATCTCTCCGCGCGAAAGGCTCTTTCGGATTAGCGCCACATTTTGCTCAATGACGGTGCAAAGCTCGCGATCATGCTCTGTGAGAAAACGCTCTGTCTCCGTTAAGGCCGCGGTGAGATCGATCAACCTCCCGGAAAGAGACAATGCGGTTCCAAGGCGCTGCTGCTCTTCAAAGGCGTACCCCGACTGCATGACCAACTCTCTCAGGGCGCCAGTTCCTCTACCGGCATAGCGCCGTACTTCATGGACCAATTGCCCCCAGTCGGCATCCCCGCTGACGCATCCCCGCAAAGCTCTCTCAGAGAGGGCAAGTTTTCGCTGAATGCCCGCAATCACAGCGTCGGGCGCATGCGTCTGTGAGAAGAGATGTTCGATCCCGACGGTAGCCGCGCATCCGATGAGGATCGCGAGCAGGGTGAACAATATTTGCTCCAATCTCCAATCGGCTGAGACGGACTGGTCCCAGGTCGTGATCGCACTCGCCATCACAAGGCCTAGCGAAAGCGCTGCCTCGTAGACCCGCAGGATACTGATGAAATAGAAGATCGCGCAGAGGCTCACGCACGCCCAGACCAGATGCAGGAAGGGAGAGCCGAGGAACACCATCGCGCCCAGAACCGCCTCTGCTGTTCCCAGAATGCAGGCCACCGCAATCCACAGGGCGGATCGCCTGGTAGAGCGCAGGTTATCTCTGGAGACCAGCAATGGAAAGTACGCTCCCAGGGCTGCCCCCGGTATCCGAAAGACAATGATGCAGAGCATGGCGCAGGTGCACGCCAGCACGATCCGAAACACCAGAAGCGGACGGCCCGGATACGAACTCAACTCTGCCTGAAGCAGTGTCCAAAGAGACCCAACGCCTGATGCTACAGGAGGGCGGTCTGTAGTTGCAGCGACATCGCTAACAGCAGCACTCACGATTTTGGCCGCATCCCGACGATTGCAACCTCTCCGACTCGTAACCCTCCGGGAGGAGGATCTGTGATTCTGATCCGCACCGGGTAGCGTGATGCAAGCCGAACCCAATTCAGGGTTCGCTGCACATCAGGTAGCCCCTGAGAGAGTTTGCCAATCACGTCCGGGTCAGGAGTCACGCCGTATCCAACGCTCTCGACTACCCCGTGCAGTTTCATGTGCAGATTTGCCATGAGATAGATTTCCGCTGGAGTTCCTATCTGAAGCCTCTGGATCTGTGTTTCGCGGAAGTTCGCCAGCACCCACCATGATCTTGTGTCGATAAGCGTAAAGAGTTGCTGACCGATCTTGGCATATTCGCCCTCGGAGATAGTCAGATTCGTCACTCGCGCATCAAACGGCGCAATCACGCTGCACTGTTCATAGTTATAGCGCGCAAGCCGAACGGCTGCTGCTCTGCTTTCTCGTTGGGCCAGCAAGGGAGCCAGAACCAGAACCGACTGAGACGATGCCTTGACCTGTGCCTCGGTCTGCGAGAGCTGTGCGACCGCTTGCTGCTTCTGTGCGGTCGCAGAGAGCAGTTTCGCCTTAGCCAATGCAAGATTCGACAGCGCCTGTTCCACCGCCGCGGTCTTTGCTTCCGCTAGCGATCGGGCACGCTGTACATCATCAGGGGTAACAAACTCCTTCGCGAGAAGAGGTTCGATACGATGCAGGTTTCCTACCGCGTAGTCGGCATCAGCCTTTGCCTGCGTGAGCGCGGCGGCTGACTGAGCGATGGCAGCCTCGCTTACCTGGATCTCATCGTCAGCTCTCGATTCATTGGCGATGGCGTTCTGTTTGCCGGCACTTGCTACGTCAACAGTGCTCTTTTCGGCGGAGATCCTGCGACTTTCATTTTCGATCTCTCCCTCAAGACGTTCCTGCGCCGCCAGCGCATCCTGCAGGGCATACAGATACGGACGATCGTCGATCTTGTAAAGCAGGCCACCTTTCTTTACGAATTCGTTATCTTGAATAGGCAGCTCGACGACGGGGCCAGTCACAACAGGCGCCATCCCAATCAGATTGGCTACGACCTCGGCATCGTCGGTGCGGGGGTAGTCCGTTACCGCAAACAGCACAATGACAATTGTCAAAACTGCCGCAAGAACAATGGAGCCGCTAATCAAATGTCCGCGCAGAGTGTACTTCGAAGATTGTTCTATGTCGTTCAAGGAGTGCCTCGTTATCGAAAGAAGGTGAGCCATAGCAAGCAGCTCACAAAGCAGATCAGGCAGGGATAGATCACCGGAAGCGGCCAAAGTTCATTGAGTAATTTCCAGCGCGCGAAGAGCGCGTGCGCCACTGCCGTTACGGCGAGGCCAACAAAGCAACAGATAATCCACGCCGGAAAGTATGATCCAGCGATATTGACCGAAGGGGAGAAGGAACATCCGCTTAGCCCAACGAGAGCAATCGAAATCACCGCAGGTGCGATGTATCTCAACGATTGCCTGTTCAGTTTGCGCTCTATACGCTGCTGCGAACTCAAGGATGATTTCCTTTCGGATGCTGGGTCAGAAGATCGCCGGTTCTAAATGCCAGATTCATAAAGGTCTGAAGTACCTGGGTGCGGGCCGTCACATCAACAGCCCTCGCACGAGCAAGGTCTTTTTCCGCAGACAGAACATCCAGAATGTTTCGTACACCGTCTTTGTAAGATTCCACCGCGGCGGAATAGGACTCACTCGATGCGTCGAGCAGGGATGTAGCTGCCTGTCGTTCGCGCAAGGCGGTGACCGCATTCGTGTAATCGCCCCATACATGGTCTGCGATCTTGTCTTCTCTCTCACGAACCTCTTCCTGGGCCGTCGCGCGTTCCGCTTTTGCTTTAGCCAATCGACTCTCCCGCTTGAAACCGTCAAAGACAGTCCACGTGAGACTTAGTTTGGCGTCATAGGTATAGGTCTTGCCATAAGTGCCGGCGAAGTTTTCCTGTTCCCCAAACGCACGAAGCCATCCCTTAGAGCCGTCAAACTCAAGCTTTGGAAAGTACGCTGAGCGTGCATATTTCACGTCTGCGTCCGCTGCTCGGACACGCTCAATATCGGCAATCAGATCGGGACGGGTACGATAGGCCTCCTCGATCGCGTCGTCAACACTGCTATCGAGCGCCTCAGGCACCGGAATGTCTTTGAGTTTCTGCACCCTGAAGGACTTGGTCGGCGTAGCTGTCATGACCGTCGCCAGATCGCCGAACGCTGTTTGCTCAGCGCCCAACGCACTTTGCAGATCGTAGTCTGCTTTCGCTGTGGCGGCATGCGCCTCCAGTACGTCCGGCAACGTCGCCAGGCCATTTGCCTTCCGGTCGCGCACGGCGTCTTCCACTGCCTGGGCGTCGTGCAAATTTACCTCTGCTGCTTCTCGAAGGCCTGTGGCATTCAGGAGGCTGTAATAAGCTGCCGAGACCTGTTGGATCAGGATAAGGTGTTCGTTGTTGAAGCTGAGGTTGGCCGCAAGCAGCCGAGCTTTGGCGGCAGAGATCTCATCCCTCCTCGCTCCAAAGTCGACCAGCGTGTAGTTGAGAGATAACGCTGTCTCAAAAAGCCCAATATCCTGAAGAACGAAAGTGTTGTAGAGGAGTGGGGGATCCAGAAAGGTTCTTCCGGCAGCAGACGCAAGAACCGTTGGGTAGAGGTCACTCCTTGCGATACCGAGTGACGCAGCCGCAATCCGTGCACGGTCCCAGGCCGCGTGTGTTGAAGGATTGTTCTCTTCAGCGATGTCGATCAGTTGCCCCAACGTGTAGGTGTTTGAATCCTTCAGGACAGCCTCGTGGCGATAGAGGGGAGCCGGTTTATTGCCGAACAGATTGTGAGGCGGTTGCCATGGGGCGTCCGGCAAAATTGGCGAATGTTGTGCCTCCGCGGCTCCGAATGTTGTCGAAATAAAGAGGAGAAAAAGGAAGATTTGACGCAACTTGCTCACACATACAATTGTGTACGTAGAGTGAAACGACAGTCTTGTATGAAATCGCTTTTTTGAGAGGGGAATAATGAAACTGGTACCATTTTCTCATGGCGCAAGCTGACCACGACGACAAAGATGGTTCTCCTGGTTGCGACTTGCTGCCGGTTCGAGAAGCTTCTGATTCAGAGGTCCAGCGGGATCACGGCGACGAGCCGTTCTCGAAGGGCGATCACGCAAAAATATGGCGCAACGCCCGCCTTGAAGGCGTCGAGCTTTTTCGCGGATCGTACCGGAATTACGAGTTTGCCAGGCATTTTCACCGAGTTCCGGCAATCGGCGTAGTCGATCGCGGCTCCATGAGCTCTTATCTCCGAAGAGGAAATCATGTCCTTGGGGCTGGAACGGTGCTCCTTCTCAATCCCGGCGAGATCCACGCTCCTGCACCGGCCGGCGAGCGGGGCTGGGGACTTCGCATGTTTTATCTCGAAGAGAAGCTTTTCACAGCCCTCTCGTTGAACTTCGCGTCGCAGCCTCTCCGGTTCCGACGACCCTTTGTTCAGGATAAAGAATTAGCTTCCAGCCTCTTTCATCTGCACGTTGAACTCGAAGGGGACGGAGACACACTTCGTTTCGAAACTCTCCTGCTTGCGATATTTTCTCGTCTGGCGGAGAGGCACTCCGAGGCAGTGGGTGATTTTGCAGAATACAAGTCTGACAAAGCCAGAATTGACTTGGCCCGGCAGTATCTGGAAGCACATTACAAGGAGAAAATAGGTGTCAATGAACTTGCGGAGGTCTCGGCTCTGAGTCCTTCTCATTTTTTAAGAATGTTCCGAGACACCACTGGGCTGACCCCTCATGCGTACCTCACCCAGTTTCGCATCGAGGTGGCTACCTCCTTGTTGAGCAGTGGAGCGTCTTTCGCCGACGTTGCCAGCGCGACGGGCTTTACCGATCAGAGCCATTTCACGAAACAACTGAAACGTATCCTGGGCGTAACTCCCGGGCAGTATGTTCCTCACTCAAAACTGGTTTCGCGGAGACCGATCTTAAAGCGCTTTTAGCGAATCATAGAGCATTGTTCTCGCGCGAAGCTCTTACGCGAAAAGGTGTTGATTGTGAGTTCCTACTGAAGTTGGCTTACTTGCTCAGAGGGATCAATGAGGTGCCTGGACCTCTTCCTCCATCGTGCCGTAGGCGTAAGCCTCTTGCGTCAGCGTGGGCACTTTGATGAAGTTTTCTGTTAGGGGAGGGAATTGAACTTGCCACTCCAGGCCGGTCGCTTGCCTGGGATTTACTCCCGCGACCTTCCCATACCTTCAGCGACTAGGTTTTGAGTCGGTGCGCCAACGGGAGCCTCGGCGCCATTGGAAGGTGCGATCCGTTTAATTCGAATGCGAAATATGTCCGGCCCGCGGCGAATATATTCCCAGGCAGTCTCTCCTGTGCGCATGCTTTCAATCTGACGGTTCAATGGAATCGGGTCGTGGTCGTTGACCAGCACGAAGGACTCGCCAGTTGCTAAGGCATCCAGCTTCTGAAATACCAATGGATGGCGGAGCGGGCGAGGGACTTCACGAAGGTCTAGTTCGAGCTCTTTGGCAGTATGCTCGGAGGCCTTTGTCTTACCGGCTGCAAGGACGTACAGCGCTGAATCTTCGTGGGCCTCAAGATGGTGTGGGAGACCCGCGTCAATGCGCACCACCTCTCCAGCACGCAATTCACAGGATTCGCTCCCCTCGTAGAACGTAATATGTCCAACCAGAGCATAGACCGTAACCACCGCCTGGTTGGAATGCTCGGGAACCGATTGTCCCTTGCGGAGATTCAGTAAGACCATGCGATATTCGGGCTCGTTGACCAGTACCTTAGGGTTGAATTTGCTGTCGTTATACTCGATAAGCTCTGTAAGATTGAACTTTTGCATTCTTGTAGCCTTTCGCGCGAATTCAATACGGCGCTATGGCCAGAATCTACGCTTTGACTACAACTTGTGCTATGACTTGAGTCGTAAGACAACACGGTCGTGGAGTACGTTATGGAAGCAGAAAAGATCGCAGCGCTGAAACATACAACGCTCTTTGGGGAATTGAGCGCAAAGGAACTTTCCCGGCTCGCGAGACAAGCCGTTCCCGTACATTTCAAAAAGGACGAGATGCTGTTCCTCTCTGGCGAGGAGGCCGCGGGACTTTTTGTCATCGTGGATGGCAAGGTGCGTGCCTTTCAACATAACGCCGAAGGCCGCGAACATGTGATGCACGTTGATTCAGCCGGGGCTGTTATGGCTGAGGTACCCATCTTTGACGATGGCCCATATCCCGCCTCCGCCGTAGCCGAGGAAGATACCAATGCGCTCTTCATCGGCAAACGCGATATGTGCCAGTTCTGCCTCGATCATCCGGCATTTATGTTCAAGGTATTAAAGCTGATGGCCGCACGAGTACGAAGGCACGCCCAGATGGTGGAGATACTTTCCTTCCACGAAGTGGGTCAGCGCCTCGCGCTCCTTCTACTCGCGCAGTCGAATCTTGCAGATGCTCCCATCTCGGGCCAAATTTCCTTCCAGCTTTCTTTATCGAATCACCAGATTGCGACTCGAATTGGTTCCGTCCGCGATGTGGTCTCACGTGCGCTCACTCGACTCCAACATAAGGGACTGATCTCGATCGAGGGACGTACGGTCACCATCCCTGACCTGCGCGCTCTCAAGATCTATTCAAAATAGTTATCGAAGAAGGAACTGAGTCGAATTGCCGTGAAGCTTTACCTCTCATCGTTTCCCAAATCGTTTCTGGGCCAGCCATCGCGGCTGGCCCAGAAAGTTTATGGAAGCTGCGCTCTTTAGATAGAGAGACTATTTTTTTGAAGTAGCCGATGGGCGCAGATTTTTTGCATCCTGCTTCAGATACGGAGCGAGATCCTCATACTGATTGGTCGCGATGAAGTTGACGCCTGCTGCAATCGCGGCCTTCCAGCGCAGAACGACGGCCGCACGCGAGCCGAAGTTGTAGGAGTTCCCCCATCCCTGGTCTTCGGACGGAGCAAACCCATCCAGCGCATAGAAGCGCACCCAATAGCCCCTTTTATGAGCATAGTCGACCAGGGCATGGAGCCGCGCATTGTCGGCAGCCGTCCAGTCACCCGCTCGTGGCTCCCCACCTTCTTCCACGGCATACCACGAGCCGTTCCACCACCGGCGATAATTGGTAGGCTTCTCGCCAATAAGTTCTTCAGGGCTGACTGTGGCCTCCCAATGCGTCGATTGCTTTGCCGACATACCCTTGGGCGCGGGATGAGTATGCGCCGAGCCGAAGAGCCGCAGACGAGCGCCGACGGGAACATCGTCGTAGAAGACTTTTTGTTGTGCGTCAGCTTCTTCGGTGACAACGAGAATCGGCTTGCGAGAGATCGGTGAGAGATAATTTGGGTTGTCGGTCTTTACCGCGGTCGAAAGCCAGTCTTCATGCTGACCGAGAACTTGCCAGACGGCCTTCAGTAAAGGTGTCTGGTTGTCTTTGAAATCGAAATGCAGAACAATGACCGGCCACTGGTCGCGCTTGTTTTCGGCAATCGCCTTTTCGACGATGGGACTGACCTGCTTGAAAAAATAATCTTCGAGGCTCGGCTCTCTGCCTGTTGGGTGCGGCGTGTGCGAGACGACAACACGGCCCTTTCCCGTGGCTGGATCAACATACCAGGCGAGGTCCTGCTCGATAGAGACGGGGAAGCCCGAATCGAGGGCGCGCTGAATGCGGTTGTTCCACTGCCCATCGTAGGGATAGCAGTTATGGGCATCCAGGATGGGTTGATTGTGGTTCAGAAAATTCAGATCAGGTCCCTGAGCGCGAGCAGAAGAACAGGACAAGGTCAGAGCGATCGACGCAGCGATCAGTGCAAGGGCTTTGTAGCGCATGTTGGGTCCTTTTCGTCTTCATATTCTGAGGCATGGACATCGACGTCATCCATGCCGCCACAGAGACGCCACGGAAGTTCCGGCCCAGTAAGAATACCTTCAATAAATAAGCCCCTCAATGTGAGGGGCTTATTGCACTGCGAAGGCGTTCGTTAGAAGGGAATGTCATCATCCGTGATGCCTGTATCGGCATAGTCCGGCTGGCTCGCGGGAGTGCGCTGATCGTAGCTGGCGGTGTTCGATTTGGAATAGCCGCCACTCGATTCGCCACTGCTCTTGCTGCCGAGAAGGGTGAGTTCATTGACCAGTATTTCAGTCTTGTAACGCTTCTGTCCGGACTCCTTGTCGTCCCACGAGCGGCTCTGGATCTTGCCTTCGATGAAGAGCTGCGTACCTTTTTTGACGTAGTCGCGGACGACCTCGGCGGTGCGTTGAAAGCAGACGAGATTATGCCACTCCGTCTTATCGGCCCAGTTGCCCTGAGCGTCTTTCTGACGGTCGGCAGTGGCGAGGGTGAAGCTGGCGACGGTCATGCCGCCGGCGGTGGAACGGATCTCGGGGTCTTTGCCTACGTTGCCGAGGAGGAGGACTTTGTTGACGCCTTTTGCCATATTTTTACTCCAGATTCAAAAGTTGAGGATACCAGATTGAGCCTTCTTTAGCGGCGGCGGTCGCCGAAGACTTTTGCGACCGCAAGGATCAGGGTCAACAGGCCAGTCGGCAGACATCCCATGGCCAACATAAGGGCTAGCCAGCCAAGGTCGGTGTGAGGGCCTTGATGACTGATGCCGCCGAAGAGGGTAAGAGTAAGCAATGCCGCGAGGATGCCCGTGGAGAAGATGCCGATGCCGGAGCGGAGGAGAATACGTGTGTCTGGTTGCATAGGGCAGAACAGGGCTCAGTTTAGTGGATCAGCGATTGCATGACATAGACGATGACTCCAGTGACGGAGACGTAGAGCCAGATAGGAAAGGTATAACGGGCAAGACGCTTGTGAGACGGAAAGCGGCCTGTCAGCGAAAGAAAAAACGTGATGAGAATGAGTGGAAGCGCAATGGTCGAGAGGAGGATGTGCGAGGCGAGCAGCTTCCAGTAGAAGGGCCACCATGCGCTGAGACGGTTGAAGCGGGTTTCGCCGTGGAGAGCGAAGTTCACCAGGTAAGAGCCGAGGAAGATGGTGGAGAAGAAAAACGCCGTAAACATTGCGGCGCGGTGTTGAGGAATGCGCCGCGTGCGGATGAAGCGGTAGCCGAAGAGCAGCGCGACGGTCGAGAGCGCATTCAAAACTGCGTTGACCAGGGGAAGGGAACGGAGATGCGCGTGGCCGAGGTCCGTGGGCGTGTGGAAATAAACCAGCCAGCAGATGAAGGCGCTGGCCAGCACGCTGACGGCGATGATAGCGACGATCATCGATGGCGGCGTACGCAGGTGATTGCTCGTGGGCAGCGTGCTTTGGGTCGTAGGAGTCATCGGCGTCATTTAGAAGAGGAGGCGTCCTTTGGCGTCCAGCATCAGGGCAGCCATCAGCAGCGGAAGATAGACAATTGAGGCGCGTAGAAGGTCGCGGGCATAAAGCCGCGATTCCGGTGCGAGCGGGTTGCGAGTGATGCGAGCGAAACGGATGGTGTAGAAGAGGTAGCCCGCGCTGAGAATGCTTGCTGCGATGGCGTAGGGAATTCCGGTGATGCCGAGCCACGTTGGCCAGAGGCTGACGGGAATCATGAGGACGGCGTAGAAGAGCGACTGAAAGACGGTGCTGCGAGCGGCCTCGCGCGCGTCGGGCTGCGTGGGCGTGAGACGGATGTGAGCGTGAGCGTAGTCGTCGCGATACATCCAACCGATGGCCATGAAGTGAGGGAACTGCCAGAAGAAGAGGATGGCGAAGAGCGCAACGCCGGGCCACTCGATGACGCCGCGAGCAGCGGTCCAGCCGATCAGCGGCGGAAGCGCTCCAGGAAAGGCGCCGATGAAGGTATTGACGACCGTGAAGCGCTTGAGCGGCGTGTAGATGCCGACGTAGAGGATCGCGGTAAGAAGAGTCAGGGTTCCGGTCAGCAGATTGGTTGTGACGGCAAGATAAAGCGAGCCGAGAAAGACTGCCGCAAAACCCAGGGCGAGTCCGTGCGCGAGGCCGATGCGTCCGGCAGCCATAGGACGGTCGGCGGTGCGGTGCATGAGTTGGTCGGTCTTGCGCTCGAGTGCCTGATTGAGCGCGGCCGAGCCGCAGGTGACGACTGCGATTCCGGCGATGGCTTCGATGAGGCCGACGTGAAATGGGCTGATTCCGCTGTGCAGGCTGCCCAGATAGAAGCCCGCTCCGGCGGTGATGACGACCATGGCGGAGACGCGGAACTTAAATAAGGTGGCGTAATCGGCGAGGAGAGAGTGGGACTTCGCGGGAGCGAGGACTTGATCGGTTGTCGCGGAGGTGGCCACGTTCTTTAGGATACAGCGTATGTTGCAGATTGGTTGGTGCGATACAGTTTGTGGCGCTGACGGAGGCGGTTGGGGACGCCCATAGGCGAAGTCTGGCCAAAAGGGGGGATGGCGGCGGCCTTTTTGGGGCTGCAGGGTTTCGCATCTGGGTACTTCCTTTCTGGGGTATCCCCTGGGGGGTACTTTGGTCTCAAAGTCTTAGATCTAAAGGCTTTATTTTTCAAAGTCTTCATTCTAAATGGGTTAACTGTAAAGTATTCATTTAATTGGCTTTAATTTGATTATTTGCTTTTTAAAGAGAAGGCCCCGGCTTGATCGCCGGGGCCTTCTTGAACTCTGCTTTTATTCTATCGGATTGATGGAAACTGGTTCGCAAGTTTTACGAACTCTATTTGGCTTGTTATGTGTGAGTTAGAAGATTGGGGGCTTGACAGGTTTTGGAATGTGGAATGAGGAGGACGGGCAACAGCAGCTAATTTGCCGAAGGCTTCTCAATGTGATCGATGACGATGACCTCTACTGGTCCCTTCGTCGGCACCAGTTTTAGGCCGAGCTGCTCCTGGATTGCGGTGAACAAGTATGGCGCATCAGCCCCATTCTGCTGTCTAGTGTCCGAATCGGCAGGCTGTTCTCGTTCCCATTTCAGCGTGAAGTCATAGGCTCCCTTGAGGCCGGTCTGATCTACTACGGTGCGTCCGCCAAACACAAGAGGAGAGCGTGCAAAGTCGTCGAGCGTTATTGCCGTAGCGGTGGTTTCGATTCCATGCTCGCTCTCGGCAGTATCAAAGAGCCGGGTGGATTCACCCTCTTTTGCCGGAGACAGCTTCGGGCCGCCCTTCGCGACGACCAGTGCGTAGATCGGCATCTCCCTTGTCTCGAAATGTACCTTCAGCTTGAATCGGTTCGCGAGCAAGGACTGTTCCATGAACTCGACCTGCTCCCGCTGTTGCATTGGGGTCATCTTTTGCATTGCCGCGTACAGGGAGTCCTCAATCTTTGCCTGAATCTCGTACCGATTGGATTGCTGCTGCACCCAGGCTGGTGCTCCCACAATATGGTTCTCGTGACCGAGCTGCAGGTTATACGCCGACGCAATGAGTATCGCTGCCTCCCCGACGAAATGCACCCTGTCACTGACCTGTCCGCGCAACCGACCGGGAGACACTTTCATGGGTAGAGGCTGGCCTATGGGCATCGGTGGTGGTTCCCACGGCCTGATCGTTGCTACCTCGAAGGAGGGCACGGGGCCGCTCGCATGCAGAATTTGCGCGTGCACTGGGACCATGCGCATGATTCCAAATGCGGAAGGCATTGCGATGGTAAGGAAACCCAGCGTTGTAAAGATTATCTTTTTGCCTGTATGGGGATTTCTGTGCAGTAACCATGTTGCCAGCGAAACGAATGCGATCAATGCTGCCAATCGCCATAGAGGATTCGGCAGCTCTGGAGAAGGGGTGTCTCCTGTCCTCTTGTCGTGCCGTAGGGTTTCAACGCCATTCAAGTTTCTTCCGGGAACTCCACGTCTGGTCGAGTGAGTTTGCCAGCTTGGAGCAGATGCGAGGTGATTCGCCACGTTGGTTTGTTGAAGTGAGAGAGGGAATTGCCCATTGGCTTCCGCTACGGTGATGCCTTTATGTTGCGCTTCATGGCTGGCCTGGAGGCTGATGGTGATGCGGCTGCTCGAAGTTGTGAGGGCGAAGCCGATTGCGAGTAAGAATATGGCCGAAAGGATTGAAGCTCGGGCGAGGTCGAAGAAGGTCAGGCATCCTTGCGAGACCATGACGTAATGACCTGAGAGCAGGGATTGTTGCGTGATCGGCGTCTCCGTTGTTTGGGGGAAGGCGTATGCGGCCCACTGTCGCGCCAGAGACAGCAACGCGTCGAGATAAAGGCGCGCGAAGCCATTGCTGGTCAATGCGTCCTCGAAGTCTAGCGTCATCTCGCGACCAAATTCGTTGCGAAAGTCTGCAGGATGCAGTCTGATCATTGCTCCGTACAGTTGGCTTTGGAGGTTGCTCATGAATGCCTCTCCTCGTGAAGACGCAGGCCGCGACGGGCTTCACGGAGCACGCCCGTTAAGCGTTCCGTCTCGGACGCTAGTACAGAACTTCCTATCTGTGTGAGGTGATATTTGCGACGCGGCTCGCTCTCGGAGCTCTCTGCCGAGGCCTCCTCGATGAGGCCAAGTTTGAGAAGTTTCTTGACGTTGTCGTAGAGCGTACCCGGACCCATCTTGTACTGGCCGCCTGACTGACGGGCGACCTCGAGCATGATGCCGTAACCGTGCAGGTCTCCACCGGTCAGGGCCAGCAGGACGTGTAATGTGGCCGGGGAGAGAGGGAGGAGATTGCTATAGTCGGACTTCATATTCGAAACACGATATATCGGCTTCCGAAAATATGTCAATGAATTTTATTAGGCAATCTACTCCCCAGGGGCTAAAGCCCCACTCTGGAGACTATGTTCGAGAGGGCCAAGGCTGAAGCCTTGGCGTACCCAGATGCTCCTAGAGGAACGACATCGCCAGAATCAGGGACATTGCAAAATAAGGACGACGGCAGAGAACTTGAAGATTTTAATTTCAGGGTTTGGGACGGAGTTGGGATAGGAGAGCATCGGCGGTGGGTTGGGTGTTGAGGATGTCGGCGGCGGTGAGCCAGGCGCGGCGGAGTTGGGTGATGCCGTAGCGCATCTGGTCGAGTTCTTCGG